>ERZ1292625.151-Hain-H41-01um-R1-151-length-115711-cov-28_pt1 | contig 115711 bp, 116 predicted proteins | sample MGYA00564400_ERZ1292625 | MGnify/ENA primary metagenome ERZ1292625 (study PRJEB36523, sample SAMEA6512639) | groundwater metagenome | collected 2019-01-08 | study: AquaDiva: Metagenomics assemblies of 32 groundwater samples
AGGTTCTATTTCAACGGCCTCGCCGGCCTGCTTTTCACCTTTCCCTCACGGTACTAGTTCGCTATCGATCATCAAATGTATTTAGCCTTGCCGGATAGTGCCGGCAGATTCCCTCGAAGCATTCTGTCATCGAGGTACTCAAGAACAAAAAAAATTGGTTGTTTTATTTTCGCCTACCGGGCTATCACCGTCTCTGGCGAACCTTTCCAGGTTCTTCGACTAACAAAACAATTTGTAACCAATTATTTAGCCACTAGCTACTAGTGATTTAATTACTAGTAGCTAACGGCTAAAAAGTTTTCTTGCCTTACAACCCCCAGCCAGCGCAAAGCGCTGATTAGGTTTGGGCTCTTCCCTTTTCGCTCGCCGCTACTTGGGGAATAGTCCGTCTTGCGACGGATTTGTTTTATTTTCTTCCGCTTACTGAGATGTTTCACTTCAGCGGATACGCTCTCCGATTAAAATCGGAGCAATGCCGTTTTACGGCAATGGGTTTCCCCATTCGGAAATCTCCGGATCACAGGTTGCTAAGCACCTCCCCGAAGCTTATCGCAGCCACGCCACGTCCTTCATCGCCATTTGATGTCAAGGCATCCACCATACGCCCTTAAAATTTTTTATCTCTAATCCCTTTCAGGATTCGAGGACTCGAATAATTGTTTCTTTATTAATTTATTAAAAAACCGCCATTTCAGAAAACTAAAAATCCGCCGAATGGCGGATTGAAACTTGCGAACAAAAAATTCGCCAATTTCATCCGCTGGGAATTTTGAGCAACATCTTCATATCTGTATTATAAGTATAGATATGGCAGAAATCTTGTCAAGGGGTAAATAAATAACAAAATTTTTACTTTTTTGGGGTGGCCAACGGGATTCGAACCCGTGATGAAAGTTCCACAAACTTTAGTGTTACCGCTACACTATGGCCACCATAAATTTTGTAAATAAAACTGTGCCGGACCCCAGAATCGAACTGGGTACGCTTTCCTCTTCAGGGAAACGCTCTACCAATGAGCTAGTCCGGCTACCCCCTTGTAATCGCTTTGGCTTTCATTTTTTTACAGCCCCAATATTTTTTCAAATACTCAACCGCTTCCTTGTCGTCAAAATCCTTGCAAGAATAAATATCCATTGCCACATAACCTTCGCCGGGCCAAGTATGCAAAGAAATATGGCTTTCGTAAAGCATAACAAAACCCGATATCCCCCAATCGTGATATTTATCAGAAGCCACTTTAGCCACCATCGGCTGACGAAGCGGTCTCATTTTAAATCTCTTAGGCAAACCCCCGAGTAATTCTTTAATAGCTCGCCTATCTTCTAATTTTTCTTGCTTAATCCCATAAGCATCTATGACAAGATGCTTACCCCAGGTTTTTTTCATTTATATTTTTATCTCTAATTATTGAGAATTGTTTTAAATTTTCATTTTCGCCTCTTTAGTTAAAATTAAAAATAATTATAAAGTATTTTTGAAAACTTACAACTGTCTGCGTCCCCGCGAGGAATCGAACCTCGATCTACTCCTTAGAAGGGAGTCATTCTATCCGTTGAACTACGGGGACAAATCTAAATAAAAATTACCTTATCCGCAAATTATAAAAACACATTGAAAAATTTCCGAAAAAAGAATACATTAATAAGATAAACTATCGCTTAAATTTTATCGGAGAGTAGTATAGTGGTAGTATACATGCTTTGGGAGCATGAAGCCCGGGTTCGATTCCCGGCTCTCCGACCAAATTAATTAAATTTTACCGTCAAATTCCCCCATTACCTCATTAAATTTCTTGTCTAATTCGTTAATTGCTCTAACCTCTTCATTGATTTTATTTATCAGCTCGGAAATCTGCTCGCTGGAATTTTTTGTTTGCCCAAGAAATTTTGAACGCAGAATTTCTAAAAGCTGGAAAAGATAATCATTATAAGTAATTAAACGGCTGATAAGGGCGGTTTCCGAACTAATCGCTTGAATCGCCGATTGGCTGGCAGAGGCCGGAGAAATTTCCGGCACTGCTCTTGCCATTTTTTCCAGCTGAGCCGAAAGTTCAACGGCTTTTTCGCGCGCCTGACGATTGCGTTCAAGTTCGTTTGCCAATAAACTCAACGCCTCTTCATAATTACCATTTTTATCCAATTCATAAATTTTACCGAGATTCCCTACTGACTCATTGGAAAGAACGACTATGTTATTAGCGACTAAAGACGCCTCCTGGCGAGCTTTTAGAAAATCGTTTGGCATTTTTTTTACGTCAAAGAAAAAAATTCTGGCGATTAAATAAACAACCGAAACAATCAATAAAAAAACGATGAAAATCCTTAACCGCCGAGGAATTTTGAAATAAAAATTGCTTATCATATTGTAATAATAAATTAAACCATTTTGTTGAAAAAATCAAGTATAAGTAGTAGAATAAGATTATTATAAATTATTACAAAATAAAAGATGCGGGTATCGTATAATGGCCATTACTCCAGTTTTCCAAACTGGTGACAGGGGTTCGATTCCCCTTACCCGCTCATTTTTCTATAAAAAATGAGCGAGGTTCGCCCACCCGTGGTGGGCGACCCGCTCCAAGATTAAACTTTTCTAATCATATTGACTATCCAAAAAAATCAATTAAAGTATATTAAGCAATAAACTTTTAAAATTTATATAAATAATTAAGGAGGGGTAATGATAATTCCATTGGAAGATTCTCAAAATTTTAACGAACTCGACGAGCAAAAGATTCAAGATACTATAGGCGTATTAAAAAGTCCCCTGTATAAAACGCATAAGTTTAAAAGCGAACAAGTGGAGTTTATAAGGACATTTTTAAAAGCGCCTATCATCGAAGAGGAGATATCATCAAACTTGCGAAGTTTAGCGGAATTAATAGTTATCCGGCGAGAACAGCGAGATGTATGCCCCGAATGTCTTGGGGGAATAAAAAAGAAATTCTCGGAATGCGATGCTTGTCATGGAACTGGGGAAAAAAATATTTATAAATAATGACGCTATGCGTTTAATAAAGGCCCTTATCATAAAGGGCCTATTTTTTTGATATTCCCAAAACTCGCTCGTATTTTACCAATCTTTCTGGCCTTGCCGGCGCACCGGCTTTAATGCCCCACGCCCCTATACCAACTGCCAAATCAGCGATAAAATCGTCCATTGTTTCTCCGCTCCGATGAGAAACTATCGCCTGCCAATTATTTTCATAAGCCAACTGAACAACTTTCAGCGTCTCGGTTAAAGTGCCGATTTGATTCGGTTTTATCAGAATCGCATTACCGGATTTTTTCTCTATCGCTGTTTTTAATCTTCCCGGATTGGTTGTCGTTAAATCATCGGTAATAACCAATGTTTCACGTCTATTCTTCGCTAAATTCTGCGTCAATCCTGCGAAATCCTCAAAAGATTCTTCGTAAAAAGGGTCCTCAATTGATAAAATATTATATGTTTCAATTAGTCGTAAATATAAATCTTTCAACTCATCTAGAGAATATTTTTTGCCATCAACAATATAGCCGGATTTTCTAAATAAACCAGCTGGTTTATAAAACTGACTGGCCGCTACATCTAAGCCGATTCTCAACGGATAATCGTATTTTTTTATTAGTTCCGCCAAAATATCAATCGCTTCTTCATTATTTTTAAATGGAGCTGAAAAACCCGCTTCGTCTCCCAAAACTACATTTTCTTTACCGAATTTATTCTCTAAAAATTCTTTGAGCTTTTTGTAAAATTCCCTGCCAATGCTTAAAGCTATGCCAAAATCGCTAACGCTTGGAATAACCTGAAACTCCTGAAAATTAAGTTTGTTTTTCGCGTGCGCGCCTCCGTTGATAACATTAAAAATTGGTTTTGGAGATTTTAATTGCTGATTGCTGATTACTGATTGCTGATTTATATATTGGGATAATTCTTTATTTTCGTTTTTTGCTTTTAGTCGCGCGAACGCTAAGGACAAAGCTAAAATCAAATTTCCACCTAAGTTGTTTTTATTCGGCGTCTCGTCAAGTTGAATAAAAAAATTATCAAATTCTTCCTGACTTTCAAAATCTTTTCCCAATATCTCATTTTTAATTTCTCCAAACTTTTCTATTGCCTTTTTCGGCTCCAAAACAAACGCTTCGTGCGCCCCGCGGCTCTTCCCGGCCGGCACGTTGGCTATCGCCGAAAAATTCCCGCTTTTAAATTCGGCTTCCAATGTGTCGCTGCCGCGAGAATCTTGAATTATTTTTACCTTAGCGTCGAAAATTTTCATTTAAATAATTTTAATTTCTACCAAGTAATTTTTCACAATCTCAAAAATTTTCTGGTGGCTCTATAATTTTGAATCAAAATATCTTTAAAAGAAAATCTTTAACCTTTCGAAAAATGTATTCGTGGCCCTTATCATTAGGATGCACTCCATCAGCGAGCATCTTTTTATAATCAATCTTCCGCCATGCCTCAAAAATATGGATTACTTTTGCGCCATTTTTTATTGCTACCTTATTGAGCATCTTATTGAAACGTGTAATTTTCTTATTATCGTAAAAACATTTCTTGTCCCAAGCAACAGGCCTCGTAAATCTTTCATTAACCGGTGCAACTTCTAAAAAGAATATTCTGTTAGAAAACCTTTTAGCTCGTTTAATTATCTCCTCAATATTTTTTTCTGATTCCCCGATATTAAGAAACGCTGTATCGTTTTTGCCTATTTGAAAAATAAATATTTCTTCAGTAGTCCCCCACGCCATTCGCTTTCCAGCTTCAAATTCAAACCTTTCTAAAATCTTTTTGGTTGTATCGTCAGTTATGCCGAGAGGATAAACCATATAATAAAAACCGTGTTTGGGGAACTTGGGAGATATCGCCATCCATTCGTCAAAATACTGCTTTAATCTCGTAGCCCAACCCCCTTTACTATCCCAAAATCCTTGAGTATTACTATCGCCAAAAATAAAAAAGTCCTTTTCGGAGTTTCCTTTTAATTTCTTTGCTTGTTTTATTCGTGTTGCAGTTTTAATAACCATTTTAAGAGAAAATTTGTCTTTCTAGGGTTAAATTATACTCTCCAAATCCTAAATTTTTATAAAAATTTATAGCTGATTTATTTTTAACGGAAGCTGTCGCGGAAATATAATCAACTTTATTCTTTTTACACCAATTTATAAAATCTCTTGTTAATTTAGTCCCTAAACCACTACCTCTAAATTTCTTTTCAATTAATATATCTCCCATTTCAGCGTACTTGACTTTTTTACGATAGAATAACCCCCGAGTTATACCTCCACATAAATACCCGATTATTTCTCCTTTATTTTCTACCACTTCTACAAAACTATCTTTTTTTACAATTTTATCTCTAAAATACTTTTTTCCATTTCCATAAGTCCAATTTAAATCTAAGCTCTTATCAAATCCTCTATATTCCTTCTTAAATAACTTGAAATTTAATCTAAGAATATCTTTTAAGTCTCTGATTTGTGCCTTTCTAATAATGAAATCATTTATCATAAATTATTTTAACTTTTTCTCTTTCTCGTAAATCTTTTGAGTGGTTTTAATTATCGTATCCGGATTTAACGACATACTTTCAATGCCTTGCTCAACTAAAAATTCGGCGAATTTTGGATAATCGCTTGGGGCTTGACCGCAAATTCCAATATATTTTTTCTTGGCTTTACATTTTTTAATAACTTCTGAAATTAGTTTTTTAACCGATTCGTCATTTTCATTAGTAATGCCGCGAATCATTTCATTGCCGTCGCGGTCAATACCAACGGTTAATTGCGTCAAATCATTTGAGCCAATACTCATCCCGTCAAAAATCTTCAAAAATTCATCGGCCAAAATCACGTTGGAAGGAATCTCGCACATCACAAAAACCTTAAGAGAATTTAGAATATAGGATTTAGAATTTAGGGGTTTATTTTTCCGCAAACCAAATTTATCAATCAATTCCAAAACTTTTTTTCCTTCTTCGGGCGTGCGACAAAACGGCACCATCACTTCCACATTATCCAACCTCATTTCATCGCGGACTTTTTTAATGGCTTTCAATTCCAAAATAAACGCCGGCGCGAAATTCGGATGATAATATCTTGAAGCTCCCCTCCAACCAATCATTGGATTTTCTTCGCTCGGCTCGTATAATTCGCCTCCGATAAGCGTTCTATATTCATTTGTTTTGAAATCCGAAAATCTGACAATCACCGGTTTTGGATAAAACGCCGTAGCAATTTTGGCGATTCCATAAGCAAGCTTATCAACGTAAAATTGGGTTTTATCTTTATAACCGATTGATTTTTTGTCTATTTGAGCTCTAAGTTTTATCGGAAGTTTTTTGTAATTAATAAGAGCGTTCGGATGAACTCCTATATCGCCCGCGATAATAAATTCCTCTCTCGCCAATCCAACGCCATCATTCGGCAGAAACGATTTTTCAAAAGCGGTTTCCGGCGTGGCGATATTCATCATTATTTTGGTTTTCGTCCGCCAGCTGGCAGATTGGAAATTTTTGATATCGTGCTCAATAATTTTGAATTTCAAAGCCCCTTCGTAAACAAAGCCCTCGCTGCCAGTGGTATCAACAGTGATTGTCTGACCGGTTTTGATTTTTCTGGTTGCGTTTTCCGAACCGACGATACAAGGAATCCCCAATTCGCGGGAAACAATAGCCGCATGCGAAGTCCTTCCTCCTTTGTCGGTAATAATCGCCGAAGCTATTTTCATAATCGGCTCCCAATCAGGGTCAGTCATGTCAGTAACCAAAATTTCTCCTTTTTGAAATTGATGGATATCTTTTGCGTCTAAAATCATTCGGGCTTTACCAACCGCGATTTTACTGCCAACGGAAATTCCTTTAACTATAGCTTTTGACTGTGAGTTTTTAGATTTTAAATTTTCCAAAACGTATTCTTTGATTTTTGAAAAATCCCTTAAAGCGTGGATTGTTTCCGGCCTCGCCTGAACAATAAACAATTCTCCGGTTTTGCCGTCTTTGGCCCATTCCAAATCCATCGGAGTCCATTTTTTATATTTTTTTGAATAATGTTCTTCCACTAAAACGCACCACTTTGCTAATTTCAAAATTTCTTTATCATTCAAAACAAACGACCCTTTTTCTTTTAACGGAGTATTAACAACTTTAATATTTTTAATTCCGTGCCCAACCGAATAAATCATTTTTTGCTCTTTCGCGCCGAGTTTTTTATCAATAATCGCGTTTGTTTTCTTAAATACCAAAAACTCATCTGGCGTCACTTTCCCCTGGACAATCATTTCTCCCAATCCCCAAGCACCGTTGATTAAAACAATATCTTTAAAACCAGATTCCGTGTCCAAAGTAAAAGCCACTCCAGAACATCCCAAATTTGAACGCACCATTTTTTGAACGCCGACTGACAAAGCGATTTTAAAATGGTCAAATCCTTTATCAACCCTGTAAGAAATAGCCCTATTCGTGAAAAGCGAAGCCATTGACGATTTAGCGGCTTTTAAAACTTCTTCGGAACCGCGAATATTCAGAAATGTCTCGTGTTCGCCGGCAAAAGAAGCGCCGGGTAAGTCCTCGGCAGTAGCGGAAGAACGCACTGCCACATCAACATTCTTGCCATATTCTTTTTCCATTTCCTGATACGCCTTAACAATTTCTTTTTTTAAATCATCGGGAAATTCGGCGTTTTTAATCGCTTCGCGAATTAGTTTTCCTTGTCGCTCTAAATCGCGAAGATTTTTTGTATTTAAACCATGAAGTGTTTTTTGTATAAATTTATCCAAACCTGTTTGTTTTAAAAAATAGCGGTAAGCCGTGGCCGTCACCACAAACCCGCTGGGGATTTTTACTCCTTTAGAAGTTAAATATTTAATCATCTCGCCCGAGCTTGCGTTTTTTCCGCCCACTTCTGAGACATCTTCAATACCGACATTTTTAAGTTGTTTAATAAATGATTTCATTTTTTTAATACTATCATCAAATCCGCCACATTGAAAGTTTTTTGTTCGGTAAAAATCAAATCCTCGGTTTTTTTGAAGAAATTGAAAGAATCATGGCTGTTTAGATATTTTTGCGGTTTTAATTTTAATTTTTCGGCTTTTTGGAGCGTTAGAATATCACCAATCGCACCGGCGGCTTCAGTGTTGTCGCGACCGTCAGAAGCGAAAAACATTATTACCAAGCTTTTAGTTTTTAGCTTTAAGCTTTTAGTCGAAATAATCGCTCCCAACACCGCCTCCATATTCCGCCCGCCTTTGCCTAATTTTTGAATTTTGATTTGTAATTTTGATTTTTCTAATACAACAGTTGTCTCTCCGCCAGCTAATATCACTCCACCATTCTTCGCTGGTCTTATTAATGAGACCAACTTATCCCTTGCCTCGCCTCTTAAATTATATGAATAAATTTTTGGTTTAAAACCTAACTCTTTTGCCTTTTTCGCCATCGCCAAAATCGGCTCGCGATTGGATAAAAATAAAATATTCTTTATTTTTACGAAATATTTTTTGTCTTTTGGCGTCTCGATGAAATGAAATTTTTGAGAATTTAATCTGTGTTTCTTTAAAATCCTTTCAGCGTCTTTTTTGGTGGTTTTATCATAAACCATTGGCCCGGAAGCGACCATTGATAAGTCATTGCCTAAAACATCGGAAACAATTAACGAAATAACGGTTGCCGGATAAGCTAATTTTGCCAAACCGCCACCCTTAATGTCCGATAAGTGCTTCCGAACAGTATTTAATTCTAAAATATCCGCGCCCGCTTGCGTTAATAATTTCGTCGCCAAAATCGAATTTTTCATTTCTTTCTCCGAACCGCATAGTAAAGCCGACCCGCCTCCGCAAATAAAAGTAATCAACAAATCATCTTTTTTGAGATTTTTGACTAATTTAATGATTTTTTGAGTGGCAATGATATTTTTTTGTGAAGGCAAAGGATGAGTGCCAGCCAAAATTTTGAATTTTGAATTTTGAATTTTGAATTTTTGTACGTCTAATGCGATTCCGCCCGTTAGCCGCTTGCCTAAAATTTTCGCCAACGTTGCCGATGCCAACGCCGACCCCTTGCCAATACCAACAAGAAAAATACGCTCAAAATTATTCAAATTTATTTCAAGGGGATAATATTTGTTGCTACCACTTATGGTAGCAACCTTAAGAATGCTATTTTTGATTACGATTCGCCTATTAATAACCCTCTCAATATCAATCGTCTCATATCCCGCCTCGGCGATTAAAAGCGCCTTTTTACGAAGCGAGTTTTTGGCTAAATTTTTGAAATTAATTATATTCATTTTTAAAACAAATAAATAATCAACGGTATCGCGAAAAAAGAAATAATTATTGAAATAAGAATGGAATTGCCGATTAGTTCTTTGCCAAAATTGAATTTTTCGGCAATCACAAAAGTAGTTACCGCCACCGGCATTGAAGCAAGGAGAGCGAAAACGCCAAAATTGTCTAATTTAAATAAATATATAAAAGTGGTTGCGACTATTAACGGGAAAACTATTGTCTTTAACAGCGATATCGCGAATACGCTTGCTAAATCTTTTTTTAGAAATTTTCCATAAAGAAATCCGCCTAAAGCGAAAAGCGCGACTGGCGAGGCAGTGGAACCAAGAAGCGAAAGTGATTTTTTAATTGCCTCAATAAAAGAAAAATCAATTTTCAAAAAACTTAAAATAAAACCAAAAAAAACTGAAACAACAAGGGGATTTTTAAAAAAATCTTTTAACTGATCGGATATTTTATGACTTCTGTCTTGCCAATATTTAATGATAAAAATTGAAATTAGAATTGGAATAACAAGATAAATTATGCTAATCAAAGCGCCTGAGATTAAATTTTCCTTGCCAAAACCAAGCTCAATTAATGGGAAACCCATATAAACGGTATTGCCAACCGTCGCCCCTAAAAAAATCGCGGTTTTTTTACTATGGCTAAGATTAGAAAAAGAAAGAATTATAAAAACTAACAAAGAAAATAAAATAATAGTTGTTAAGCTTAAAAAAACAAATTTCCAAGAACTCTTATTAAGAAAATCAACACTCCATAAACTTGTTATTATCAAAGCCGGCAAAGAAATATAATAAGCGAACTGGTTTAAAATATGAACCCAGTCGTCGGTGACGATTTTGTATTTTTTCAACAGCCAACCGCTGAAAATTATTAAAAATATCGGAAGTGAAATTAAAAATGTTGGCATAAACTTAAATTTCTAAATTTATTATTTATGGTTAATTTATATATTTATGTTCGTTATTTTATTATTTATAATAATTTTTTGAATAACCAACGTGGTCTCTTTAATAAGACCAGATGAAGAATAGAATAAGTTGATATTAATTACATATTTAAAAACCTCCACCTTCCCTTGCCGACCATTGTCGGATATCTAGAAAAAGATTTATTGCCAGTTTTGGATTGAGGTCGAGAAGAATATTTTATTTTCTTATCTCTTTTGTTATAGCCGTATCCCAGCATAATATCTTTAACCGCGCTAATCGTATTGCTGGAAACATCAAGAATATTTTTAATCTCTCTGTATTTCTTTTTGTCCGATATCAACTTCATCACTGCCAACCGTCTTAAAATAAGAATTTCTTCATCTTTTGTAAAAAATTTATTAAAAAATTTCTTTAAATCGATTGCCGAGCTTATCTTTTGAATTTCGCGAAGTAACTCTTTCCAAAGAAGATTCTCGATTTCTTTATTTAATTTATTTCTTAAAACTCTTGTCATTGATTTAATTATAATAAATTTGTCTTAAAAGCCAATGGTCTTATTAATAAGACCAGACCATCTATATATTAACGAATATCAATAATAATACGTCTTTTATAACCTGATAATTTATATAATTCACGTAATTTGAATAATCTACATATCTATCAAATTATCTTCTCTGCCATCTTATCTTCTTGCTAAGCTTGGTCTTATTAATAAGACCAAGCGATAAATAACGATTTATCGTTGAATCCGAAAAATGTCATTATAGAATTTTTGGAGATTCACATATCCTTAACGTTTAAAGCAAAGACGTGTTTATCTTAAAAAATATTTTTAATTTTTATTTTTCTGCCTCTAAATTCAAATTCGTCTCCAGTTTTCTTCTGTGAAAATATCTGTCCAATCGGAGATCCGGGGCTTATGGATAAGTATTTTTGTCCGTTAATATTAATTGTGTCTAACGCCCCGATTGAGATAAAATAATTGTTTTCATTTGTTTCAATAACCGACCCAACTGAATAGCGCCGGTTAATTTTAATTGGCATCACATTTATAATAGATAATGATTTTTGAATATTAAAAAGTTGTTTTTTGTAGGCATCTCTTCGCGCTTGAGCCTCTTCTTTAAAAGTATCATATCTTGATTCCATCCTGCCTTTATGGGCAGCCGCCTCTTTTTGCGCGTCATCAATAACCTTCTTCAAAAAATCTATTCTTTTTTCTAATTCTAATCTAATAAATTCAATTATTTTCTTCTTGATTTCAATTTGGTTCATTTTTATTCGTTATTCTAATATTCTTAAGAATTTAAGAATAGATTTACCTCTATCGGTAAGTTTATGGCGAATACTTAAACCATCGGATCTTTTCATAACAAGATCGCTAATCGCCAATCTTCTAATGTGCTCTGAAATGGTTTTAAAATTGCCTTCCAATTTTTCCGTAATTTCCGCCACTGATAATTCCGGATTTTTATCTAAAAGTTCTAAAATTCTAATTCTCCGATGGTTAGCAAACCCTTTTACGATTCGTTCAAGCTCGCGATAAGTTTTATTTTTATTTTTTTTCATAAATTACTTTTCGTATAATTCCAAAGCAATGCCATCAGGGTCATTAAAAAAAGTATATCTATGACCACTAGCTCCTGTTTTGGGCTCAGAAATTTCAAGTCATTTTAATTTGAAATCGGAAATTATTTTATCAAAATTTCCCACCTCAAAAGCAATATGACGTATTCCACGGATTTTTATATCGCTTAAGTCATCAATGGCCTGTTTTGTGTTTTTAAATTGCCACAATTCCAATTGTGTATTTTCTAATTTTAAAAAACTCGCTTTACCGTATAAATCTTTATTTTTAAAATTCTTAATTTCAACAAATCCGAAAAATTCCTTATAAAATTTTTTGGAATTCCTCAAATTTTTAACGGTTAAAGCAATATGATGAATTTTCATATTGTATATAATAACAAAATTATCATCTATTATCTATTCTCAAATTCTTGAGAATTTGAGAATAGGATCGTTATTAATATATTAAGCCAATAAATACAAAATCCCGCTGATAATTCTGCCGAGCCAAAATAAAATCGGATTACTCTTTTTGTAAAAATAGTGCTTTTTGTAGAAAATATATTTTGATTTATGTAAAAATATCTTCCGTTTGAATTGGCCGCGGGTATGGCCGTCCAACAAATCCGCTTTTGCTTCCGGCTCAAAATAAATTTTATGTCCTTCTTGTCTAACGCGGCGGCACAAATCCGGACCTTCGTAATACATAAAAAATCTTTCATCAAATCCGTTAACCTTATCAAAGACGTCTTTTCTAACGGCGAAACAACCTTCAACCACCCAATCCACAGCTAAAATTCTGTCATAATCCCAATAATTCAAAATAAACTTCATTGAAAAATTTTTGAGCCATTGGGATTTCGGGAAAATTTTCAGCAAAAATCCGCTCAAATAGCCGAGCGCTTCGCGGAAATTATTCGGGTCATAACCCATATTCCACCACATTTTTTCTTCACCTTCGGGAATAAGTTTTGCGCCGACAATTCCGGCATCCGGACGACTTTCCATAAAATCAATTATTTTGGAGAACGTATCGAGTTTAATTAAAACATCATTATCAATAAAAATATTATATTTTCCTTCGGCTAATTTCGCGCCGCGATTGCGCGACGCTGTTGGGCCTAAATTTTTCTCATTTCTAATTAAATCTACGAAACCGAATTCTTTTTGAACCATCGCTTCGGTTCCGTCATTAGAAAAATCGTCAACAACAATAACTTTTTTTGGTTTTAATATGCTTTTCTGAACAGCGATAAGACATCTCCTTAAAAATTCTTTGCCATTATAAGAAATAATAACCACTGAAAAATCGGGCATAAAATTACACTTTCTTAATACCCAGCCAGATTTTCTGGCCGTCAATTTGGGTTTCTTCTTCAGCGTCAAATTTTTCAACGCGTTTGAATTCTATGTTTTTTGCGTTGATTTTCTCCTGAAAATCTTTGTGATATTTATTGACCGCAAATTCAATTTCTTTCGGCGCTTCCAACCATAAATAAATTTTATCTTTCGGCGTAAAACCCGCTTCTTTCCGCAAGTCCTGAATTATTCTGACCAAATCGCGTGATTGTCCTTCAATTTTCAATTCCGGCGTGATTATTGTGTCTAATTCAATTTCTCCGCCAGCTGACGGATTAATTTTGTCGTCAAAAACTATATTTTTAACATTTATTTCATCCGCTAAAATCTCTAATAATTCTTTTTTACCCATTAATTTTAAATTCTTAATTCTTAATTCTGATAACGGTTGTCTAACTTTTATCCCCACTTTTGCTCTTGCTTCTAACGCCAACGAAGCGATCCGTCTGATTTCCGCCATCGCTTCCAATAATTTTTTATCAATCAATTCTTTATTAATTTTTGGCCACTCTTCCAAATGAACCGATTTTGTTTTTTGTCGTTGGTCGTTGGTCGTTAGTTGTTGGTATATTGTTTCAGCCATAAACGGCATAAACGGAGCGATAATTTTTGAAAACTCAACCAAAGCAAATTCAGTCGTCATAATTGTCGCTTTTTTATCGTTATCTTCCGTTTTAAATCTTTCACGCGAACGCCGAATATACCAAGTAGACAAATCATCAATAAAATCCGCAATCGGCCGAGCCGCTTTATCAAGTTCATATTTATCCAGCCATTTTGAAACTTCCATTTTTAATTCTTCCAGTCGCGACAAAATCCATTTATCTAAAACATTAACAGCTTTTAGCTTTGAGCTTTTAGCTTTTAGGCCGCCAGCATACAATTCATAAAATTTATAAACATTCCAAAGACGCGAAATCACTTTTTTATAAACTTCGTCAACGCCCTTTTCGGAAAAATTTAGATCTTCACCGCGAACCGCCGGAGAAGATAAAAGATAATATCTTAAAGCGTCTGCGCCATATTTATCAACTATTTCCATCGGGTCAGGATAATTCTTCAGCCGTTTGCTCATCTTTTCGCCGTTTTCAGCCAGAATAATTCCGTTAACAATCACGTTTTTATAAGTCGGCTTATTGAATAAAGCGGTTGATAAAACCAAAAGCGTGTAAAACCAGCCGCGGGTTTGGTCTATACCTTCGGCGATAAATTCCGCCGGGAAATTTTTCTCAAATTCATTTTTATTCTCAAACGGATAATGCGCTTGCCCGTACGGCATTGAACCGGACTCAAACCAACAGTCAAAAACTTCTGGGATTCTTTTCGCTTCTTCCCGACATTTAGGACATTTTAATTTAATTTGGTCTATGCGCGGCCGATGTAAATTCAATCTACCGTCTTCTGAATAAGGCAGATTTAATAATTTTATTTCGCGGAGTTCTCCTGTTTGGATGTAATTATTCTCCGTCTCAATGATTTTTTTATCGCTTAATCCTTGAACCGTCGCCTCTAAAATCCAAAGCGGGTCGCCGTGGCTGACGATTAAAATATTCTTACCGATGTATTTTCCATCAACTTCCAAAATAAAATCCATCATTCGTTTACGGACGTCATTCGCGTTTTCTCCGCCTTCTGGCGTTTTTATAAACTGGTTGATTTTTTTCCCGCCGATAAATCGTTCGTATTCCTCCATCGTTCTACCGTTAAAAATTCCTATATTCAACTCGCGCAATCGTTTATCAAATTTTATCGGCTTTTTGATTTTTTTAGAAACAATTTCAGCGGTTTGTTTTGTCCGTAAAAGGTCGGAGGAAAAAATCAAATCAATTTTTTTATTACTTAATAATTCAGCAATTTTTTGGATTTGTTTTTCTCCTTTTTCCGTTAATTTTTTTGGCGTTTTCTCCGGCCAGCAAGAATTCAATCTTTGATGATTGGATTCGGCTTCACCGTGTCTTAAAATAAAATACCTATTACCAGATGCGACCGTTGAATCTGATAATTCTTTCAGCGAACCGATAGCGATATTTTTTTCGCAAGCGTCGCATCTCCAAACCGGCAATGGCGCGCCCCAATATCTTGAACGGGAAATCGCCCAATCACGAACGCCTTCTAACCACTTACCAAAACGGCCGTCTTTTAAATGCGGCGGAATCCAGTTTATCTTTTTATTATTGTTAAGAAGTTTATTTTTTATTTTGGCTACATTCACAAACCAGGAACTTGCCGCGTAATTCAAAAGCGGAGTGTCGCATCTCCAGCAAAAAGGATAAGAATGGTTTATTTGCTCTTTGGAAAAAAGGTTATTATTTTTGGCGAGATATTTAATAATTTCAACATCGGTTGATTGATGATTTTCTTTTGGTTTCACCAAGAGTCCAACAAAATCACTTGCTTCTTTTTTAATCTTTCCGTCCATTAAAACATGCTGAATAAAAGGAAGTTTTTCCTTCTTGCCTAAATTCATATCATCTTCGCCGAAAGCCGGGGCGATATGGACTACTCCTGTCCCTTCATTAGTTGAAACAAAATCCGCTCCATAAATTTTCCAACCGTTTCCACGATTTTCTAATTTTTTATCATTGGCATAATACGAAAATAATGGCTTATATTTTTTACCGATTAAATCTTTACCTTTTATATCTTTTACTACTCCAAACTCTTTATCTTTTAAAACTTCTCCAACTCTATCTTTAGCAACAACATATCTATTATTATCTCCCTTTATACTTAATACCTGATACTTAATACTTTCCCCCACCGCCAGCGCCGCATTTCCAATTAACGTCCACGGCGTAGTTGTCCAAGCCAATAAATAAGTTTTGGGTTTTGGGTTATTAGGTTTTAGGTTTTGTGGTCCCGAATCCAAAATTTCAAATTTAACCGTAACTGAAATATCTTTAATATCCCGATAGTTTTGAGTTACTTCAAAATTAGATAAAGTCGTCTCGCATCTCGGACAAATATGCATTGATTTATAACCTTCATATATAAGTCCTTTATTATAAAGATTTTTGAAAACCCACCAGACGGATTCCGTGTATTCCGGGTCCATCGTTTTATAGTCGTTTTTCATATCAACCCAGCGGCCGATACGGGGAATAATTTTTCTCCATTCGTCAGCGTATTTCAAAACGCTGGCTTTGGCCACTTCGTTGAATTTTTCAACGCCGAATTTCTCTATGTCTTTTTTTGACTGAAAACCCATATCATTTTCAATCTCGTTTTCAATCGGCAAGCCGTGGCAATCCCATCCCCAACGTCTGGGAACTCGAAAACCCTTCATCGTTTTATATCGCGGCACCGCGTCTTTAATAATACTCGCCAAAATATGACCATAATGGGGCAAACCCGTGGCAAAGGGCGGGCCGTCGTAGAATACGAAGGTTTTTCCGCCAGAGGCGGATCCGCCTTTGGCGGAAGGTTTTAGGTTATAGGTTTTAGTTTTAAACCGACCCTCGCCTAAACTTTTCTCGAAAATTTTGTTGTCCTGCCAAAATTTAAGGATTTTTTCTTCAAGTTCCAAAATTTTAAGATTATTTAAGTCGCATAACATAAAATAATCATACAATATAATATCAAAAACCTCAAAATAAAAACGCCTTGCTGGCGATTTATATTGATTTTCCCTTCCTTACTGGAAGTGTTGTGTGAAGCAGGGTTTTATTAAAAACCCATCTTCTCTAAAACCAGACAAGCAGTTTCTTACAACTTGGCAAATCGTTATTCCGACGCTTGGTCGGAGCCGATTGTATTAGCCAATTTAATTATATATTAAAAAATTAAAAAAAGAATCCCCATTCGCCAAAGGCGAATGGGGATAGAATGCAAGTTTCAAGGTACAAGATTAAGAAACTGCGGAACGGGACCGCAGACCGCCACCAGAGCCGCCAGGATCGTACCAGTCCACGCGCAACTCGCCAAAGCGCCCGCGCCAGTCGACGCTCGGCACACCGCCACCAGAACAGCGCGAACCCGCGCAAAGCGTTATCTTTTCCACATCAAGCTGTCTCTTGAATTTCCAATAAAGAAAATCGCCGAGAATTAATCTCTCCGTGAGGCATGCCGTATTAATACCTTTCTCGAGAACCTGGTTTGCTGAAAGATTTGCGAGATTTTCATCTGCTTCCCAGTTGGCACGGAAACGGGTGATGTACGGCTCAATTTCTCCATCTCTGCCAAAAGAAAGATCAAGAGCGACATCTAGAGATTTATCCGTATATTTCCACCTAGGATATAATTTCTTCCCGCCGCTGTAAGCCCGCTCGGCAAAAAAGTTTTTCGGCCTGCAAACAAACCACGGAAAATCATTATCATCCGCCTCAGGGACGCGGATCCCAGCAAAATCAGTTTTAAGGCCGTGGATTTTCCAGAAATACTTTTCGTAATCGGCGAAAATTATGGAATAATCCAAACCCTCAAACGGATTTTCTCCTTTCAAAAATTTTTCCAACTGTTGTGGTGTTTTACTACCATGAAGCAACTTCAAATTCAAATCTGCCATCATGCCAAGAACATTTCCCGGCACCTCACCGACTAATGTTTTTTTCATAGTCAGCCTCCTTAAACTTTGATTTATCCCGCTAATGCGGGTTTGTAAAAGAACATCTTATGTTATACACATATTTCAAATCTTGTCAAATTCATCCGCCTGTCCAGTTAACTGGACAGGTGATAATTTTTACATTTTTTTAGGCAAACTGATTCCCAAAAGATTAAAAATGTTTTTAAAAATTAGCAAAGTTGCCTGGATTAAAGCTAGGCGGCTTAACGTCAAATTTTTCTCTTCTCCAATTATTCGTTCTTTCTCATAAAAATTATGAAATTCCCGCGCCAAGTCCAAAGAATAACGCGCCAAAATCTGCGGACTATAACTTCCAGCGGCTTCTTCAATAATTTCCGGAAACCGCGCCAGCATTCTCATTAAATTAATATCTTCTTTTGTATTTAATAATTCAAAATTAATTTTTGATTTTTGATTTTTGATTTTTCCCAGTATACTCCGTGCTCTTACCGCCGCGTATTGAACATAATAGACAGGATTCTTCAATGACCTCTCTTTCGCTAAATCCAAATCAAAATTCATATGCGTATCCGGCGAATACATCAAAAAGAAAAACCGAGCGACATCTAAACCGACTTCTTTAATCAAGTCCTCAAAAGTAACGAATTCGCCTTTCCGTTTGGACATTTTCGCCTCCTTGCCTTTACTTATTAATCTGACCACTTGAGTGACGATAATTTTGGAATTCTTTAAACCGATTATTTTCGCCGCCGCCTGAATTCGATTCACGTAACCAAAATGGTCAGGTCCCAAGATATTTATTTTGGCGTCAAACCCGCGCGTTTTTGTTTCTAAATAATGTCCGGCATCAGCCAAAAAATAAGTCGGAAATCCGTCGCTGGTAATCAAAACCCTGTCTTTGTCATCGCCGAATTGTGTTGTTTTCAGCCATAAAGCCCCGTCTTTCTTATAAACGAGCTTTTCGGATTCAAAAATTTTTAAAGCTTTTTTAACGAAACTTTTTTTATGGATATGCTTCTCTTCCGATGTCCAGCGGTCAAAATTTATTTTCGCTTTTTTAACGACTAATTTGATTTCTTTCAGGAAATCAGCGGCTGTAGTTTGTCCGACTTTGAGCGGCTTATCTTTGTATTTTTTGACTAATTTTAAATTTTTTTGCGCCCATTCTTTCACGTATTCCCCTTTGTAAAAACTCTCTTCGGGCTTCAAAAGTCCCGCATTGGCTAAAATTGATTTACCGAGCGTTAAAATCTGATTGCCGGTGTCATTTATGTAATATTCCCGCTCTATTTTATGGCCGTAAAATTCAAGGATATTTGAAAGCGCGTTTCCTAAAAATCCGCCCCGTCCGTTGGCTAATGTCAAAGGCCCGGTCGGATTGGCTGAAATAAATTCTATTTGGATTTTCTGAGATTTGCGATTTGCGATTTGCGATTTGCCATACCGCTCTTTCTTTCGTAAAATTTCTTTTAATTCGTTTTGAAAAAATTCCGGTTTCAGCCAAAAATTTATAAACCCTGGCGAAACAACCTTGGTCTCTTTAATAAGACCAAGCATATCGAGTTGTTTTTCTAATTTAGATTTTATTTCTTCAGCTATTTCTATGGGACTCTTTTTTAATCCCTTTGCCAATTTTAAAGCCGCATTCGTGGAATAATGACCGAATTGTTCGTTTTCCGGAACAAAAACCTCTATTCCTATGTCTTCTTTGATAATTTTTCGCAGATAATTAATAATTTTTGACTTTATCATTATACTTAGTTTAACCGATTAAACGCTAAAATTAAATACTTGATACTTAATACCTGATGCCCGATACTTAATATATATGGTTATCACCATTAACAAACGCGCCTATTTTGATTATGAAATTCTGGAAACCTACGAAGCGGGAATTGAGCTGAAAGGATTTGAAGTTAAATCTATTAAAACCGGGCGAATGAATTTGGCCGGTTCTTACGCGATTATCCGCGATAATCAGATTTGGTTGTTAAATACCGACGTCCCGGCTTATCAGCCGAAAAACGCGCCGGAAGATTATGATTCCAAAAGGACTCGGCGGCTCTTACTTACAAAATCGGAAATTAAAAATCTCATCGGCAAAATACACGAAAAGGGCTTGACTTTAACGCCGCTGAAAGTTTATACTAAAGGCAAATCTGGAATAATTAAAATAGAAATCGGATTGGCAAAAAGCAGAAAAAAATCCGACAAGAGAGAGTTTGTAAAGAAAAAAGAGGATAGAAGAGAAATGAGAAAAGTAAAATTGGGAGCGTAAGCTTCGACAAAGAAGTTCTTTAGAAAATGGCAAGTTGAGCTTGCTGACTCAAAAAACCGGCAAAACAAACAATAACTGCCAACAGAAATGTTGCGTTAGCTCCGGCTTTCGCTTTTGCGTAACCCGAAGCCATCAGCCCCGAACGTCTAAATAGGGATTAGCTGGTGTTATACTTTGGACTCGTTCTGAATAACGCTCTGATAATTCGGGACTAAACAAACAGAGCAAAAACCTCCCTGAGATTATCGAAGGGATAAGCTTGTAGAAGTTTTCTTAAGACATCTTTGGACGAGGGTTCATCCCCTCCGCTTCCACCAAAATAAAATAAAAATCAATTGTATAAGCCATTTAAACCGCGAACGGAAAAAATAAATATTAAGACGAATCGGCAGATAGTCGCGCTGGAATTACGGGTAATAGACGAAACCGGAGGTAATCTCGGTACAATGCCGCTTGAGGCGGCATTAAAATTGGCTCAAGAAAAAGGGCTGGACTTGATTGAAATCGCTCCGACCGCCAAACCGCCGGTTGCTAAAATAATCAGCTTTGACAAATTCAGATACCAAAAAGAAAAAGAACTGAAAAAACAGAAAACATCCCAAAAAACAGGCGAAATGAAACAAGTTCGCATCAGCGCCAGAGCCGCCCTGAACGACCTGCAAATCAAAACGAAAATACTCGAAAAATTTTTGGAAGAAGGAAATAAAGTTGAGATTATGCTTTTGCTAAAAGGCAGAGAGAAATACAACAGGAGCTGGGCAAACCAAAAACTGAACGAATTTCTTAAACTTATCACGATTGAATATAAAATTATTATGGAGCAAAGATTCATCGGAAGAGGACTGGTAACGCAAATAATGAAGAAATAATTATGAAAAAATCTATTTCCAGCAGAATCAGAATCACAAAAACGGGAAAAGTTTTGAGACGGGCAATGGGCCAAGGTCATTGTCGCGCCAAAAAAAGAACAACCCAAATGAAAAGGAAAAAAAGTTTGCGCGGAATTAAAGTCGGTAAAAATATTAATATAAACTTTTAAAATGACCAGAGTAAAGCGAGGAAAAATAGCGCGCAAAAAACGCACGAAAATATTAAAATACACCAAGGGCTTTAAGTGGGGAAGAAAGTCCAAAGAAAGAGCCGCTAAGGAGGCGCTTCTTCACGCGTGGACGCACGCTTTTCGCGGACGAAAAGAAAAAAAGCGAGATTACCGACAATTATGGAACGTCCAAATCAACGCGGCTATCCGACCCCACGGATTAAACTACAGCAAATTCATCGCCGGCCTCAAAAAACAAAATATCTTGCTGGACAGAAAAATCCTCTCTGATATTGCAAAAAATCATCCAGCTGTGTTTGAGAAAATCGTGGAGAAAGTGAAATAAATTCGTTAAAAAGAACTTTTAAAAAAATAAATAGGAGGCGATATTAATGTTCCAGGATTTATTTCCAATATTTATGGGAGCTCTTCTCGCTACCTGCATATCTTTACTCGTCGAAATACGTGAGAAAAAATGGAAAATTGATTCAATATTTATTGATCCAGAGACAGGGACATCGTATATTGTAAAAAGCAATGGAGACAAAACCAGATGCTATATCAATGGTTTTAGAGTTCCAAAAAAATGGGTTATTTCTTAACCAAACCGAGAGGGGGCGCAAAACGTTCCCTCTTTTTAAATTCTACGCCTTTATTAAGAAAATTATCCGCCTGCGTTAAAACCTTCTGGCTGTCTTTATATTTGCTTAAAATTTTCATCGCCTCTTTATAAGAAAACCATCCGTAGCCGTCATGTTCACGAGAAATCCTTATGTGTCTTTGATTGGTTTCGGCCAAATAAAAAATAACGATTTTGGAAATTTCCGTTCCTTTTCTGCGAAAAATAAAACGTTCGTGGGCTTTAAAATCTTTGCTAAATTTAAGGTCTTTTAGATATAACCCGACTTCTTCTTTAACTTCCCTAACAGCCGCCTGAAAACTTTTTTCTTCCGCCTCTATTTTCCCTTTTGGAAAATTCCAGTACCCGCCGCCGTGATAAACAAGTAAAAATTTTGAGCCCTCATTAGTTTTTCTATATATAATTATTCCGGCGCAAATTTCTTTGAACATATTTATTTAAATTTTAACATAATTATTGTTTTTTTAAAAAAATACCCTATGCCGATAAAAGCATAGGGTTAATTCTGTATTGTTTTTTACTCTTCTTTCGGAAGAGTAAAAACAAAATTCGGGTGGCCATCTAAACTTTCTTCATACCACATATCTCCTCCGTGTTTTCTGATGAGATTGCGGATTATCCAGAGTCCTATCCCCGAACTCTTGCTCGCAACGCTATAGAATTTTTCAAAAATCTTGTGTTGTTCTTCTTCCGCCACTGCTGACCCGCTATTATAAACATTCAGCTTATAATATCCGCCCGCATCCTCAAACCCGAAGGCTATCACGCAACTACCACCGCCATATTTTATCGCGTTACCGATTAAATTCCGATAAACGATTCTGATCCAATTTTTATTGGCCTTAATGGTAATGCGGTTGCCCGGAATCGCGCCTAATTTATTATCGATTGTGATTTGATTCTCTTGAATTTCATTAGCGAATTCATCAAGAATTATATCAATAATATCTTCCCTTAAATCCAAATTTTCCTTAGGCGGAATTTCAGCGTGCATTAAAGACGATTTGGAAAGATATTCGTTGACGATTCTTGTCGATTTTTTAACTCTTTCAAAAACATCTTGAAGAGTAGCCTTAACGCTATCGTCAATTTTTCCAAAAGATCCCCAGATAAGAAGTTTTATTGTCGCCTCAATAGAAGCTAAAGGACCCCGCAGGTCATGGGTCGCCGTACTTAACATATTTAAAATATGTTTTTCAATCTCAATTCTTCTTGTCGCATCGCGGGAAATGCCGATAATACCGATTATCTCTTCGTTCTCGTTTTTCCATGGAGCTTTCGTAACTGAAACCCATGATTCTTTTCCGTCCTGACGAGTAATTTTCTCAATTTTGTCTCTTATTGATTCTCCCGACTCTACGACTTTTCTGTCATCAAGATAAGCTTTTTCAGCTTCTTCTAACGACATAAAATCAAAGTCAGTTTTTCCGACCATTTCTTCAACTGTTACGTTGGAATTAACAGCCTTCGTTTCGCTTACCATAACGAATTTTCCTTCCAAATCTTTAAAATAGATTGAATCTGGAACGCACCCCATCAATGCCTTCGTCATTTCACGACAAGTTTCCTCTTCCATATCCACCTCTTTCTGATTTTTAAATTTTTAAAAGAACCAAAGGTCTTTTTTCCCAAAAAATAAACGCTCAAAAAGCGTATTTTATATTATATTAAATGTATTATAAATAATTGTCAACCCCGTTAGAAGTTTTGAGTAGGAAAAATTTAATAAATTTTTCCTACTTAGCGCCTTACTAAAAACCAACCTTAAACCACGCATACACCCTTCCTTATGCCACATCAACTTAAAGCGGACTTCTAACGGGGTCAAGGTCTCTTAAAAACCGCTAATATTTTTTCAACCGACTGAGTATTAATTATATCTTTTTTCTCTGCCCAGCCGCGGCGGGCTTGGCTAACGCCGTATTCCATAAAACGCATCTGCTCCGGCTGATGCGCATCGGTATTTATAATCATCTTCGCGCCCATTTCTTTGGCTTTTCTGATATTATTGTCGTTTAAATCAAGCCGAACCGGAGAAGCGTTAATTTCCAGAATCGTTCCGGTTTCTTTGGCGACTTTCAAAATTTGAGCAAAATCAATTTCATATTCATCTCGTTGCTGAATAACTCTGCCTGTCGGATGCGAAATAATATCCACATTAGGATTTTCCATAGCTTTAATAATTCTTTCGGTCATTTTTTCTTTTGACATTTTCATCTGCGAATGAACACCCGCAATAACATAGTCCAATTTTGCCAACGCTTCGTCTTTAATATCAATTGAGCCGTCGGCTAAAATATTGGCTTCGCAACCGTGAAGAATTCGGAAATTAGAATTTAGAATATAGAATTTAGAATTTAGGGACTTTATTGCCTTGTTTTGTTCCGCTAGTTGTTTTTCATCCAGCCCGTGTTCAATTCTTAAAAATTTCGTGTGGTCGCTGATGCCGATATACTCATAACCAATTCTAATAGCCATTTTAACTAAATTTTCAATTCCTTCTTTGCCATTACCATCTCCCCAATGCGAATGACAATGAAGGTCGCCTTTTATATTATTGAGTTCAACTAATTGAGGAATTTTATGAATTTTAGCAACTTCAATTTCTCCTTGATTTTCCCGCATTTCCGGCGGAATCCATTGAAGGCCTAATTTTTCGTAAATTTCTTCTTCAGTTTTACCGGCAATTATTTTTGGACCCTTAAAAAGCCCGTATTCGGAAAGTTTTAATCCTTTATTGATGGCGATTTTCCGCAAAGCAATGTTATGCTCTTTTGAACCGGTAAAATACTGCAAAGCTGAACCGAATTGTTTTTCCGATAGAACCCGTAGGTCGGAATCAAATCCGTCTTTAAAACGAATTGACGCTTTAGTCGATCCCTTGGCCCAAACTTTTACAACACTCGGCATTGAAATAAAATAATCTATGACTTTTTTGGGATTGGAGCTGACGATCAAAATATCGGCGTCGCCGATGGTTTCCTTGCGTCGTCTAACCGAACCGGCTTCAGAAATCCGTTTTACTTCTTTTAGATTTTTTAATTCAGCGATGATTTTACGAACTTTCGGCAAAATTTCTCCCAATAAAAATTCCTCATTGCTTCTCTTTAAAAATTCAATGCCTTCTAAAATATTTTTTTCGGTTTTTTCGCCGAATCCGAACAACGACGCGATTTTATGGGCTTTGGCGGTTTTTTCAAGGTCTTTAATATTTCTAACGCCTAATTTCTGATACAAAATTTTAATTTTTCTCGGTCCTAATCCTTCAATCCTCATTAACCCTCCTAAATCAACAGGGGTTCTCTTTTTAAGCGCTATGAGTTCTTTGATTTTTCCGGTTTTTAAATATTCCTCAATTTTAAAAGCAATGCCTTTGCCGACGCCGGATATTTCCATTAACGCTTTTAGCCCGCCTTTTTTATAAATATTCCCCGCATCTTCGTTCGAAGATTCCAAATTATTCGCCACTTTTTTAAAAGCGATTGACTTAAAAGGAACCGCATTTCCTTCCATGTCCAAATAATCGGCGATTTCATAAAATATTTTAGCGAGTTCTTGGTTTACCATAAAAATTTTGCCTGCCCGACTAAAATTTTACGAAACAAGATTTGGATAGAACTACTTCTTGATTACTCATAAAAATTTTACTTATATAATTTCAATATTTCCCAATATCGCGCTGTCCAGTTAACTGGACAGTGGGTTTTATATAAATTACATTTGATTTTAATTATTGTATTTGATTCTGATTATTATGTTTGATTTTTATTGTTCTAACTGCCTGTCTAGTCAACTGGACAGCGATAGATAATTAATTAAGAAATTTAAATTAAATAGAATTTAAAAACCTCCAACGGCCTTTGCCTTTATAAGTCGGAAATCTTGAACTGGATTTGCCCGTTTTTATTTCTCTTGTAGCCGAAACATACTTCAAATTCTCCTTTCGAATTATTCTTTCTTTGTTTTTAAATCCTCTTTTTACGAAACCGACGGTTGTCGGCGAAACATCTAAAATCCTTCCGATTTCCCGATGTCTAAGCCCTTGTTTGGAAAGAAAAATTATCGCCAGTCGTTTTTCAAACGCAATTTGTTCAGCGGAAGAAAAAAACTTGCGAAACAACGCTATAATTTCTTCTCGGTTTTTTGCGTTTTTTATTTCTTTTATAAAACTATCCCAAGACGAATTGATTAAATCATTTTTTAGATATTTTTTACTGACGTTAACCATATTTTAATTTTTAATTGTAATATTTCAATTATAACAACTCTATTCTCGCTGTCCAGTCAACTGGACAGCGAGGTTTGTGTGGATTTTCATTTAATTTAAATCATTGTGTTTGATTTAAATTATTTATGTTTAATTTTTATTATTCTATCTGATTTTTATTATTCATTTTATTTTTATATCCACGATTATCTCAACCTGCCTGTCCAGTCAACTGGACAGGCGGTGAAAATATTAATTCAATTTTATTAATTTAATTTATTGATTTGGTTTATTTATTTGATTGATTGACTTGCTTGATTAACTTGATTTCGCTGACATCTAAAATCCAATACTATCCTGTTTAACTGACGGGCAAGCACGCGTGATAGTAACGTCTTACGCCGTTCTACTTCCTTAATTTTCGCCCGCTCACCGAAAAATTTTTGAATGAAAAATAATTATGTTTTTAATTATTCACCGAGATAAAAAGGCGTTTAATGCCATTATTATGTCAGCGGCAAAATAAATATATTTATATGCCGGATTTAATTAATATTTGAATTCTTTGATTTTACTTTTAATTTTCCCTTTTCTTTGTTTTTGATTTTCTTAATTTCTTTTTTAATTTCTTTGATATGTTTTTCTGGCAGTAGTTGTTCCGGCAAAATGCCGCCAATATCTTTAATTGTTTGTCTCACCTTGCCGCCAACCATAAAATGCGTTCTGGAAGCCGCTTCTTCTCCAAATACAACGTCTTTTTTAATCTTTTCATCTGTTTGAGTGATGCGGAAAAGATTAGCCGCTAATTCTGTAGAACCAGCCCTATCTAATAATTCTCCTTTTTTAATTCCTTTTCTATATTCAACGTCAGACAATGGCATACCATAAAGTCCTTTATAACCAGCGTCGTTAAATAATCCAAATTTTAATACTCCGGCGCGCCTCGCCGTTTTAAAAAGTTTTTTATTTGAATCAGAAACTTCTCCGCGAATAAAAAGTCTTTTTTCGGCGTCTGATAGTTGCTCAAAAACCTCTTGCCTTCTTGTTTGGATAGCAAAATAGGTTTGAGCTAAAGCTATTTCGGGCTTTTTGGGGTCTCCATTTTGAGCTATAAGATAACAGGCATACCTATCAATTTTATAATTAACAATTTCTCTAACAGTATTTGAACCTATTTCAACCATTTTGCTTGACCGAGCAAAATGGTTATCCACATTCTGACCGCTATTAATACAGGCTTTTGCGGCCCTGCTAATTACCTCTTCAAAAGCGCGCCACTGAACATAGCCCAATAAAGGCATTAATTCACGAGCATTCCAATATTCAACTCCATTTTCGTCAAGTTTTTTAATACTTTCAAAATCTTTATGCGGAGCTGATGGTATTATTTCATTTATCATAAATTAATTATACAAATTAAAAAGAAAATGACAAAATTCACCCCTCCTCGCTGGTCGCTATTTTTTTATTTTGTTTATTTTTAAATTCACGATTGCCCCAACTCGCCTATCCAGTTAACTGGACAGGCGGTGAAATTATTAATTTAATTTATTTATTTAAAAAGTCTTGATTAGTCATAAAGTTTAATATATTATATAATTAGCTATTTTGAAATATAAACCTTAAAGAAGGAGGATTATATGCCTAAATTCTATGTAGATTTAACGGAGAAAGAATATGACGTATTAATGCAAAAGTTCGGCAAACGTGGCAAAAGTTCGGACGGTGCCCCCGGAGCCATCAAAAGGCTGATTTGTTTCACGAATATGAAAAATATAAGAGAGATGTGCCATACGACTAAATGTCTAAAGGACATAAAAAACGTATGTTATAAGTATAATATTTTGTAGAATAATTATTCTACAAACTAGCCCTGATCGTTTGCGCATCGGGGCTTTTTATTTTTTTATATAAATTTTATTTCTTCGTTTTCTAAAATTACTTTGACGCTGCTTCCTTTAACAACTTCCTCTCTTAAAATTTTTTCCGCCAAAACAGAACGGAGTTTTTCGGAAATAACGCCGCGCAAAGGTCTGGCGCCGAAAACCGGGTCATAGCCGAGTTCGGCGATTTTTCCGATAACCGCTTCGTCAAAAACCAAACTAATCCCTTGGGCTTCTTCAACGGTTTTCGCCAAATCTTTCAGTTGAAGTCGGGCGATCGCTTTGGTGTCGTCTCGGGAAAGATTTTTAAAAACAATCACCGAAGAAAAACGATTGAGTAGTTCTGGCCGAAAATAATCAGTTAATTTCTTTTTTAGTTCTTCGGAAATCTTACCGATTGGCTGACCCGCTTCAATCTGCGTTTTTATGAATTCCGAATGGGCGTTGGAGGTGGCGATAATAATGGTGTTGGTAAAATCAACAACACGGCCAAGATTGTCGGTTAAGCGACCATCGTCAAAGACCTGTAAAAATAAATTCAAAATATCAGGATGGGCTTTTTCAAACTCGTCCAGTAAAATCAAGCTATACGGCTTCTGGATAACCGTTTCGGTAAGAACTCCGGCAATTCTACCGTCCGGTGAACCGATAAACCGAAAAATGCTTTGTTTGTCCTGATATTCCGACATATCAAATCTGACCATTAAATCAACCGAACCAAACTGGATAGAAGCTAAAATTTTTGACAATTCGGTTTTTCCGACGCCGGTCGGACCGACAAACAAAAAATTAGCAATCGGTCCGCCTTTACGGCTCAAACCGCTGCGGTACTCGCGAAGCGCCCTGCTCACCGCTTTCACCACTTCTTCCTGGTCAATCAAACGCTCATGAATAATACTTTCCAGATTTAATAATTTCTCCGCCTCTTCTTTGCCGGCGCGGTGAATGGGAACAGCTGTCCGACGCTCGGCGATTGTTATTACCGTATCGGCGCTCAAGACCTTTTCTTTTCTTTGAGTGGCGTAAGCCAATGATTCTTTTAATAAATCCTCTGCGCTGGACGGCAAAAGTTTATGCCGAAAATATTTATGCGCCAAAATCACCGCTTGTTTAACCGCTCCGAAACTGACGATTATTTTGTATTGTCTCTCCAAAATAATGCTTTCATAAGTGAGAATTTTTATCGCTTCGTCTTCGCTCACTTCGTCTATCCTGATAATTTCAAAGGGGTCGACAAAATCGCTGCGCGTTTCAATAAATTGCTTATGCTCTCTCGGATAAGTGGCGCCTATTATCGGAAAAACGTCGTTTCTGATAATCGGCATTAAAATATCGGCGGCGTTAAGATAATTATCGCCGGATGTTTTAATTAAATTGTGAATATCGGGAATGAAAATAATAATATTGCCGGCCGCCATAATTTCATCAACTATTCTGGTAAGCCGCTTTGATAATTCATCGGGCGCTGCGCCGGAAACAAGATCGCCTATTCGCAAAGCAACAAGCCGTTTGTCAAAAAGTCGTTCCGGCACTTCGTCTTTTATTAAACTGAATGCCAGATGCGATATAATTGTTTCTTTGCCGCTACCCGGCTCTCCGACCAGCAAAGCGTTGGGTTTGGTAATCCGCGACAAAACATCAACCAAACGATCATATTCGCGCTGATGGCCGATTAAAAATCCAACTTTTTCTCTTCTCGCCAAATCGGTAAAATCAGAACTGAATCTGTCCAATGTCGGCGTGGGCCTGGCAGTCCAAGCGCGATTCATCACCCGATGCCTTGGCCGACGGGAAGTAAAAGATATAAATTCTCCCAAAACCGACGGCAATCGCCTCAAACCGCCGAAACGATTGTGAAACCTGCTGAAAATCAAAGCGTTTTCAAGGTCGCCCGGCTTAATGGAAAATAAATTAAATACGCGGCTCAACTTCTCATTATTCATAAAAGCCAGCGCGGAAAATATTTCCGGCGACTCAATAAAACGGCGCTTGTTTTCCAAGGCGCGCTCAAACGCTTTTTTCATTAAAGTATTTATAATCTCCAATGTTTTGTTTCTATTCGCAACGGCTCCGGTCGGCGATTTATCTATATCTATTTGCTCTTCTATTCTCTGTTTAAATTCTTCCAAAGAAACATCCATCCTTAAAAGCCCTTCCTGAATTTCTTTGTGTTCAAATAAAAATTTCAACAGATAAATATAGAAATCGCCGCCGACAATCAAGCTTTTCCCAAAAGCCCTTTCTAAAACACTTAAAGCGCTCGGCATTAAACAACGAGCTATATTGATTGAAATCGACTGCGGCGTTTTTCCTGTTTTTTCATCCCGGCGTGAAAGTCGCGGAAATTGACGCGCCAATCCAACCAATGACCTTTCGGCTTTGCCAAAATGAATCAACCGGTCGGCCAAAAACAAAGACAGTAAAACGCCTGACCAAAAAATCCATCCAATATCTGACAACAAAAAGGTCAGCCCTGCCGCGGTTAAAATCACGTAAAAACAATAAGAAATCAAACGCGCTAAAAAATACGCGGCAACGGGCATTTCCAATCTTGGCTCTTTGAAATAAAAATTATATTCCATATGTAATTATTTTATAAACAACGTAAATCGGAGTCGCCAGCCAAATAATATAAAGCGCGACTGCCAGCGCGAAAACAACGGCATAAATAATGCCGCCAAAAACCAATCTGCAAACCCTAAAAATAAAACCCAAAATATAGCCGAGAAAACTGTAATCCTGGTAAAGAGGTTTGAAAAGATAGCGCAAAGTAATTTTGAAAGCTAAAAATCGGTCAAGTTTTTCCAGTTGAGAAACGACAAACTGACTGTAAATAAAAAAACTCTTAATATACCAGTGCCTAAAAAACTCTTTAATCCGATAAACAAAACGATTAAATAAATAAGTAAAAACAGAGACCATTAATATATTATATTACTTTAATGAAAAAAGATTAAGCGCGTTTTTAGAGGTTTGCTCGACCACCTCATTAAAAGACATATTTTTAATTTCTGCTATTTTCTTGGCTGTTTCTACGATATACGCCGGTTCGTTTCTTTTGCCGCGATAAGGAACCGGCGCCACAAAAGGAGCGTCTGTCTCAATTAAAATCTTGTCTAAAGGAATAAATTGAATAATCTTGTCGTAATCTTTAACGAAAGTAATTAAACCGGTAAATGAAATAAAAAACCCCAAGTCCAAAAGTTGTTTCGCCTGTTCTAAATTACCGCTAAAGAAATGGATAACGCCCGGTGGAGAATTTAGAATAGAGGATTTTCCGCCTGAGGCGGATCCGCCCTTGGCGGAAGAATTTAGGATTTCAATTAAATCGTCGTAAGCCGAGCGACAATGAATAATGAGCGGTTTTTGAATTTTGCCACTTAATTCCAATTGCCGTAAAAAAACTTCTTTTTGTTTTTCTTTATTTAAATCGCGTCCTGCCGGACCGCTATATTCCAATCCGCATTCACCGATTGCTACTGCTTTCGGATGTTCAGATAATTTTCCAAGTTCGCTGAAAGTTTTATCGTCAACATTATTCGCTTCTTGGGGGTGTAAACCGACTGATGCGAAAATAAAATCGTATTTCTCGGCTAAAGCGATTGAATTTTTTGACTGTTCCAAATCGCAACCAACATTGATTATTTTCTCAACGCCGGCATCTCGCGCCCGCTTGATTACTTCGTCTCTGTCTTCGTCAAAACCCTTAAAATCAAGATGGCAATGGGTGTCGATTAACATAGGTTTTAGAATTTAAATGTGCCCCCATGAGGAATTGAACCTCAATCTCATCCTTCGCAGGGATACGCTCTATCCGTTGAGCTATGGGGACATAATGCCAATTTCTAATTTCTAATTACTAATTTCTAATTAATAACTCTCCAACTAAAACCGTATAAGCTTTGACACTGAATCAATTACCGATGTGTGAATTTCTTCGCGCGGTAAAAATTCTAAAAGAAATTCTTTGATTTCTTCTTCGTCTTTTGAATGAATATTAATTTTAAAAAGTGGTTTTAATTTGGATTTTAATTTAATAACCAATTCTTTATGCTCTTCGCCGGCAGAATGAATATCAAAACTTAATAATTCTTCGTAAGGATAAAATTTGCCTTCTTCTTTATTCGGTTTGCTTATTTTAATCCCCTTTTCGTCAATTTTAAATTCCCAAACAACCGGAAATCTGCCAGCAAAAGAAATAATAACGAGTTCAGCGACAACCACGAAAATCGCGAACAAAAAATTCTTCTGCCAAACAGCCAAAGCCGCCACGATAATCGCCACTATTATACTTAACCAATACCAGGAAACATCTTTGGATTGATACTCAAACTCCGGCGCCTGCCAGGAGATAAAATTGTTTTCTTCTAATTTATTTTTCATTTTGAAAAGTGCTCGGGGTGGGACTCGAACCCACAAGTCCTTGCGAACAAAGGATTTTAAGTCCTTCGCGTATACCATTCCGCCACCCGAGCAAACGCCAGAGGCCTGGGCGGGAATTGCACCCACGTATAAGAGTTTTGCAGACTCCTGCCTTACTACTTGGCTACCAGGCCGTTATTCTTCAATTTTATTCTCTATTAAAATTTTTTCAATTTCAGCGGCTTTTTCCGGACCGTGGTCAATTTTAAAATACAATCTCGGCAACGGCTTGATATTGAGTTTTTTTAATAAAAGATGCTGCAGATGTCCGGCCGCTTTATCCAACACTTTAAAAACGTCTTCTGATTTTTTTGAAGGAATTACGCTGAAATTTACGATTGCCCGCTCCATTTTGTCATTTACATCGACTGAAGTGACGGTAACTAAACAATCAGGAAATTCGATTTCTCGAACAATGATTTTATTCAATTCCTCCTGTATTAAACTGGATACTCGTTCAGAGCGATGATTCATAGTAGATTAAACGATCTCCTTTTTCAATTATAACATCCGACTCAAATATAATCCCGCACTCTTTGCCTTCTTCGGCCTGAACAGCGTTCTGTTTTTGACGTTGAAGATTTAAAATTTTGCCCAAACCGACAATCTCTTCACCGCGTCTCACTTCCAATTTTGACTTATTTTTTATAGATCCACTAATTACTTTTCCACCAACTAATTGTTTTTTGCCTTTTTTACTAAAACACGCCAGAATTTCCAATTCGCCGATAATTTTCGGCGCTCCTAAACCGATGATCTCATCTTTGATATTCTTAATCAACTCATAAATAACTTCCGAAGTGATAATTTTTATTTCCTGAGCCCGAGCCAAATTTTCAGCCGCTTGAACAACTTTGACTTTAAAACCGATAATAATTGACTTAGTCGCTTGAGCCAATTTAACATCTCCATCCGTAATATTGCCGATTGACTCATCAATGATTTCAATTTTTACTCCGTCAGTTTCAATCGGCAAGTTTTTCATAACTTCAGAAAGCGCTTCTAAAGAACCTGAAACATCCGCCTTGAGAATAAGTTTTATAATCGGCAATTCGGATTTGGTTTTAGCGATTTTTATTTTTGGTTCTTGAACTGATTCCGTTTGTTCCGATTTAATTTCAATGGCGGAAAATTCTTCGCCTGTTTCCGGTAAACTCTCAAAGCCCAAAATCAAAACCGGAGAAGAAGGCGTTAATTCGTTAATTTTTTCGCCTAAAAAATTTTCCAGAGTTTTAATTTTCCCTTTGGCACTTTGAGTAAAAATTACTTCTCCGATTTTAAGAATTCCGTTTTTGACAATGGCGACCGCGGTAATGCCTCGCCGGCTGCCGATTTTTGATTCAATAATCACTCCGCTGGCTTCGGCTTCCGGGTCATAAACCAGTTCTTCCATTTCCGCGGTCAATAAAATTAAATCTAATAATTCATTTACGCCCTGGCCGGTTTTTGAAGAAATCTCCTGCCAGCTGATATTGCCGCCGAATCCTTCCAATAAAACATCTGCCTGCATTAATTCGCTTTTTACTTTCTCAACATCAGCCCCGGGTTTATCTATTTTGCTGATTGCCACCACAAAAGGCGTTTTGGTTTCTTTTAAAACATTGATTACTTCTTTGGTTTGGGGTTTGACGCCGTCATCAGCCGCAACAACCAAAATCGCCAAATCAGCCGCTTTAGCTCCACGCGCCCGCATTTTGGAAAACGCCTCATGCCCCGGAGTGTCAATAAAGGTGATTTTTTTATCATTATGAATAATTTCGTAAGCGCCGATTGATTGCGTGATGCCGCCTGCTTCCTTAGCCACGACATTTGTTTTGCGGATAAAATCAAGCAAACTTGATTTGCCGTGGTCAACATGCCCCATTACCGCTACAATCGGAGGCCGAATCATAAAATTTTTGCCATTTTCCTTTTTATTCATTACTTGTTAAAATTAACAGAGAAACCGATATAAATCAAATTCTTATTACTTTTTGTAATTTAAAAATTAAATAGGGGGGAGAGATATGAACGACGGAAAAGAAGCGGAAGAAAAAGAGATAGAAATAGAAAAGATAGAAGAGGAATCTTGTCCTGATTGCGGCTATCCCAAAAAAGAGAGTATCAGCGGGAACAGCAGGGAGGGCGTCGGCATAGTAATTGAATGTAATTGTTAATTTTTTAAAATTCCGCGTCCGCAATCGGCGCGGGATTTTTTATTTATTTGTCTTAATTTAGTAATATGTTATAATAAAAATTTGGAGGAGTCGCATAGCGGTCTAGTGCGGCACGGTGCTAACGTGCTAACCTCGAAAGGGGTTCGTGGGTTCAAATCCCACCTCCTCCGAAATCACAAAAAATCAACGCCTTTCAGCGTTGATTTTTTGTGATTTCGGTGTGTATTGGACGAAGTTCGAATGTATTTCGGACAAAATCCGCAGGATTTTGACGAATGACACTTGCGCCTCGGCCGCGCTCGACAAGCTCGCGCGGGGCAAAACCCAAAAATTTCCTATCATTTTTATTTGCGGCTCCCCCCACACCCCCCGCCGCGAAGCGGAACATTTGAAAGGAAGGAAATTTTTGGTTTTGCTGCCGCCGCTATTTATTAAAGCGCTTAAAGTAGGCATCAATTTCATCTCTTAATTCAATACCTACACGTTCGAAACAATCGAGCAAGTCCTTGTAAGTATTCTTGCCACCGAGAAAGTCCCAAAATTCGTCGGCTACTTTAAGCTCATTTTCAAGATCAAGCATTCCTCGCATTGTCCATCGAGTATAAGGTTCTGGCTCGTAAGGATTGTAAGGAATTGCAATAAAAGTATTTATGTTTGCATTTGGTTTATTCGCCAAAACAACAGCGACCCATTCAAGCAATGTGCGTTTAAACTCTTTAAACCCGCCAGCATTCGGTTTTGCGGTCTTAATATCAAACAAATAATACGCACCATCTTTTGACTCAAACATTAAATCAACTTTCGTGGGTTTTACTTTAATCATCTCGCCGGTTCGGCATACTTTTCTTATTCTCTCGATTTCTTCTTTTTTATTTGGCGTGCTTGTTGCTGTGATGAGTCCGTCAATTATCTTTTGAATTTCGGCTTGCGCGGCAGAACTGATCTGATTTCCAGCTGTAGCTTGCGAAACGGCCATTTTGAAATTTTTCTGCGCTAGAGCGAGACCAACTGGCTCAAAAATGCTTGTACCAAAGTTTGTGTTGAGGGAGTGAATAAAAGAATACAAAGCAAGTCTGTCCTTACCGAGTAGTCGTGTATGAAAAGGCATTGATGCCGGTTCTGGTTTATAGTTTTGAAACTTGTTACGCAAACTTGCTTTCAAAACTTCTTCAACACTATTTATCTGTTCTTTAGATAAAGCCATAAATTATTTTGATTTAAAATGAAAGATTATTTCTGAATACGGATTTCGATCGCGTTCCGTTCGGTTCAATACAGGTCGCTTAAACTGATTTACTATTTTCATTCCCGATTTTTCTGCAATTTCGGGATAAAGATTATATTTATCATTTGCCACAAGGAAAATATCAAAATTATCTTTTAGATATTGCTTACAGTTATTTAACACATCAGCAATTCCTTGCGCGTAGGATAGACGGGCTTCTTGCCCTTGCCCTTTGTACAAAGGACCTATTTCTAGATCGTCCTTTCGTTTAAACCCGAGCAAGTCGTAAGCATAAGCATGCTGTTCATGGTAGTCAATTTGTCCAACATACGGAGGCGAGCAAAAAATACCCGCTATTTTTTGCTTTTTAAGAATTTTAGAAAACTCGGGGCTTTGTTTTTCTACTTTCTCAAAAATATCCACGGTTCGGGAGTCTCCGGTTATCGCGGAGTAATGAACCGGCTTGCGCAAGGTGTTAAATTCACGGATTCGACTCAATGTATCAAACGCATAGCGGTTGAGCATCGTTTTAATCGAGAAAAGTGGTTTGCAAATTTTCTTATGCTTATAGCAGTAGTATGTCGTGAGCTGTGGCTCTTTGAGTGTTGCTAAATCGCTATGCGTTGTTGCTCGGCATGACCTAATCGTTCGACTTAAAATAAGCGCGAGGATTTTGCGGGTCTTAACGTCTTTTTCTTGTTTGATTGTTTGGAAGACATGATCAATCTCTCGGCGAACATTATCCATGAACCAGATATCGAGGAAAGAGTCTGATTTATCTTGTTTTAGTTTGATTGCGTACTTTTTAAGCAACTTTTGATATATCGGCAAAGACTCGCGCTCTTTTTCGGTAGAAAATTTCTTTTCGTCAAAATTTCCTTGATTTAATTTGTACTTAAAATCGTAACCGGGGAAATGCACATTGTTGAACTTGGCAAGCTTGACCAAGAGCTCATTTTCAAATTCTTGGATTTTGTTATCATGCTCAAATGTATCTAACGCAGAGAGCATTTTTTTGATCGCTTTTTGTAAATACTCATCGTCGTAGCGTGTTGCTTTACAGCTGGCAATCATGCAATTAAATTCCGAAACATCTATACCCACGGAATGAATACCCATTTCCAATGCTTGGATAAGTGTTGTCCCTGAGCCCAAAAATGGGTCAAGAATAATGTCGCCGGATTTAAAATATGCCTCCTTTTTAAAATCGTCCGTGTGTGTATCTATAAAATACTCAACAAGCTGGGGAATGTATTTACCTTTGTATGGATGAAGCCGATGTACATGCTTAGTGGTGTCTTTCTCGCGTAAGTTATCAAACGAAAGTGTCCAGTTCAAATCATTACCGAGATTTTTTTTCCAACTTATCTCGCGCTTTCCATTATAAGATTCATAGTATTTTTTAAGATCACCTAAATCAACCATAGTGGAACCGTTTTCGCCGTGTTTTTCCACCTTACCATATTGCACAAGGTAAGAAATGTTTGTCGGGGAGACTTCTTTCTCAAGATAATCGGTAGCCCATTTTGATGCTTCTGGTATAGATACTAAAGACATAAAATTATTTTATCATTTATTAAAATTCTTTCCTAAGAACCCCCACGACCTTTCCTTGTATTTCCACATTCGTTTCGTAAAAAGGCTTCATGTATTTGTTCGCCGGCACAAGTTTAATGCGGTCTTTTTCTTTATAAATCTTTTTTAACGTAACTTCGTTTCGGTCCGGCATATATGCAACTGCTTTTTCGCCATCATCAACCGTTGGCTGTTCACGAACAATAACAATATCGCCGTCAGAAATACCTTCCTCAATCATACTTCGTCCTGTAACCTTGAGCGCGTAAAAATTTGCTCCAGAAGAAAGCATACTTCGTGGAACTTCTATCGGCTCCGGCTCTCTAATTGCCTCAATCGGACCACCCGCCGCAATAAATCCCATAAGTGGTATTTCTACAACTGGCGACTTATGATCGCGGAGTGCTTGAATAGATCGTTTTTTACCTTTTTCAACTGTTAGCAAATTTTTTCGCTGTAAAGAATAGACATGCTGATGTACCGTCGGAACGGAAATATCAAAATGCTCGGCCATCTCCACCATTGAGGGAGAGTAGCCGTTCTCGCGGCGATATTCTCTCGCAAAGTGAAGTATCTCCGCCTGGCGTTTTGTTGGTTTTCCTAGTTTGGCGTTTGACTCTTGCTTCATAAGTTTAGTATACTACCTAAACATAACCTAAACAAGTATTAGTTATCCACAACATGAATACTGCAAATAAAGAAAAAGATACTGAATTGAAGCTCATCGGAACCATGCCGACTTATCAAGATTTATTCCCCGAGCATGGTGCGGTTGGCGAAAAATTTGTAATGAAGATTTTGAAAAATCTCTACCAAAGAGATTGCTTGTTAATCTTGTCTCAACTTTCCAAGCGCTACTATAAATACTGCCAAAGGGGTTGTGGAGGAGAAAAAAGTTTAGACATTTATAAACAACGGTGTCTTGAGCTGTTGAGCTCAGGGATACAGGAGAGAATAAGAGAGAAAAATCCCGCTCCCCCAAAAGACTACGCTGTTATCTTTCCCGAACCTTCTATAGTTCACTTAATCAAACTTTGCCTACGGTACTGTGATGATTCAGACTACACAAAAAATGGCGAGGAATTCTCACAACAAACCCTACACAACGTTGGTAAAAGTTTACTCGTCGTCAATTCCATTTTTGCTGATTGGCAATTAAAAAACACCGATCTTGAAAATAGGATGAGCCTTGACCTGCTAGCCAATCTCACCAAACAACAGATCGTGGATAAAAATTTTGATATGTCCCAAAAAATGTATCAAAACTATTTCATTTTTAACAATCTACTAAATAACCACAGCTCAAGTTTCAATCTTCGAAATCTTTTCAACGAAAAATATGGTGTAGATGTGCAAGAATACTTTGCTTTTTTAGCTGTGCTCCAAGGTCAATACGACATCAAAGATACCAAAGAGGAAGATTGGGCACTGCCCTTTTTAGATTTTGATATTGCGCTGAAAAATCTTAAACCAAAATATCACAGGAAGCTACTGGATAGTCTTATGGTTAACAATCTGAAATATAAAAAGATTGACATGAGCTTTTTTAACATAACCGATATTATACAAAAGCCGTTAGTAAAACTGCCTGATAACAAAATTATACCGTTAAACTTACGCAGGCTTTTTAATCGGCTTTCTACTTCTGTTTATTTTGATCTGTTAGATTCTTTGCCTGACGAAAAACAAAAAGCAAAGTTCTCTCAATACTTTGGCTATGCTGTAGAGGATTACTTTCGAGACTTGATATGCGCCATCGATAACAGTGTACTATTTCCACGCTATGGAAAATCAGATGGGAAAGAAGCGAATGACGCAGTATTAGTTCAAAATGGCGATATCCTATTCTTTGAATGTAAGAAGCGACCATTTCACACTCTTGAGTTTCTCCAAAAGGGCAATGGTGAATATTACATAGAAAGATTGAAAGAATCTTGTTTTAAACCACTTGATCAGATTTGCAAGAAAATTAAGGATTTTCGAGAGGGTAAATTTACGATTGAGGGTATCAAGAATGACGCCCGCATATATCCAGTTATTGTTTCTCCTGTCGCTCCACCTCTTTTTTCGGGAGCATGGGACAAATTTAATCTAAATCAATATGTCCTACCCGAATACTACAATACAGACAACAATGTCGCCTTGCCTGAATTTGTAGATTTTTCAGAGCTGGAATATATAGAGGGGATTCTAAATAGGAGAAACGATATAAATATTGTTGATTTAATAAAAATGAAAAGAGCTGATGCGACATATCACAGTGCTAATTTTTTAGTTTTTCTTCAGAAGAATAGAATGCTTTATCACAACAAGAGAATGTTAGAAAAATACCTCAGCGAAGTTAAGAAGTTTAAAGAGCTTTTGTTTGATAATCTTGAGAGTGTTTCAGGGAGCTAAATTTTGCGGTTTACATTTTTTGCTAAAACGCAAAATTTAGTTTGTGCGCGCACTGGGCGGGTGGGGCAAGCACAAAGAGTTACCACGAATGTCGCCGAAGCCACCGAGCGAACACGAAGCAACACCGAGCAGGCATCGCGAACGAATGTGAGCGGCCAGTGCGAGGTGGTTGCGAAGTATGAGCGGACACTCAAGCTACCACCAAACGCGGGGACGGGAGCGCCTCGGGCCGACGCAAGCGACGGAGAAAAGGCGGGCGTAAAACTGGCAAAAATGCTAAACTACACTTATTAGCCTTTTTGGAGGAGTGAAGCGGCGGCAGCAAAACCAAAAATTTCCTTCCTTTCAAATGTTCCGCTTCGCGGCGGGGGGTGTGGGGGGAGCCGCAAATAAAAATGATAGGAAATTTTTGGGTTTTGCCCCGCGCGAGCTTGTCGAGCGCGGCCGAGGCGCAAGTGTCATTCGTCAAAATCCTGCGGATTTTGTCCGAAATACATTCGAACTTCGTCCAATACACACCGAAATCACAAAAAATCAACGCTGAAAGGCGTTGATTTTTTGATTCGGTGCCTTTTGGTTAAAATCCGAACTTTTTTTGAGGAAAATCCGGACTGCGAACTTTGACGCTCCGCCCCGCCGTCGCTCGGAAACCTCGCCACCCCCCCTTCAGCCGCACCCTCGCTTTTCGCGCCGACGAGATTTGTGCCAGCGTTAGCTGGCGCGCCGCAAACGGATACTCTCTCCCTATTCTTTATCAGTAAATTCCACTATCCGCTTACGAGGTCTCAGGGGGACAATTTAATAATCAAGCGAGGGCTTTGTTTCTAAAATATTAAGTTCAACAGAATAAGTAAAATAATCGCCCCGATAATAGCAACAATGAAACTTACAAAGCTTGTAGGACGTTCCACCCCTGGCTTCCTCCCGATGCCCAATTTATCAGCAATCCAACCCCCCAAGAAAGCGCCAATAATTCCAACAACGACATTGCCTGCTATGCCAAAACTCGCATCATTTCCCACGATGAGAGTGGCGATCCACCCTGCTAACCCCCCAAAAACTATCCACAAAATAATATTGCTCATAAATAATTTTTCCTATTATTAATTTAATTTATTTATTGAATAATTTTACAAACCAACCAAATAGGCTGAATTTACTCTCGTTGGCCTTAAAGAAATCTTCGATCTTTTGCTGCTCCTGTTCTAATGCTTGAACTTGTCCCTGAAGAGTTGTTTTGCTTTCTTCACTCGTTGCTTTATCTATCAATCTTTTCAACCAGTCAATCTGGTTTCCGGTTTTCACCATCTCGCTACGCAACTGACCAATGTTTTTATAGTCCGTCCCAATTAAGAATGTCTTTATCTTGCTTCTATTCTGGATTTTATCTATTCCATCAGCCATCTTGTCTTTGGTTTCATTCTGTAACTGGGCAACTACCCTCACCTGTTCACCTATTCCTTTCTGTTCTTCATCGGCTACATTTAAAAGGGTCTGAACAAATGTTGACACTGCGCTCTGATGTTCAACGCCATTAACTTGTTTAGTATTTTGTACCTTGGCAAAGGCGACTGGAAAACAAAACATTAGTGCTAATACTAAAGAAATTATAAACAACGAGTAATTTTTAATTTTTTGCATAGTTTTTTGTATTAGTTAATTAAAGATATTCGACCTTTCATTTTTATTATATATTAAGAAACCGCTTCTTCTACAACTAATAATAGAATTTTATATTACAACCCAGCGCAATTATTAAAAACCAAAACTTGATTATTATATTGGTCTAACAAAATTTCGATCTCTACGTTAAGATTGTTGTATTGCGAAACCAAATCATTATACTGCTGAACTTTTTGATTATAATCTCTCCTCTTAAAGCCCGAACTTTCGATCTCGATCCTTAAGGAATCTAAAATTACTTGAAACTCTTGCGCTTGATTTCTCTCTATACTAATCTGGTTTTTGAGGCTCTGACTGGGTTCAGGGCAAGCAGAGGAAGAAAAACCAAAATGCTGAACAGCAAACCAAGTAGTCCTCCCCTCAAACATTCCTTTTATAACGCTTACTCCGATGTCTTTATATTTTGTATTCAATATATTCGCTCGATGTCCGGGACTATCCATCCAAGCCTGAACCAGAGCCTGATCATCTTTAAAGTTCCCCAATGCTAAATTCTCTCCGATTAAAATAAACCCGTAACCTGCTCTTTCTGCTAAATCCGCAACCCCGATACCAGAGGGAGACTCGTGGGCAAAATATTGTTTATCTAACAGGTCTTTTGCTTTTATACTAGAACTGATATCCAATCCCGCGTTCTCTTTTAATGGGGATAGACCGGCTTTGACCCTTTCAATATTTGTGAACTTTATGACCCCAAGGCGTGTTAAAAAAGACTGCTCTTCTTGACTGTCAGATCTAAGCGGCGGAGGAGTAAATACCTGTTTTTTAATTTCTTGGACAACTAGATCATTAAATCCCTTTTCGATTTTTGGCAACCTTAATAATAATTTCGAATAAAGATTTGATATATCATCTTTAAATAAAAAAGCGCTGCCCGAAACAATTACAAAGAATGCGATGAACAATGTAATAAATTTTTTGTTCATACCTTTAATATTACTTCATTCTGCCAATTATTCTTTATCAGTAAATACTATGAGTCTATCGGAACGAGTTTTCTTCACCTTGTTCCAAACTCCTGCGCAAGCGATGAGATTAAGGTGTAGCTTGGACCAAACACGCCAGAAGCGTCCTCGTTCTTGCTATATATCTGAATTTCGCGCACAACGAAAATAGTATTCGACCCTTTTCTATCTTCAATATATATTTTATTACCTTTGCGTAATTTATGTAAATTATCAAATATCGCCGGTATATTATTTTCCCAACCATATCTCCGAAAAACACCGGCTCGAACCATATTTTGCGAAATCGTGAATTCGTTTTTACCCCGAAAATCTAATACGAATTAGTCGCCGACCTGCCTGCCGGCAAGGCAGAGCGAAGCGAGGCGAACCTTTCAAACTTGCAATTTCCTTCGTGGTGCCCTCGACAGGAATTTCACCCCCACACTTATTGTGTCCCTACGAGGAATTGAACCTCGACCTCAGCCTTCGGAGGGCTACGCTCTATCCGTTGAGCTATGGGGACGTACTAGTGGCTAGTGGCTAAACTCTAACTTAACATACACCACATCGCTCGGAGTTGGAGAATAAGAAATTTTCATATCAACTTTTTTAAAAGTTTGCTTTATTTTTTTAGCTAATTTTACCGCTAACTGGTTCTCGGTTGTAGTCGCTTCTAATCCTCCTTTTGTATTTTTTATTCCAATTAATCGGTCCATTGGGTCGCGCTCGTAAGCGCGGCGGCAAAACGATTTTATTAAATTAATCAGTTCTTCGGAAATTTTTAACGGGATATTAATAATCTCAATTTGACCTTCAAATTGTTTGTTTTTTATCATATTACAAGCCGGACAAACAACAAAACTTACCCGCAAATCCTCACGGAGTTCTTTAAAATGTCGGAGATTGTGATGCCAGGATTTTTTGTAATAAGCGGCGTTACATTCCTTGCACAAAACTAAACCGAGCTTGCCTTTCGGCATTTCATGTTTTTCCGTTCTTGGCTCAAACGATTCAAATTTTTCTATTTTGGAAATATTCTTTCCCATGTTCTATCTTATAGAATAGCATAAACCGCTCCGCCGATAAATACCGCGAGTAAAATAAAAACGATTACCGGATTTAATTTCTTAATAATCACCTCTTCTCCTAAAACGCTCGTTTTACGGGCCTTTAACCACATTAAAATAACCAAAATTCCCTCTAGCCCGATAAAGACCCCTCCTACCAACCCCACTAATTTTAGAAAATTTTGAAAACCCAAAAAGTAAAACAGAAGAGGAACGATAACCACCAACAATCCCGCCCAGAGCGAAGACAATCTAAAGTCATGCTCCAAACTTTTTTTAATGTCTCTGCCTATCACAATGTAAGAACTCCACAAAGAAGCGATGCCGAGAATCCCTAATAACATCATAATCAATGGCGGCAAATTGCCGACCAAACCGGAAATTGAATCCTCGGAAACCGTTCCTGAAAGACCGAGAATACCAAAAACAAAAAGCAGATAAATTGGAATCGGCGCTAAACTCCCGAGAATAATCGGCATTTTCGCTTTCGCGGCCGGCTGATTGTTTTTTCTGAAATAACCGAGCACGGCCGGGACAGCGACACGTCCGGCGAAAGAGAAAATCACCGCGCCGTAAGGCAAAAGAAAATTATTAAAATCAAAAAGAGGCGCGGAGATTGTTTTATGGCCGGCTAAATCATAAATAAAAATCAGCAGAATAATCGCCGCGATGCCAACGGTGATTAAAAATTCGGAAACCGCCAACCGATTAATGCCCATAAAAATAGCCGCTGAACCCAAAAACCAAAAAATTAGAATCTTGAAAATATCGGGCAAAACGATTCCCGATAAAACAAAATTTAAAAAACTCGTTGACAAAACCAGATAAACGGTGAGAGTAAAAACCATTCCGACAAGAGTTATTAAAATTGCCGACCATTCTCCAAATGAACCGAAATAAATTTTCGCATAGCCGGCAAAACGATGATTTTCTTTGGTGCGGACGATGATGTCAGCGTAAATTAAATGGATCAAAGTAAAAATCGCGCCGCCGGCCGTCAAATAAAATAAGCCGGTTAAAATTCCGGCTTTATTAAAAAGAAAAGGCAAGGCGAAAATCCCCGCGCCAATAATTGTCCCTGCCAGCAAACTCGATGGCAGAATTATATTTCTAAACATATAAAACTATCCTAAAAAATTTTAGGCGATTTCAAACGCTTCATCTCCTTCTCTAATTTTCTCACTCACTTTAATCCCGACTTCCTGCCCCTTCTTCGCTTTTTCAATTTCTTTATGGTCGTATTGCATTGAATCAATCTTCTGTATGAAATCGGTGTGAGCGCCTTTAAGCTGAATAGTTTCTCCAACTTTAATTTCTTTGTTGAATTTTACGATCGCCACTCCGATATGGCCGAAGTAATGAGTGACTACGCCGATTGGTTTTTGTTCTTTAGCCATAATCTTTGAAAAGATTAAATATTTAGCGACCTTTATCCCGCACCTTTTTGAACAACTTAACGGATATAATCTTTTTAACAAAGTTTAATGTTCCGCCAAAAGGTGCGGGATTTATTCATTACGAATTATTTTTATCTTTTTTAATTAACTCTATGACTTTTTCCACCAATTCTTTTGGATTTGAAGAATATACTAATTTACCCGAACCGCGATGCGACTCGGCTATTATCTCCTTAATCATATCGTCTGTTTCCCAAGACCCCTCTAAAACGCCGATGGGCTTGTTATCTTCAAAAGCAATGGTGAATTCGTTTAAGGTCCCCATTCTGCCACAACCAACAATCACCGCGTCCGAGGTTCTAGTCAAAAGCAAATTTCTTCCTGTATAATTAAAGCCGGTGTAAATAATTAAATCGTGATAATCGAATGGCAATTTATAATCTTGAATATGCTCTTTTTCGGTAGATGCCGGCGAAAGACCGATAACGATGCCTCCTTCTTCTTTGGCGCCTTTTGCGGCCCAAAGAGGAAAACCTGTGGTGGCGCCGTCAACCAAAACCGCGTTATGCCGAACGATTTCTCTACCTAATTCTTCGGCCAATTTATCGGCGCCCGGACCGCAATGGCCGGTTTCAGCAGCGCCCGAAACGCAAATTTTATATTTAAAACTTGTATGGCAAATATCTTTATCCATAATTTTATAAATTATAGCATAACCTCGTCATTTGTTGAAGGGATTATCGCCTCTATCGCGAATTCATCTCTGATTTTTTGAGCGAATGGCACCATTTGATCGCCTTCGCCCTGGACTATAAAAACCTTTTTAATTTTAGCGCGCATCGGCTCCAGCCACTCTAAAAGTTTCGTTTGGTCGGCGTGAGCCGAATATCCTCCAATCGCCTTAACGCGACAGCGCGCCGGAATTTCTTCTCCGAATATTTTTACGGAAAAACCCGAACTCAACCCTTTTTTAATAGCTCTAGCGCCGTCCATAATTTTTCTTCCAAGCGTTCCTATCCCCTGATAACCGATAAATAAAATAGCGCTCTTGGGATCGGAGAGATAGCGGAATTCGTGATGTAAAATTCTGCCCCCTTGCGACATCCCGGCTCCGGCGATAATCACTTTCGGACCAACGACATTATTAATCTCTTTTGATTGCTGGGTTGTTAAAGTGAATTTCAAGCCGGGAAAATCAAAAACCAAATCTCCAGACTTCGCCAATTTTATGGCTTCGTCGTCAAGATATTCCGGATTCTGGGAATATTTTTTGTAAACCTCAGTCAGCCGAATCGCCAACGGGCTGTCGATAAAAATCGGCATTCTCGGTATTTTCCCGTTTTCAATTAAATTATTCAATTCATAAAGAAGGTCTTGAGACCTTTCCAAAGCAAAAGACGGTATTATCAAAGTGCCGCCAGCTTTGAATGTCTCTTCAATTGTGTCTTCAAGAATATCTTTCCGTTGCTTTACGTCTTCGTGAATCCGATTGCCGTAAGTTGATTCAATTAAAACATAATCCGCCTCTGGTAAATTTTCGGTGTCTTTAACCAACGGAGCGGCAACATTCCCCAAATCGCCTGAGAAAACAACGGATTTGCCTTCCCCGGAAACCCTTATAAAAGCCGAACCGAGAATGTGGCCTGCGTCAAAAAATTCCGCCCCTAGTCCACCTCTGCCAGCTGGCGGGATTTTAATTTTCTGATGATATTCTATCCCTTCCCACAAATTCATCGCTCCCTGGATATCGTCAATATTATAAATAGACGAGAGATTTTTCTTGCCAGCTTCTTTATTTAAAATATCCATTGAATCAATTAAAAGGTATTCAGCAAATTCTTTCGTCGGTTTGGTTGAGAATATTTTTCCGCGAAATCCGTCTTTGTAAAGTTTTGGCAAACGGCCGATATGGTCAATGTGGGCGTGAGTAATTAAAACCGCGTTAATTTGTTTCGGGTCAAAAGGAAACGGTTCAAAATTCAACCGCTCGTAATAATTGCTTCCCTGGAATAACCCGCAATCAATCAAAATTCTCGTTGTTTGTCGTTTGTCGTTTGTAGTTTGCAGCAAGTAGTTGGCGCCGGTCACCATTTTAGCACCGCCGTAAAAAGTAAGTTTCATAAGTATATTTTAAAGTATTATATCACATTTTAAAACTTAAAAATCAGGTATTGACTTTATTAAATAAATATGCTATATTATTTTTAGTACTATTAAAATAACTGAATCTATATTAACTTATAAATAAGGAGGGGGTATGACTTGTATTAATTGCGGAAGGAAATACAAAGAAGGCAGTAAAAATCATATTAAAGTTCTTAAGCACAATAATAGATGTATTAAATGTGGAGGGAGCCCCAATATTTTCTTGAATAAAAAATTATTATCTAAAGAATATTCGGCGAAGGAAATTGAAGAATTGGAACAAAAATTTGGCATTACGGATGTTGCACGTTAATAAATCTAAAAGGAGGAGAAATGATAGAAAAAATGAAAGAGGTAGCTAATGTTGTTATGTTTTTAGCGGTTATCTATTTGTCTATCGGCGCGGTTTCGTTCTTAACCGTCGCTAATGGCGAAAACATTCCATATATGCCATTTTGGCATACGCCATGGAAATGGCTGATAAAATTGTTTTGAGGAGGTACTCTATGCCGAAAACAAAAGAAAAACCTCTCATATTTACCTCGGAAGGCATGGGGTATATATGTAGACGTTGTGGTTGTAGTAACCCAAGCCACGGCGCGACGAAATGCGGTAATTGCGACGAAAACCTACACGAAGAAATAGGCGCGAACGAAACATTGACGGAATTTGAACTTATTACTTGGCGCGCCGCGATCCACATACGATGTCGCTTGAAGCAAAACGAAACGAGGGGATAACGAATAATTTATTCATTCCAAATCCCCTCTTTTTTTATTCTCATTTAATATTTCCTCAACGATTTTCCGCTCGTCCCACGGGATTTTCTTTTCGTTTTTCACGCACATCCAGACCTCGCCACCTTTACCGGTTAAAATCACTATGTCGCCTTTTTTCGCCAAAGAAAGAGCCCTTCTAATAGCTTCTTTTCTATTAATTATTTTGTAAATATTTTTGATTTTTAGTAATCCGCTTTCAATATCATTTATAATTTGAAGCGGGTTTTCGTCATATGGGTCTTCATTCGTCAAAATAATTTTATCGCAATACTTTAACGCAATTTCTCCCATTTTAGGCCTTTTCCATTTATCCCTTCCGCCACCCTGCCCCCCCAATAGACAAATCAGTTTTGAATTTTTTCCGCCTTTGGCGGATCCGCCTATGGCGGAAGTTTTTAATTTTCCGGCTGCTTTATAAACCGCCTCCAAACTCGCCGGCTCATGGGCGTAATCAATAATCACCGTAAAATCCTGCCCCTTATCCACAACCTCAAATCTCCCCGGAGGCGCTTTGACCTGGGACAGAGCAGTTTTAATTTTTTCCATTGAAATACCTTGCGATAAAGCAACGCAAATCGCGCCGGCCGCGTTATAAATGTTGAACTCGCCGATTAAAGACATTCCAAATTTTTCGTTATTAAACAAAAAACTTGTGCCGCGTTTTTTGGATTTTATATCAGTGATTTTATAAAGATTCTGAATCCCGCCTGTCATTTTTTTAAATTTTAAAGCGTAAAGATGTTGTTGGCTGATTTTAGGTTCTAAAAAGAATTTAACATTCTCGTCGTCCAGATTATAAACGCCTACGCCGTCCGATTTTTGAGCGACTTTCTCAAATAATCTTATTTTTGCGCTTTGATAATTTTCAAAACTGCCATGCCGTTCAATGTGTTCTGGAGACAAATTAGTGAAAACAACAATATCATAATCAATAAAACGATGCCGATATTGAAGAATGCCCTCTGAAGATGTTTCAATTACCGCATAAAGACAGCCCGCATTAACCATTTCTTTTAATAATTTCTGAAGCTGAAATCTTCCGAGCATTGTCTGCTTAGAATCGTTAATCCATTCTTTCTCGCCGATTTTAAAAAGAACCGTAGTCGCCATTCCAGTTTTAAAACCAGCAGCTTCTAAAATTTGGGCGATTAAATAACAGGTTGTGCTTTTACCTTTAGTTCCGGTAACGCCTATAACGATCATTTTTTTTGACGGAAAACCGTAAATTAAAACGGCAAAAAACGCCATCAAAAAATGATAAATAGGTTGGCCCAAACGATAGAGCGATTTGGAGATAAAGTATTTTTCAAAAAATCTTAAAACTTTTTCCATAACGTTTTTACAATGGAAGATAATCTCTAGGGTTAACGGTTACGCCAATCGGCACAAGCCCACAATTACAATTCGGAAGTGATTGAAGTTGAATGCTTGGTTCCCAATAAAGGCCGAAATGAAGATGCCCGCGACCAATGGCGTATCCGGTATTGCCGGAATATCCTATTATTTGTCCACGTTTAACGACATCTCCTTTTTTAACCACGGAATTAAGAGAAAGATGGGCATATAAAGTGGCTAAATTATTATTATGCTTGATAAGCACGTATTTTCCGTACTGGAAACGACCGTTGTTACCTGTTGCCATCACTTCACCGTCGTCAGCGGCAAAAATAGGCGTGCCGATGGAAACGCCGAAATCCATGCCGTTATGTGGTTTGCCACGATAGAGTCGGGAAATTTCGCCAAAATTTTGCGTGATTCTTGGGTTAAGAATCGGCCAAATTAAAACACCCGGGCGCTTTAATGGTAGAAGCGTCGGGTCAAATGAACGCCGAAGCGCGTCTTCCAACTCTTCAATTCCATCACTAATAACGTTCTGTTTTTTTTCCAAGTCGCTGAGAATCTTCTGATAATTGCTTTCTTTATTTTTGGTTTCGTCCAAAACTACTTGTTTTTCTTTTTTAACATCTTCAACTATACCTTTTTTATTTTTAAGATTAAAACTTTCTATTTCCACGGAATGTTTTTTATCGGCTGTCTCATCTAAGGCGCCGGCTAATTTTGTCTTTGAACCCCTCAAATCAGTGATTTCAACGGATAATTTAGCGTTAAGATCAGATAGACCTTGAACCTCAAAAGCGCTGTCAGCCAAGCTTTTATTTTTAAGAAAAATAACCAAAGCGGTTTCTCCTTCTTTTTGTTGAAGTTGCCGTAAAATCTCGGCAATGGCTTCCTTATTGACGGAGATTTGTTTCTCCGTGTCGACAATGTCGTATTGAAGCGATTCCACTTCCAATCCTAATTTACTGATTGTCACCTCGCTTGAACGAATACCCAAATTAAGCTGGTTAAGCTGACTGCCGATTTTTCCGATTTCCTTTTTTAATGTTTGACCCTCCTCTTGGGTTTCTTCAAGCCCTTTTTGGGTTTCTTGAATTTTAGTGTTGATTTCTTTGAGTTCTAAAGATTTCTGCTCAATGGAATTTTTTAATTCCTGAGGATCGGCAGCAAAAGACAAGTGATGAAAGAAAAGAGAAAAGAGAAAAGCAAAAAAAACAATTAGACCGATAAATGGAAATCGAAAAAAAGTATTCATATTTAAATTTTATCTTTTGCCTAAAAACTTTAGCGCCGTTTTCAATCGCTCTTCGGTTTTCGTGAGTTTTGAAGGAATTTTTTTGAGCGCTTCCAGAATTTCGCGCTGTCTATAACCAAGACCTTTTAACGCATCTTCAATATCCCCGTCTGATTCCATTAACGAAATCAATTCTTCGTCTTTTTTGCTTTTAATCCTGTCGGAGAGTTCCAAAATAATCCGATTAGCTGTTTTTTTGCCGATTCCCGAGGTTTTGATTAAGAGGTCCGCTCGTTGTTGATTAACGGCGGTCAATAATTTATCAATATCCGCTATGCCGGTTATTTTTAAAGCGGTTCTCGGGCCGACTCCGGTGATTGAATTAAGCATTTCAAAAAACTCCAATTCGTCTTCTTTTAAAAAGCCGAATAATTCCGCTCCGTCCTGTTTAACGTGAAAAGAACAAAAAACCCTTAACCGCGAATTAATCTTTGGTAAGGCCTTAAATGTCTTAGGCGAAATAAAAACCTTAAAACCGATGCCGTTCGCCTCAACAACCGCGAAAGCGCTTTTTTTGACGATTAATTTTCCGGAAAGAGAATGAATCATAAATTAAGAATATAGAATATAGGATTTAGAATTTAGGGACGTGATAGTTATTATATTCCAAAATCATTGACATTAAAAGCCGTATCCTATATTCTAAATTCTATATCCTAAATTCTATTTGTTATGCCTATTACAAAATCCGCGAAAAAAGCGCTGCGTCAGAATATCAGACGCCGCCAGAAAAATATCAAAAGAAAAACTGAATTAAAATCGGTTATTAAGCAATACAAAAAACTGCTGGAAAGCAACCCGGAAGAAGCAAAAAAACAATTATCTTTGGTCTATAAAAAACTTGATAAATCGGCGAAAACGAATCTTATTAAAAAAAATACAGCCAACAGAATGAAATCAAGATTGGCTAAAAAACTTAGCCACTAGTGGCTAGTGGCTAATTACTAAGTCGAGCAACGCCTCCTCGTAATCAATTCGGCCGAATTTTATTAATGGGTCGTAGTCAGCCAATTTTTGCGCCAATTCCAACGACGCAACCTGACTAGCTAAAATATTAAAAATTTTCGCGGGTTCTTCCTGACGACAGAATAAAATCTCCAAATCCCTTAATTTTTGCGACAACGAACGATTACCAACAATGTCCATTATAGAATAATAAATTTTCCCCCCATCGGTCGGCGGTTCAATATAATCGCTGATTTCTTTAATTTTATCCACATCGACTGATTCTGATTTAATAAAAGATAATTTATTTAATTCGTTAATTAATCCCCAGCTGTCGTTGTTAAAACTCTCCGCTAAAAAACCAATCGCCCTTGGAGTAAAATTAACGCCGCGTTCTTTCGCCTCTTTTCTGATAAAATGCTCTAATTGAGCGCCTTTTGGGTTTTCAAATTCCTGAAATTTAAGTTCGGTAGACGGCGCTTTTTCGTCAATCAAAAAATTAAAATCAGCCAGCGGTTTGCCGTCTTCGGAAATAATTAAAACCAGGTCCTGCGGAGACATTTGCGCTTTAAGAAAATTTTTCAGTTCTTTGCGTCGGGAAATAGAATAAGCGCTTATTTTGAAAAAGACGTTTTCCGCGACTCCGAATTTATTTTTCCTGAAAAGCGACTGCGTGGCGACGAATTCTCTTAATCGCAAAAATTCGCTTAAATTTTCTCCGTTTTGATTTTGAGAAGAAAAATCAAAATACTCCAAATCAAAAGCCGCGTCTTTGCGGCGATAATCATCAACTAGCTCTTTTACTTTTTTTTGGCGCCGATAGGAATCGGGCCCGTAAAGAAAAATTATCATTTGTATTTTATGGTCGCTTTAATAAATTCCATAAACAACGGATGTGGATTCAATGGCCGGGACTTAAATTCTGGATGAAATTGGGTGGCGACGAAAAAGGGATGCTTCTCTCGCGGCAATTCCAAAATTTCCATAAGCCGTTTATCCGGAGAAAAACCAGAAAAAATCAATCCTTTCTTTTCCAGCCGTTCAATGTATTGGGGATTAACTTCGTAACGATGGCGGTGGCGTTCGGAAATTAAGTGTTGCTTATACGCCTGATAAGCGATTGTTCCTTTTTTGATGATTGCCGGATAAGCGCCCAAACGCATGGTGCCGCCATAATTCTGCTCGGATAGATTTTTTTTCTGTTCAGGTAGGATATCAATTACAGGGTACGGCGTCTCGGAGTTAACTTCTGTGGTATTGGCTTTTTTCATTTTTCCGACTGAACGAGCGAATTCAATAACGGCTAATTGCATTCCATAACAAAGCCCAAAAATCGGAATTTTATTCTCACGACAATAACGGATAACAGATATTTTTCCTTCTGTGCCGCGGCTTCCGAATCCGCCGGGCACGATAATGCCATGATATTCGTCCAATTCCGAAAGACGGCTCGATGTCTTTTCGTAGGCCTCGGCATTAAGCCATGAAATTATAGGTTTTTTATTGAAAAAATAAGACGCTTGCTTAACGGCCTCGATCACCGAAATATAAGAATCCGCTAGAATAAATTCTCCGGCGCTGAAATATTTGCCAACAATCCCTATTTTTACCGGTTTTTTAGAAAAGTGGATATTCTTAACCAATTTCTGCCAACGCCGCATATCGCGACTCCGCGGTTTAAGTTTTAATTTATTTAAAATAAGTTCGCTTATTTTGTCTTTCTCAAAATTTACCGGTACCTCATAAATACTCTCAATGTTTGGCGCGGAAATAACATCGGACTCGTTAATATTGCAATTAAAAGCGATCTTCTCTTTGCGTTTTTTATCTAAAGGGACTTTCGCGCGCGCGATGATTATGTCCGGCTGAAGACCAGCTGAATTCAAAGTACGAACCGCGTATTGGGTCGGTTTGGTTTTTAATTCTCCCTCGCTTTGAAGCGGTAAATAACTTACCAAGCATAGAAGAACATCTTGCGGCTTTTTAATTTTTAACATCCTAATTGCTTCTAAAAATAAAATATTTTGATATTCGCCGACCGTGCCTCCGATTTCAACGATTACAAAATCAGCCTTATTTTTAGTCGCCGCTTTATCAATCCTGTTTAAAACCTCCAAGGGAATATGAGGAACGACTTCAACGCATTTGCCGGCATAACCCAACCCCCTCTCCCGTTCAATCACCGCTTGGTAAACGCTACCGGTAGTCATATAGTTAGCGCCTGATAAATCCCTGTCCAAAAATCGTTCGTAATTTCCCATATCTTGGTCGCATTCCATTCCGTCATCCAAAACAAACACTTCGCCGTGCTCGGTTGGGTTCATTGTGCCGGCGTCAACGTTGATATAGGGGTCGATTTTAATTGCCGTCACCTCAAACCCCCGCGACTGGATAATTTTTCCGATTGAAGCCGCGGCAACGCCTTTTCCAACTCCGGACATCACGCCACCGACGATGAAAATATATTTACGCATAAATTTAATAATTAACGGCTAATTACTCCTCCCCATACACTATTTCCTTCGGCGGAATCAGTTTCGGGTCAGTTGGAATAGTGAAATAAAAAGTGGTGCCGCGGTTTAATTCAGATTCCGCTCTAATTTCTCCGCCGTGGCGCTTAACAATATTTCTAATAATATAAAGTCCCAGCCCCAATCCGCCCGGAACAGCTTTGACGGCGTTTTCAGCCCGGAAAAATTTAGTAAATAATTTATTAATTTGGGCAGGCGACACGCCAATGCCGGTATCTTTTACGCTTATTTGAATATATGGTTGACCATTAACGCGCTCAAGACCGACAGTCACTTCGCCGTTAGGCACGTTATATTTAATGGCATTATCTACAAGATTAAATAAAACCATTTTTAATTTTTGCTGGTCAACAGAAACAACAATTGACGATTCGGCCGGTTTTTGAAAATACAGCTTAATACCAGTTTGTTTCGCCAACAACATCAACTCGCCGAGAATCTCCTCAAGGAAACTTACAATATTAACATTCTCGAACTGATAACCAGACCTTCCTTCCTCTATTTTAGAGACATCTAATAAGTCGTTGATTGTCTTTAAAAGATTAGTAGCCGCTCCCAAACCGGTATCCACCAGCTCTTTTTGGCTCGGCGCTAAAGATTCCTTAGATAAAGAATCCAGCGCCCATTGAACCGCGGTTGAAGGGGTTCTTAGTTGATGAGCCGCCACGGTTATAAATTCGCTTTTTGAACGCAGAATCTCAATCTCCCGAGTCCTGTCATGAACCAATTTCACAAAGCCCAACAAATGGTCGGCCGAATCAATAATTTTATTAGTGGTTACTCTTAATTCCGCTTTCGGCTCTTCAAAAGAAAAATCAGATATTTGAGGATAAGCGCCGGCGTCTGAACGCCTAACCACTAAAGGAGCTAAGGAAGGATAAATTATCTGGGCTAATAATCTAAAACGAGGACCTTTGGCTTTTTCTAAATCAAATACCTTACCAATAATCTCTTCCCCCTTAATGCTAAAAATCCCTTCGGCTGCCCGATTAAAAATTAAAATTCTAAAATTCGGGTCGTAAGCGATAACGCCGATGTTTAAGTTGGAAACAATTCCCGTCAATTCGTTACGTTCAAGTTTGATATCCAGATTTGACCGCGCCAAACGGAGATTGCCGACAAAGATAATAGTTGCCAAAACAAAAAAGACGACGGCTGTTATCAAAAACCAAGATTGTGGCAAATAACGGAAATTAATGCCGAGAATTATCAAAACCAACGGTAAAAATAACCAAAACAACTTCATTTCCGGCAAGCCGGCGTATAAAAAGAATTTTTTGAATTGGCGCTGAAAAAACCCCATTTTTTAATTATGCCATATTCGCCCCGTTAATTCTATCAATTAAACTCTTAAAGCCCAGCTCTCCAAAATACGAAATTACTTCGTTTTTTGGCAAGCCCAAATACTTTAAATCGTCTATATTTAAATCCAGCGGCGCGTCGCGCCTAATAACCGATAAATTCCGCGAAAGTAACGCCTGGTCCTGAAACTCAAAAATTTTTTTATAGGATTTTTCTCTGCCGCCTTTTTCTAAAAGATTTTCCAAATTATTATATTTATTAATCAGTAGAGTCGCGGTTTTGGGACCAATCCCGGGCACTCCCGGAATATTGTCCGAGGCATCACCAACTAATCCCTTATAATCCGGAAGCTGGCTCGGCTTGATTCCGTAACGCTCTTTGATGGCAGCTTCATTGTAAATAATCGTCTCGCTTACGCCTTTTTTAAGGGTCTCAACCAAAACCTTGTCATTATCGTCCTCGACCAGCTGGAGAGTATCCAAGTCGCCTGTTAAAATAATAATTCTCAAATCGGGTAATTTTTTTAATTTTTCCGCGGCAGTTCCGATTAAATCGTCAGCTTCAAGCCCCGGGATTTCAAATGTTTTTATATGAAAACTTTCGAATAATCTATGGGCTTCTATTATTTGCGAGACCAATTCGTCAGGCGCTTTTGGCCGATGCGCCTTATAATCGTCAAACGCCTCTTTTCTAAAAGTCGGTTCTGGTCTATCAAAAAAAGCGACCATAAAATCAAATCTTTGTTCTCTAAAAATTCTTATTAAAATACTTGCCAATCCGTAAAGCGCGCCGGTTGGCTTTCCGCTTTTATTCGTGAACGGCGGCAAAGCGTGAAAACAACGATGTATTAAGGCGTTGGCGTCAATAAGTAATAAAGTTTTCATATTTTGATTTTTATAATCCTTTCCCTATCTTTATCTCCATGGCTAAAATTGAGCCAAATCGTCTTTTTGGGCAATAATTTTTTAATCTTATCCGCCCATTCTATTAAAACGACGTTTTCTGGGTTGCTGACAATTTTTTTAAATTCTAAATCTAAAATTTCTTTCGGATTTTTTATTCTATAACAATCAAGATGGTAAATTTTTTGGTAGCTTTTAGCTTTTAGTCCCGACGCCTTAGTCGGGATCCCGACTTCTCGTCGAGATTTATAGCTTTTAACGATTACGAAAGTCGGGCTGGTGATTCTTTTTTTCACGCCCATTGCCCGCGCGAATCCTTGGATAAAAGTCGTTTTGCCGGAGCCCAAATCACCGATTAAAGCCAAGACCAAAGCGTTTTTATGAGAACACTTTTCAAAAAGCCGGCTGGCTAAAAATTTTGCGATTCTCTTGGTTTGATTAGACGAAAAAGAAATTTGAAAAAATAATTTAGGCATTGTCCTGTTTGTTAATTTTGATTTTCTTAACAAGTATTATACCTAAAAAAGACAAAACCAGACATATTGCCAATCCGCTTAATAAAAAATTTAAACCAAACGCGGACTTATCGGATAAATTAACTATTTGAGAGATGGAATTCTGATTTTGGATTGAATTGGTCGCGATATCCGCCAAGCCTCTGTCTTTTTTAACAACCTCGCCTTCGTTAATAGCGCCTGAAAATCCGAGTTGGTCGATTAGATTATTATTTTTATCAAAAAGGAACAACGTTTCGTCATTATTGTTTAAGGGAATCTTTGTAGTTTGATAACCAAACGATAAATATTCTCCGGGTTTTATATCTATGTCTTTAAAATAAAAAACTTTCCCTGAAGCGTCTTTCAAATGCCATTGCCCAAGATTGACTTCCTCTTTGCCATCATTGAATAATTTTACCCACTCGCCTTCGGTGTCTTTACCAACCGGATTTGGAAGAAATTCAGAAATTACCATAATAATTAATTTTTAATTAGAAACCTTCAAATGCCTATACGCCTTCTCTGTCGCCACCCTTCCTCCCTGCGTCCTTTGAATCATTCCTATCCTCATTAAATACGGTTCAAAAACCTCTTCTATTATTCCTTTGTCCTCGCCCAGAGACGCGGCTAAAGCGCCTACTCCAACCGGACCTCCTTTGAATTTTTTAATAATAATTTCTAAAAGTTGGCGGTCAACCGCTTCCAGCCCGATCTCGTCAATTTCCAAAAGATTTAAGGTTTTAAAAGCGGTTTCAGAATTAATAAGTTTCGAATTATTTATTTCGGCGAAATCCCGACTGCGTTTAAGTAAGCGGTTTGCCACTCTCGGCGTAAAACGCGATGCCTCGGCAATCACCGAAATCGCCCCTGAATCAATTTCCATTCCTAAAATTTCAGCCGAACGCTTGATAATAATCTCCATATCTTTAATCTCGTAATAATCAAGGCGGAAAGAAGCCCCGAAACGGGAACGCAAAGGAGAAGATAAAAGGTTTGGCCGAGTAGTGGCGGCAACCAAAGTAAAAGGAGGCAAATCCAGACAAATCGTCCGGCTTGCCGGGCCCTTACCGAGTATAATATTTATTTTCCGAGTTTCCATCGCAGGGTAAAGCGCTTCCTCAATCGTCCGATTAAGCCGATGCGCTTCGTCAATAAAAAGAATGTCCCCGCTTTCTAAATTAGAAAGAGTGGATACAATGTCCCCGACTTTTTCCAAGGTCGGACCGGAAACCGTTTTTAAATTGGCTCCCATTTCTTTGGCAACCAAATTAGCCAGGGTAGTTTTGCCAAGCCCCGCCTGACCGTAGAATAACAAATGGTCGCTTGATTCGTTTCTTTTCTTAGCGGCTGTTAAAATGACCTTTAGGCCCCTTTTCACCCGCTCCTGCCCTATATAATCCTGCCAAGAGCGAGGCCTAAGCATCAAATCTATAAATTGGTCTTCTTTATTGTTTATTTTTGTTTTTATTTTTTTAGACATAAGAGGCAAATTGTGGGTCTTGACAATGAAATTGTTTTATGTTAGTATCCTTTTGTAAATAAACAACGGCGTGTTTTATAAGAAGCCGCTGTTCTGTGGGTTAATGGAGTTTTTTTAGCAATGGGCAATCTGGTTCCGACTGGGCTGTTCCTCGAAAAAACTCTTAATCTTCTTTTTTAGGGGAATATTGTTTTAAACAGCGCCCACAGAACAGCGGTTTTTTACCACTCAATTTCACCGGAAATTCTCCCTATTTCGTCGAAAGTTGTTAACCCTGAAATAACTTTTAAAATTCCGTCCTGTTGCATCGTAACCATTTCGTTGGCTACCGCGATTTTCTCAATTTCAGCGTCAACCACTTCTTGGACAATCGCTTTTTCCAATTCCGCGTCAACTAAAAGAAATTCAAAAATCCCTATTCTTCCTTTATACCCAAACCCGCTGCATTTTTCACAACCCTTGACTTGAAAAATTTTAATTTCTTGATATTTATTCTTGTCAACGCGAGGCGGTAATTTCCCCATAAAACTCTTAATATTTTTTTCTAATTCCTTGTCAATTTTTTGAGGGGTTTTGCAATCTTGACAAAGCCGCCTGACTAAACGCTGAGCGATAATTAAATTAAGAGCCGGCGCTATAATCGACGGTTTTACGCCCATATCAATTAGACGAGGAATGGCTCCTGACGCCTGATTGGTGTGAAGGGTGGAAAAAACCAAATGACCAGTTAAAGACGCGTGCATAGCGATTTCAGCGGTTTCTAAGTCGCGGATTTCGCCGACCAAAATCATATCCGGGTCCTGGCGTAAAATGGAACGCAAACCGCCGGCAAACGTATAACCAGCAGACGAATCAATTTGCGTCTGTTCAATCCCTTCGAGATGATACTCAATCGGGTCTTCGATAGTGATGGTTTTAATTTCCGGGTTTTGAGTATGTCTTAGAAAAGCGTAGAGGGTTGTTGTTTTGCCTGAGCCGGTCGGACCAGTATTTAAAATCATGCCATTTGGCCTGTTTAATTCCTTCTTAATAATTTCTAAATCGTCCTCCCTAATCCCCATCTCTTCAAGTTCAACCTGGATTGATTCCGGGTCAAGAATTCTCAAAACAATTGTCTCGCCGAATTCCGAAGGAAGAATAGACGTCCTGATTTCAATATCTTTGTTCGGCAGAGAAATAGTGAAACGGCCGTCCTGGGGCTCATTATGAATGTTTAATTTTAAACGGGAAAGCAGTTTAATTCGCGAGACCAAATATAAATAATCGTTTTTTTTGAATTCCGTAAAAACATCGTGGAGCAGGCCGTCTATTCTTAAACGCAATTTCACCTGATTTTCTTCCGGTTCAAAATGGATATCAGACGCCCGATTAGCCAAAGCGCCGGCCAAAACAATTTCAAAAATCTCGGCCGCCATCGCGTTTTCTTTAACCGTCTTTTGAAGCGCCGTTTTTATGTTTTCCAGCGTAATGAGAACTTTTTTTAATTCAATTAATTTTTTTTCTTCTATTTCCACCCGGCCGGTGATTTGAGTCGGTTTTTTAAAAACGAATTTGTAAAAATCCCACGCGTATTTTAACCCGCTTAAAGAAACAATAAAAATAGAAACTTGATACCCCTTCAATTCTAAGCTTTTAACCAAATCTTTTATCTCATGGGTTTTCGGGTCAAAAACCGCCAGCGCTATTTTTTTGGTTTTAATTTCAGTAATAGCAACTTTTAATTCTTTGGCCGTCTCTTCGGAAACTAATCCTAATGCTTCAACATTAACAGGGGCGGCGGCCAAGTCGGCGTATTGATATCCGCTCTCCTGAGCCCGACGCTGAGCAGCTCTTTCTTCAGCTTGACGCCGCATTTGAGTTAATTTTTCTTTAATGCCTTTTATCATAATTGTCATTAATTATACACCACTCTTTTAATAAAAACATTGTTAAAATAAATATATTGACCCCGCACCTTTCGTAGTAAAGGCAAAGAGGCATTACCCAGCCAGAGCCGTAAGGCGCCTGCCGGCAGGCAGGGCTTCGCCTCTATTAATCATAAAATACCACAATTTTCATAGCGAAAGGTACGGGGTTGACAAATTAATAAAAAGGTGTATAATCGCCAGTAAGAATACTGAACATTAAAAAATGAGTATAGATTGATTTAATTATAAAAATTTAAACTACTAAGGAGGTGTGAAATGAAAAAAGCGTTAGGTTTTAGTTTTTTAGTTTTGGTTTTTAGTTTTTTGGTTGGTTGCGCCACCACTATGGCCTATAAACAGGTGGATTGCAACCAATTTCCCACAGCAGACGAAAAGATCGCTTGCGAAAAAGGGAAAGCAGTTGGGATGCAGGAGCTTCAACAAGCGCGCGAAAATTCCGCTTATTGGTATGGGCGTACCGGCGAGCGCTCTTATGGTTATAATAGCTACGCCGAGAAAAATTATTGGCCGATTCTTTCAGTAAAAGTAAAGACCTGGGGCGGACCATGGAACGGCAATAACCGCAACAGACGCGGTCCTTATGAGGATTACGGACCCAACAGCCCTGCTTGTAGATATGCAAATATGTGCGACTAAAAACCACTAAAAGAGGAGGAATGGTATGAAAAATTTTTTCCATTCAAAATTAAAAGCGTCCGACCCTTTACGGCCAGTAGAGGGGATATTACAAGGTGTTATACTCGGCGTAATAGCATGCGTAATAATAGTAATGATTGCTTTGCTGGCGACGCGATTAGTTTAATCTATCGCGCCATACAAAAAATAAAAGCTCTTGTTCGCAAGAGCTTTTTTTCTTGCGCTTCCGCTTAAAAATTTATAAAATAACAACTATGTCGGGACATTCCCATTGGGCGGGCATAAAACACAAAAAAGGAACGACTGACCAAAAACGCGGCCAACTGTTTTCTAAACTCTTAAAAGCCGTTACTATCGCCGCCAAACAAGAACCAAGCCCACAATTTAATCCTCGTCTCCGAACGACCATTGAAAAAGCCCGCGAGAACAACGTACCGCAAGACAATATTGAACGCGCGATCAAACGCGCCTCGGAAATCGGAAAAAATTTGGAAGAATTAATTATTGAGGCCTATGGACCGGAAGGTGTTGCGATTTTAATTGAAGCGGCCACGGATAATAGAAACAGAACCGTCGCGGAAATTAAAAAAATTTTAAACGAGCAAAACGCCAAATGGGCCGACCCCGGCTCTGTCCAATGGGCCTTTGAAAATAAAAACGGGGATTGGCAGGCGAAATTCAAACAAAGCGCATCAAACGAAACAAAAGAAAAACTTAAAAATATAATCGCCGAATTAGAAAATCACGACGATATACAAAAAGTACACACAAATATATGAAAATTCTTGGCGTTGACCCAGGCAGTACCAGGGTCGGCTATGGTTTAATAAAAAAAGATGGCAGCCAATTTTGCTACGTTGAAAGCGGCCTTTTAAAAATAACTTCAAAAGACAAAAGCCAGCGTCTTTTAGAATTGGAAAAATCTTTTAGAAAGCTACTCATAAAAACCAGGCCTAATATTGTCGCCCTAGAAAAACTTTACTTCGTTAAAAATCTTAAAACAGGTCTGGATGTGGCGCAATCGCGAGGGATTCTGGCCCTGCTTGTCGCTCAACATAAAATATCTTTATTAGAATACACGCCTTCAGAAGTTAAATTAAATGTCACGGGCTACGGCGCGGCTGATAAAAAAGCCGTGGCTAAAATGACTGCTAAAATTTTAAAAATTGAAAAAATAAATGGGCCGGATGACGTAAGCGACGCCTTGGCAATCGCCTTAACGGCCGCCAGCTCTTATAAATTCCAAATTTTTTGATATAATATGCCCATAATGACAAAAAAGAAAAAAACTCTGCTAAAAATCGCTGGCTTATTTTTTTTGGTCGCCTTTGGCTTAGTTTTAACGGGGCTAACCATTCTGTCTAAAATGGCCAAAGAGCTCCCAAACCCAGAACAATTCGCGAATCGCCAAATAGCCCAATCAACTAAAATTTACGACAAAACCGGCGAAATATTACTTTATGAAATTCACGGAGAAGAAAAAAGGGCTATTATCCCTTTTATGGAAATCCCCGAATACGTTAAGCAAGCGACTATCGCTATTGAAGACCAAAATTTTTATAATCATCCTGCGCTTGACTGGAGATCGATGATTCGGGCCTTTTCCGTTAATCTTTTAAGAGGACGAGTAGTCCAAGGCGGCTCAACCATCACCCAACAATTAGCTAAGAATGCCTTTTTAACTTCCGAAAAAACTTTTTCAAGAAAAATCAAAGAGATGATTTTATCTTACTGGCTAGAACGCCGCTATTCCAAAGATGAAATTCTAAATATGTATCTCAACCAAATCCCTTACGGCGCAAACGCTTACGGGGTTGAAGCCGCCAGCCAAACATATTTTAATAAGCCCGCCAAAGATCTTGGACTTGCCGAAGCGGCTGTTTTAGCCACCCTTCCTAAAGCGCCGTCTTACTACTCGCCTTGGGGAACTCATGTTGATGAATTGGAAAGCCGAAAAAACTACGTCTTAAACCAAATGTTCGGATTAAAATTTATTGACGAAGAGGAAAAAACGCGCAGTCAAAACAAAGAATTAAAATTCACTTCGCCGAATATCGGCTCAATAAAAGCGCCTCATTTCGTGATGATGGTGCGAGAATATTTAAATAATAAATACGGGGAAGAAGAGGTGGAAAAGGGCGGAATGAAAATAACCACCACCCTTGACTGGCCGCTTCAGGAAATCGCCGAACGAATAATAAAAGAAGGGGCTGAACGAAACGAAGAATTATACAAAGGAAAAAACGCGTCTTTGGTTGCTCAAGACGCCAAAACCGGACAAATCCTCGCATTAGTCGGTTCGCGCGATTATTTTGATATTAAAAACGATGGTAATTTTAATGTCGCCAGCCAAGGATTAAGACAACCAGGTTCGGCCTTTAAGCCGTTTGCTTATGTAACAGCTTTTAAAAAAGGATATTCCCCGGAAACAGTTATTTTTGACTTACCAACCGAATTTGACACAAGCGGTAATCCGCTTAAAAGCTATCAGCCGGAAAATTTTGACCAAAAATTCCGCGGACCCATAAATTTTCGCCAAGCCCTTGCTCAATCAATTAACATCCCGGCGGTTAAAGTTTTATACCTCGCGAATATTGACGACACCTTAAAAACCGCTCAGGACTTCGGGATTACCACCCTAAAAGAACGCAGCCGCTACGGCCTTTCTCTTGTTTTGGGAGGCGGGGAAGTGAAACTTATTGAGATGATCGGCGCTTATTCGGTCTTTAGCCAAGAGGGGATAAAACATCAGCAATCTTTAATTTTAAACATAGAGGACTCCCAAGGAAAAACTTTGGAAAAATATTCTGACCAGGCGACCGCGGTAATTGAACCGCAACCAGCAAAACTTATTAATAATATTCTTTCTGACCAAGAAGCCAGAAAAGCTCTTTTCCAAAATAGTTTCGACCTCACTGTTTTTAGCGACAGGGAAGTAGCCCTCAAAACCGGAACCACTAATAATTATAAAGACGCCTGGGCAATCGGCTATACGCCGTCTTTAGTTGTAGGTGTTTGGACGGGCAATAATAATAATCAGCCGATGCAAAAACAAGGCGGCAGTATTTTGGCTGCTGTTCCAATCTGGCATAATTTCTTAAACGAAGCCCTTGTCAGCCAGCCGTTTGAATCATTTAATAAGCCCGAGCCAATATTCCAAACTAAGCCCGTTTTAAAAGGAGAATATGTTGTAAATTATAAATTAAGCGATAAAAATTTCCCACAAATCCATAATATTCTTTATTATGTGGATAAAAACGACCCACTCGGACCCGAGCCGTCAAGCCCGGAACAAGACCCACAATTCCAAAATTGGGAGAAACCAATTCTAATGTGGATTAAAAATAATATCCCCGACTTCAAACAATATAATCAACCCGTGCCAACAGACGCTCATATCGAAATGCTAATAGAAATTCCAGCGTCAACAATTAATTATTAATTAATTTGTTTTTATCGGCATCAAAATATAAAAATAAGAGATGTTGTTCGGCGACTTAATCACCACCGGCTTGTTATTGCCGTTTAATCCTAAAATCACGTCTTCGGAGTCCAAATTTTTAAGTCCGTCCAAAAGAAACCTCCAATTGAAAATAATTTCCAAAGACGGCCCTTTGATTTTAGCCGGAATTAAATATTGATTTTCTCCTAAACTCTGACCAGCCGAATAAACTTCAATATTTTTCGTTTTTTCCTTGATGGTTATTTTTATTTCATTAAGCCGGTCGATAAAAGCGCTGGCAAGTTTTACTGCGTTAATTAATTGTTCCCTATTAATAATTGCCTCGGTCTCGATTGATTCGGGAATAATCGCCTGATAATCCGGAAATTCTCCGTCAATCAACCGTGAAATAATTTCTAAATCGTTATTTTTAAAAAGAACCTGGTTGGAATCAAAATAAATCTCGGTTTTGCCGTCGTTGTCTTTAATTGTCCTGATTGTTTCTTGAATGGTTTTTAATGGAATAATTGTTTTAAATTGTTTATTAATATCTGTTTTAAATTGGTCGTTGGTAATTGTTTTTTCCGCCAACCTAAAACTATCAGTAGCCGCCAACTTAATGGAATTTATTTGAAAATCAAAAAGAACGCCGTTAAGTTCAGGCCGGATATTTGAAAATTGAGCTGCGCTAATCACCGAAAATAACGATTGCTTTAATATTGAGGTTGGGATTTCTAAGAAGCGCTGGTTGTTGCCGATTTTTGGGATTATCGGAAATTCTTCTTTTTTAATTCCTTGTATTTTCGCTTGATAATTGTCTGTTTTGATTATTAAATTATTGTCTTTAACTTCTAAATTAATCCTTTCGGTTTGAAGATTATTAATTATTGATGTAAAAATATTAATCGGGACCGTTAAGCTTCCTTCTTCTATTATTTTTCCCGAAACAAAATTAGTAATCGCCAATTCAAGGTTTGTTGATGATAGTTTTATTTTATTTTCCACGGTTTCAATAAGAAAATTTTTTAAAACCGGTAAATTAAGATTTTCTCCGATAATTTTATCAATTACCCCCATCCCTTCTTTTATATTACTTCTAAGTATTATTAATTTCATATAGTAGTATTAGTAGTGGCTGTTAATAAGTTAATAAGTTAATTATTTATAATATTAACAATACAATAATTATAACTTAATTTTAACATCTTGTGGAAAACTAAAAATTTATTGTTTATAAATTAATTCCTTTATTAAGATTATTTTTTGGCTTAAATCGCGATTTTTATTGATTTCATTTGATATTTTTTCATATGAGTGTATAGCGGTGCTGTGGTCTCTTTTCCCCATCTTTTCCCCAATATGCGGGTAAGATAACCCCAGGATATCCCTCAAAAGAAACATCGTTATTTGGCGCGGTTCGACTATTTCTTTTTTTCTAGAACGAATAGTTAAATCACTAGGCGTAATTTCAAAAAATTCAGCCACCACCTTAATTACTTGGCTTGGGCTGATATTTTTAACTGATTGTTGTATTGCGGAATCAATTATATCCCCGATTATGGCGGGCGTTAAGTCAACACATTTATTCTCTCGGTAAAAAATTATTTTATTTAAAATCCCCTCGATCTCACGGATGTTTTTTCTTACTTTATTGGCGATTAGCCCACAGAGGTCGTCTGAAAGGGCGTTGTTTTTTTCCTGGAGCTTAGTCTTGATAATAGCTACTCTCATTTCATAATCGGGCTGGGAGACGTCGGCAATCATTCCGCCCAAAAAACGTGAACGTAGCCGTTCTTCCAGCGTCGGGATGGCTGCCGGCGGTCTGTCGGACGAGATTATTATTTGTTTGCCGTTTTCGTATAAAGCGTTAAATGTGTGGAAAAATTCTTCTTCACTTCTTTCTTTGCCGCCGATAAACTGAATGTCGTCGATAATTAAGACATCGATATTGCGGTATCTACTTTTAACGTCGTCCATTCGTTTATTGCGAATCGCCCAAATTACTTCATTAACGAATTTTTCTGACGGCACGTATTTTACTTTTATTTTATTTTTATAAACCTTTTTGATTTCATTGCCGATGCCCTGTATAAGATGGGTTTTCCCCAAACCAACGCCACCGTAAATAAAAAACGGATTATATTTTTTACCGACATCTTTAATTACCGCGGAAGCGGCAGCGTAAGCCAGTTCATTAGAAGAGCCGACAACGAAGGAATTTAGATTATAGCGAGGGTGGAGATTTGTTTCGGGGTCTATTTTTAATTCCGGGAAACTCGGATGCGATTGCTCGGTTTTTTCTCGTTGAGCGCCGCGGACTTTTTGCGCTTGTTCGTTAATCGCTCCTGTCAAAACCGTGTATTCAACTCCCTTAATTGTCTCATCTAACGAACGAATAATACTTAAAATGGTTTTATGATATTTATTTTCAACCCATTCTTTGGCAAAATTATTAGTCAAGCCGATTAATATTTTTCCTTCCTCGTTTTTTTCAACCGGTCGGCTGTTTTTTAGCCAAGTTAAAAAATTGGGGCGCGAAATTTGGAGTTCAAGTTCCGATAGGGTTGTTTGCCAAAGTTGATTAATGTCCATAAATATAAAAAATTTTAATTTCTAAAAAATAAAGCGTAAACTATTTATATTCTATATAGATAAAAAAACTAGTCAAATTGGGAAAAGTTTTAAACCTGTTGATTTCCTGTGGAGAACTTTTTAATTTTTTACATTAAAACCCTTGAATTAATATTTATTCCGCATTATAATTAATAAAAGAGTCGAACGCCCAGCTATAAATAAAAAGGAGTAAAATTATATGTCTACAACCTATCAACCTAAAAAAAGGAAAAGGAGAAGAGCTCATGGATTTTTAAAAAGGTCTAGGTCTGCCGGAGGAAAAAGCGTTTTAAAAAGAAGACGACGAAAAGGCAGAAAAAAGATTAGTGTAGGGATTTAAATTTGTCATGCTGTCTAAAAAATATCGTTTACCGATTCAAGGACTTTCTAAACCCCGCGCCAATCTTTTCGAGGTTGCGCGGGGTAAGTATTTTATTATTAAATCCAAGCCAAATAAATTATTATTTAGTCGGTTCGGCGTGATTATAAGCAATAAAGTAAATAAAAGCGCCGTTAAGCGGAATAAAATAAAAAGAATAATTTTTGATTTTATCAGATTAAAAGAGTACCATCTAAAAATCGGAAAAGATACACTGACTATCGTTTCGCCGCTTGTAAATAAACTGACAAAAAAAGAATTAGAAAAAGAATTAGAAAAATATTATGGCTAATTTATTCCACGAAATTTTATACCGGCCGTTATTCAACGCTTTGATTTTTTTATACCAAAATCTTTCTTTCCACGATCTCGGCATCGCGATTATTATTTTAACGGTTTTAATTCGGTTAATTCTATTCCCTTTGTTTTATAAGGGAGCTAAAGACCAGGCGATTATGCAGCGTCTGGCGCCGAAAATAAAGGAAATTCAACAAAACCATAAACACGACAAAGAAAAACAAGCCAAAGAGATGATGGAGCTTTACCGTCTTCATAAGGTTAACCCAATTTCCGGGTTTTTGTTACTCATCGTTCAGTTGCCTATTCTAATAGCTCTATACCAAGTTTTTTTAAAGGGACTTTCCAGCGGCTCATTTGATGTTTTGTATTCTTTTATCCCTCGGCCGGATTTATTAAATTTTCATTTTTTAGGCATAGTTGATTTGAGCGTCCGCAATATTTTTATTATAATTTTAGCGGTCGTCGCGCAATATTTTCAAGGCAAACTATCGCTTGTTAAAAATAAAAATAAAGGCGAAGTCGAAAAATCGTTGTCTCCTATGGAGAAAATGAGCCGGCAGATGGTTTTTATGGGTCCGATCTTAACATTTGTTTTTTTATATACATTCAAACTCCCTTCGGCGGTTGGGGTTTATTGGCTGACAACAACGGTTTTTTCAGTTATCCAACAAATAGCGATTAACAAACAACTTCAAACAAGCGACAAGAATTTAATTGAAATAGACAAAAAATTACACTATAAACTATAAATAAAAAAATATGCAGCAACTACAAGATATAATCCAAAAACTTATAGAACTAATGGGCTTCGCCGATTTTTCCGTTAATTACGATTCGGAAAGCAGCCGTTTTCTGATTTTTCTTAACGAAGGAGAAGGGTTTAAAAGATTTTTGCCTTTTTTCGTGAACGACTTGGACCACTTGGTTAAATTAATCGCCAAAAAAAATAATCTTGGGATTGTTTTTGTTGACGTGAATAATTATCGGCGCGAACGCGAAGGTATTATTTTAGAATTGGCGCGGGCCGCCGCCAGAAAAGCCGTTTCCATTAAAGAAGAAGTTTCTTTGCCGGCGATGAACGCTTATGAGCGTCGGTTAGTCCACATAGAGTTGGTTGGTCGTCCGGATATAAGCACCGAGAGCGTTGGCGAAGGCAAAGAGCGGCGCGTGGTGATTAAGCCGATATAAAGCGAGGATATAGAATATAGAATTTAGGATTATTCAAGAATTAATTCGTAGAGTTTGCTGTCATAGCGGTTGATAAATAAGAGTTGGTTGTCGGAAATTGACAAATGAGAGGCGTCAATGTCTATTTCAGGGTTGGCGTAAATCATTTCAAAAGTGTTTTGTTCTATGTCCATTTTATAAATAATATCCTTGAAATAAACAGCTCTTTTTAGATAATCATCGGGGAAAGCTGGTTTTTGAATAGAATTATTAATTTGAGGAACGGCGCAATATATTTTTAAAGAATCAAAAACGCATTTATCGGGAAGTGTTGAAAAATCAAAACTTGCTCGAATCGTTCCATCGTTATTTATCAACTCTAAGTAAGAATTTCTTTGTTGGTCAACGGAGAATTTTATCCCAGAGTCGCCGTTGGGCGACCAATTGGTTAATAATCCTCTTCCAGAGGTTATTTTTTTAATGGTTTTATTTTTAATATTAAGAGCCCAAATGTCGTCGTCAATATAGAAAGACGGTTTATCGGTTAAAAGAATTATTTCGTCTGTAAGCCAATTTAAGTCAAAGTCATTTTGCGCGATTGAAATAATTTTATTGGTTTTTGAAGCGGTTAAATTTTTTATTATTAAATCGCTTTTGTCGCCGTTGGTTTTTAAATAAGCGATTTCTTTATTGCTTGGAGAAAAGTCAGCCGTCGTAATCCCCGAAGGTAGCAATTCCCAAATATTATTCGTTGCGTTGAAAATATTAAATTGAGGCGAATCAGCGCCGCCTAATTTAAGCAAAATCCGCTCGCCGTTATTGCTGGATTTTGCTTGTTGAAGATTGTTTATTGTTTGCGAGCTGATAATTTCATCTTTTCCTCCGCCAGCTGGCGGATTAACTTTTAATATTTGACCGGTTTTGTTAATGTAAAAAATTTTAGTGGAAGTTCCGGTAGTTATTGTCCAATAATCAAAAACCGGTTGGTCGCTTAAAACTTTAAGTTTTTCAGTTGCCGAAGGGAGTTGTTGTTGGTTGTTAGTTATTGGTTGTTGGTCAGAAATAGGTGGCGTCAAAATCTCTTGCGATTTTTTCCAAGCGAAATAAACGCCGAGCCCCATAGCGATAATTCCCAAAATAACGCCTATTGTGATAATTGTTTTTTTCATCCTTCTGTTCTTACTAGAACGTCCCAGTGGTCTCCTTCTTTAGCGTAAATAGCGCCTCTTGAATTTTGATATTGAGGAGCACCATCGCTTCTCGTCCCAATTAATGTATAATTTTTTTCAATAAAATTTGTAAGATCATTATTTATTCTTAAATCAAACTTATAGCCATTGGCATGGCTGTAAGTGCCTTCGTTATGGGTTCCTTCTGTGCCACTGGTTATTGTTTCGTTGCCTATGCCCACTCCTTTATTTTGCAAGTCAAAACTCAACGCTTTAGCTTCATTAATGGTCGTTTGTTTAATATTGTCAAAACTGACATTGGGTTTATAACTGACCATTCCTTGCTGAAGTTGTGATTTGGCTTGCTGGTCAGACAATGTTCCTGGCGCAGGCGTCGTAGGCCCCCAGCTTCCGCTTGTGCCTGCCCCCTTGAATTGTCCACCACCTCCACCGGGGAATATACCAGTAATTACTGGATCCTTTAAACTTACCAAATCGGGGTTAATCGTCCAAAGAATCAGATACGCTCCTAATAAAAGTGCCAACCCCCAAATCGCTCCGGTTATCCATTCTTTAGCGTCTTGCTGTTTTGAGGAATTACCGGCGGAAATCGTATGTAAAATTCCTCCGTAAACCAGTACTCCCATCGCAACGGCGCCAACAACGCTTAACGCATAGATGTAAATTCTATTTACAAGACCAGAAGGAGTTGTTTCCCCTTTCCAAGGATATTTGTAATCAATATTAGCCGCAAAAACCGCGCTAAAACTAAAAAAACAGAGAACGAAGAGTAAAATTATAAAAATTATTTTATTGGTCATGAGATTTATTTAACTTCCAGTTTAATGTTTTTACTCGCGAATTCCAATTGATTGGAGATATTTTTAATTATTGCCGCAATATTAATTACGGTTCTTGACGGCGTTTGAAGGTCAATATTTAAATTAAGTTCTTGCGGATTTTCAGCGGCCTCAGATGTTTGTTCGTTTGCCTGCCATTCAAAAGATAGCGAGTTTAAATTTTTGATATTAAAGAAAAATGGAAAAACGCGGAATAAATTTTTTCCGGTATTTATTTTTCGTTCGGCGTAAGGCGCGTCAATCACGGCTTCGGGCGAGACAACTGGGATTCGGATTATTTTATACAGCGGTTCGGCGGCATAATCAACAACCGCGATTTTTACACTAATTTCTCCGCCCGGAAAATCATCATTGATAAATTTTAAAGACCTTATCCCCAAACCGTTATTTTCATTTTTTATTAATTTATCGTTAATATACCAACGGATTTTATTTTTTGAAATATCGGCGATTTTGTCGTTGTTGATAATTTCAAAACTAACATTTATTAAAGATCCGCGAGTAGGGAAAATTTTGCCTTGATACCAAGATGGGACGTAACTATTAGATTGCCAAGAGGTTAGAAATTGAGGCGAGGCAGCAACGGCAAAATGTAAAAATAAAAATGTAAAAATCAAAATGACAATGTAAAATATAAAATTTTTAAATTTTAATTTAAAATTTGTCATTTTGCGATATTGCCTTTTGCTAATATAGTTGGGGGTTTCCCCTTTACTATTCCAGCCACCTTGCTTAACTTGGGATTGTTGGCAATAAAAATAGTGACTATTAAGGTAGGAGTCTGTAGTGGCAGGCTGCCGCCAGAAATAATATCAACCAAGCTTCCTCCACCATACCACCAGCCATTTACCCCCTTCATTATAAGCCAAAATTGGACAATAAGCCAAACGATGATACTAATAAAAAGACTGACAATAATTAATATTTGTCCGATCGCTGGTATCCCGACAACCAACCCCGCTATTATTCCAAAAATATCGGCTACGCCGACAATCAGCACCATCAGAATTATTTCCGGCAACGATATTTTTTTCTCTTCATCCATAAATTTTTTTATTTCTTCATTTCTAACAACTGCTCCGGGCTGGTCGTGATAATTTGGTCTTCAAAGTAAGAAGCGATGATTTGAATCGCCACGTGTTTTAATCCGGCGAAAAATAATCCTTCGCCAACAGCCGCTTCCAATAATAATTGTTTTTCCGCTTCCGTTAGATTAAATGTTTTAGCTATCAGATCTATGGTTGCAGGAGCTTGCTTCAAGAGTAATTGGAGAGAGGAGTTCGTGATAATTGGTCGTCCATAAGGCGATTCTAAAAAGTCCTCAACATTTTGGGTAATTGTGGTAAGGCCAAGATAATATTTTCTACAGCGCTTTGCCAAACTGAAAAGGAATGAAGCGCTGTCCGGATATTTCATCATCCACCACGCTTCGTCAATAATCATTACCCGTTTTTTAAAATCAGCCCGAATAAGATTCCAAATAAAATTAAGCACAATATACATGGCAATCGGCCTAAGTTGTTCTTCTAAGTCGCGGATTGAAAAAACAATCAAACGATTTTTGATATCAATGTTTGTTTGTTGGTTGGTGAATCCGGCATAACTTCCACGTGTGTATTTTTCCAATCGTTGAGCCAATCCTCGTCCGCCCTCGGTGTTTTCCAAAATAATTTGTAAATCCCCCAAGGTCGGCGGTTGGGCTTGAGTAAAATCTTTTTTTTCAGGCGTGATGTCTCGTGAAGCGTATGTTTCGGTAACCGCTCTATCCAAAAGGGCGTCTTCTTCCGGCGTAATCTGGCCGAGCATTAATTTAACCAGGCCGGTTAGATTAAGAATATGCGACTTGAAAACATCGGCTGGGTCCTCGTCTTCGGGAATAATCGGAATTTCAAAAGGATTGATTTGGTTTTCAGAAGTTAAAGAAATTTTGAAGAAACTACCGCCAACCGACTCGGCTAATTTTTGGTATTCATTTTCCGGGTCAATAATTAAGACGTCAATTCCCATCATCAGAGAGCGAATAATTTCTATTTTAGTGGCGTAGCTTTTGCCGGCGCCGGCTTTGGCGAAAACAACTTGATTGGCGTTTTCTAAAGAAAAGCGGTCAAAAATCACAAGGGTATTATTATGGCGGTTGATGCCATAAAGAATCCCTTCGTCCGAAGTCAGGTCAGTGGAGACAAATGGAAAAAAAGAAGAAACAGGTCCGGAATTAAGCGGAGTATGAACAAGAAGTTTGTCTTGACCGAGAGGCAGAGTTGACTGGACACCTTCTAATTGCTGGAAAATAGCTGGCTTAACATAAACTAAATGGCTTTCAAATAAAGAATTAATGCTTTCTTCTAGTTTATTAAGTTCTTCGATGGTTTCGCCGTAAATTGTAATGTAGATTCCCGCGTTGAATAGTCGTTCTTGAGATTGTTGGAGCGTGTCGCGCAGCGCCTCAATGTCTTGAAAAGCGGTTTCCAAAAGCGGGTCCCTGACTAGACCTTTTTCTTGCCGTTCCATTAGTTGGGCTTCAATCTGGGCGGTTTTTTTGCGGAGATTTCGCAAGGCCAAACTGGTATCAACCGGATGGATAAAAATAGAAATATCTAAAAGATTTGGCAGATTAATAATTGAATTGAACCAACTGGTTGCCAAGTATCGGGGGTAAGTAAAAATAAAAATTGTTTTCGCGAATTTATCGCCAAGCTTTAGATGACTAGGATTAACTTCCATAGCCGCGGGCGCGATAACGTTTTTTACGTCTTTCTCGCTTGCCGTATAAGGTTGTTGGATTTTTATGTTCATATATTATTGAAATTTAATAGTGATTATGTATGCGCGATTTTTAAATCTTTTTTCTCCGTCACGCTTGGATTGTAAAGATTGTAAAATAATTCTATCAGTTCTTCATTATCGAGCGGCACCACCCGAAGGCCGATTTGAGTAAGGCCGTTGATAACTTGGTCGGTCAGGTGGTCGAGTTGTTGAATTTTTTGTTCCAGAGTTTGTTCGGTTTGCATAGCCGTTATTTTTTTTCCGAATTTGAACATTTCTATGAATTTTTTGCCGCCGGTTGGAATTATAATCGGATCATAAGGCACGACAGTGAAAAACGTCTTTGCCATTACGGCGTTTTGCTCCACAAACGAACGAATAAATTCCACATATTCAGAGATTTGGTTTTTTAGCAGTTCGTTATTTTCTTGGTTTTTTCGCTCCGACAATTTTTCAAGATAAGCGTCAATGTTAAGTTTCCGGGAATGAATTACAAATTGAACGGAGAAATTCAACGTGTTTAAGAAATTTTGATATGTACTTATAGTGATATTTTGTTCGTCTTCGGACTTGAGTTCAAAGTTGATTCCGGCAACCATTAAAACCCGTCGCAAAGAGCCGTTTTTCAGAATAATCACTCCATCGCGTATATCTTCAATATCAACGAATTGTTGGGTGGAAATGTTTTCTTTTTTCGCCATAAATTTATTATATCCTTTTTTAATTTATCTGTAATCTATTCTTCTCGCTATATCTTTTTCCCCAGTAATTTTTCTGAAAACCTGGAATCGTTCAGTCGGTTTTTTGCCCCAGAAAGGCGTTTTTGCGGTTTTCTCTCTTTGCGGGACCGGATTTTTTGTTGTCAGAAGGTCTTGCCAGAGTTTTTTTACGTTCGGCATTTCAGAAAAAAATGTTTTTAATTTTTCCCTTTTAGAAATAACACTTTCCGTTGAATCCCATTTTTCTTTTAGAGTTGGTGTTGGTTGGTTAATCGGCGAGTAGGGCATTGAAATTCTTTGAGGGGTTTTTGGAAGCGAAGAAAATTTCGGCATTTGCGGAATTTTAACGATTTTTTCCTCTATTTCTCTTTGCCATAGATAAAGGCGGGGTTTCCAAAGAAAACCTAAAGCGAGCCAAAGAATTTTAGGCAACGGCTGGCCGTTATATTTTATAAGAGCTAAAGCTAGGGCTATTATTGTTAAAAAAACCGTGACTAAAAACCACAGCCACATTTGGAGAACGAAAAAAAGCATAAAACTAATCGCCCCGGCGCCGGCCAAATACAAAAACTGCCTTAAACTCAAAGGCCCGACGATTTTGTTTTCTACATCAATGAATTGGGGAATCTGGAATTGCATTATTGTGGTTTTTTAAATTTCTCAAACGTTCTCAAATCGATTACATCTTCTTCGTTTTCAACATTGGATTCAATTTTATGAGATTCGGTAATCGGTAAATTCTCCGGCGGTTTTATTTCCTTGTTTTTCTCTTTCTTCTCCTCTTTTTCCTTTTGTGTTGCGCCGAACGGCGAGAGTGGCGTTCGCAAATCGCTGTAATGAACGACTCGCGGTTTAGGAATTTCTGTTTTGGCGATTTCGGATTTTTGTGGAAGCGCCATTTCGGCAAAAGATTCTTTTGTCTCTAATTTAATTTTGACTGGCGGCGCACTTTTCTCTTTCCCCTTCTCCACCTCCTCTTTTTTAAGAAAACCAAACAGTCCGGCAAGAGAACGTTTTCTTGTGTCAGTCAGCGGAGTGATTTTTTTCTCTTCGTGGATGATTTTTGGTTGGTCTTCTTCGAGGATTGGAATTATTGGAAATGTTGAAGGTATTTCTATTTTTTGAGGTTTAATTTCTTCGGATGTTTTTTCAATTTTCGGAGGTTGAACTTCGGAAATTTTTGGAAGAATAATTGGAATAATTTCCGGTAAAATTTTTTCTTCCCTAATTTCTTCAGGTTTTTTTATTTCAGTTCTTAAATCAACGATTTCTTTTTCTCTTTCCTCTTTTTTCCATTCCCTTTCCTCTGTTATGGGCGAATAAACTTTTTCCAAATCGTTTTTAATCGGGCTGAAAATTTTCCGGTCAATTTCGCGGCTGATTGAAGCGGCTATTTCAGAGTTTATGCCGAGCGTATTTTTGATTTCCTGCGCCAAATCTTCGGGGTGTATAAAACCCATAATCACGTCGCCAGCTAAAGTCGCCACTACCCGAATTTTATCTTCAGATAAATGTTGTGCTTCGCAGGCGCGCCACAAAACATCGGCGTTTTGTTCAGAGAATAACGCCTCTTTAAGATTGTCGGGCAATATATCCCATCTTTGTAGAGCTTGTTGTCGAGTGATTTTAAGCATAAATTATTTGATTTGTTATTTATGTTGTGGCGGGCGGAATATATTCCCAGGAAGAACCGATTACGCGATTGCCTAAATTTTTTGAGAATGATTTATGGATAGCTCCAAGTTTTGCGTCTATTTTTTTGGCTTCTCCCAAATACCTTTCTGTTTCTTCAGCGGTAATATCTTTTATATTTTTAGCCACGCCAACTTTTTGCCCGGCGATTGTTTGCCCTGTTGGGATTACGACGTTTCCGGACGAATCTTTAGTCATAACAGATTCTTTTATAAGTTCGTGCAGTTTGTCAAAATCTTTTCCGTCAAGTTTCGGCATTATTTTGCCAAGGGCGCCGGGATGCGTTTCAAGAACTATTTTGATATTTTGGGCTGCTGTAGCGTCTTCATACATTGATTTTGTTCTAACCGTTTCAAAATCTTTAACAGAATAAGATGACCTGAAAAATTTTTCTGCTTCAATTCCTCGCTGAGTAGCGCTTTTACTGTTTACCATTGATGTATTGCGCATAGCCGCTTTTTCAAAATCTTCGTATGATTTCTTTTCCCCGTGTCTTTCAAAATATTTCTTTGTTCCCTCATTGCCAATATCACGATTTAACTGTTCGTCGCTTAATAAATTCATCGTCTTATTTTTCATAAATCTTTTAGCACCGGCGATTTTTTCATCGCGGCTTAAAGTGTCCCAGGCGTTTGCCAAGTTTTTATCATTAATAAAACGTTTATTTAAACGTTCTCCAGCGTTTTTTATCAATTTTTCTCCTTGTCCCACACCAACGCCGCTAACAGCTGTTCCTAAATGTCTAACCGGCGCAGTCATTAATCTGCCGAGCGCTCCTCTCCCAGCTCCAAATTTTTGCATTCCTTCGGTAACCTTCCTTCCCCATTCGCCTCTAAGTGGCCTAGTTCCAAGCGCAACCCCTTTCTTCCCAACCCAACCCCCGAACATTTTGCCCGCGCCCTGCGCCGCGCCCATGGCGGTTTTCGAACCGGTGATGCTTAAAGAATTCGCCGCAATTAAGCCACCCATTAATAAGCCGAGCAAAATTATCATATTGCCGTATTTCGCGAGAGGAATTTCAACTCCTTTTTGTTTTTCCGATAAATTTTTTACAAATTCTTGTTGTTGTTGGTTGATAATTTGTTGTTGAGTCGCTGGCGGTTTTTCTAAGGCAAATATTGCTAAATAAAGAAAGAATAATGACAATGGCGCGAAAAATACCCATCTTAAAAAACTATTCCACCATTTTTGCCAAAGGTGTTGGGTATTAGGGAAAATCCAAAGAAGCCAGACAATCGGAGATAAAATTAAAAGAACTCCGAGATAAACATAGCGGATAAACAACATTATTCCTATTGCCAGCATTACAAATGCCGATAAAAGAGTAAAGATAACCGCAAAAATTCCGGTAACAATTAATGGCAAAGTTGATTCAAGCGTCGGGGAAGCTGGCGCTTTTGAGTCACCGCTGGATACTTCGTAAATCCAGTCCGCTACAGGTCCAAGTACTTGCCTTGAGTACCACATACCATATTTTTCTAGACTACCAGTGTTTTGGTCAAAGGGATTGTTTAACGACTGAACTTCCAATAGGCCCGTTAATTTTGTTGATAGGTCCACTTGCTTGAATTGATCGCTGAAAAGAGCGGTAACGGTATCAGAGCTGCTTATAAAGGCTCCAGCAATCACCAAACTGAAATTCACCAAAAGTGCCGCCACAATTAACTTCCAAAGCGTCTGTTTCATCGCATAACTTTCTAAGCGAAGAATTGTGGCAAAAGCAATGACGATAATCGCTAAAACAAAACCCAAATTAGCGAGATCAAGAACTATCCGCCATCCTTCAGTGACTATGGGGCTATTCAGGATTAATTTATTTACTTCTAGGGCTATATCAATTAGCGAAGCAGCCAGCGTCATAAGAACTTGGCCTATTTTTCCGACTATATAGGTTATCCCCAATACAATAGCGCCAATAACTCCACTGGTGAGCCCTGTTAGTACACTCATATATTTATATTATTTTTTTATTCCGTTGGGATTTCATTTTGGTTATTATGGTTGCGTTGAGGTGGCTGTTGGAATTGTGCAGGAATTCATCGTCTTGCAGGAATTTAATCGATTCTGGGCGTTGGTTAATTCGGTTTGTTTGCTTTGGGCTTCGCTGTCAGCCGCTTCTCTTTTTTTGCCAAGCGCAATATCTTGATTAATCTCTGCGGCGTATTCATTTGTAAATTCATCATAATGCTGAATAACAATCGCCATCTCTCTATCGCGATTATCCAAAGACATATTATCAATTTCAGCTATCCAGCCATTAATTTTATTAATTATTGCCCGTAGCTCATTTACTTCGTTTTGCAAGCGATTAACCTCTGATTGAACATTATTGATTTCCGCGTCAGTAACCACTGGCTGGCAGCTCGCGCAATTGTTTTTAATATATTGAAGCGTTTGAAGAGCTTGTTGATTATACGACAGCGATTGATTTTTGGCATTAAGGATGTATTGTTTTTCTTGAATGAATTTTTTGTATTCACTATTCATTTGTTGTTTTTGGTTTTCTAAATCTTGTTGAGCAACATCGCCGTAGCCAAGACTTACGTAATCATAAGAAGTGCCGCCTGGAGAAGTACTGTCTTTCATTAAGGCAAGTCCTTCGCTGAAGAGCCGATTAATAATGGCATTCACAATAGCGGCAACATAGGATTGAACATTGTCTATGTAATCAAAATCTTTTATCGCGGTCTTAGCTATTACTTCGCCAATAGTGTCGCCAGGAGTAATAATTTTTATATCATTTGCCGAACACCAATCGCCCTCGCTGTCTTTGGCGCAGGTTCCGCTTTCAACCGATTCGCAGGTTGTTCTGTCAATATAATTAGCAGCGGTTTCGCATCTTTTTTGCGAAAGAAATCCAGCGCCAGCCAGGGCCTCATTTTTGGCCGCTTCTTGTTCTTGGCTGCCACGAATCAACATTTCGTCGTGCGCCATCAGCATCGCGCCATAAAAATTATTCTGTGGTTTCCAGCTTTCGTTGTAAGCGATCCAGCCGCCGTTTTCAAAATTCGCGTAAAAATCATTTATATTGGCGACAATGTCGTCAAGCGTGCACTCAACCCGTTGAGAAAATCTTTGCACCGGCAAATAATTAACCGAAAGTTGAAGTTGGGCTTTAAACGGGCTACAAAGCCAAGCCATATTTAATTCTTTGGCAACATCGCCGACCCCGGCTTGAAAAGCGTCTTCCATAAAGCCACCAAAATCAGTGACAAATCCCGGTTCCCCGCCTCCTTGAATCCATTGGATAACATCGTCAGCCATCGCATCCACAATCCGCCTGACAATTAGATCTCTCATCATGTGTTGCCAATTACCTTTAAACCAAGTCCAGGCACGGTTTGCTATGTCCCAAACCAAATTCGCGATATCAACAGGAACTAGGGAGAGTATAGCTTTAGTTGGCCGGATAGAAATCCCAGGGAAATTAAAAATAAGAATACCGATTATAAGAATTAAAACAATTTTTTTCATAACTCTAATTCTTTAATTTTTTGATTAAACAATTCCCGATTGGTTTTGCCGTCAATTAAAAGATGGTCAATAACATCCAACGCCATTAGAGCCTTTACCGGATCATTGGAATAATTGGCAACTGCCCGTAAAACAAATTCCGAGGTTTGAAAATAAGAAATTAATCTTTTATGGATTTCTAGCCAGTCCGAAGGCACAGTTAAATTTAAAAAGTCATCGGATGTATTTTTGTAAATATTGGCTAATTGGTTAGCTGGCACAGTATCATTTCTTTCAAAAGCATCGGATAATACTGCTAAAAAATCTTTATTAAACCCCCAAAAATAATTTTGATGGATTTTTGAAATCTTCTCGATATATTTGATTTGCGCTTCTTGAGAATTATCCTGGGAGATATTTAAGTCGTTTTCGTTAATTGGTTGATTTGGGTTAAGTAAATTAGAATCTAAATTAGAGAGTTGCCTAGTCAATTCTTGGATAATAACTTCTTGGTTCGGCGCCGCGAGTTTCTGTTCGCCGGTTTCGGTCTTGGTTAAGCCGTTTTTATTTTGTTCTATAACTTTATTAGCGATGACTTTGGCAATCATTTCGGTGAGATTAGAAGAGTCATCGGTATTTATGGAAGAAGTCGCGTTATTATTCGGAACCGCTCCTTGAATATCTTGAGCCGCTTTTTCTATGTACTTAAAAAGCGTGCCACCTGGTTTAATCGCGTCTTCCAAAGAAAAACCCGCAGTTTCGCTGTCGGCTTTTTTTGCGTCTTTAATAATCCAATAAGAACCGAGTAATCCGGCGCTGATAACCAAAATCATCGCCGCGATTTTTAGGGCTTTCATATATTATTTATTATACATTATTTAATATTCAAAACAATGTGGATAATTCTCAGATTTTTTGATTTTTTAAAAAAGAATAGTAAAACTCGGCATAACGCGAGAAATAATTATTAATTAAGGGCGTCATTAATTTTTCTATTGGCGCGAAATTATCGGTTAAAACAAGCGCGTTGTCATCAAGCGGCTTTTTAATAACTAATTTAGATGATAAGAGTTCACCATTTTTTAAAGCCATAATTTTTTCTCTTAATTCAAGCGGGTCAATTTGTTCATTGGAATTAACGCCAACTAATATTATATTTTGCGGGTCAGTTGGAAAAACTTCGCCAAAAGAAAATATTTGATAATTTTCAAATGTTTTTTTAAAAGTTGACAGCATACTTCGGAAAAAAGCGGAATTTTTGCCATAAAACGCCGAGGTAAAATTAACGGCGTAAATTCCACCGTCGGTGAGATGACTTTTGGCTAAATCGTTAAATTCTTTAGTTGCAAGATGCCAAGGGATTGAAACAAAAGAGTTATAAGCGTCTGAAAATATTAGGTCGTATTTTTGATTATTTTTTTGAAGAAAAATTCGGCCGTCCGAAATAACGGTTTGGATAGGATAAGATTTTAAATTAAAAAATTCTTCGGCGGTTTTTGTAACAGCAGGGTCGATTTCAACAACCGTTATTTTGGAATTTTTATAAAAATCGGAGAAATTTTTAGCTATTAAGTATGAACCGCCGCCAATGGTTAAAATATTATGGATGTTTGATTTGAGAACCGAAAAAACCGGATAAATTTCCGGATAAGTATTAAGTTGTTGGCCGTCTAATCCTTCCGCGCTATGTGCGTCAAAGTCCAAAAATAACACTCTAATATTGCCAAAAATATTATGAACGCCGTCAACAACGCGAATGGTGTAATAATTACTTTCGTGATTAAAAATAACATTATTTTGCTTATTGATTAATTGTGGAGAATAAATTATTGTCGCTGAAATAACAATTAAAATAATTAAATTTTTAATTTTTGGGCGATAAAAAAACAATCCATTAATAAAAAGGACGGCAGATATAAAAAATATCGTGGTATTGTTTCCGATATGTCCTATAAAATAAAAACCAGTTAAAAAAGTACCAACAATACTGCCGATAGACCATAAGGAAGATAATTGTCCGGATTTTAATCCAATCGTCCCGACGTCTTCGGAATAAAATTTAAGGATAGAAGGATAAAGCGTACCTATAAAAACAGCCGGGAGAAAAAATAATATTATAGATATCAATATAATTACAATAGGCAATAACAAATCAAGAAAGACAAAAAACTGAGCTTGAGTCGTCAATATGGGGATAGCGGCCGTAAAAAGCGAAGACAGAATAAAAAAACTAAATAGTGTTTTTAATGACCGATATTTATCAATTAGATATCCGCCTAAATAATTGCCAACGGATAATCCCAATAGAATCACACCGATAACGGACGTCCAAGTATAAATTGAAGCGCCTACATAAGGAGCCAATATTCTTGTTGAAATTAGTTCTACTGTCATTAAAGAAAAACCGGCCAAAAAAGACGAAATTAGAAATAAAGATTTTTTTGTCATTTTTTAAATTGTATTATTTTTGGCAATTTCTTATAATAAATATTATAATACTATTGTGTAATTATGTGGAGTGGGGGGGAAGTCCAATAATCGACATATGCATATAAAAATAATCGTTTTATCTCTTATCGTTATAATCGGTCTTGTCGGAGGCGGTATTGTGGCGTTGAAAAATTTTTACAAGCCAAACATTGAACCAAACGCGATTTCTGTTGTTATTAAGGCTAATGATACTGTTGGTGCGATAACTGTTCCGTATAACGATTCTATTAAATTAAGTTGGGAGTCCAATAACGCTGTCCATTGTGAAATCTCCGGCAACTGGTCAGAAATCGTTCCGGGTTCTGGTTCCCGATTAATTGAAAACATCACAGAAGCGAAAAATTATCTTCTTTTATGTGTTAATGAAAAAAACGAAACAGCATCATCGTCCGTTGTCATTTATATTGATGAAAAAACCATCTCCGCGAACGTGACTTCAACCGTTTCAGCCATCAATCGTGACTCTCTTAAAAATTTCTCCTACACTTGGAATAAAAATTTTGGTTTCGGTTCGAAAAACGACTTAGATGTAGTCGCTCTTCAAAAGGTTCTTTTTTCGGAGTATCTTTTATCGTCAGACCAAATTACCGGAAATTTTGACGAACAAACCTTAATTGCCCTTAAAAAATTTCAAAAAGCGTATTTTATTGAACAAACGGGCTACGCTAGACCCAAAACTATAAGCGTTCTTAATGAGCTTTACGGCGCTGGGGCCTCAACTTATTTAGCGTTATCGTCAGACTCCTCAAACCAATATTTAATATCGGGCACTGAAACGGTCGTTACTATAAATTTAAGAGATGATAATTGCCAAAAAATTGGGGCCGTCACAACAGGAACGTCTTTAAAAATAACCAGCGATGAAATAAAATACTGCGTTATCGCTGATGAAAAATTCCAAATGCGGGAAGCGCAAGTAATAAGCGATGGTCGAATTGGCTGGATAGCGGCAGATTATCTCGGGGAGTCTCTTTCTGGAGGTACAGTTTCTAGCGGCGCTACCACAACGCCGGTATTAACTTCAATACCAACCGTTGATATTAAGGCCAATAATTCCGATAAGCCAATTACTGTTGGGGTGGATAGCGAAGTGTCTTTGTCTTGGGAATCTAGTAATGTTGAATCCTGTGTTGGCTCCAGCGGTTGGTCAGGTGAAAAATCTATTGACGGAACGGAATTAATCAGCAATTTAGTCAAATCCAGATATTACACTTTAACTTGTTCTGGCAAAAACGGTTCTGTTTCGGATTCAGTAACTGTATATGTTTCTGCGGGTATTGCTTCCAGCATCACATCTACAACTTCATCAATCGCCACCTCTACATCTCCGGTTGTTGACCTTAAAGTTAATAACAGCAGTTCTGTTACGATTTCTAAAAACAGTTCTGTTAATTTATCCTGGACTTCCAGAAACGTCAGTTCTTGTAATGCTTCTCGTGATTGGTTAGGAGAAAAATCTCTTGACGGGTCAGAATCAATCAGTAATTTAACCGAATATAGATATTACACTTTAACTTGTTCCGGTGACGCCGGTTCTGTTTCTGACTCGGTAAGTGTGTATATTTCTTCTATCGCTTCTCCTACTTATCCAGCTTCTTCAGACGATAAAACCGCTTCCTCGGAAGAGAATCAAACATTTGGAGGGATGGTAACAAACGTAAGTCCTTGCACTATTCCTCCTCGGAATAATTCTGTCCAAATTTTGGGTAAAGAAGGTGGAAGATTTATATGGAAAATGGGCGAATCTAAATTAGAAAACGCATTAACTGCCATTTTTGGCTCTAAGGACACGACTACTTATGCTCCCTACACAATACCAGAAGTAGGGATGTGGCTTATTGGAGAGTTGGGAGAAAAAGTTGATTGTTATGGAGCAGGCGGTCCCGGAAAAGTTATAATATTCGCCGAATTTGATTTTGATCTTTAATTTTTACGATAATCGAACATTTTTAAACCTTAATTGTTTTTGATAATTGTTTGATTTTTTCAACGCTTAGATTTTGAGGTCTGTCTTGAGGATTAATGCCGATTTTTAACAATTTCTGTTTTAATTTTTGTTTGTTTTTCCCCCTCAATTCTAAATTCTTAATTCTAAATTCTAAATTATTCATTATCGTCTTCCTCGGCTGTTTAAAAAGAAATTTAATAAAAGAGTAATAGGTTTTAGGTGTTAGGTTTTGGGTTTTAGTTTTAGGTGTTAATTTGATTATCGCTGAATCCACTTTCGGAGCCGGTCGGAAATCTTTTTTTGGGATATAATCAATAATTTCCGGTTTTGCCCAAAATTGAACGCTGGCAGCTAATAAATTCATCTTAGGCGGTTTAGCGACAATTCTTTCAGCAACTTCTTTTTGGATTGTTAAAACAATTAGAGAGGGCTTGTTTTTCCGCCCAGAGATTTTTGGGCGAGACTCGCCTCGCTGTGGCGAGGCGGTTAGTTCGCCGATAATTCTCAATAAATATCCGGTTATGTAATAAGGGATATTGCCAACGATTTTATAGGATTTAGAATTTAGAATATAGGATTTAGGGACTTTTGATAATATTTTCAGGATGTCGTCATTAATAATTTTAATATTTTTTTCACTGGCGAATTTCCTTTTAAGATTTTCAGCTAATTTTTTATCCTTTTCAACCGCAATTATTTGAAAATTAGAAATTAGAAATTGAAAATTCCTTGCCAAAGGCAAGGTGAGTTCCCCGTGCCCTGGCCCGATTTCAATTATCGTATCTTTGGGTTTCAATTCCAAGGCGTCGATAATTTTATCTATTTTATTTTTATTTATTAAAAAATGCTGGCCTAATTTTTCCATTTTTATTCTTTTTCTCTGATTCGATATTGGAACGCTTCGGCCAAGTGGTTGCCCGTTACTTTCGCCGATTCTTCTAGGTCAGAAATGGTTTGAGCGGTTTTAAGAACACGATAATATCCCCGCGCCGAAATAAACGACTTTTCTAAAATATTTTTTAAAAAATTTTCAGCCGAATCGTCAAGAGCTATCAATTCGTCAACTTGTTTTGAGCTCATTTCGGAATTGGTGTAAATTTTCGGTTTGATTTTTTTGAACCGTTCTGTTTGAATTTCTCTGGCTTTTTGGATTTTATCTTTGATTTCTTGGCTGTTGGTGCCACGAGCGGCGGAGCTTCTTAAAATATCTATTTTCACTTGCGGCACTTCAATTTGGATGTCAATTCTGTCCAAAAGCGGTCCGGATATTTTTTTCTGGTAGCGAAAGACCTCGTTGGCTGTGCAACGGCATTCTTTTTCCGAATTGCCGAAATATCCGCACGGACAGGGATTCATGGCGGCCACTAAAGAAAATTTTGACGGAAAAATAAGAGCGTTTTTTGCGCGAGAAACAAAGACACAACCGCTCTCCAACGGCTGGCGGAGCGATTCTAAAAGGTCGCGCCGGAATTCCGGAATTTCATCTAAAAATAAAACTCCCCGATGGGCCAAGCTGATTTCTCCTGGTTTTGGATTGGCGCCGCCGCCGATAACCGACACAGGCGAAGCGGAATGGTGAGGCGAGCGGAAAGGTCTATAATTTAAAAAAGCGTTTTCTCCGAGTCGTCCGGCCGCGCTGTATATTTGAGTGATTTCAATCGCTTCTTCAAGCGACGGTAAAGGAAGAATTGAAATTAGCGCTTGGGCAAGCATTGTTTTCCCAGCGCCGGGAGGACCAGCCATTAGGATATTATGGCCTCCGGCAGCTGCCACCATTAATGCCCTTTTGGCGTTTTCCTGGCCTTTGATTTCCGAAATATCAACTAGTATTGATTCTTGGTTTGGTTTGAATTCGGTTGTCGGCTGGGGAGGAATCAGGTTTCGATTTTCCAAATGGTTTATTAATTCTTCTAAATCTGTTGTCGGAATAATTTTTATATTTTTTATAATGGCGGCTTCCACCGCGTTTTGTTTGGGCAAAAACAAATATTTAAAACCGAGTTTTTTCGCCATACGGGCAATGCTCAAGCATCCGTTGACCGACCGAAGCGTTCCGTCCAAAGACAATTCGCCGATAAAAATTTTATCTTTTGTCTCAAAGTCCTTTATTTGTTTGGTTGCCAGAAGATAGCCCACGGTAATGGCCAAGTCGTATTGGGAGCCGGTTTTTTTAATGTCCGCCGGCGCGAGATTGACAGTGATTTTTCTGTTTTCTTTATTCGGCGGTTTGACGCCGGTATTTTTAAGCGCTGAACTCACCCGTTCTTTTGCTTCGGAAAGCGCTTTGTCGGCCAAGCCAACAATATTAAAAGAGTGGAGGCCGACATTGATGTCAACCTCCACTTCAATCAATTTGGCATGAATGCCGTCAAGTTCGGCGGAGAAAGTTTTGGAGAAATTTTTCGCCATTTTTTAATTGTCTGAAGATTTTTTACAACTTTTACACAATCTTGACTCCGGGTCGATTTCCAGCAACTCTAAAGAAATTTCTTTTTTACATTTTTCGCAAATTCCGTATTCGTTTCCGCCAGCTTGCGGATTAATTTTCAGTAAAGCAGAGTCAATATCCGCCAAACGATTTTTAATTTCTTGGGCAATCGCTAATTGATTTCCGTATTCTTCCGACTCATCTGTTTCTTCGTCTGGGTCGACATCGTTTCCAAATTCCGGAATTTTTTCCAATCTTTTTAATTCCGAAAGAATACTTTCTTTTTCTTCCTCAAGTTTATTTTTTAATTTTGCTAAATTTTCCTTATGTATGTTCATATATAAAAAAGATAACGCATTAGGCGTTATCCGTCAAACCTGCCTGCCGGTAGGCAGGTTGTCTATTGTTTTTATTATTTTTTAAAAATCAGCGGAGAAATAACGTAATATCCTAAAAGTCCCAATCCAATAACAACTAAAATGGCGCAGATTATCAAGAGGGTTATTTTTAAAGCCGAAGATTTAGTTGCCTGAGGTGTTGTTGTTGATGTTTGCGTTGGTTGAGGAGTTGGTTGAATCGACGGCTGAACCGGAGGCGGCGGCGCTGGCTGGCTGGTTGAAACACTTTGTTGCGGTTCAAAAATCGGTTTTTCTGGTCCAGTATAGCCGGGGATATTAAGGGCGGCTTCAATTTTTGGTTCTTCAACGGCCGGTTGCGGCATTTCTTGTTTTAATTCTGACGGAATAAAAGTTTGAGGAGCCGGCGCTTCTCCGCCACTTTGCCTGATTGATTCAAGATCGGACTTCATCGTTCGAATTCCTATTGCAGGCGCTGGAGGAGGTGGCACCGAGCCGGTGTTTTCGCCAGTAGAAAAATTTTGTTGTTTGATATTTTCGTCCATTGTTTTTATTTTATCACAATTAGATTGATTGACGCTGTGGATAACTACGAGCCGATTTTATATATTTTCGTAATGGTTTATAAGACAATTTTTTGATGATATTGTCAAGGTTGAATTATTCGCAGTTATGGCGATTAAATCAATTCTCCATCCTTTTTCATCATCAATTAATTTAGGAAAATTTCCGGCATATAAAGAAGCGGTTCTTTGGAGTTTTTGGAGTTTGGCTTTGGTTAGTTGTTCTTCGGGTTGTAAACGGGCGTTATTGTTTGAACCACCACTTACTGTTTTTACTTCAACAAAAACGAGTATCTTATCCGGCGACTTAGCTATAATATCTATTTCTCCCCATGGCTTGCGATAATTGCGTTTAATGATTTTATAGCACTTTTTGATAAGATGTTGGCAGGCGATGTCTTCGCCAATAGCGCCGAGTTGAGATTTGTAGGTCATAAATTATCGCAAGAAATCTTTTCTCGTTCGTAGGCCTTCAAGCGTCAAAATTCAGCTCGCTCATGACGAAAATTTGCCACCCTGGTCGCTTCGCTCCCGTGTCCCCGGCAAATTTTTTACTCGCTCGCGAATTTTAAGACGCTCTCCAGCAATACTCACTGCGAAAAGATTTCTTGCTTATGTAAATAATACTTAGGATTCTTATTATTAAGTATATAGTATTTTTCTAAGTGCGCAAATTTTGTAACGCGTGTAATCTGTCTACACACCGTTTACAAAAATTTTGTTTATACTAGTGTGTAGACGGCAAACATCAAAAACAAGGTTTTTTCAAAAGTGTAGGTTTTATGCGGCGATTGGCTTGTCGCTGAAATCGAGTGTTTGCCGTCTACACAACATTGTGCGACAGGAGACGAAAAAGTGTAGTAATGGCCTTCCGATTGGATCGTGCGATGAATCCTTGACTTTTAAAAAACCCTGTATTCATCAGCCGATCCGATCGGAAGATGAATGCTAGGTTTTTTAAGGTCGTAATTTGACAATTGTAAACAGCAAGTAAACGGCAACTTGCCGTTTACAATTGCCGTTTGCCGTTTGGATTGCCGTTTACTAAAAATATGATAATTACGAAGCGCAAACCAAAACCCGCCCAATTGGGCGGGTTTATTATTTGGTGCGCGCACTTGGAATCGGACCAAGGACCTCCATATTATCAGTATGGCGTTCTACCACTGAACTATGCGCGCAAATTTCATAACTTTTTTCACTCCGCTATCCCCAATTTTTTTAATCCCTCTATATTAAACCTTACAATCGGGGTCGGTTTAGCGGAATCAGCGCCCAAGGCCGCATTAAGATTGCGGATAAGAAAATTAATGGAATAAATAAAAAATACGATTATCGCGGACAGTATCAATATCCCGCTTATTATAAATAGCAGCTCTTTTTTGTTTTTAAGATTTATTTTCATACAAAGCCCATTAGAAATAAAAGATTTCGCCGTTTAATATCCCCTTAAATTTATCGCCTTGTTTGGTTAAATCAAGCTTATTCAATTTAACAAAATATTTACTATTTTCAAGACCCCTAAGAAAGCTTATTAAATTATTAAGATTCCCGTCAGCTGTTATTATAAGACCTATTTTGCCCGGTTCATCTTTGGTTTTGGGAGTTTCAGCGCCGAAAGAAAAATTTAGATTAATTTGATTTTGTTGACCAATAGTTTTAATGTCTTGAGAAAAGTTTACCAATTTATCTTTGGTAATCAATATGTTTTCCAAATCGTTCAAATACGGCTCAACTTGTTCTGATTCATTACGCAATAAGGTTATAGATTCGGATAATTGACTACGGAAATTTAACCCTTTTTTCGCTTCAGTGATTTGTTTTACCTTGTTTTGGATTTCCGAGTTTAGAAAAAATAAGGCTGCTCCCAAAAGCAGGACAATCCCTAAGCTTACGCCGATATTGAGAATTATTTTTTTCTTGAAACTCATATTATTGAGAACGTCGTGAAATTTTACTGATATTTTTATTAATTATATTATATAATAATCATTATGAAACTCAAAGAGATAGAAATTTTATCGCAAGACAATCCAAAGTTCCCTTCTCTTTTAAAAGAAATATCTTCCTCGCCGAAAAAAATTTATATTTTAGGAGAATTGCCGGACGACGGCTTAATTAAAATCGCCATTGTCGGCACCAGAAAGGCCACCGTTGATGGTCGTTTAATCGCCAAACAATTCGCTCAGTCGCTTTCCCGGACTGGAGCAATAATTGTCAGCGGTTTGGCAATGGGCATTGATACGGCGGCTCACGAGGGAGCGGTGGCGGTTAACGGCCAAACCATCGCGGTTTTAGGCAACGGTATTAATGAGATTTATCCACGTCAGAATGAAAATTTGGCAAAGAAAATTTTGGTCTCTAACGGAGCAATTATTTCAGAATATCCGCCAAAATCACCGAGTTTACCGCATCAATTTTTAGAGCGTAACCGAATTGTAAGCGGTTTATGTATTGCCACAATTGTTATTGAGGCCCCGGAGCGGTCAGGCGCTTTAGTGACCGCTCGTTTGGCAGCCGAACAAGGCAGGGAAGTTTTTGTTGTGCCAGGTCCGATTAACCATCCAAATTATCGCGGTTCGCATCAGTTAATCAGAGATGGCGCGCGGCTGATTACTTCGGTGGAAGATGTTTTAGAAGATCTCAATTTAGAGCCCCTAAATCCTAAATCCAATCCGCCAGCTGGCGGACAAAATTTAAAATTACAAAACATCAAAGATAAAAATCAATTACTTATTTATAAAACAATCCAGGAGGTCGGCCAGCCGCTTAACATTGACAAAATTATCAAACTCACTAAACTTGAACCGCAAACAGTCAATCAATCTCTCGCGCTTTTGATTATCCAGGATTTAATCAAGGAGACGGAGAGAGGATATATAATATGAATTTAATAATAGTTGAGTCGCCAACAAAGGCAAAAACAATTTCAAAATTTTTAGGGAAAGATTATAAAATAGAGTCCTCTTTCGGCCATATCCGCGATTTGCCGAAAAGTAATAAAAAAGCCATTGATATCCCTGGCGGGTTTATTCCATATTACGAAATATCAAAAGGCAAAGAAAAAGTGGTCGCGGAAATAAAAAATTTGTCTCAAAAAGCCGACGAAGTTATACTCGCGACCGACCCTGACCGCGAAGGAGAAGCGATAGCGTGGCATATAAAAGAAGCATGCGGTTTAAAAAATCCAAAGAGGGTTATTTTTCACGAGATAACGGAAAATGCCATAAAGGAAGCGTTCAAACACCCCAGAGATATTGATGAAAATCTGCGCAAAGCCCAAGAGTCCCGGCGGGTTCTTGACCGACTTGTCGGTTATGATTTAAGCGGGCTTATTTGGAAAAAAGTCCGTTATGGATTATCAGCCGGGCGCGTACAATCGCCGGCGCTCCGCATAATAATGGAGCGCGAACGGGAAATAAGGAATTTTATACCGGAAAATTATTGGGTAATAACAGGTGAATGGGAAACCGAAAAAGGCGGCAAAATTATTTTAACTTGCGATATTAAGCCCAAAGACGAAAAAGAAACGCAACGCATTATTGAAGAGGGGCGGAAAAATCCGTGGAAAATAATCAATATAAAACAAAGCGAAGTTAAAAGGACTCCTTACGCTCCTTTTACTACATCAACTCTTCAGCAAACCGCGAGCTCGCGCCTGGGTTTTTCTCCTTCAAAAACAATGTTTGTCGCCCAAAGATTGTATGAGCAGGGGCTTATTACCTATATGAGAACTGACAGCGTGAATGTCAGTAAAGAAGCGTTAGGTACGATCCATAAAGAAGTAGAAAAAACTTTTGGCAAAGAATATTTGGAACCGCGATTGTATAAAACAAAAAGTAAAAGCGCGCAGGAAGCGCACGAGGCCATACGACCGACTAATGTCGGTAAGAAAACAGCCGGGACGACTGACGAACAAAAAAATCTTTATAGATTAATTTGGGAACGCGCGGTCTCTTCGCAAATGGCTGACGCCAAGATATTAAAAACGAAAGTGTCGGCTAATATTGACCAACGACCAACGACCAACGACCAACGACGAACGACAATCCCGAATTTTTCAACAATCGGAAGTATAACTATTTTCCCTGGATGGCTCGCCGTTGATACAAGAGCTCAAGGAGACGAAACGCAAATTCCTAAATTATCAGAAGGCGAAATATTAAAATTGAATAATATCGAAAGCCAGGGCAAGCAAACAGAACCGCCTCCAAGATATACCGAAGCCGGTTTGGTGAAAGAACTTGAAAAACGCGAAATCGGAAGACCAAGCACATACGCCTCGATTATTAAAACAATCGTTGACAGGGGTTATGTTGAAAAAATCGGGAGAGCGCTTTGTCCGACTGATACCGGCGAAGTGGTAAGTGATTTTCTTGAAAAAAATTTCGCTAAATATATCAGCGATTCGTTTACCGCGGAAATGGAGAATGAATTGGATGAAATAGCAGAAGGCAAAAGAAAATATGAAAAAATGTTAGGCGATTTTTATAAGCCATTTTCCAAAGAAGTAAAAGAGAAAGAAAAAACAGCGGAAAAAATAACGAATCTTGGCGAAGCCGGAGAAGAACATAAATGTCTCGTTTGCGACGGTTCAATGGTTATTAAATTATCCAGAACAGGTAAATTTTTAAGTTGTAAAAAATTTCCTAAATGCGTTGGTTCCAGAAAAATTGATGGTTCAGAAATGGAGGGTCCGAAAGAAACCGGAGAATTATGCCCTGAATGTAAAACAGGAAAATTAATGGAGCGAGAAGGGAGATTTGGAAAGTTTATCGCTTGCGGCAATTATCCGAAATGTCGATTTATCAAAAAGAGCGCCGAAGAAGAAGCCAAAGCGAAAACCGGAGTAAAATGCTTGAAGTGCGCTCCGCCGGCTGGCGGAGGCGAAATAGTAGAGCGCCGCGGGAAATTTGGTCCGTTTTATTCTTGCTCCGGTTATCCCAAATGTGATTTTATTATGAAATCCCGGCCTACCGGTAAAATCTGCGACTCCTGCGGTTCATTAATGATGGATGGCTCAAAAACTATTCCTGAAAGATGCTCAAATAAAACCTGCCTGAATCATAATCCGCACAAAAAATAAAAAAAAACCGACTGTTTGAATAGCCGGTTTATGATTTATTTTAGGACATTGACAGTATCCAGCAAGCTGCCCATATAACTTCCTTGGCGAATTCTTTATCTTCTCCTCCGATGCCCATATTCACCTCTTCTTTTATTTTTTTTAAATTATTCCCGTATTTTTCTATTAGTTTTTGCGCTGTTGCTTCGGCGGACAACGCAAAACCTTGCAAGTCAATCATATCTTCTAACAAAATAGTCGGTTTCTGTGTTAATTCTAATTCCATTTTTTGTCTCATTTTCTTCTCCTTTTTTATTTTAAAATTTTGGTGAAGCGTCCGGTCACTAATCGGATTCTCTCCTTTTTTAAAGAAGTGAGGGTTTCCTCCCCGCCCCGTATATTTATTTATAAAAGAACAAAAAATAAATTCTTGGTAGGGACGGGAGGGATTGAACCTCCGTCCTCCCGGAATTCCGTCCGGGTGCTCCGTCAACTGAGCTACGCCCCCAAACCAAGGATTCATTTTGATTTTTAATAATCCTCAACTATAATAATCAATATAATGGATATTAAGGAAATTGTCAATATATTAAAACCTCTTTCAGAAAGCGACGCCAACCTCGTCAGCAAGGCCTTTAATTTCGCCAAAGAAGCCCATCATGGCCAGAAAAGAAAAACAAACGAGCCGTATTTTGTCCATTCTTTTGAAGCTGCTTTAAAAGTGGCGCAATGGCGGTTGGACGCTCAAAGCGTTGCCGCGGCCTTGCTTCATGACGTGGCTGAAGACACTAAATATAATATTGAGGACATAAAAAAAGAATTTAACGAAGAAATTGCTTTTCTGGTTGACGGCGTTACAAAATTGGGCCGGCTTAAATATCGCGGCGTTCAAGAAAAAGCGGAAAATCTCCGCAAAATGATTCTGGCGATTAGTCAGGATATAAGAGTGGTAATTATTAAATTGGCGGACCGTCTTCATAATATGCAGACATTGTCAGCGGTCGCAGCAGCGAAACAAAAAAGAATCGCTTTGGAAACGGAAGAAATTTACGCGCCCTTGGCTTATCGTTTGGGGATGCAGATGGTTGCCGGCGAATTGGAGGATTTATCTTTTCCCTACATTCATCCCCAAGAATACAGATGGTTGATTAATAATATTAAAGAGAAACACGAAGAACGTCGGCAATACGCCGAAAAAATAAAACCAATTATTGAAAAGGCGCTCAAAGACGGAGATATCAAACCAATAAAAATTGATTCCCGAGCCAAACGCTGGAGCAGTTTGTATAAAAAACTTCTCAGATGCGATATGAACATAAATCAGGTTTACGACGTGGTCGCTTTGAGGGTTATCGTTAAAACCATAGAAGATTGCTACGCGGTTTTGGGGATTATCCATCATCTTTGGCCTCCTCTTCCAGGGAAAATAAAGGACTACATCGCTCTCCCAAAACCGAACGGTTATCGCAGTTTGCACACGGTTGTTTTTTGCGTTGACGACCGGCCTACGGAGTTTCAAATAAGAACCGCGGAAATGCATGAAGAGGCGGAAAACGGAATCGCCGCTTATTGGGCTTATCATCAGGCGAAGACAGGTAAGGATTACGTGGAAGGAAAGCCGATATTCGCGAAAGAAAAAGATTTGGCATGGGTTCAGCAGTTAAAAAACTGGCAAAAAGAACATCCTGATTCCGAGGATTTCATCAGTTCGTTAAAGGTGGATTTTTTTAAAGACCGGATTTTTGTTATTACGCCTAAAGGAGAAGTGGCGGATTTGCCGGCAGGCGCGACACCAGTTGATTTTGCTTATCAAATACATTCCGATATAGGCGACCAATGCGTTGGAGCAAAAGTTAATAATAAAATAACCGCTCTTAATCACCAGCTTCATTCCGGCGATGTTGTGGAAATTTTAACTCAGAAAAACAAAAAACCTTCGGAATCGTGGCTGGATTTTGTGAAGACCTCTGTCGCCAAAAGAAGAATTCGTTTAATGGTGAAAGACAAACCTTTAGGATTTTTTAAAAAAGAACCGAATCAGACCGAATTCAGGATTTTAGTTGAAGACAGAGTCGGTTTATTAAAGGACATCTCTTCGGTTTTTTCTCGGGCTCGCGTTAATATTACCAAAACAGCGGCTAATTTTAATGAAAAAAACCGCGGCCGATTCCCGATTATCAGAGTTCGTTGCGAAATAAATAATAAAGAGAAAACAGAGAAATTAATTCTTAAATTAAAAGAGATAAAAGGCGTTAGGGAGATAAGCTGTAAACTAGTTTAGGATTTAGGATTTAGCTTTTCTATTATTCCTCTGATTTCTTCCGGAGAATAAAAAGTAATCACCACTTTTCCACCCTGTTCTGTTTTTTGTATTTTTACAGGAGCGCTTAAAAGTTCGGCAAGCTGTTCTTCTAGGTGTTTAGTTTCAATGTCAACTTCTTTGGTTGATTGGTGAACTTGGGAATTAGGCGATTGGTTTTTTCTAATTCGATTTCGAAGTTCGCGGACGCTTAGATTTTCGGCAAGCAATTCATTGAAAAGGTTTTGTTGCTGGAGCGGGTCGTTGATAACTAAAAGTAAACGCGCTTGGCTTTCGTTTATTATTCCTTTATTAAGAGCGTCTTGGATTTCCGTGGGTAAGTCCAATAATCGCAGGGTGTTGGCAATGGTTTCCCGGCTTTTGCCGAGGCGAGTTCCAATTTCTCGCTGAGTCAAACTAAATTCGTCCTGAAGCTTCGAGTATGACCGGGCTGTTTCAATTGGATTTAAATCGGCGCGCTGGAGATTTTCGACAATAGCTATTTCTAATTGGTCGGCTTTCTGCTCAATTTTTTTTATGATTGCCGGTACTCGTTCCCAGCCAAGCATTTCAGCTGCTCTAAGACGTCGTTCTCCCGCGATCAGCTGATATTCAACCGATGTTCCCATTTCTGTTTCTTTTTCAATTTTTGAAATAATCAGCGGCTGGATAATGCCGAATTCTCTGATTGAAGCCGCCAACTCTTTAAGCGACTCCTCGTCAAAATTTTTCCGCGGTTGAAAAGGGTTTGGTTTGATGTTTTCAATTTCAATAAGAAAAATAGCGTCGGCGTCCGATGATTTTCTGGTAGAATTTTGGAAATTTTTCTCGTTGTTTTGTGTTTTTTGAGAAGGCGGAAAATCCGTTTGAGAAGGCAAAACTATGGCGTCTTTCGAAAGCGGCTTTTCCGCTATCTCTCTCCTTTTCGGTATTAATGATTCAAGTCCTTTGCCGAGCATAAATAAAAGGATTTAGAATTTAGTAGTTAGGATTTAGGGGTTTTAACTAGTCCTAAATTCTATATTCTAAATCCTAAATTCTAATTCAATAATTTCCCTTGCCAACCGTTCGTACGCTTTCGCGCCTGAAGAATTCGGTTCGTGGAGAATAATCGGTTTTCCGAAACTCGGGGCTTCCGCTAAAGCGATACAGCGGGGGATTTCTGTTTCAAAAACATAATGCGGAAAATGCCGCCTGACATTTTTGGCGACTTCATTGGAAAGTTTTTCTCTTTTATCATACATCGTCAGAAGACCGCCGGCAACTTTTATTCGCTGGCCGAGATTTTGGTTTATAAGATTTATCGTTTCCAAAAGCTGGCTTAATCCTTCCAAGCTGTAATATTCGCACTGAATCGGGATTAAAACCTCGTCAGCCGCCACCAAGCCATTTATGGTCAGCAAACTTAAACTCGGTGGCAAATCAATAAAAATATAATCGTATTGGTGACGGAGGCGATTAATAAATTTACGCAGATAAAATTCTCTGTCTTGCAAATCAACCAATTCAATCAAAGCGCCTGCCAAGTGCTGATTAGCCGGAATTAAATGATGGTTGAAAATCGTCGTGTTTTTAATTAAATTTTCAATTGTCGCGTAGCCGAAAATGCCGTGATAAATACTATCATTTTCTAATTTCGGAGAATATCCCAGTCCTGAGCTGGCGTTGGCTTGCGGGTCAAAATCAATAAGCAGAATTTTTTTACCCAGCGCCGCCAAATAAGAACTTAAATTAACGGCGGTTGTGGTTTTCCCAACTCCGCCTTTAGCGTTGCAAATACTGATAACTTTCGCCATAATTATTTACTATATCGTTTTTCCGTGATATTATCAATAAAAAAATAAGGGCGAGTGGCGGAACGGTTTACGCGTAGCACTCAAAATGCTATGGGAGCAATCCCGTGTGGGTTCGAATCCCACCTCGCCCATTTATTTAAAAGAAAAAGAATTATTGCCGAAAAAGCGATAGAGAGAATTTCAAAAGAAAAAAGGCGTAGATATACCTTTATTAAATAAATAATGATATGTTAAAAATAATCGGCTCTAATCATATTTTGATTTTGGGGGAAGAAATTTTTTAATCATATGAATTTTTTGGATATTTTTATTTATATTGCATTAGCACTTTCTTCTTTTGTTAATATTTTAGTTCCCATCTCTGGCTCTGCGACTGTAACACCCTTTTTAGCCATACTTACTGACCCACATCGAGCAATTGCTCTAGCCTCTTTTTATTTCTTATTGAGCGGAATAATTCGTGTTTACATTTTCCGTAAAGATATACAGTTCAAATATATTAAACCCCTTTTACCAATCTCTTTAGTTGGTGCTACCATAGGAGCGTTATCTCTTGTAAAAATAGATACAAAACCGCTTTTGTTAATATTATTATTTTTCACTCTATATTTCTTTTATAAAATACTGAAGCAACATTTTCATAATCGCGCCTATACACCAACCAACAAGTTAGCGATTAGTACGACCGGCCTTTTATCTGGATTCTTGCAAGGCACCGGCCTAGCTGGTAGCGATTTGAGGAATAATTTTTTATACTCCGAGGGTCTTAATTTATCACAGGTACACGGTACTACTGCCATCATTGGATCTGCGAATTTTCTTGTAGCAACAGTTGCGCGTCTATACACTAAACAAGTAGTCGTTCCAGATCTACTGCCCTTGTTATATATAATTCCGTTCACGGTGTTGGGTATTTGGATAGGACGAAAATCCCTTTTAAAAATTAATAAAAAATATACTGATTGGATTATTTTATCTGTCATGGCTGTTATTATCATTTTCCTCGCCTTAAAAATTTTCAGAGTTTGAGGAATCTGCTATGATTTGTTGCCGCCAAAGAAAAACTTGAAATTGTCAAAGATCGCGGCGAAGCCGCTCAAATTTTTATTAAATCAAAGCGTTCTAATGGGTTAGAGCGTTGATATGGTTGACAATTCTAACTGGTTTGCTATCTTTTTAGCAGAAACTTAACTTGATGGAGGTGCGATATGGAAAAGTGTTACTGTATGCAGACACTCTTCGCGCTTAGGCAAGGATATCTTACGCCCAGTGAAGCTCTCGGAATATTAAAAGAGCGTTATGTTTTTATCGGCGTAGATTCGATACTTGAAGACGGCTTTTTGCTTGAATTTTTAAACAAAGTGCCCAAAGATAAAGACACCAAAGACAAACACGGGTTAAAAAACTTTGTTTCTATTTTCAAGCTGACCGCCAAAGAATTGCGGCCGCGACTGAATCCTTGCTAAGCAAGACTAAAATGGCGCCCGTTTACGGACGCCATTTTTTATTTTTTTATAAATCGTCTAAAAATTAATTATCTAAAGTCGTGGCGTCTTTATCAATAGAAGGCAGAATTTTTTTAATCAATAAAACGCTGGCAATGCCGATGAACGCGCCAACGATAATATCCAGCGGCCAATGGACGCCGACAAAAATTCTCGCCAAGCCGATTAAAAGAGTCGCGCCTAAAAATCTCCAACCCCATCTTTTATTAACGAGAAAAACCGAGAAAGCCAAAGCAAAATAAAATGTCATATGTCCGGACGGGAAAGAACCGCCTAAGTCGTGTTGTACCAAAGGTTGAATTTCCAAAACCGAAAATGGTCGTTGACGGGAATAAAAGAATCTTATTGTTTCAGTGATTATCCCACGGGATAAAATTATTGAAAGAGCGGTTAAAGAGAAAAAATAAAACCGTTCTTTCCAATTCTTTTTCGTGATGATAAGCAGAATGGCTAAAATAATTAAAAAATATCCGAGATAATCGGCTAAAAAAATTCCGAGCCAGTCAAGGATTTTAAATTTGCCCGCAAGAGAATTGATAAATTGAAACGCGGCAGTGTCAAAAGCCATTAAAGTAAATTATCGTTTAACGAACGGCAACAGCCCCATTATCCGGGCTCTTTTTATCGCTTGAGCCAGCAATCGTTGGTGTTTGGCGCAGGTTTTGGTGTGTTGCGGGTCGGTGATTTTCGCCTGGCTGGAAACAAAACGCTGAAGTAAATCAACTTCTTTATAATCAACCTCTTTTAAGTTTTGTGAACAGAAAAAACATTGCATATTTTTAGAAAGGTAAATCCTCCGGTTTTATGTCTTCTTCGTCTATGTCAATTGCCGGTAGTTCGTCTTTTTGAACGTTTGCTTCAGTGGTTTGTGTTTGTGATTTTGGAGCGCCGGGCTGAGTAGAGCGAGGGCCTAATTGAAGGCGTTCGCAGATTATTTCGGTGGTCTTCCGATTCTGGCCCTGTTTGTCTTGCCAACTCCTTGTTTGTAATCTCCCTTCAATTAAAGCTAAACTTCCTTTGAATAAAAATTGGCTGGCTATTTCCGCTTGCCTTCCCCAAAGTACCACATTATGGAATTCAACTTCTTCTTGTTTAGCGCCGGCTTTATCGGTCCAAACGCGATTGGTGGCTATGCTGAAATTCGCCACTTGGTGGCCTGTTTGCGTGGTTCTTAATTGCGGGTCGGCTGTTAATCTGCCGAGGACGAAAACTTTGTTTAGATTCATATTATTTTAATATTTCCTCTAATTTTCTTTCTAACGCTTCGTTGCTTAATATCTGGGTTGGCTCAAATTTTTTAATCGGTTGCGTTGGTTTAATCGGTTTAACCGGAGAAATTTTTCTGACAGGCCTGCTTGACGGCAATGAAGTTCCGATAATCGGAGGAGTGATAATTAAAAATCTTAATATCTTTGAATTAATCTTTAAAGAATCGTTTAATTTGATTATATTTTCCGGAAGAATCGAGAAAAAAATATATCCAAAACAGGCCGATGTTTGTTTTTTTATCGGATAAGCCAGCTGGATTCTTTTAATCGGACCCTCATTGGTTATGGTCGCTTTATAATCGCCGATTGTCTTGATTATCTCCTGAGCGTCAGATTCGTCTTTTATCAGAAAGCCGATTTCGTAGTTTTTTACGTCTTTTTCATCCATAGGGTATATTTTAATCAAAAAAAATTAAATGTCAAAGATTTACCCCGTTAGAAATTTAATAGCTCGTTGGAATTTCTAACGGGGTTTATTTAGACATTAGAAATTAGTCGTTAGGAATTTCTTTTTTATATCCCGTTCCCGTCGGTATTAAGCGACCGATAATAACATTTTCTTTAAGTCCTTTCAGGTAATCGGTTCGGCCTTCGCTGGCGGCGTTCACTAAGACGCGAGCGGTTTCTTGGAAAGAGGCGGCCGAAAGGAAGCTCTCGGTTGAAAGCGCGACTTTGGTAATGCCCATTAAAAGTTCTTTCGCTTTAGCCGGTTCGCCGCCTTTCTTTTTTGTTTCCTGATTTATTTCCAAGAATCTTGATTTTTCAGTTATTTCGCCAATAACAAAATCGGTGTCTCCGGACTCTTTTATCATTACTCGCGAAAACATTTGTCTGATAATTATTTCAATATGTTTTTCATTTATAGGAGTTCCTTCGGAAGCGTAGATTCTTTGGACTTCGTTAACGATATAACGTTCAACTTCTTCCCTGTTTTTAAGTTCAAAAAGTTCTTTAGGGTCAATACTCCCTTCGCAAAGTTGCTCTCCTTTTTTAACTTGCTGGTTTGGTTTTACGAAAATGGTTGTTGTTCGCAGCACGGAATACTCGAGAATTTTCGGTTTCTTTTTTGTTTTCGTTGTTTTCTCGGTTATTTTAAGTTTTATGATTTTTAGTCCATCTTTCTCTTCTACGTCTTCGATTTTCCCGTCATCTTCGGCTAAAATCGCTTTGCCTTTCGGCGTTCTGGCTTCAAAAAGCTCTTCTACTCTTGGTAAACCGTGAGTAATGTCTACTCCGGCAATTCCGCCCTGATGGAAAGTCCTTAAGGTTAATTGAGTGCCTGGCTCGCCGATTGATTGGGCAGCTACTACACCGACAGCTTCTCCAATTTCAACCGGTTTGTTTTTGCCTAAATCCAAGCCATAGCAGCGAGAACAAATTCCATGCAATGTTTTACAAGTAATCGGCGATCTTGTTTTTATTGTTTCATTTTTTGACTTTTCAATTATTTTGGATTCAGGTCCGCAGATTATTTCCCCGGCTTTAACAATTATTTTATTTTCCACTTTTATATCCTCTAAAGATGTGCGACCGAAAAGTCGCTGGTTAAACGATCTTCCGATATCATTTTGGTCAAAGCGATTAATTTGAATCCCCTCCGTTGTTCGGCAATCAATTTCTCTTGTAATCAAGTCCTGCGATACATCCACTAATCTTCGTGTCAGATAACCGGCTTGAGCGGTTTTAAGCGCAGTATCAATCAGCCCCTTTCTCGCTCCGTGAGTATTGATAAAAAATTCTAAGACGCCAAGTCCTTCTTTATAAGACGACTTGATTGGCAATTCAATTGTTTCACCTTTTGGATTTTGTACTAATCCTTTCATTCCCATCATCTGAGTTGATTGAGACCATGAACCGCGGGCCTTAGAATCAATAATCGCGTAAATTGAACCTTCTGGGTCAAGGGCGCCTGGAACAATTTTTGCGATTTCTTCTCCGGCTTTATCCCAAATACTAATTGCCCGCGTTTTGCGTTCGGGTTCAGTAAGAAGTCCTTGTTCGTATTGTCCGTTAATTAGGATTATTTCTTTTTCAGCCGTTTCAAGGATTTTTCTTTTTTCTAACGGTATTGTTAAACCAGTCATGCCCCAAGTGATTCCAGAAATGGTCGCGTATTCAAAACCGAGATTTTTAATTTCGTCTAAAATTTTCCAAATTGGTTCAATGCCGTATTTTTGTATTAAATCAGAGACGATTTTCTGAAGAGTTTTCATGTTCAAAAGTTCGTTAACAAAATTAAAATCTTCAGGTAGGACTTGATTGAAAATCAATCGGCCACAAGTGGTCTCGATTAAATCGGATTTTTTTGTCCCGACGTCGGGTTTTGGATTAGGAACTTTAATCAGGGCGTTTATTTCAAGGTGGTCAAGATTGTAGGCGATAACCGCTTCTTCCGAAGAGCTAAATGTTTTTCCGCTGCTTTTAGCGTCCCGCTTTATTTTAGTCAAAAAATAACATCCTAAAACAATATCTTTAGTGGGGACGGTTATAGGGTCGCCGGTAGATGGCTTTAATATGTTAAGATTTGACGCCATTCGCGTTTTTGCTTCATTTTGGGCTTCTTTGCCCAACGGCAAATAAACCGGCATTTGATCGCCGTCAAAATCCGCGTTAAACGCGCTGCAAACCATAGGAGGGATTCTGATTGCTAGGTCCTCAATAAGAATCGGTTTAAACGCTTGAATTCCCAAGCGGTGAAGCGTAGGCGCGCGATTTAAAAGGACCCACCTATCGGCAATAACTTCTTCGAGCATTTCCCAGATTTCCGGCGACGCTTGTTCAATTAAACGATTAGCGTTCCGGATATTATGCGCCATTCCTCGTTCAATAATTTTATTTATTATAAAAGGTTTAAAAAGCTCAAGCGCCATTTTTTTAGGCAAGCCGCATTCGTTTAATTTTAATTTTGGACCCACTACGATTACCGAACGACCAGAATAATCAACTCTTTTTCCCAGAAGATTTTGCCTAAATCTGCCCTGTTTGCCTTTAAGAATGTCCGATAATGATTTTAACGGCCTGCGTTGGCTGGAGAGCTGTTGTTGAGTGCCGAGTCGGGCTGTATTGTCAATAAGGGAATCAACCGCTTCTTGGAGCATTCTTTTTTCATTTGTGATAATTACCTCAGGAGCTTTTAGGTCTAGAAGTTTTTTTAACCGGTTGTTTCTATTGATGACGCGTCGGTAAAGGTCGTTTAAGTCAGAAGTGGCATAACGTCCGCCTTCTAAAGCTACCATCGGACGAAGATCGGGCGGAAGAACGGGGAGTAAAGTCAAAATCATCCATTCCGGTCTAATGTCGTTTTTCTTAAAAGAACGGAGCAGTTTAAGACGGTAAAGTAGTCTGCGTTTTCGTCCGGCGTCTTTCGTCTCTTTTAATTCCGCTTCAACGTCTAAAGCCGATTTTTTTAAATCAATTTTTTCTAAAATTTTTCTTACTGCTCCGGCTCCCGAATCGGCTTTAAAAACATTGGCAAAGCGTCTGGCTAAATTATGGTATTCAGATTCATTTAGTGTTTTTCCCGGCTTTAATGAAATTAAAAGTTCTTTGGCTTGAAGAGCCGCGTTTTCTAATTCTTTCTCTTTTAAATCCGCCTCGGATTTTTTGGAACCTTTAATAGTTTTTGGCGTTGTTTTACGGCTGATTTTTTTCCGCGATTTAAGTTCGCGATTCAATTCTTCCAGAGTTTTCTTTTTATTTTCTTCATTGACTTCTGTAATTATATAAGCTGCGTAATAAATCACTTTTTCCAGTTTTTGTAAGGGCGCGTCAAGAATAAGGCCGATTTTTGAAGGCACGGTGCGCAAAAACCAAATATGAGATACGGGAGCGGCCAATTCAATATGCCCCATTCGTTCGCGTCGCACCAAAGAACGAGTGACTTCAACTCCGCATTTATCGCAAGTAATTCCCTTATAGCGGATTCGGCGATATTTACCGCAATAACATTCGTAGTCCTTTGTCGGTCCGAAAATTCGTTCGGAAAAAAGCCCGTCTTTTTCCGGTCGCTGAGTGCGATAATTTATGGTTTCCGGCTTTATAACCTCGCCATGGGACCATCTTTTGATATCTTCTGGCGAAGCGATTTTAATTTTTATGGCGTTAAAGTTCATATTATTTTTTTCTATCCTCTTCTATCGTTTCTATATTTAATCCTAGAGCTTTTAATTCGCTCACCAGCACATTAAAAGCCGAAGGAATGTTTGGAGCTTTGATATCTTCTCCTCTGATTATAGATTCAAAAGCCGCTGACCTCCCGAGAACATCGTCTGATTTTATGGTAAGCATTTCTTGGAGAATATGGCTAGCTCCGTGTCCTTCAAGCGCCCAGACCTCCATCTCGCCGAAACGTTGGCCTCCGAATTGCGCTTTGCCTCCCAATGGCTGTTGGGTGATTAACGAATAAGGGCCAATTGACCTCATATGAATTTTGTCTTCCACTAAATGATTGAGTTTCATTATATACATATAACCAACAGTGATTGGCCTTGGAAATGGTTTGCCGGTTCGACCATCATAAAGAGTCAGTTCGCCGGTTTCCGGAAGTCCGGCTTTTTTAAGTTCGGTTTTGATGTTTTCTTCGGTGGCGCCGCTTAACCCTGGAGAAACAGCTCGATATCCCAGTTTATTACTGGCTAATCCCAAGTGCGTTTCAAGAATCTGCCCCAGATTCATTCTAGAGGCCACTCCTAACGGATTAAGAATAACGTCAATAGGAGTTCCGTCTTCAAGATACGGCATATCTTCAGCCGGCCGAATTTGGGAAATCACTCCTTTGTTGCCGTGGCGGCCCGCCAATTTATCGCCGGCTCGGATTTTTCTAAGTTCAGCTATTTCAATTTGAATTCTTTTGATTACTCCGGGGTCAAGTTTATCTCCTCGGTCTCGAGAAAAGATTTTTATTCCCACTACCCAGCCCGATTTTCCGTGAGGCATTGTAAGCGAAGCGTCTTTAACGTCTCTGGCTTTTTCTCCGAAAATTGAACGCAGCAGTTTTTCTTCGGAAGTCAGTTCAACTTCGCCTTTAGGGGAAATTTTACCGACTAAAATATCACCGGCCTTAACCTCGGCGCCGATTCTGACTATTCCGTCTTCATCAAGATTTTTAAGTTTTTCTTCAGAGACATTCGGGATGTCGGGAGTGGTATTTTCAGGTCCCAATTTTGTGTCTCGGACATCGCAATAAAAATCTTCTATATGGATGGAAGTAAAAATATCATTTTTAACAACACGGTCGGAAAGAATAATGGCGTCTTCAAAGTTAGCCCCTTCCCAAGAAAGAAAAGCCACTAAAAGATTTTGCCCTAAAGCCAAGACGCCATTTTCGGTGGATGGCCCATCGGCTAAGATGTTTCCTTTTTTGACTTTGTCTCCTTTTTTCGCCAGCGGTTTTTGGGAAATGCAGGTATAAGAGTTGGACCTTCTGAATTTATAAATAGGATAGCGTTTAACTCCTTTATCCGATTTAACGCTAATATGATTGGCGTCAACTTCCACAACTTCGCCGTCGGTTTCTGAAATTATCAGCCGTCCCGAATCCATAGCCGTTCGTTCTTCCGCGCCGGTTCCTACGTAAGGCGCTTGAGGATTAATTAAAGGCACTGCTTGGCGTTGCATGTTGGAACCCATTAACGCTCGATTGGCGTCATCGTGTTTAAGAAATGGGATCAAGGAAGTGGCTACGCTTATCATCTGGTGTGGCGCGACATCGATTAATTCAACTTCGTTTTTTAAGCAAGTTCCCGGTTCGCCGCCAATTCTCGCTTCAACTGACTCTTCTTTTATTCTACCTTGCTCATCAATTTCGGTGCTACCTTGGGCGATTTTATATTTTGTTTCATCTAAAGCGTTAAGCCAAACAATTTCAGAAGAGGTCTTGCCGTTTTTTACTTTCGCGTAAGGTGTTTCCAAGAATCCCAATTCGTTGAGTCGGGCGAAATTGGCTAAGTGATTGATTAGCCCGATATTGGGGCCTTCAGGCGTTTCAATCGGACAAATTCTTCCGTAATGAGAGCTATGGACATCGCGGACTTCAAATTTTGCCCTTTCTCTGGTTAATCCGCCCGGACCCATGGAAGAAAGCCGGCGTTTGTGCTCCAACTCCGCTAAAGGATTTATCTGGTCCATAAATTGAGAAAGTTGTGAAGAAGCGAAAAATTCTCTTATTACTCCGATTAATGGTCTGGCATTAATCAATTGAGCGGGAGTTAAGGTCTCAATATCTAAAGTGGACATTCGGTCTTGAATAATTCTTCGCAGCCGCGCGAAGCCGACATGAAGCCGATTTTGGAGCAATTCGCCAACCGCTCTGACTCGGCGATTTCCCAGGTTGTCGATATCGTCCGGTTCGGCTTTTTGGTCGTTATTTAATTTGATGATTTCTTTAATAATTAAAACCAAGTCCTCAAAATCAAGCAGTCGCTTGTCTTTATTTTTTCCGCCTGAGGCGGATCCGCCTTTGGCGGAAATGCCTAAACGTTGATTAAGTTTAAAACGGCCCACTTCAGAAAGATCATAGCGGTCTCGGCGTTGGAACATAGCGTCAATCAAACTCTTGGCGTTTTCCGGAGTAGCTAAATCCCCTGGCCTAAGCCGTTTATAAATTTCAACATAAGAAGAAAGGATTGTTTCGGCTGAGTCCTTTTTAAGAGTGGCTTTGATAAATTTAGTTGGGCCGCTGTCAACGTCGTTGAAATATTTTAATATCTCTTCATTATCGCTTAATATCTGTCGGTTTTTTTCGTCAGTAAAAATTCTTAAAAGGTCGGTTACGGGCGCTTTGCGATGCCTGTCAATTTTTACGCCGATAAATCCATCGGCGTCGGTCTCGAATTCCAACCAAGCTCCGCGATTAGGAATTATTTTTGCGCCAAAAAGTTTTTTGCCATGGGAGACCTCGGCCGTGAAATAAACACCGGAGGAACGAATAAGCTGAGAAACAACCACTCTTTCAACGCCGTTAATAATAAAAGTGCCTTTATCTGTCATTGTCGGAAAATCGCCCAAATAAATTTCTTGCTCGCCTGTTTTCTTGGTTCGATTATTCACCAATTTAACTTTGACTCTCAACGGGGCTTCAAAAGTTAAATTTTTAAATCGAGCGGTTTCTTCGTCGTATTTTGGTTCGTCAAAATAATAATCAACAAAATAAAGATCCATCTCTTTTCCAGAGTGGTCTTTTATTGGGGAGATTTCTTTAAAAAGATCTTTAAGACCCTTTTTAACAAACCAGTTCCAAGAAGCGATTTGGGTCTCTGCTAAATGCGGTTGTTCGACAAATGTTTTTGTATGAGACGAAAAAATTTTTGTCGGTAAATTAGACATATATAAAAAATCACAAAAAATTAGCGTTTAACTATAACGCTTCATTTAAATGGCGGATAATTTAATAACCTTTTTCGATAACGTGATTATAAAACATAAAAAATCACCTTCCACGCTAAATAGCGGTTTTTATAGAATAATTTTACCTGTTTAAATATTTAACTCTATTTTGGTTATGTTTGTCAAGTGTTTCCGAGAAAATGGTTTTTTTGGTTTTTGGGTCGGAGAGATAATACCAGTAATTGGTTTTAATTGGTTTCATCGCCGCTTTTATGGTTTCTAAAGATGGGTTGCTTATTGGAGCAATGGGCAGTCCTTTAGAAAGATAAGTATTGTAAGGAGAATCTATTTTATAGTCCTCTTTTGAAAGAGCAGGGCAATTTAAAAATCGTCCCTCGCATTTTATGTAAATTATCGTAGCGTCAATCTGGAGAGGCATTCCTACTGATAATCTTTTTTCCAGAATTCCGGCTGCGATTCTTTTTTCGTTATTATCGGGTATTTCTTTTTCTAAGAGAGATGCTAAGGTTAGTGTTTTTAAAATATTAACATTGCCGTTTAAAAACGGCAACGCCCTTAATTCAAAGTTATCTAAAATTTTTTGAATTGTCAAGTCGGGCCCGGTAACCGGGAAAAAATAATAAGTATCGGGCAAAAGGAATCCTTCAAGGGTATTTTTTAAATTATTTTTAAATGGCAACCAAGGATAATTATTTTTTAGAGAATTAGCGTCAAAATTGAGCAATTCGTTTTTTTGTATAATTCCTGAATTTGCCAGACGCTCATCAATTTCTTTTAGGGTCATTCCGGGATAAATTATTATTGGAATTTCTTTTGGCCCGGCGACCAAAATTTTAGTTAGTTCAGGCGCTGATAATCCAGATTCGTTGGCTGACGGAAAAAAATATTTGCCGGGTTTGAAAAGATGGGCTCGACCGGCAAGCAAGCTGTAAATTTTAAAAGCTGTTTTTGACCTGATTAATTCTGATTGGTTTAGTTTTTCGGCAATTTCAGAGAAGCTTGATTTTTGAGGAATTTCAATTGATATTTGGTTATTAGAAGAGAAAACAGGCGGTTGGAGATTATATATGAAAATAATGGCGATTATACCAATGACGGAACAGGAAAAAATTGTGAGAATAAGATGGGGTCGCATAAAAATTTTTAATTTCTAATTAAAACATTTAAAAATTCAAAATTGATTCAAAATTCATAATTTAAAATTGTAAATTATCTTCTCGTGGCAATAGATTGTATTATTCCGATAAAAATCATATTAATAAAAACACTGGAGCCGCCATAACTTAAAAAAGGAAAAGTAACGCCAATGACCGGAGTTATGCCCAAATTGGAACCGACATTTAAAACAAACTGGACTCCGAAAAGAATAGCCGTTCCTAGACAGACAAATCGGTTGAAATTATTATCGGTTTCCACGCCTATTCTGATTATTTTTAAAATCAAAATTAAAAAAGCGATTAAAATAAGCAGGCCGCCAAAAATTCCCCATTCTTCAGTAAAAGCAGAAAAAATAAAATCGGTCTGCGCTTCCGGCAAAAACCCCAATTGCGTTTGAGTCCCTTGACCGAATCCTTTGCCGAAGAAACCGGCCGAACCAATGGCGATTTTTGATTGAATAACGCTGTAATTAATTCCCAAAACGTCTCGTTCCGGAAAAAAAACCCCTGAAATTCTTTCTTTTTGATAATCTTTCAAAATACCTTGCCACATTACTGCTCCTAAGATTGAAAAAATAATCACGGCGATGAGCAAATGTCGCCAGCGGATGCCGGAAATCAAAAGAAAGCCAAGCCAGATGAAAAATAGAACCAGGGCTGAGCCGAAATCCGGCTGGAGCGCTATTAAACCCATTGGGATTATAAGATAGGCGAAAGAAATTAATAAATTGGAAATTCTGGCGATGCTGATATGCCTTTTGCTGAAAAAGCCGGCTAAAATAACAATCAATGCCAGCTTGGCGAATTCAGCTGTTTGAAATTGAAAAACGCCTATTGTTAACCAGCTCTTTGCGCCTCTGATAGATGGCGCAAAGAAATAAGTGATAATTAGAAGAATAACGGCTAAAAAATAAATCCCCAAAAGGGCCCTGTGATTATTCACAAAAGCCCGCCAATCAAACCGAATTATAAAAAAAATAAACAAAAATCCGATTCCGTACCAGAGTAGTTGTTTCCAGAATAAATCCAGACGGCTGCCGAGCAAGCTTATCAAGCCGGCTACGGCCAAAAACAAAACCGTGGCGTTTAACGGCCAATCCATTTTTTTAAATAAAGAGAGCATAAGAATTCAAAATTATGGGAATACCCAATGAGGGCTTAGTTCAGCGTTGTCATTGTTGCCACTATTTACGGAATTGTTAGCTGTTATGTCATTGCCCGAAACATTAGAGTCCCGAACATCCACATAATTAACGGTCTGTAGTCCGCCTGTCAAAAATCCCCAGCGCGTCCCCGTAGTTGAAGAACGAAGTTTTATTGTATTGCCAACCGCGCCAGTCAGAGTTAACGTGCCACTAATTGTTTGAGTAGAATTTGCTGAAAATGTTAATTGTTTGTTCGGCGCGGTACAAGAGAGACGTTCAAATGTGGTGTTGCCGGTGAATGTAGATGCGCCTGAGCCGGCAGTAAATGCCACTATAGAGGTTCCAGCGGTAAAAATATCATTATTTGTCCAGTTGCCGGAGACATTCCAAGCGGAAGAACCGGCATTAATCTCGTTGTTGCCATAAGTATCAGAAGCGTAGATTGTAACATTTCCGTTGATTGTGACACTAGACGAACCGGCGTTAAGAAGTCCATAATTATTAATATCGCCATTTGAGCCAATCGTTAATCCACTAGCAATAATGCTATAATTATTGGTATTTAAGACGGAATTTCTGGTCCATCCAACAGTGCCGTTATTTATATAAATCAATATATTATTGGCTGTAATATTGCCCTGCATATTATAATTTACGCTTCCCGAAGCGCCCCCTGTCCCGTAAAAATATAAATTAGTAATACCGCTGTAATCTCGACCAACCACATTTTGCGCAGAAACAATGCTGGCATTACGATACACAAAGTTTGTTACAGTTATAGTTGCTCCGCCATCTACGAAAACCTCGCCCGTGCCTTGAAGATATATGGCATTACCAGTAAATATTCCGTTGCCCACTATTAGTTTATTAACCCAAAGTTGCGCACTGGTTAATGTGGTCGTTTTAGTAGCCGCAGCGGCACTTAAGTTATAAAAGCCCTCATTATAAGGCAGAGTAGCATATTGCGCCAAATTTCCGCTACCACTTAAAATTACCGTGCTTGCTCCAGCATTCCATCCTGTTCCCCCGGACGAATCCCAGTTGCCGCCAACCGTAATAGTTGAACCATTAGCATTAAATATACCGGCAGAAATTGTAAAGTTCCCCGAAGCGGTAAAAGAATAATTGCTTGCGCTGGTATTTATTGCGGTAGTATTGCCAGTTGCCATATTCAAGACGCCAATAGAAACAGCCCCGTTTAAAGTTGCGGTGCCTCCGCCAGAGTTTACGTCAAAAATAGCAGTATCATCAACGTCAGGAGCGGTCGCGCCTCCAGTTCCGCCACTTGAAGTTGACCAATGATTAGTATCAGACCAATTTCCTACTCCGCCGACCCAGTACCTGTTTTCAGCCGAGGGTAAAGTATCAAAAGAAAGTACGTTGCCGAAACTTGCACCTAATGAATTTTGGGCAATAGCGCAGAAGAAATAAGTGGTGCCCGCGGCGAGACTAGAAATTCCCTGAGAATAATTAATAGCAATATTGCCAGAGCCCAAAGATGAACCACCACTTGAAGGCGCGCGCGTACCGAAAGTGTCATTACAAGAGACAGGGTTAATAGTGCCGTATCTAAACCAACCAGTAGTATCATCGTTATTAGGATTAGCCGAACCATTAAGAATGGCAGTAAAAGAAGTTATATTCGTTGCATTTGAAGTAGTAACCGTAGGAGCGCTAACGGTAGTTGTTGTCCATGCAATCGGCGTTGTTTCAAAAGAACTAGTGGTGTTGCCACCGTCAGTAGCGGCTATTTGATTAAGATATTTTTGCGACTGAAGATTAGCTGATAAAGAATAAGAGGTCCCGGACGTTCCTAAAGAAAAAGTATAATAAAGATTGTCTTCAGCTGTGTTTCTTGGGTCAATTGGCAAAGCGCTAAATCCTCCGCCACCAGGAAGAGAAGTGAAATTTATCGGCAGCCATCCGTCGCCGTTGGTTTTTTGTAGATTAGTGGAGTCAGCCCTACACCGATATTCCCAAGAACCGGTTAATGCGAGTAAATCAGGATAATCTGTGTTGTTGCGGCAATCATCAGTTAGGACGCCATTTTTATCCGGCAAAGAAAGATAAACTATAGTAGGCAAAACATTGCTTAACAGCGAAGAGCTCTGCGTCCTCCCCAAAGTAATAGTTTTGTCAATATTTCTAATATCCTGGATTCTTGTTGAGTCCCGGGCTTCTTTTAATAATTCAGCCGGCTTGAGAACAAGCACGGTGATTGAAGCAAGAATTGAAATCACTCCCACTACTATTAGTATTTCAATAAGAGTGAAACCGATTTTGCGGGGATTTAGGATATGGGGTTGAGAATTTAGGATTTTTTTTCGCATTTGATTTATTATACCAAATTTAAATTTGATTGAGCAACCATCCGGAGTTTTTTTCCTTGAATGGAATTAATGTAGCCGGCAACGGCGATCATTACGGCATTGTCGGTGGGAAATTCGGTGATTAGTAATTGATAATTGATAATTGGTAATTTTTTAATAGTTTTCTGGAATTCTTTTTTTAATGTTTTATTTGCGGCGACCCCGCCGGAAATTAAAATTGATTTGGCGTTAAATTCTTTTGCCGCTCGAAGAGTTTTTGAAATTAAAACGTCAAAAGCGGCTTGTTGAAATGCTGCCGCAACATTAGGTTTTAGGTTATGGGTGTTAGGTTTTAGGTTTTGATTACGAAGATAATATAAAACAGCGGTTTTTAAACCAGAAAAACTGAAATCATAATTTTTTTGATTGAGCATAGGTCTGGGGAAATTGATAGCGTCTGAATCCCCATATTTCGCAAGTTTTTCTATTTCCGGACCGCCGGGGTATGGCAGATTTAATAAACGAGCCACCTTATCAAACGCTTCGCCAGTCGCGTCGTCCCGGGTCTCGCCGAGTTTTTTGTGATGAATTAAGTCCTTCATCAAAAGTAAAATTGTATGTCCGCCGCTTATTATTAAGGCGATGGCGGGAAAAATATTTTTAGAATTGAGAATATAGGATTTTCCGCCTGCCGCCAGAGGCGAGCCTCGCCTTCGGCGGGAGGCGGATCCGCCTTCGGCGGAAGAATTTAGGAGGAACGAATATAAATGACCTTCTAAATGACTAGCGCCGATAATCCTTAATCCTTTATTCTTTATTCTTAATTCTCTGAAAAGTTCTTTGGCGAAATTTATTCCTGTCCAAAGGCATGGTTCTAGTCCGGGACCGACGGTTACAGCGATTAAATCAATAGAATTGAGAATATAGGATTTAGAATTTAGGATTTTTTTAAAAAGAATTGGAAGATTTTTAATATGTTCTCTTTTTGCCAAATTAGGCACAACTCCGCCGAAAGGTCGATGGATTTTAATTTGCGAAGCCACCAAGTTTTTCAAAATTTTAAACTTTGGATTTCGCAGTCCGCCACGCGCCTCTACTAAAGCCAAAGCGGTTTCATCGCAGGATGTTTCAATAGCGAGAATTTTCATAAATAAAATTTTTGGACCTAGGCAGAATCGAACTGCCGTCTCGGCAATGCGAATGCCGCGTCGTGCCACTAGACCATAGGCCCATTTCTTATTAAGTTATTTTAACAAATTTTAATGAAATAAAAACTGCCACTCCTCGTAATTGAAAAAGTGGCAGGGTGGGTAATTACCGATCTAAACCATTAAATAATATAGTAAGAACACTTGATATCTCGCATACGAAAAAGATGTGGGCAAGTTTTTGCTTTTTCGCAGACGCCATTGCCATCTACCCAAAAATAATCTTTTTCGTTTCCGGGGCATCTTTTTAATTGCGGCATACTTGTCCGTCTTGATTGCTTCGAACCGCTGCCAAAATCACTGATTCCTTTTTCGAAATCTTTTTTAATGTTCGCGCCAAACATTTCAATTCCACCTCCTTTTTTAACCTCTAAAAATAATTTGTGTAAGGATTGCCAAAACTTCGCCAATAAACAAACAAGTAATCCACCAACAGATTATACCCATTTTTTCACCTCCTCTTTCTAAGAATGTTGGATTTTTACAACCATAATAAAATTATTAACGATTCTTACTTTTACCAATTGCTCGCAATTTTTACAAAAAGCTTCCATCGTATTTTCGAAAATAGTGTAATACTGGATCTTTAAAGAATTTTCGCTGTTCCCGCAGATTGTTTTAACCGCAATCTGACCTTCGCAGTCGCCGTAAGGACATGGCAAAAACATTAATTTTATTTTCTTTTTCGTTTCTTTTATGACTTCCGATATCGCCATTAAACACCTCCTATTTAGTTTTTAAAGATGTTTCTATTCTAAAAAAATACATAAATAATGTCAAATTTTTGAAATTTATTTTAATTATTCGGAGTATTGGGAATCGAACCCAAACCTCACGCATACCCAAAATTTATTAATTTATCATCTAATTTAATTTTAGGATATAAATCACTCGGATAAATTTCAACTAAGCAAATAGAATGTTTTTTAGCTAATTCCTTTTTATTTTTAATAGAAATATCGTATCTGGGACAATCTTGTGCTAAACCAAAATATTCAATAAAAATATTATTACCAATAGCCCAATCTGCCTTATAATTAGTGTCTGGATACTTTACATCGCGTCGATGCGATATTTTACGTTCAGTAAGCCAATTATCTATAATAACTTCGGAAATCGAATCGCATTTGTGTCCGTCGATCGCTTCGGCTTTAATTCGTTTATACATTTTCTGGCTATCGGAACGATGCGGTTGGAATTGAGCCGCAATAACCGCTTTATTCCAAGAACCAAATTCACGAATACAAGCATAAGAAATAATACCTAATTCACGACGAGCGGGCGTTCGACCTAGATGCTGTCCAATATTCTTTATAACATTTAGTAATTCTCTGCGTGAATACTTCTTCTGCAGTTTAACTCTGCAAGATAGCGAACAAAATTTTTGTGCTTGACTAATTATTCTACCGCACGATTTACAATAATTGATCACCTTTTTCTTTTGGGAAAAAGATGATTATTAACACTAACTGCGCAAGAACGAGAACAATAATTATGCTTTAAAATATCTTTCGGATAACGTAAAAAAGAATTACTACATCTTAGATTCTCACATTTAAGATCCTTCATACTGTCGGGCTGCCCGGTTATGCTCCGAGGCCTCGCCCTCCCGAAGGGCGTATACTGCTATTATACTACAGCCCGTTTTCTTGTTTTTATAATTATGGACTTATAACAATTTTTACAAATATGTATTTTTTTTACTTGATTGTTCCTTTTCGGCGGACTAAACAAAAGAGCGCCGAACTCTTTCAGTTCTTTTTTGCAAATATCGCATTTTGGTTTAATGGCCATATCTATTTCACCCAAAATTTCTTTTTCATATCTTCTTCAACCCCCGACTCAAATTCTTCCTTCTTCTCGCGAGCCGCTTTAGTTAATTTTTCCAATTCTTTATCGGGTAATTTTCCTAAATCCTGAATTCTTAATTCTAAATTCTCCTCCGTATTCTTTTTTGGCTTTTCAATAACTTCGTCAAGTAAAATTGATAAGATTTGACCCACTTTGGGACTTGGTTTAATTTTAGCGATTTCCATCACTTTCAGACCGTCAATTTCCAGCATTTTTGGAGAAATCGGGTCGCGTTTCACTTTTTCAATCATAAACAGCAAGTGGCGGATTTTGTACGGTCGCGCTTTTGGCACACCCGAACCGATCCTGTCCGCTTCACGCACTTTCATAAAGTCCTCAACGTTTTCTGGTCCCACTCTGCGTAAAAATCTTCTTACTCCGGCTTCGGTTACCTCGCCGACATTATAATAGAAAAGATGGAAACGGACAAGATGGATTATTTTCTCCGCCGTATTTTTAGAAAAATGAAGCCGGTCTAAAATTTGAACGGTCATTTTCGCGCCGACTATTTCGTGGTTATAAAAAGTTGAATCGGGTCCGTCTCCGGCTTTTGTTCTCGGCTTTCCGACATCGTGTAAAAGCGAAGCCATTCGCACTTCAAAAGAATAATTATTTTTAGCGGCGTAATCCAACGCTCTAATATTATGTTCCCAAATTGTGTAAATATGATGTTTGTTTTGACCGACATTAATGCCTTCCCGAAGTTCAGGAATTATGTATTTTAACAAACCAAGATTTTCCAAATTTTGGATGCCGTCTTTTGCCCGTTCAGTCATAATGATTTTTTTCAATTCATCGCAGATTCTTTCTTTGGCAATCATTTCCAAAAGGCCGGATTCTTTTTTAATCGCTTTGGCTGTTTTTTCTTCAATCACAAAGTTGAGTTCTGCCGCAAACCTTACCGCTCGCATCATTCGCAAGGCGTCTTCATTAAATCTTTCTTCGGGTTTGCCAACGGTTCTTATGATTTTATCTTTTAAATCTTTTTGCCCGTTAAATGGGTCGATTAATTTATTATCAATTAACGATAACGCCAACGAATTAACGGTAAAATCGCGTCTGGCCAAATCTTCTTCAATGGTTTTGGCGAATTTAATTTCATCAGGGTGGCGCTTATCCGTGTATTTTCCCTCTAAGCGGAAAGTTGTGATTTCAACGATTTTTGTTTCAGGTTTTTCACTTCGCGATTTAACCGCCACAGTGCCGAATTTATTTTCATAAACGCTGTCTGGAAATAATTTTTGAATTTCTTCTGGTTTGGCATTTGTGGTGATATCCCAATCCTTCGGTCCGATGCTACGGTCGGACTCCGACCGCGAAGCGCGTCGGAGTTCTTGTTTCAATAAAATATCCCTAACGCATCCTCCAACAAGATACGCTTGATAATTGGCTTTCAGAAGTTTTTCGGCAATATCTAAAATTTCGCTTGGGATATCATTGATTTTCATTGAATTTATTATAAACTAAAAACTAATAAGCTAAAAGCTAATAAACTAATTTTGTCCCCGTAGCTCAATCGGATAGAGTATCTGCCTTCGAAGCAGAGGGTTAGAGGTTCGAGTCCTCTCGGGGACGCGTAAAAATTTTGCGCCCATAGCCCCGACGCACTTCAGTGGTCGGGGCCCCGACCCCCGACGCAAGGTCGGGGCGTCGGGGCTCAGTTGATTATCATAAAAAATAAAACAAGAAATGACTTACGTTTATATACTAGAAAGTATTACCGATGGAAGATATTATATTGGCAGCACGGTTGATTTAAAGAAAAGATTGAATCATCATGTTGGAGGACACACACCCACAACCAAAAGATTTGGGAAAGTTAAATTGGTATTTAAGCAAGAATACGATTCTTTGAAAGACGCACGAATAATTGAGAAAAAATTAAAGAAGTTAAAAAGAAAAGATTATATAAGAAAAATTATAGAAGACGGTTTTATTAAGATGCGCCCATAGCTCAATTGGCAGAGCAGATCCCTCTTAAGGATAAGGTTCCAGGTTCGATTCCTGGTGGGCGCACCAGATAATACTTTCACGATTTTTGGGAGAGGTTGCCTCGCCGCTTCGCGGC
>ERZ1292625.154-Hain-H41-01um-R1-154-length-114997-cov-13_pt1 | contig 114997 bp, 127 predicted proteins | sample MGYA00564400_ERZ1292625 | MGnify/ENA primary metagenome ERZ1292625 (study PRJEB36523, sample SAMEA6512639) | groundwater metagenome | collected 2019-01-08 | study: AquaDiva: Metagenomics assemblies of 32 groundwater samples
CGGCGAAGTCTGGACGGCGGTGGGTCAGTCGGTACCAGAGTGTCGATAGGTTCACGACTGGCTCCGCTGGGCGAGGGCTTGATCTCGTTGGTGGACGGCGACACAAGCAAGGCTCCACAGCGCGGTCAGGTTTGCGTCACCGCCGGACATGGCTTTGGCGAGTGCGTCCCGAAGCTCAACCGCACAGTCGCGTGCCAACGGATCCTCGGTCGCACGCGCGGCGCGGAGGGCGGCCCAGGTGCGAGATTGGGCAACCTCGGCCCTGCGATGTCGCTCTTGTTGGGCAGCGTTGTTGTCGCTGTCGGCCTCATCCAAGGCTAGAGAAGCGTTGTCACACTCGTAGCACGCCTCCAGATACTCCCGCTCCACCGCGTCAAGCTCCGACGTGGCGGGCTGGGTGCGGAGGCATTCGTAGGTTCGCAGCGCGTTAGCAACGTTTTCGGGGAGCGCCAGAATGGTGCCACCCCACGCTCCGTAGATCGCCTCCGCCAGCGCCACCGCCGCATCTTGCTTCGCGCTCATGCTTCCTCATTGAACGACATGGTGTTGGTCTCGTCGGTCTATCCGAGAATACCCCGAGAAAACTTCTCGGGATGCGGTTCGATCAGCGGCGTGCCGTCCAGGCGCAGCCACTCGTCCAGCTCGTGCAGGACACGCCTGCGGAACACACTGTGGGCCCAGCGCAAAAACTGCGCTTCGTCGTAAAACGCAAGCGCTTTCAACGATATCGAATCGGTCAGCACCACGGCCAGGGGCTCGATCGTGCGCCCTTCCGAATCCGGTTCCTCAGTACCGCAGCGCAGCACGAACACCTCGGAGCCTTCCTCGACGTAGCACTGGATCTTCCAACCCGGGCGGTACGTGAGGCGCTTGACCAGTGCAGTGGCTTCTTCGGGTGTCACGCAGACTCCTTCGTTTCCTTGCGCGCCGAGATCTCGGCGTTGATCCGATCCAGCTCCGCCTTGGTGAACGTGAGGCCCGCCGGATACTTCGGACCGTACAGGTCGATCCGATCCTGATAGACGAGCGTCACGACCTCACCGACCCGCACGAGCTGGTCGACGTGCGCGCGTAGCTCGGGTGAGAGGTGCTTCGATTCGTCCACCAAGCTCATGCGGATCACGCCGCCGCGCTTCGACTTGCCGTCCTCGTCCTTCACCTTGACGCTCGCGCCGCGCGCACCCGCGACCTTCGCGAAGGCCGGGTTGACGTCCAGGTCGATCACGGCACCGAGCTTGTCGGGCCGGTCCCGCTCGCCACCCCAGCCTTGCCGCCACAGGCACAGGTAGCCCGCGCACTCCGGCGGGCGCGCCGAGTAGATCGCGCATCCGGCAGCGCACTGGTTCGGGCAGCGCTGCGTTCGCGGTTTGTCCAGGGTCGGGATCGCAAGTACCGCGCAGCACGCTTGGCAGTCGCCGCACTGACGGCGCACCGCCTTCTCGTTCGCGACCTGGACGGGCGTCCGCTGCGCGCGGAGCCGCGCCTCACGCTTCTCACGTTCGCGTTGCTTGCGCTTGTCGGGCTTCATGCTGAACTCGCAAGCCTACCGCGTCGCAGCGGCGTCGGGATGCCGCACGCATGAAGTCGCCGGTAGAACGTGCTCTTGCCGATCTTTAGCAAGCGGGCAGCTCGCGTGATGTTGCCGCGCGATTCATGCAGCGCGCGGTCCAGGCACGCGCGTTCGTACGCGAGCAGCGACAGGGGTAGGGAGTTCGTGTCCACGGGGGTTTGAGGAATCGGGTCCATTCACAGGCTATCGGCACTCGGCCCAGCAGACTTGAGGGAATCCGGATCGTCCGGTTCGAGCCGGTGCGGTGCCACCCAGCGACGGCCACGGCCGCGAACCTGGACGCTGAACTGCAAGAGCCCACCTCGAATCTGGTGCCCGACGATCGTCCCGATCGTCTTGTCTCCGGACGTGTAGCCCGAGGGGAACGGATCCTCGAACATCACCCGCTTGATCGCCGTCCACTTCTGGATCGTGGCGTGGTGCGGTGCCTGACGTTCGCACGCTCCGCAACGACGCTGATCGATGGGTGCTGTTTCCAACGGGCTACGCCGAGAGTGCTGTATCCCCCTGCACAACGCGAAGCGAGCACCGCTCGGGAAGCAGTGCGCGAGCGCGCGCCCGGTGTGCGGTACACGGAGCCATGCGAGATGCGAGACCTTCTGCTCTTCCTTGAGCCTCGTGCCTTCGATCAGTCCGGCGCGATGCACGGCCACGAGATGCTCGGGCGGCCACAAGACTTCGATCGGTGTCCCACCGCGCACACGCTCTTGGTGCGCAGCCACCTCGGGCTCGCGCGAGCGCTTGCAGAGTTTGTTCATGAACGCGAGCTGGCCGACGCATTGTTCGGCCTCATCGAGTCGGGTCTCCCACTCTGGGTCTTCGTAGTCGATCGACGAGTGACACGGAAACTGCATGTCCTCTTTCGCGATCACGACGAACTCCAATGGATCTCGATGGCTGCCGATCCAACCTGGAATGTTCCCGACGTACGGGCACTCGTGACAGGCTTTGGTGAGGTTGTGATTCATTGGCGGTGCTCGTCCATCCACGCGACCACTTCGCGCCACGCCTCAGCGGTGTCGTCCGACACGGACTGCGCGAAGCTCGCCCGTTCGGTCGCTTCCGCACTGGTGCCGCGGAAGAAACCCACGATCTCTTTGTCGGTGTCACCCCGCCGAATGCGACGCCGCCGGACAGCCCACCAACCGGGGCTCATCTCGACCGCCTCGTAGACGATCACCAAGGGCGGTTCAGGTTCTTGTTGTTGCTGGTTCAATGGTCCTCCGCTTGCCGTGGTCTGCCGGGCCATTTCCTCGGGCCACCTATTACTCGCCATCACTCACCCCCGTCGAACAGGACATCCGATGCCATGACACCTTCGCTCGTCCGGATCACCAACTGGCGAGAGGCCAACCGCGTCAGGTACGTGTCGCGACTCGATCGCTTGTAGCCGGTCAGCTCGTCGAGTCGCTCACGCGTAACAGGGCCGCGAGCGCGGTGCTGGAGCAGCACCACCAGGATTCGCTTCTCGCCCTCGGGCAGCTTGTTCAACCAGTAAGCGCGCAGGCGCGAGCCGGTCGGCAGAGGTTCGAAGGCGGAGCCCAGCAACTTGAGTCCGGTCTCCGTCACGTGCAAGCGCGTACCGTTGTTGCGCACCGCTTCGCGCTGGTACAGACGGCTCAGGTACGTGTCGCGACTCGATCGCTTGTAGCCGGTCAGCACGGACAGGTCGCTCTTGTCGATGCCCTCGCGGTACTGCGCGATCGCGGTCAGCACCTTGCGCTCTCCCTCGGGGAGTTTGTTGTACGTCGCGACTCCAGCGATGTCGCGCAACTCGACGTCTTCGCGCGAGTCCGACGGGGTGAAGCCGTACGACTTGATCCGCACCTTGCTGTCGCCGAGCCGAACGGCGCTCAACTCGGCAGGCTCTCTCGAAACGCGGATCGGCACCTCGTCCAGCACGTGCTCGCCACGCTTCAACCGCACAGCACCAGCAGGCTCTTCCGGATCGACGCGGTAGCCATCGGTGATGGGCGTGACCTTCATGACCGGGCCCGGCACGCTAGACACATTGTCTAGCAAAGCAGGGGTGTCGCTCCGCCCTAGCGTCTCGTTCAGAAGTCCAGCTCGCACATCCGCCACGATCTTGGCGAGCATCGGTGCAGACTTCGCGAGCTGATCTTTCGCGCGCTCGATCTGTTCGATGCACGCCTTGAATTGCTTGGCGAACGGCGTCGGTAGTACCGTGCGCTTGATCGTCACGACGGGTTTGACCGCTTGCTTGAGTGGTTTCTTCGCTAGCAGCTTCTCCAACTCGGCGATGCGCTTGCGCAGCACGGCGGGATCGTTCGCCTTCGCCTCTTCGATCGCGCTGGCGATCTCGGCGGTCAACTGGTCCAGATCCACCTTGGCGAACACGCGAGGCTTGACCGCCTTCACCCCTGGCTTGGGCGTAAACGAGCTGTCGAAGGTGCGCCGGTCCCGCACCGTCACCTTGCGGAACACCTTGAGCATTCCAGGGCTCCAGAACCACGCCGTGCCCTTCGGTAGCGAAGCGAGCGAGGACATGAACTCGTCGCGCTTGTCCTGCGCGTCGTTCGCTTGGATCCACGCGTCCAGCGCTTTGCGGTCCTGCGGCCCGGACAACTGGTGCGCGATCAGAATCTCGGTCTGGCTCAGCACGTCCTTGTTGATGACCTGCGGACGTTGCGAGATCAGCGTGGGGGCGAGACCGCTGGAACGGCCGCGCCGTACCAGCGTGTCGACCGCGCCAAAGCAACGAGTCAGGAAAGCAGCGCCGCGCTCCAATCGCTGCGGCACGAAGATATCGGCCTCGTCGATGAACACGTGCACGGGCGTTCGCTTGTCGGACTCGCCCTTGCGGTCGTAGATGCGCTCACAGAAGTCCGCGACAAACCGTCGCTGCCCTGCTTTCGACATGTGCCGCAGGCTCAACACCACGGAGATGCCGCGGTCCACCACGACATCGGCCAAGAGCGCGCCTGCCTCTGGTGCAAGCGGAGCGTCCGCGTGTGCGCCACCGAACACGTAGATCGGGATCCCAGCCTTCTTGCCGTCCCGCGACACGCGTAACCCCCACCACGCGTCCGTCGGGTCGATCACCGCGACCTGCACGCCCGCGCGGCACATCTCCTCGACTGCCACGACGGCCGTGTGCGTCTTGCCGGATCCGCGGCGTCCGATGATCGCGAACGACTCTGTGACGGCGAGCAACGGCATCGAAAAGTCACTGGCGATTTGCAGATGTTTCATTTCGCGTCCTCCGTAAGAAACTCCAACGCTTCGGCGTACTTCGCACGCAGTCGGGCTGCGGTATCGGGCGACAGGCACGCCAACCGCTCTTCACTTGAGTTGTGCCGGATGTCCTGGAGCTTCACGCGGAGCGCGAGAGGGTTCGCCTTGACGCGAGCCCAATAGTCGCGGTTCGACTCGAACCCGCGGTGCGTGATGGCGTCGAGAGCCGCGACGATCTCGGCGTTGAACCCGGCGGCTTGCAGGTACTCCAGCTTGTAGCCGGTGTCCTCGATCACGTCGTGCAACACCGCCACGATCTGCCCGTCGAGGTCCAAAGGATCCATCGACAGCATGACGGCGAGCGGGTGAAGGATGTACGGGTGCCAAGCCTTATCGCGCTGACCGACGTGCGCGGCGACGGCGGTCTGGATCGCTATGTCGAGCATCGTGGGCATGGTCTTGTCACGCTTTCCGAGCGCGCCTGCCGACGTCGCCGCGCCCATCGCGACCGTGCGCACCTTTACCACCGACGATCGACGGCTTGCGCGCGTCGCGCTGACGCTGCGTCGTCTTACGCTTCGCCTTGGCACGCTTACGCCGTTTCTTCGCACCGTACGACTTACCAACGAGCCGCTTGTAGCTCTCTCGCCATCGAGCGGCAGCCTCGACCGTGACGATCGACATCACGAAGTCCACCGCGGTCTCCCAACGCAAACCGCAGCGCGTCGAGACGAGAGCCACCACGTCGGCGAGGGGCTGTCGCACCAGTCCGATCGAGCCCATCTCGGGGAACGCGCGCACCTCTTCGACGCGATCCAGCACGTCGAAGAGCGCGGCGTCCGAGAACGACTCGACGTAGACCTCGGGACGGAACCCTTTGAGAATCTTCACGATGGTCATGGGAATGAGAGGAGTCCGCAGTGCCAGAGGATCAACTCGATCGACCCGGCGATCAGCACGCCGAGCAGGACGGACAGGATGGTGCCGAGGTGGCGCACGATGAAGCGCCGGAACGTTACGAAGTTGAACATGAGCTTTTTCCTTCGATCTCCGGGCTCCAGGGTGCGAGGTCATCGTGTGAGACCGGCTCGTTCAGGTCGAGCCCCGGCATCGCGACACCACCGAACACCGTGCCGTGGAACATTGCGCGCTCGACGAGCGCGAGGATACCGCCTCGCAGGAGTCCGCCCGGGTTCGCCTTGCAGTAGCGCCTGAGCCCGTCTGACTTACCCTCCGCGTCCGCCACCTCGCACGCGGCTTGGAATCGCACCGCCTCGCGCTGCTGGAGGATCAGTAGTCCGGTGCACTCGTGTACATCCGTACCTTCCGGCACGGCTCGATGTCCGTCCGGCACTTCGTTGTCCGGGTCTGTCCGGTGGCAGCTCATCGACTCACCGTTGCGCGTGCCTTTCCACAGGCGACGGCGATTCGCTTTCGAGAACCACTTGTGCGGGTGCGGCTTGCCGTGATTCGCGGTCAGCCACGGACACGTCGAGCACGGATGGGTATGGGCAGGTAGTAGTTGCATCAGGCCCACATGCTCGGGTCGCCGTAGGGTCCGTACGGCACGATGATGAGCCGCCACCAGCCAGCCGTGCCGTGGACTGTCATGGGCCGGAGCTTGCGCAGCGTGAGGATGGCGCGGTTCGTCGCGTGCTCCAGGTCTTTCGCCGTCCTGAAACGCGCGACCTCACTCCAGTGGTCGGTATCACGTTCCACCAGCACCGCGTAGGTAACGAGCTTCACGAGCTGCACCTCCGCCAGCCGTACACGACAGCCCACCCGCTGAACACTGTGAAGGGCGATAGCATCACGAGCCACACGTCCGACGCGCTCACGTGGGTTCCTCGGGTTCGAACCTGGGTTGCTCTTCCACCGCCGGTGGGCAATCAGACGCCGGGATCGGCGAGTGATAGTCAGCGTCCTCGAACTCGATCGCGGCCAACGCCGAGTCGTTGTTGCAAGCCGTGCGCCACGCCTTCGCTCCGGCGCACGTCATCGCGCGACCCGAGTACCGTAGCAGGGTGAGCAGGGCGTCGGGCGTGTCCGCCACCTCAGCCATCACGACCAACACGCCGTAGCCACGCGGCGCGCGCAGCTCCCGCACGCGCACGTACCGACCTTCGACCGTGCGGTAGATGAGCACGCACTCGTCCAAGGAATCCGTGAAGCGCGCGTCGGCGACCAGCGTACCTGTGAAACGGAGAGCACGGTCGTTGGTTCGTTCGATCACGAGGTCTTGCATAGTTGTTCTCCAGTCAGGGGGTGATCCGTCGCGCGCCCGCGAATGGACGCGATCGACGGGTGTTTGACCCGGCATGAGGATGACGCCGCCGGTGTGCTGGGCGATGAGCTTGAGTAGGACGACGCGTAGGGCCGCGAGATGCCAGCGATTCAGCGAGCGCATCAACCAGCTCTCCGACGATCGCACACTTGGCAACGACGATGCTGCGAACGCGTCACCGTGTGGTAACCGAACAGCGTGTACTTGCCGCAGAGCGAGTCCGCGCGGCGGTTGAAGTAGTGCAACAACCGTCGCTTCTTCGACGATCGCCGCCAGCCGGGTTGGACGTTCATCAGGCTTCGTCCTCGTCATCCGAGACCTGTAGGGTGCGTCGCGCGAGTGTCCACCCCACGGGACGCTGAGGCCGCCGACGTTGCACGGCTCGCAGACGTACGCCTTGCATCCGTGACAGAGGTCGTCTTCCGTCACGCCCTTCCCGCAGTTGAAGCACGCCCCGACCAGGGGCTTCGCCTCGGGTTTCTTCTTGGTCATGTTGGCTTTCTCCGCGATCAACTCACGCAGCTCCGCCCGTTTCTCCGGGCTCGGCTCGTGGGTCGAGATCGCCACGAGCCGAGCCCGAGCCACGCGGCGATCGACTCGCCCGCGGCATAGATCCTCTCGCGCGTGGCCTCGGCTCCTCGGTAGTGCGACCGCACCACCGCGAGGATGATTCACAACGAACCGTCGTCACGCACGACTCCCTGTTGATCGTCGAGGATGGCGGCCCGCACGGCCGAGATGTCCGTGCTGGTCAGCTTGCACACCGGGTTCCGCTTCGTCTTGGTCACGACTTGCTCCGCTCACGCTTCTGCGTGGTCCTCGTGTAACGCACCACGAGCGGCGTGTCCTTGTCGTCAATGTCCAGGTCCGTGTTCGACCAATCGGCACCGCCCGGAACACGAACGAACACCTCCGCCTCGGCGGGCAACGACAAGTGCTTCCGCAGTAGTGCGAGCAGGGTCGTGCGCGGCACTTCGACCACGACCGTCTCCGCCCTGTGTATCCGCGTCGTCACGAGCATACTGAGCTTCTTGCGCATCACACCGCCGCCTTGCGCTGGAGGCGCCTGCGCAGCTTCGGATCGTCGCACAGGTGCATCGCGAGCTGCGCACCCAGGCGCGTGACGGCATGGGTGTAGTCGTCCGAGAGGTGATCGTCGCAGAACTCATGCCCCAGCTCGTGCAAGAGCAGATCGAGGTGCTTGACCTGGAGACCGTCTGCGCCGTCCTCGAACCAGCGGTGCCCGAGCACTTGCAGGTTGAGCGTGAGGTGACCGCCGCGCGCGTACCACGCGGCGAAGCGGTTGGACGGATCGCGCACGAGGCGCACCGGGACGGCCACGCGTTCGTGGAGCAGCACATCAGCGATCGTGCGGAGCGCCGCGATCGTGAGGACTTGCGCCTCGGTCCACTTGTCGCGCGGGATCTCCGTGTCGATCCCGTCGGGCGAGAACCGCGGGTGCTTGGTCGGCATGACCTGCCCGGCGGGCTTGATCGTCCCGGTCTCGCGCACGTTCGCCCAGACGTCGCCGGGGAGCGCGCCACCCGGCACCACGGCGTAGCCCGCGGCTGTCGCGCGCTTGTTCGCCTCCGGGTCGCTCGGGTCGTACGCGACGCGCTTCTCGCCGAAGCGCAGGTCGAGCACGCTAGACAATGTGTCTGGTGAAGCGGCTGCCATGCCCTCCGTCACCCACTTGGCGCAGGCCGTCTCGGGCGTCAGCTCGTCGGCCATCACATCCAGCACGGCCGTACGCAACTGCCGCAGGTAGGTGGGCGGCACGTTGTCGCGGTCCTGGTTGAGCGGGACCTTCTGCATGACGTTCACGTGCCAGGGCCCGCCGATCTCGACCACCGGCACGCCCATCTCGTGCAGCACGCCGGGGCGCGCGCCATCGACCTCCAGATCCGCGAAGACTTCGACCGTCGTCTCGCGACCACGCAGGCGCAACACACCCTGCTCGTCGGCGAGCGGCGTCGGCAACGTCACGCGCAGCGTCTTGATCGGGTTGCGTCGCGTGATCTCGAAGAGATCCTGCCGCTCGTTGCAGTGCTCACGATCTCCGCCGTGGTGGACCAGCACGCTCGTCGCCACGCCCTTCGGACCGTTGAGCAAGCGCAGGTCACGCGCGATCTGTCGCAACTCTTCGCGCTTCATACGCATGTGGCCGTAGAACTTCGTGCCGCACGGGCGCTTGTGATCGTACCGGCGCCGACCGCTCTCGTTGAACGTCACGGTGCCGGTCGTGCTCTCGATGCGCGCTTCTGTGCAGAGCGCGAGCACGAGCTTCTCACCCAGGTTGAAGCGACCGCGCACCTCGGGCCTCGTCTTCTTGTCGCTCGGCGCGAACAGCGTCCACGCGTGCTCCAGGTCGATGAACCCGGCGGGCGAGTCGTCCTCGATGCTCACGTCCACGAACGGCGCGTTCTCGACCGCCCACAGTTCCACCCGCACGGTAGTGACGCCGGGCGCGTCCCACGCGTTCGAGATCAACTCCGTCAGGAGCGATCCCTTCCCGCGCTCTTCGATGAGCTGGGCGAGGCCCGCTCTATCGACTTCGAACCAGTTGTTTTTCGTCATGTCGCACCTATCGGCCTGTGTCCCCTTCGAGCTTTAGCGAATCCAGATTTTCCAGTTCCGCGCGGAAAAAGGTCCGGACGTGCTCGAACCGCTGTTGCTTGACCGGCTCAAGCCCCACGAACGTCGCGAGCATCGGGATGCCGCGCTGCGTCACGTACGTGCGCGACGCGACGTAGTGGGCTCGCATGTACGGCGAACAGTCGAGTGCGTGAACGACCGCCGCGGCACGTCCGCCGAGCGCGTCGATCGCGGCACCGTACAGAGGCGCCTCACGCGCGGCCAGCATCGTGACGACGACCGGGAACCGTTTCATGTTGGCCCACGCGTCCATGCGGACCGGCAACATGCGCAGCGCTTCCGTGACCTCCAGACACAACGGGCTTTGGAAGTCGAGCCACGCCGCGTGCAGCATGTGGAACGCGTTGCGAAGGACCCGACGCTCGGGCTTGCTGCGCGCTGCTGTGCGTCCGAGCCCCAGGTACGCCGAAGCGTGCAGGTAGGTGATCTGCGCGTGCTCGCTGCGAATCCCTTCGATCGTCCCGCTCAACGTCGGGTACGAGAACGGCGAGCGCTTGAACCCGGGCATCGTGTGCAGTCCGCGAGCGATCACCGTCCAGTGCCGCTCGACCGCCACGCAGAACGTGCGCTCGTCGAAATCTCGGAGCGACGCTTCGAACCTCCAATTCGACGACGGGAACGTCAGGACGCGCACCGACTTGGCCTTCTTCGGCCACGCGTTCGTGATGTAACCGAGCACGTCGGCGCGTTGCGGCGCTTTCGTCGCCTCGTTCGACTCGACAGCTTCACGCTGCGCGTACCTGTTGACCTGTTCCAGGTAGGACGCGAACGCCTGCGCCGGGAGCGGCCGGATCTGGAGCTGCGGCTCGATCATCGCGGCTCCCGGAACGGCACGATCTCCACGTTCGGCAGGCGCGAGCGGTTGCGCCGCACGAAGTGCTTCGCTGCACGAAGGGTGAAGCGACGCTTGCGGCCCTCGGCCGTGCGCTTGACCCGGCGGATGTCGCCGGAGCGTTGGTAGCGAATCGCGTACTGCGTCATGGAAGTGGTGGACCGGCGGGGGATCGAACCCCATACTCCCTCGGCTTAGAAGGCCCGGAGCGCGCTCCAGCGACCCGGCCCACGCGTACTCTCGCCGAGCATCTCACGCGATCCTCACGACTTCCCCGAACGGGGCGTCCTCGTTGGTAGGCGTGACCCACAGCGTCGGGATGCTCGGCTCGACCGGCGGGAACGAGCCTCGCAAGTCTGTGAGGTAGACGACGCAGGCGGGCGGCTCTTCGAGTTGCTCGACGAGGTCGAAGACCGGCTCGAACTTTGTGCCACCGCCTCCGACGTGCGTCAGCTCGACCGGGTCGCCGCGCTCGATCACGTCGTGACGCTGCACACGCGCGTCGCAATAGACGACGTGAACCTGACGCGGCTGCGTTTCGCTCACGACCGCCTGCACCTCGGCGCTGAACTGCCGGAGCAACACATCGTCGATCGATCCACTCGTGTCGATCGCCACGACGATCGCGCCCAGCTCTTCGCTATACAGTGACGGCAGGTACAGGCCGCGCGCGAGGTAGCGAGCGCTCGGACGTTGCCACGCGTAGTCCGCGGTGGAACGCTCCTGAACGAAGCGGCGCAGGACGCTGCACCAATCGACGCGCGACGTGGCCGCATCCTCTACGAGTCGCTCCAGAGCCCCTGGGAGCTTTCCAGCGGCTTCCGCTGCCTTCGCAGCCTGTTGGACGGCCGCGCTCCAGTCCTGTTCGGTCGCACCGTCCTCAGCGCCGTCCTGGGGCGCGTCCCTGACCTCGCCCAGGCTTGCGGTGCCGCTTCCCGGGCCGTCCCCGGTTCCGTCGCCCGCCCCGCCCTGCGGATCGTCCTGGGGCGGAGGCAGGCGGTCGTGAATCCACTCGGCCGACTTGCCCGCGTGCGTGGGGTCCAGCTCCACGCAGGCGCCGTCCGGCAGCTTGAAGCCCGAGCCCCGCAGGATCGGGTTGATGGCACGGTCGCACGCTTCGTTCCAACGTTTCATCTCGCGCGCGTCGCGACGCCACGGGTGTCCGGCGGCACAGTGCATGACCTCGTGGGCGAGGAGCGTCACCACCTCGTCGTGCGTCCACTTCTCGATGAACTCGGGGTTGTAGCCGAGCGTGCGACCATCGACCCACACGGTCTTGCAGGTCTTGTCCTCGACGACGCGCAAGCGCAACGCGAGCACACCAAAGAAGGGCTGGTCGAGCACCAACCCGACTCTCGCCGCCTGGATCTTGATCGCTGCGTCGCTCACTTGCCGCCCCCGTAGATGTCGGCCATCGCGTCGAGGATCGACTGCGCTTGGTCCGCTGCGCTCTTGCGAGCGCGCTTGTCCTTACGCAGGTCTTCGGGGTCGAGGCTGGCGATCTGCGACGCCACGCGCCTGCGCGTCGCCTCCAGCGCGGCGTCACCCGTGACGTTGAGCCGGGCCAGCACGTCGGTCATCTCCACGACGTTGCCGATCAGGCTGTCGCGGAAGACCGCCTTCGGGTCGCTCAAGCGGTCGCGCACGCACTTCACGACGCCTTCGAGCCGCCCCCACGCGTCCTTCATCGCTTCCGCCGTGGCACGTTCCACGCGCTCCGCGATCTTGCGTTCGATCTCTTCGACCTGTGCCTGCGGCAGCGAGACGCGCAGGTCGCCGGTCGAAGGAATCGGCTGGTAATCGACTGAGACGCCGAACTTCGACGCGACCTCGGACGGTGCCGGGTAGTCCTCTTCGCGGTACATGCCGTTGAGCAGCACCTTCGCGTTCTCGCGGAGCGCGGGGTACTCGGCGACGAACGCGGCGACGGCCGTCTCGAACCGAGCGAGCGCCGGGCGCAGCTTCTCGGTGTACGAGAGCCAGTTCTCCGTCGGGAGCAACCGCCACCCTTCGTCCGCCCACGGGAGCGTCTGCGAATAGTGCAGATTGCGGAGCGCACTCGCGGCTGCGGTGACTTCGTTGAGCGTCTCGGCCGCTTCCTTCCCGCCGAGCAAGTGCTTGTTGTAGCGCCCGGCGTCTCGGGATGCAGCGTGCTCGCGGTTCACCGCATCCGTGACCGTGCGGTCGTACCTGCGTGCCGTCCACGCGGACACCGAAACCTGTGCGAGCATCGCTCGCGTGTGAATGCTGCCTTTGTCCATGCCCCCGGTATCGACCGGGGCGGGGCCGGGACTTGAGGGCTTCGGCGACACCGGCTTGGCGGGCTTCCGAGCCTTCGTCCGGGGCTTGGCCTTCGACTTGACCTTCACCGAGCACCTCCGATGAGCTGGCCGAGGTCGCCCGCGGCGAGCCGGACGAACGCCTCCGTGTGCACGACCTTCGGGTCACGCCGCATGGAGTCGCGCAGGATCAACGCGGCGAACTCGCCGTGTTGCGCGTCCACGAGGCGCTGCGCGTAGCGCGCGATGCGGCCGAACGTCTTGACGTTGGCGCGCGACGCGAGTGCCGTCGTGACCGCGTACAAGGTCGCGGGCTGGCCCGGGATCTCCTGGCTGTCGGGATCGACCAGGATCGCGTCGATGCTCGGGAGGTCACGGAAGAGGCGCAGGAACGCGACCAGCTCGGTAGCGGCGCCCTCCCCGACCGCACCGGCGAGCGCCTGGACCTCCAGCGACGCGGGCAGGCCCAGCCCGAGGATCTTGCCAGCGTGCGCCCAGGTCCGCGGCGTCGGGCTCTGCGTCAGGTCGGCGCTCGGAGCGAACGCGCTGAGCAACTCGGGGCGGAAGCGCATGAAGGCGACCAACTCGGGCGGGACGCCGTTCGCGAGCGCCCACTGGCTCCACTCGTTCACGTCGGCGCGCAGCTCGACGATCGCGGCGAAGCGCGACTTGACCGGCTCCAGGATGCCCGAGACGTTCGCGCGGTCCGTGCGGCGGTTGGTCGCCGCGACGAACGTCACGCAGTCGGGCAGCACGTGCGTGCTGACGCGGCGCGCGAGCAAGAGCTGCATGTAGCTCGCCTGCACGGCGGGCGTCGCCTGACCGAGGTCGTCGAGGAACCAGACGGTCGGCTTCTTCGCCTTGGTGGCACGCGCGAGATCCCCGAACGGCAGGAAGGTCGCTTCCTTCGAGCCGTCCGTCGCCCACGGCAGGCCCTTCACGTCGGTCGGGTCCGACACGGCCGGGTGACTGAGGATCAGCTCGGACCCGGCGGCCTTCGCGGCTTGCGCGACGATGTCGGACTTGCCGATGCCGGGCGCGCCCGTGATGAGGACCGGCAGTCTGGCCGGTAGGGTGCGGGCGAGCAGCTCTCCGAGCTGCGACGGGGTGAGGGCAAGACTCTGCATGTGTACCTCCTGGGTTGTTCGTGACTGCGGTCTTCGCATCCCCCAAGTCGGCACGCTAGACCGCCGAACTGTAACCCAAATGGGGATTCCTGCCACCGAAAAGCGCCATTGTCCGGACAACCGCTTGACGCCCCAGCAGGACGGGGTACGGTTTGGCCCTCACGACAGCGGGGGAAGGGGGGCGCAAGCCCCTGGGAGCCTGCGCTATCGTGACACTGTGCTCGACGGCTCCTGACCGACGAGCACTGGACGCCCGACCGCCCCTGCCACTCCCCTGGTCAGGTGGAGGCCGGGCGTCCACCTTTGCTAGACAATGTGTCTAGCTAGGGTCGGGGCGCTTGCGGCGAACGCGCCGTCCGACCTCCACACAGCCCTCGACGATCGTCTTGCGCTTGACGAACGCGGCGATCCCGAGCAGCAACGTGGCGACCGCGTAGATCAGGTACTCGCGCGCGCTGCCACTGATGTCCGTCAACGCAACTTCGCCGGGCGCCTCCGCGTTCTCCTCTTCCTCTTCGTCGTCGTGCGGAGCGTACGGCGCGGGCACCGCGTCGGGCTCAACGACCGGAGCCGCGTACGCATCGGCCACGAGGTTCGTCAACCGCACCATCAAGTCGTGTTGCCGCTTCGCTTCTGCCTCGCTCGCGCTCTGACCGATCTGCCACGTGAACCCGAACCCGACGCTGTTCGACTCGGAGTCGAAGCCGACCGGCCTGGGATCGAACTCGCCGTTCGACCAACCGCGGCTGTAGCCGAGGTTGAAGCTATCGGGCGTCACGTCGGACGCGGTGCAACCTACCAACGTGACGAGCAGGACGAGCATTGCGCGCATGGTGATCTCCTGGGTGTGAGACCACCGCCGCGATGACGACGGGTGCAGGTCGTTGAACGATCCTACGTCATTTCACGGGAGTGCGAAACCCGGACGGTTGAGGACTTCGATCACACCGGAATCGGCCGTCGTCTCTTCTCCGGCGATCCACAGAGTCAAACCCGCTTGCCACGTCCCGATCTGCGAGTTCACGTCGCCCGGCCCGATCGTCACGACGACGACACCGTTGATCCAATCCGCACCCGGTGCAGTCGGGCTCGCCGGGATCGGTGCGATGTCCACGCCGGTCGGGTCGGTGCTTTCGAGGTAAATCTGCGTGGCCGCACTCACGTTCCAGGGCTGCTTGTCGAGGAAGCGCCGCAGGTAGAACGTGAGGACACGCGTGTTCCCTTCGTACGCCTCGAACCGGAAACCGTCCCCCATTACAGCACCTCTCCTGCGATCGAAACGGTGGCCGCTCCAGCCTGTACCACGAGTGCGCTCGCGACGAGCTTGATGTTGACGTCGAAGTAGAGGGTTGCGAAGAGTTCCGGCACGACCGCATCGTAGCGGTCTCGCGGCTCGTATACGACAGCGGGCGGGCCGATCATGGACGGCACCACCACCTCCAACGCTTGCGCGCGAGCGGGCTGCGCCTGCACCGCCACAGAGGTCTGCACGACGCGTTGCCCGGTCGCCACCACCGTGGCGGGTCCCTGACTGACCGCGAGGTCGGTCGTGACGTTGAGGCCCGCCGTAATGACCACGGTGGCGACGTCGCACTGCACCGCCACAGAGGTCTGGTGAACAAGCTGCGCAGCTACGTCAACCACTGCCGTGTCGGCTTGCAACACGAGCGCGGCCTGCCGAATGACCTGTCCGACGACGATCGCGGTGGCGACGTCAGCGCTGACGTTGGCTGAGCCTTGAGCCTGGAAAACTGTGCCCGAGATGACGGTGGTCGCGGCGCCAGCCTGCACGGACATCGCGGTCTGCGCGATCCGGTCGCCGTCCAGGACAGCTTGCGCGGCTCCGGCGCTTATCGAAACGGTCGCTTGCGTGACTTTCGTGCTCGGACCAACGGTCGCGGCGGCACTCGCCTGTAGTGCAACGTTGGTCTGCGGAACGTGTTGTGCAGCGATCGCGGTCGTTGCTGACCCGGCCGTGGCGGTGGTCGTGCCGGTCACCTGGAACACGGTGCCGTCGATCGACGTGGTCGCGGTACCGGCCGCCGCGACAACTGAGGTCAGGTGAACGAGCTGAGCCGCGATCGCTGTCGTAGCGACGTCGGCGCTAACCGTCGGCGACGTCAGGTGGACCAGTTGCGCACCGATCGCCGTGGTGGCAGCGCCCGCCGATACCACCACGTCACCCGAGATAGTCCCGACGATCTCGCCACTGATCGACGTGGTCGCGGCGTCTGCTGTAACCGTGACCGACGTCTGATGCACGAGCTGCGCATCGAAGACGGTTGTGGCAGCTCCGGCGCTGACCACCACGGTGGCTTGCGTTACTTTCGTGCTCGGCGCGGCGGTCGTGGCGGTATCCGCGCTAGCCGTCGTGGCGGTCTGCGAGATGTGATCGACGTCGAACGTGGTGGAAGCGGCCCCCGCGCTAATCGCCGCGCTCGTCTGCGGCACAAGCTGGGCCGAAATGGCGGTCGTCGCGGCGCCTGCACTCACCACCGTCGTGGTGTGTAGCACGTGGTCCGCGTCGGTCAGGACGACCGCATCGTCGGCCGTCACCGACACGCTGGTCTGCCGAATGACGTCGTTGTCGAGCGCGACCGTGGCGGCGTCCGCCGTGATCGCCATCACGACGTGCATCCGCTTCTGCGCATCGAAGACGGTTGTGGCACCGCTCGCGGAAGCGGCCACGTCGGTCAGGTGCATGAGCTGCGCGTCGAACACCGTGGTGGCAGCGGCCGCTGCCCCCGGGGGCGCGGTTTGACTGATTTTGTCGACGTCGAACGCGGTGGTCGCGGCGCCCGCTGCGACCGCCACGTCCGTTTCAATCAGCCCACCACCCGAGATGACATCGCCATCGATCGCAGTGGTCGCATCGCCCGCCGTGACCGTAACGGTGGTCTGTCGAATCACATCGACGTCTAGCGAAACCGTAGCTACGTCCGCGGTGACAGCAATCGAGGTCTGCCGCAGCACATCAACATCGAGCACAACGGCGACCGCGTCGGCGGAAACGGCGACCGAGGTCTGCCGGATCACATCCACGTCGAACGCGACAGTAGCGGCATCCGCCGCCACGGTCGGTGAGGTTTGCCGAATCACGTCGACGTCGAAAGTCGTGGTGGCCGCGTCCGCCGTGATCGCAACAGATGTCGCGACAAGCTCTTGAATCGCGAGTCCGCCGAAGAACCGCGCAGTGCCAGCGACGGCCGAGTACGTGATCTCGAAGCCGTTCGATAGCAGCGCCGTGACTTCACCCACCACGTCGTCTGTGGTGGTACCGTCGTGCGCGGGCAGACTTATCGCCTTGGAGTCGGCGTAGCACTGCGTGTCGGTCGTGCCGGAGCTGTGCTCGCACTGCATCCCCGCGGTGAACTCTTCCGAAGACCCCACGAAGCCGAACAGACCGAACGAGCCAGCGAGGCCGCTGTCGATAATCGTGTCCAGCGATGAAGCCAGTGTCTCGAAACCGATAACGGCCTGAGGGCGGAAACCGACAGCGGTATGAGAGGTCGCTCCGGTGCTCGTCGGCGTCGAGTACAGCGTGAGGTCCACCGCGTTGTCGCAGGAGATCGCAACATAGGCACACACCAATCCGGCTGACCCTACCTGCTTGGCGGTAAACCCACTGGAGTCGAAGTCATCGACCTGCACGCCACCCGCCAGCGTCGTGTAGTTGGACAGGGCACGGAGCGCGTTTTTCGTGGACGGGTGGGTGACGTACATCGCCGGACGACCAGCGGCCTCCCCGTGCGCCTCAAACCAAGCCATGCCAAACTGCTCGGGAGGCGACACCAAACCATCCACGGCCCAACCGACACAGAGTTGCGCGCCGGTGCCCGAGGCATCATCAAGTGCCCTAGCAATCGAGGCTAGGAAAACTGCTTTCGGGCGCGCTCCGGGAGCCGTCACGTCGGCGTCGCCTGAAGTGTTGTCGAGTGTGCTCGCGTAGAATTTGTCGTTGGCGTTATCGCTGAAAAACAGCGCAGCCGTGATTAGTGAGGCTGCGCCGAGCCCGTCCGTGACGTTGATCCGAACACCTGGATCAGCTCCCGTAAGGAACGAATCGAATGCGGCCTCGCCGTTGATATCGCCCGCAACCGTCAGCATCAGGACGCATTCGTCTGTCATCCCACGCTTGCGCGTGTCGGTGGCGGCGACGTTATGCGCCGACGTCACGCCCATCGCCCACTGCCGCGTACCGTCGGCCGCCCCAACGTTGAACGCGGCACTATTCACGGGAGTCGCGTCCGCCGCCGCACGCGAGAGGAAGAAGATGGCGCCGACGCAAGTGCCCGCGCCCGAGACGGTGAAGTCTTGCGTGCCCGTAGTCGTGAGGGCCGCCTGTCTGACGAAGCGAATCCTCACGACTACATCTACTCCACTCTCGTCAAGCCCCCATTACGGGAGCTGCTGGAGGTTCGCCAACAGGGAGGCATGGGCAGCCAGCGCTTCTGGAGTCAACGGCGACTTCAGCAGGTTGGTCTTCTCTTCGGGATCCGTGTCCAGGTCCCACAGGCCGACCAGCGGTTCGGGCGCAATCGCGTTCGGGTTCAGCTTCTGATCGACGTACTTCCACCTCGCGTCGCGGATCGCCCGCGACCACTCCGAAGCCTCGAAGGCAACCCCGACGTTGGGGTACCAGTCGACGGTCAGGAACTGGCGCGACGCGTGTAGCACCGGGACGCTCAAGAAGTCGTCCGAGAAGTCGAAGCTGTCGAGCGCAGTCGCGAGCGTATCGCCGCGCAAACGACGGACGGTGGCCCACAGGTCGGTTGCCTGGACGAGTCGCGGGGATACGCCCGGCACCACACCCTGACCCACGATCACAAGGGGTGTGCGAATGCCGTCCTCGAAGTGCGTGGCCTTGCCGTCTCCGGCCGTTCCGTTGTCGCACGCGATCAGCACGATGTAGCCAGCCGCGACCGCCACCTTGAAGACCTCACCCACCCAATAGTCCAGGTGGAAGAGCATGTTGTTCTTCACGACGCTCTGCCCCGAGCCAGAATAGACCACGCCCGCCGGTTCTCCGGCGGGAGGATTCTGGAGCGGGGCGTGGACCGCGTTGAAGCTCAGGTTGATGAACTCCACACCCAACGCGATTTCTTGAAGCGCAAGCTGCGCGGTGCGCGTGGTGTTGTGCTGCGTCTGCTGCGTCGAGCCTGTGCCCTGCGCATCCGCGAACTGCTCCAACCAGTTGTAGTAACCGCCGCCGTTGTCAGCGAGGTTACCACGCGTGCCCACGAAGCGATCGAAGCCACGGGCGTGCATCACCCCGGGGAAGGGGTTCGCACCCGTGACGTGGCACTTGCCGATCTTCACGCACTGACCGGGCAATCCATCGGGCATCCACAGCCCGGCCGGACCGGCGAAGTTCTCCCACGCGGCCACGTCTGGGATGTGACGCCCGATCAGGTTGCCGGGACGATAGGCGTCGAGCCCACTCAGAACGCGCCCGCGGAAGATCGAACAGGTTGGGGCGGCCCAGAACTTCGCGTAGGAACGTCCGATCTGGAAGGCGCGCGCGAGGTTAGGCGCGCCGCCGCTCGTCATCCGGGCCTCCAGGTATTCGTGGCCGATGTCGTCCAGGTCGATCAACAGGACTTTGCGCGGCAGCGGATCACCGCGCAAACTCGAAGGCACGCGAGTGGACAAGCCGAGTGCGGTCAGTCCCACGAGTGCCTCCCTTCGATCGAGCTGGGTCAGAGAAACCGAGGAGGACCCCTCGGCGGGTAGGGTGCGTGTGGCGTTGAGCATTGTGTGTGTGATGTCGATCATGGTCGTTGATCTCTCGGTCGCCCATGATCGTACACCAAACCCGCCCGCGTTAGATCAGGTCCGCCGTGGCGTATTCCATCACGATCTCGTTGGCGGCGTTAGCGACCGACATCGTGAACTGCACGGTCAGGTCGCGGTCGGCCGTAGTCGCATTCACCGCCGAGGAGCCGTTGATCGCGTTGACGAGGGCAGCGGAGCCAGCGATGTCGCCGATACCTCCGGTGGGGGCGGTCTTCGCGCCGAGGATGCTCATAGCAAAACGGCCGACGAGTGACTGATCGGCGTCGGCCTGCGCGATGAGGTCGAAATCCAGCGCCCAAGCGAGTCGGTCCGTATCGGCCGTCGCGGCACCTGTTACATCTTGGAAGAGGGTGGTGCCGCCGAACGCGATGCGCAACGTGACCGTCGGCGTACCGGAGTTGAGCAGCATCGTGCCCCCCATCCGAAGACGCAGTTGACGAGGGGTCACGAACAAACCACTCGGGACCGTGAGCGTGAGGAACGTCGTAGCTGCTGAGGAGTTGTTGACCACGACCGCCGACGACACGCGGCGGACGACGATCGGTCCGTCCGCTCGGTCCATTCGTGTATCCTGGATCTGCCCCGTGGTGATCGCCGTGGCGCCCGGCGGAATGTAGACGAAGGCGATCGCCACGTCGTTCGTCGAGAGCTGCGGTGCGACAGGCACGGCCGCCGCCGTACCAGCTCTGACTTGCTTTGCGCCGGTGGAGTCCGCGACCACCATGTCGATGCGCGGCAGCGTCGAGTGCGCCGTGCCGATCGTGACGTTGGCCGCCGTCACCGCGAGCAGCGCGTGGTTCGAGCGCACCGCGCCCTTCGCCACCGCGAGCGTCATGTCAGGTGAACCCTGAGCCGTCACGGTGCAGCCGAAGAGCACACAGTCGCCGCGCACCCCAGCAGCGATGACATCGACCGAGCGGCGGAGCATACGCGACCACAAGTCCGTCGCGGAAGGCAGATCGACGAGCCGCGCCTGCACCTCCGCGACCGTGTATAGCCCCTGCTCGCCGAGCATAAGGACGTCGTGGAGCACCTCCCGGGTGATCCCATCCAGGTTGTAGTTCTTGACGATGCTAGCGAGTGTGACTTGCTCGCCCGCGTCTAGGTTGAACGCGGCGTGGACGTCGGCCAGCAACATGTCCGGTGCCCCACGTCGCAGCTCGCCGAGCGCGGCCGTGAACTGGTGCACCGAAATCTTTTCTTCCCCCACCGCGGGTGAGACGAGGCGAGTGAGCAACGACACGCGTGTGGCCTCCGAAAATGAGCGAGCCGTGCTGCCTCTGGCTCACCGGAACGACGTGGCGCGAGGAGACGTTTCCGCCTGCAATCAGGGCGAGGAGCTGTAGGTGAAGGAGTTGATCCGCACCGCGTCGCCCGCGTTGATCGTGGTCGAGGACAGGTTCATGTCGGCGCCCGACGTGGCGACCGTGCCGCGGAACACCTCGTTGTTGTCACGGTCGCGCGTACGGAAGTTCGCGGCCGTTCCACCACCCGCGGCGTTCGAGTCTTCCTTCGGCGCACCGTTCATCGTCGCGGTGCCGCCCGAAGCAGCGCCGAACGCAGGCGGAGCCGAGAAGAGGATCGTGGCGAGGACTGTGGTGAAGGCGGACGAGGTGGCGACCTGGATGTCGCCACTCGCGTCGGTCGCGCCCGCATCGATCGCATCGACCACGAGGTCAGCGAGAGAGTTGCGGATCGCCGTGACGTGTGTGAGGGCCATGCGTAGCTCCTGGCGGGTGCGGGGATCTTCCCGTGGGCCCGTATGCTGGCAAGTCGCAGGGGTGCTGTCTACACCCTGTTTTCAGGCAAGTGAGGCTCGCTAGACACATTGTCTAGCGAGCCTGTGGTCTGGTTTTTCAGCGTCCGCCGGTCGAGTCGTAGTTCTGCGTGACCGGCCCGCTGTACGTGACGTTCGGCATCGGGAACACGTTCCAACCACCCGTCCCGACCTTCACCTGCGCGTTACCCGTGCAGTTGACGATCTTGACGGACTGCGCGTTGCGGAACTCCATCACACCGTCCTCGAAGTGACTGTTCTCGATCAACACCGTGTCGGTGTCCCAACACTGAATCGTCCAGTCCTCCATCGGCTCGGGCAACTCGACGCGCGTGCCGCGAATCGTGAGGCTCGGCCGCGACTGACAAAGGATCCCGCGCGTCGAGCGGATGTGGTTGCCCTTGTAGTCCATGTCGAGGTTGCCGCCTCGAATGAGGCAGTCCTCGATCAGCACGGCCGCGTTGATGCGCCGAGTGTTGTACCCCTCCCAATCGATCTCGGCGGCGTGCTCGCTGATGAGGTACGCGCCGAATCGATCGCTCTCCGGATCACCGCACCGCTCGATCGTGACGCGTCGATAGGTGTGCTCGGAGGGCGCGTCTCCAAGGTGCGGGTCGCTCGACTCGTGCGGGTATTTCTCATTCATGCGGTACGCAACCTGCACGCCCGCCCCGCCCCAATCGGCGAAGTACGCGTCTTCGATCACGAACCCGCCGGGCGCCGATAGGTACGCACCGTGCTCTTGCCCCGGCCCGAGGAAGCGCGAACGCGCGATGCGCCAGTCCATCACGTCGTACGCACGGATACCCCACTGGCGGCGCGCGTTCGACTGGATGCGGAACTCGCAATCCGTGAAGGTGTAGCCCTGGTGCACGCCTTGACCGTAGTCGGCGAGCGTGACCATCTGACCCATATAGCTGGTCGGTCCGGTCGCGACGAACGCCGTGTAGGACTCGGCCGGGTCGAGGCGGTACGCGTCGTCCGTGAGGTTGACTGTGCCGCGGATCTCCGGCCAATCCGCTGTCGGTGGAGGAGTCGTCCCGCCATCCGGCGGAGGGCGTGTACCACCGTCCGTGGGGGGCGGGCGGGTGTCGTCTGTAGGCGGCGGACGAGACGGCGCCGGATCGACGTCCACCGGAGGCGGACGCGTCGAAGTGGTGCGCGCAGCCAAGAGGCGCTCGATCTGATCCGCCGCGTTCCAGATACTGTCCTGGTGCGTGCGAACAGCCTCGTTCCGAGCGATCGCCTTCGAACGCCAAGCGCTCTGCTTGATGATGACGAGCTGCGCGCGCATCTCGTCCAAAAGGGACGGTTCGCTGCGCGCGGCCGTCGTGGTTGTGGAACGGTCCTGCGGCTGTGGCGCTGCAACGGCTGCGAGCGCGAAGGTCGCAACCGCAAGTGCGAAAACGAGGTGTCGGACGTAACGCGGGGTCATGGTGTGGTCTCCTCCTGGGGCTCAGTACCGAATGATGTAGTTCTGCACGAGAGACGGTTGGACGATGCTGAATGGATCGGCCACCCCGGTACTAGTGGTCGTGCGAACTGTGTCCGCCTGAATGTTATTCGCGTCGGTTCCGTCCGCAGCGCCATCTTCTGCACCGGCCGCACCTGACGCGAAAACGTGGTCGTCGTAGGTGTGAGTGTGGGCGGGCATCTGCCCGAGCGTCATCGAACGGAACCCCAGATTGAACTTGCCGCCGAGCTGGTCCGCGACCGGGTTGGTCAACCTGTTGGCGCTCGCACCGCCCATGTTGTCCAGGCCAACAATCACGGCAGCACGCATGTCGGGGAGCTTGAACACGCTGGACGATGTCGGCGTGCCGTAAGCGATGCCGATCACGTTGAACAGGTTCTGGTAGACGAAGCGACTCACCTCGCGACCGTCGCAGAGGAGGAAGTTCGACGGGACGGTCCCGCCTGCGAACGGTAGCGTCATCCCGACCGGCACGTCCTCGCCGTCGAACAGCGAGAGCTGGTCCTCCAGATACGACTTGTTCACCAAGTGGCTCGACGCAGTCGGGTCCGCGACGTTGGTCGGGATGAAACCCGGGTCCGTGACGACCGGACCGTCAAAGCTCAGGTCGCCCAACATGAACAGACTGCCGGAGCGCGGTAGCAGCTCGTTCGTGAGTTGCACTACCGCCGCATCGACCAAGTCCTTGCGCATCATGCACGACGGCTGCGTCGGAACGATAGCACCAGACGGGTCGCCCACGTTGGTCACGCGGAACGAACCGGCGTTCAGCTCGTCCCCCAGCACGGCCGACCCGTTCAGCTTCACGACGCGCGAATCCAGGATCTGCTCGACATCATCCTGCGCACTGAACTGCACGTCTTCGAGCTGCTCGAACACGATCGCGTCCGTCACGGCAGTCGCGGTCGCGAGCTTGACGATCTTGAATCCGCCCATGTCGAAGTCGCCGCGCATCCACACGCCGGGCTGTGTCGTACTACCGACCGTCCCGTCGCGATCCAGGAAGAAATCGCGGATCCGGTTGACCATGTCGATGATCTGATTGAGCAGCAAGCGCGTCGTCTCGGTGCGCGTGTCGAGCGCATCGGGCTGCTGATTCTCTGCGACAGGTCCGATGCGCGTCAGCGGGCCGACCTCGGTACGCGCGGGCCACTCCGCGCCGGACGCGGGGATGGGGACGAGCGGGACGGTGGGCCACTGTGCCATGTCAGATTTTCACACAGATATTCATCGCCATCGACGGCTGCACGATATCGAGCGGCGTGCCCGAGCCGGTGGACGACGTGACACGACCCGCAATGTCGGTGAACTGACTCGTCGTATTGACGTTATTCGGTCCGAGTGCCGTACCACCAGTGTCGCCTTGTACCACGCTGTCGTTGTAGTCGTGCGTGTGGGCCGGGATCTGATTCGCGTTCAGCGCGATCGTCTCGGAGCCGAGCGCACCTCCGAGGATGTCGGCCTGCGGGTTCGTCACCAAGTTGGCTGACGTGCCGCCCATGTTGTCCAGGCCCATCGCGACGCGACCGCGGAAATCCGGCACGTTGAACGTGGTGCTGCCGTCGCCCGAACCGTACGTGATCCCCACGACCGCGAATAGAGCCGCGTACGTCGTGCGCGAAACCGCTTGCCCGGTGCACAAAAGCCAACCGATCGGAATGCTGATCGAGTCGCCCGCAAAGGCCGCGATCGTGCCGGGCGGCGTCACGGCGATCTCCGACAAGACCTGGAGCAGGTAGCCTCGCGACACCCCGTCGCCGTCTTGCGTCGGGATCGCGAGGTTCAGGTTCGTGACCTTGAACCCGCCCATGTTCAGGTTCCCGAGCATCGCGAGCGTGCCGTCGCGCTTCACGTACCCGGTGGTCAACGCGGTGAACGCGAGGTCGTGGTAGTTCTTGGTCACGCCGTCCGACGCGTTGATCGGCTCGGCCATGAACTCGACGCGGTTGCCTCCCATGTTGAGCGGCGCGAGCATCTGGTTCGTCCCGTCCGTGAAGAGGCAACCCGTCAGGTCGGTTGCGAGTCCGTCGAGGAACGTCTGGAGCGCGTCTAGCTGCTGCTTGGTGACGGCGTCGTCGTCGGCCACGCCAGCCGCCATGTTCACGACCTTGTGCAACACCGGCGCCGCCGGGTTGTCGCCCATGTTGAGGTCGCCGCGCATGTAGCTCGGGCTCGGCAACCCATCGACTTGTGCGAGCGCGCCGTCACGGTGCAGGAAGTTGTCGTTGAGCGCGTTCAGCACGGTGATGAGCTTGTTCATCGTGCTGCGCAGCGTCTCGGTCCTGGTGTCCAGCGCGCGCTGCTGCCGGTTCGCCGCTTCCGGACCCACCGAATCGGCCGACGGAGGGCCTTGGATCGGTTGCAGCAACGGGTAGATGTTGTCCGTGTCCGTGAGGTCCGTACTCTCCGGATCGGCAATCCCGTCGATGGGTATCTCGGGTACCTCAGCCACAGGTCACCTCCGCGTACGCGGCGCAAAAGTGGATACAGCTCATGGACGCGATACCTCGACCTCGTGTTCGAGCTGGATGGCGTGTGACGAAATCTTCACCTCGGGCGGGAAAGTCACGTGTGCCAGCATAGCGCCGTTGGCGAGGAACAGCCCCTCTTCGGTGATCGCAAAACCGTTGAGCGCGGTCGCGGCTTGCGGGATGACACCCGCGAACGTCACGGACGTGGCGCTCGTATAGAAGGCCGTCACCGAGTTGATCGTGTAGCTGGCCGGGTTCTCTGAAATGTCCGTGTCGATCGTGGCGGGCGTGGGCGGGCTGAGCGTCGTCCCGATCTTCATCGTCGTGACGCGCAGGTCCGCGATGCTGGAGACGCCGTACGGTCCGACCGACGGGAACCCCAGGCCGTGCCCGAGCATCCTCGACACCGCGGACAGGCCCTGATCGACGATCACGTTGCTGTAGCGCCGGATCTGCACGTGGCCGTTGGCCGCGAGTAGGTCGATCATCGCCGGAGCCAGCGGCGCGTCGCCCGCGAGGAACTGCACCGGGATGTGGATCACGCGCAGATGGCCGCGCACACGAAGGAACTCGTTCGACTTCATCCGATCACCTCGCCCGAGATAGCCGCGGTGGCGCGGTCCGCTTGCGCCGCAACCGTACCTTTGATCGGCAGCACCGTACCGCTGATCGCGACGGTAGCGGGGCCCGCCACTGCCGCGACGAGCGCGACCCGCACGTCTGTGATGACTGCGACACCTGCGCCATCGTCCACCGCGACCGCCTCGGCACCGACCGGCGTGTCGGTCGTGAAGGTGCGGATCCGGATGTGCGCGGGCAGGACGTTCTCCTTGAGGAACTTCGCCACCGTCAACTTGGTGCCGCTGTCGATCACGAGCAGTGGCGACCCATCGGGGTTGTTCAGGTGAATCGCAACCTGCGACGCGGGGTAATACTCGTCGGGCGACCCGGACGGGAGTGTGTTGTCGTAGCTGAACGGGCGCTCGATGAACTCGTCGGCCTCCCCGCCGGGCTTCACCCAAATGTGCGTGGCGTACCCGGAGAAGCCGAGCGTGCGCAAGGCAACGGGCACGGCCTGCGGCAGGCCCTTGATCTGCATGAGCGGGATCCAGTTCCGGATCAGCTCGCGTTGCTCTTCCTCGGGCTGCTGCGAGTCCACCGGGCAACCGAAGTTCCGAGCCAGCACCGGCACGTACGCGCTCGGACACAACGTCGGGTCGATGAAGTCGAGGATCCGGTCCGTATCGACGGCGAGCTGCACGTACTTGAGCCCGAGCATCTTGGCGTAGAAGTCGTAAATGCCCGCCGGGTCGAGCATCTCGAACAGCCTGACGCCGTCCAGCGCGCGCTGCGTGATCGTTCGGTAGGACTTCCACGCTTGCTCGGACTCGTTCCAACGCAGCACGACGGCCCCGTCCAGCACCACCACGACCTCGTTCTCCAGCGGACGACGGAACAGCACGACTTCCTCGTCGATCCCATCCCCCTGAATGTCCATGACGACGCGCATCCCGATCGAGTTCGGCAACGCGCCGCGGTCGGTGAGGAACGCACCTGGAGACGGGTCGAAGTCAGGCGACACGAGGAAGGCTTGGTACAACCCGACCACGAACTGACCATCGACTTGCAGGTTATCGACGTGCGTCACATCCGTCAGGTAGATCCACAGCGGGAAACATGGCCTCCGCCCCAGCACCCCGACCAATACTTCTGGATCCAGCTCGGGGAACGCGATGCTCCGCACATCGCCCGTGACGACCGCGACCGCATTGATGTCGCCCGTCAGGAACAACGTGAGCGCGGTCAGGCCGTCGAGCTGCGACAGCGCCTGTAGCACGTTGTTCTGAATCTTCGCCGAGACGATCAGCGAGCCGGTGAGCGTCGCGACCCCCTCAACGATGTTTGCCCCCGCAAACGGGTCGCCAACGCCGAGATACGCGTCCTGGACGAGCGAGCCGGAGAGGATGCCACGAGCGCGAATGCGCGCGTTATCAGGCGGTGGCTCGCCAAAGCTGCCGCCGCCGGTCGGCGTCTCGGCGAACCACTCCAGGAACGTACCAGCCGACAGAATCTCGGAGCCCGGGATGTAGCTCTTGCCGATGTAGTAGATCGACGCGCCTAGCAGCGAGTCGATCTCCCCGTACACGGAAGCAGTCGCCGACCCTGCGGCTGCCGCGACCGTTCCGGTGATGAGCACCACTTGTCAGGACTCCTTGGGTGCCGTGTCGTGTGCGGTCACCACCACGGCCCTGCACTCCGGGCACCCCAGCCCGCCGTCGTCGTCAACGTCCGGAACGCAGTCCTCCACCGTGCCGGACCATTCGCATGATCGGCACGTGCAGGGGACCTCCGCGATGCGTAGAAGGCGCACGACGAGCCCCGGGGGCTGCTCAGACGATGCGGATCGTCAGGGTGTCGGCCGTGATGGAGTCGCCGAGCGCGAGCGTCACGACCGAGCTGCGCTCCCAGAATGCGCACTCGTTGTTCGCCGGGTCGGTGAGGAACGCACCCTGGACGTTGTTGATCGCGCCGCCCGTCGCCGTGAAGGTCTGGTTCGCCAGCACCATCTCGACGTCGTTGCCGCCGCCGACGGACGGCGTCCAGTTGGCCTTGGCGATCGTCTTGTCGCTGTAGCCGCCTCCGCCGGGCGTGTTGAAGAGGTTGCTGCTCATGATCTTCGTCGCGGTGCTCGTGTTGTCGTAGAGCTTGAGCTTCGTGACGATGTGAGCGATGCCGCCCTGATCGACCTGGGCGGGGCTGGTGGAGAGGCCGAGCAACGCGCGGCGGTCGTCGATCAGACCGAGCTGCTGGCCATACTGTGTAAGACTGGGCATGGTTGGTCCTTGTCGTGAAGGGGTGTGGGTTAGCCAGCGATCAAGGTGAAGATGAGCGACCGCAGGTTGATGGACTGAATCGAAGTGAGATCGACCTCCGATGTGAAGAGGATCTCGTTGTTGTACAGGTACGAGTCGTCGTAGTAAGCGATCGACGACGTACCGGGGATCTCGATGTCCTGGAGCGGCTGGAACGGCCCGCCCTCGCTCCCGTCGATGTCCGTGTCGGTGCGGAACTCTTCGATCACGGTCCCGAGTCCCGGATCATCGAAGTCGATGTGCTCGAACACGACGCGCTTGAGCGTGAAGCCTTTCACGCCCGGCACCTTGAGCACCACGCTGTAGATGTCGGAGATTTGGATCAGGAATCCGCTCGACGACTCGAACAGTCCGATCAACGCCTTCACGATCCCCGCGTGCACGTCCTTGAGCGCGTTGGACGTGTCGTACTTGACCTGATCGAGATCCAGGTCCACCAGTGCGATCGTCGGCCGGATCACGACGTTGTGCGCGCCCGCCATCGTGCGCGTCTTCAAGTACGCCTGCACGTCGTAGCTGCGCGACGTCGGCGACTGCACATAGCGCTGGTACGCAAGCGCCGTCGTCGTGCCTTGCACCGGACTGGTCGAGACGAACGTGAACTGCTCGCTGTCCCAGACGTGCACTCGCACGATGTTGCCCTGGTAACTGGACTGCGGGTTATCCACGAACGCGAGCGCGACCGGCGTGAACGCTTCCACCGCCTCCTGGTAGTCGGTGATCGTGATGACCTTGTCGAGCGTGCGGATGTACGCGGGAATCGATCGCCGCAACTCTTCGACAGTCTCGCGATTCTGCCCGCCTGTCGCCGCTCCCTCGGTATTCTGGAGCGTGATCGCGGCCGTCGTGCTCGTCCCGATCACGCTGACCTGCATGGAGCCGCGGATCGTGTTGATGCCCGTGTTGCCGGACGAACCGTTGGTCGTTCGGTACTGAATCGTCACATTCCCCGACGGCACCGCACCGGCCAACCCGTCACCGAACCGCACGGTGAGGCGACCCTGCCCGTCGAAGAAGACCTCGTAGGTCTCGGTCGCGTCCGTCTCCAACGCGACGTTGCCGACTTGCGTCCACTCGTTCGTCGGGTCACTCGGGTCCCCGACGAACACGTCCCAAGAATCCTGCTCGACCACACCGCGCGCCGTTCGGAACTCCTGCCGCGGTTGCTGCGTCGCCTGAAACGACTCGGAGTATGACTGCCCTTCCTTGAGCGTGAGCGTGACGATCGACGATCCCGGGACGATCGTCGTGTCCTCGACAACCTCGTAGCGCAGTCCGTTCGCTCCCGTCAGGAACTGCCCGGCCGCGACGAGCGCACCGAACGTCACGACGTTCGCGGGCAACGCGTCCGATACCACCTCGACGGTCGCGGAGCGCGCGCCACGCACCGGGGCACCAACGCTCCGGGCGAAGCGCAACGCGCTGTCGTAGCGACGACAGGTCGCCAGGAACACCTCCTGCGCGGTGATGTCCTGCCCGTACGAGAGCAAGTCCACCGCGTACGCCACCATGTCGGTCAAGAGCATCCCGAGACTGGTGGTCTGGAAGTCCGTCAGGTCTTCCGGGCGCGTCGCTTCGATGAACTCGATCAGGTCCGCGCGAACCGTCGCGAAGTCGCGCGACGTGTAGTTGATTTGCGGGGGCTTGGGTGCATCAACCACGATCAGCTCCCGATGAACGTCTTGGGCACCAAGATGGTCTGTTGCTGTTCGGCCGCGAGATCATTGGTCAGACGGAAGAACACCTTGATCTCGATGCCGCGCTGCACTTCTCGGATCGCCGTGCGCGAGATCCTCACGTTCGAGAGCTGACGATCGGAGGCTTGCCGGATCGTGTAGTCAACGAGCGGGAAGTCGCCCTCGACCACCGGCTCGAAGAGCTGCTCGTACAGCGAGCTGCCGACCGTGCGGCGCATGAATCGCCCGCCCATCGGAGTCATGAGCGCGAGCAACAGGTCACCCCAGGCAGTGTCACCGGGTGTCTTCGACTCGAAGTATCCGCCGGGTCCTTTCGTCGCCGGAAGGGCGAGACCGCGCAGTTCCGTCGAGGCTTTCAGGTCGGGCGTGGGCATCGGAAGCGCCAGTCTACGGCCCGAACCCGCCCCTATCTACAGTCAGGTGACCAGGATGTTCGGTGCGTTACCGGCTTGCAGCACCCCGTTGGTCCAACCCGTGCTGAGGATCGTGACGGCGCCTGGAATCAAGACGGCCCGACCCTCGACGAAGACCTTCACGGTTGAGGCGCTGGCTGAAATGATCGCGCCGCCCGCGGTGGTCGCCTGCCCGAGCAACATGACGCTCCGCCCGTTGAAGAACGTCTTGAGCGAACCCGAAACCATCGGGAACGACGCGTACACCGGCGGGGTGGACGGGTACACGTACGGTCCGCCGATGTCACCCGCAACTACAGCGAGGGGCATCCGTGCCGCTTCCAATACTCATGGTGCTGTTCCAACGTCGTGAACCCGACCGTTTCGGGCGCGTCGTGCTCGCGTCCCAGATAGAGAATCACCTCCACGTGAATCTTGCGCGGCGTCCGATCCGCGTAGTCGATCGGGTCGAAATCCACGCGACTCACGGCATTCGGGTTGATCCCGGGCGCGTACACGATCGTTCGATCCCGGTGCACTTCCCCGTCAGGCAACGGCGTTCCTCCGTCCAGAGTGTACGGAATCAGGAATACCTGACCGGGATTGAACGCGTGAACTTGACGCGCAACCTGACCGTCAATGGTTCTAACCGAATCGTACGCCTGCATCAGACCAGCTCCCCACGCAGCGCCTTGAACTTCGCTTCGCCCTGCGAAAGCCGCTGGATCAGGGCTGCGAGATTCTGATCCAGGCTCGCTGGAACACCACCCGTGAACGAAAAGCCGTCCGCGAGCGTAGCGAAGGCTTGGTACGGACCCGTCACGAACTCCTCGTTGCCGCACACCGTCTGGACGGACGCGGAGATCACGAGCGCCTCGGCAAACGAGTCGGCGCTGAACTGTAGGCGCCGCATCTCGCGTTCGTACTTGCGTGCCTGAGAGATGAGCTTCGCGTTGGGCGAGCCGCTCAGGGCTTGCTCGTAGTCGGCGCGGGCCGTGTCGATGTCCCCGACCGTCAGGGCTTTGACCGCGGTCAGTTGCGTGTTCGGGTCCAGGTCAGTCAATTCGGTGATGTCGTCGATGCCGAGCGCCAGCGGCGTGAGCGGACACGTCACGTACGGCAAGATCCCGAGGTAGTCGAGCGGGACAGGGGCGGGGATCGCGCCCACCGCTGCATCCACGTCGTCCACCGCCACGCCAGCGGTCTCTCCGAACGCGTCGTTGAAGAAGCTGGTCAACGTCGTGATCGACCGCAGCTTGTCCAACTCGGTCTGCACTTTCTTGCGCAGCACCGACAGGACCGCGTCCGGGCAACTTCCGCAACTCATGGCGTCTTCACCGGGGTCGATTCGCTAGACACATTGTCTAGCAACAGGGCGCGGGGCGGTAGTAGACACATTGTCTAGCCGATCAGGATGACCGATCCATCGACCCGGACGGTGGACCCGCTCAACACTTCGGCCAGCGAATCCGCGTCGATCGTCACGACCGGAGCGGCCATCACGATCTGCGAGTCCGAACCGAGCGACATGATACCGCCGCACATCAGGTCGAGGTTGGCGACGGCCGCGAGCCTCACGCTCGCGTTGCCGTCCACCAAGAAATCGGCTCCAGCGTTGATCGTGAACGTGCTGATGGCGCTGACTTCGATGTCGGCCGCCCCGAGAATCTCGATCTTCTGTGCGCTTTCGATCTTCGTGGTGCCGTCCACGTCCATCGTGACGTCCCCGGTGACGAGTAGATCCAGCTTGCCCTCCAGGTCGATCAGCGTGTCGCCCTGCGCCAGGATCGTGAGCTTCGCGTCCGTCTCCAGTTTCAGGTCGTTGACCGCCTTGAGCGTGACTTTCGACGCCGAATCGATCTGGATCTCACCGGCCGCGTCCACGTCCAGTAATCCCGCACTCTCGACCTTCACGGTCTGAGCGGCCTTGATGTTGATCGTCGGGGTGGTCTCGGGCAACGGCGCCGTCGCGCCGGTTGTGGGCGGCTGGTACTCACCGATGTTCACGACGGTGGCGGCGCGGATGTTCGTGACGCCTTGGCATCGCAGAAGCGTCTCGTCCTCCACGTCCGCGATCAACGTCTTGGTCCGCACCGTGGCGCTTTCGGCCGCCTGCACGTTCGCAGACTGACAGAGGATGTTGACGCGACCCTCGGCTCGCACCTCGACACCACCGTCGCGAGCACTGACCCGCACGTACGATCCGTCCGGCGTTTCGAGCTTGATCCACAGCTCGTCGTCGAGCGGCGACATCTCCATCTTGTTGCCAGCTCGATCGATCCGCGTCCATCGTTTCGACGTGCGCGCGTAGTCCCCGGTCTGCTCACTGGACAACGGCGGCAGCCCGCCTTCGTAGTTGAGGATCCCGCCCATGATGACGGGGTATCGCCGGTCCCCCGCCTCGAACACGACCCACACGGGATCGCCGACCTCGAATGCCGGGATGTCCCCGAAGAAGCTGCCCGCGAACGTCGCGCCAATTTCGGCCCAGGGCAGGTGATCGCTCTCAACCTCCTGCGGATGAACGTTGCCCACGCGAACTCGATAACGCTTGCGCTGCTCCGGATCCGCCACCACCTCGATCGAGGCGCGGTAGGTCCCCGGGAACTTTTCCTGCGGCGGGCCGTACGGGTCGCGGCGCATCAAGCCTCCACCGTCAACGCGACCGTCTCGCCAGCATCGCTCGCAGCCTCTTCGGGCGTGATCGTGGTGGACGCGACGGTCGGCTCGGTACCGGGCTGTGAAGAGATGCCCTCGCGCGTGAGCGTGAAGCCGGTCGTCCAGTCTGCCCCCGCGCTGAACGCGTGCTTGACGGAGAACACTTGGAAGTTGCCCGACAGGTAGTGCTGTTCGCCGTTCGTCTTCACGACCTCGACGCGCACATAGTCCATGACGCGGACCCGGTGCGTTCCACGCACGCTCATCTCGGCGTTGTACGTAATGCGCCGATAGTGCTCGTGTCGCGAACGCGCGATGCGCTCCACTTCGGCCGGATACCGCGAATACAGGTTGACGTAGCTGTGCGTGCCGTCTCCCAGGCTCGGCTTTGCCGCCGCGTCGAACGTGGTGGGAGCACCTTCACCGCCAACTCCGGCGCTGGCACTGGAACTGACCTCCGCGGTGCCGCCCTGCGCGCTGACCGGCGAGGTGAACTTGGCGTTTCCGCCACCCTCCAGCACGCCGAAGATCGCCGATTCGGTCGGCGCGAACGAGAGCACTTCCCCCGACATATCGCGCGCCAGCCGGTACGCGTGAGTCTGACCAGACAAGAAGCGCGAAGTGTGGAAGTGGAGCGTGTCCTCTTCGTCGAAGAACAAGTGGTAGTCGCTGCCACCGTTCAAGCTCCGCGCCTGCTTGAGCAACTGGTCTCGGATGAAGTTGAAGTCCGATTCCCCTTTGGAGTTGAAGGGTGTCTCAAGCGCCGCGTCCGTAGGTTCGATGATCGACGCCCACCCGTTGAGCACGGCGATCGCCTCGACGATCTCGGAAGCGCGCATACCTTCGGGGAATGAGCGGATCTTCCGATCCACCGCGCCCTTGCCCGGAGCGCGGGCCATGATTTCCAACGTCAGCGAGGTGCCGTGCGGTTGGAACTCTGGTTGGCTGCGGATGACCCAGCCGTTGAACGTGCGTTGCACGCTGTTGTTCACGTCGTCCCAGCCGAAGCTGAACTGGATGTTGCGATCGGCTTCGGCCGCGAGGATCGCCAGCTCCAGGGCGTCAAACTCCGTATCGAACAGCGTGAGGCTCGCGGTCCACGAGCCGCCCGTATTCAACTCGACGCTCACCTCTTCGAGGTACTGGTGAAACGGCAGATCGATCGTCGTGCCGCCGCCCTGTAGCGTCGCGGATCCGACTAGAGAAGTACGCGAGTCGGTCGTCACTGCCAGACCCCGGACATCGGTCCGCCGCTAGGCCCGGACGGGAAGTAGCTGAGGTCGGCCTTGAACGACCGCACCACGTCGAAGGTCGCGTTGAAGCGACCGCCGTGCGGACGAAGCAGGTCCGTGTCCATCGACTCGAACTGCCACTCCATGTCGCCACTCGTCAGCACGCAGCGCGCCGTGAGCAGCGTGCCGATCTTGAGGATCACGGGCGGGGGCGCGTACGACACGCCCTGTTGCGGGTGGTACACGGGGTACTTGAGCGCGTCGAGCCAGCGCATCGGCTGAATGACTTCTTCTTCGATAGCTTGTGCCGTCGCCGAATTGATGCCTTGCGCTTGGAAGGAGAAGCCGATCTGGATCTGTCGGCTCGGGTTGTTGACCCAGGCTTTGTGCGGCTCGGCACGACCCACCACATCCGTCTCGGTGTAGTTGGGCGACACCGACTCCGTCACGCCTGACGACCAGTCCGCGTACGTGAAGCGCAGGATGGTCCCGAGCGGATGCTGCCAGAGTGATCGATGCGGCCAATCCGGATCGATCGCCAGCGTCAGCCGCTCACCGAGGTTTGCGTCCACGACCATCTAGTAGTTCCCCTCAGCGAGGTCGCGCGCCACTGCACTGCCTTGACGGGGCGCACGCAAGGGCGAGGCGGACGGCTCGGGACGAGACGCGGCGGCGGCCTGCGTGCCCTGGAGCCCCACGAGGCGCTCCAGGAGGCTCGCGATGACGTCCAGCTTCTCTCCCAGAGGCTCGGGCGACGCGCCAGACAGCTCGGCTTGGATGACCTGTTGGATGGCGCCGGGTGCGACGGGCGCGACCTGAGGCGTTTGCGTGAGGCCCTGGATCAGCGAGGTCTTGGCCAGGACGCTCTCCAGGGCGTCGAGGAACGGGCCGACCTGTTCGGTCAACTTGGTGGCCGCGTCGGCGCCACCGAACAACCCGCCCAGGAAACCATCCGTCGGTAGCTTCCGGACCGTCTCGGTCAGGCGAGCGTACGCCAGAACGAAGCCGCCCAGGTTGTTTACCGTGGCGGTCAGCGCCTTGATACGGTCCGGCGCCGAGATCGTCAGGTTCGCGATCGACGCGAGTAGTCCATCGAGGAATCCGGTCGGGCCCTCGGCCGCGCCCCCCGTGAACAGGCTCAACACGGTCGAGCCGAGCTGCACGGCGCCGAGTGCTGCCATCGAGGCGGCGAGCGCCGTAATGCCGCCCGCGATCGAGAAGAGCGCGGGTCCGATCGCTAGCAGGTGTGATGGATCCACCGCGAGCATGGACTGAAACACGGCGACGGCGCTGTGCAGCACTTCGATCAAGCCTTGCCCGATCGTCGTGATGAGCGTCTGTAGCACCGGCATGAACGACACGACGATGTCGGACACCCCACCGAACGCCGCGATCGCCACGTCTCCGAACACCTTGATCGAAGGAGCGGCGAGTCGAAGCGCCGCACCGAGCGAGATGATTGCCGCGACGAAGCTCACGGTGAACGCGATGCCGGGGGGCGAGAGCAAGACCGTGCCCAGCACCGTCACGCTACCGGCGAGCGTCGTGAGCCCGGTGCTCAAACCCGCGAAGATGCTGGCGACTGCGCCTCCTGCGCCCACGCCGCCCGCTGCCGATCCGAGCCCCAGGAGCTTGCCCGCGAGCCCGCCGATCACACCGCCGAAGCCTTTGGCGAGCTTGAGGCCGACCCCGATCGCCTCGACGCCGAGCTTGCCCAGGTAACCGACAGCCAGGAGCGCCGACAGGTTGAACTCCTTGAAGAAGTCCAACACTTCGACACCCTTGACGCCGAATACGTCGAACCCGCCGACGAACTCTGTGAACCGCTCCTGTAGCTTCTCGAACGCCGTGCGATTAGCTCCCGCACGGTCAGTCAGAATCAACATCCCGTCGCCCAATGCCACGACACCCTCAGCCGACTTCGTGAGTAGCTCCTCCATCCCGGCGGCGTTCGCCACCGCCTTGGAGAGCTGTGTCGGATCGATGTTCATCGCGCTGGCAAAGGCGCTGAGCTGGGCCGGGCTCATGCCGTTGAGCGCGTCGGCCATGTGCTCCATCATCCCGGCGATGTCGCCGGTCTCGAAGTTCGCGCGGATCTCCTCGACCGTGCCGCCGAACAGCGCGGAAGCCGTCTGCATCTCCTTGATGTTCTCGGGACCACCCACGAAGGCTTTGGCGAGCGTCTCGCGCAGGTTGTCCGCGTTGATGAAGTTCGTCTCCAGCACCGCGCCAAAGCGGTTGAAACTGTTCACCATCGTGTCGCGCGCCGTGTCGCTCATGCCGCGTAGCACGGAGTCGAGCACCTCGACGTCTTTCTGCGTCTGCTCGAACAGCTTGCCCGCCGTCACGTTGAAGCCCGACGTCTCGTCCGACAGCCGCGCCATCGACGCGAACAGCGCGTCCGTGCTTTCCTGCGACTGCCCCATCGAGCTGCGCCACAGGAAGCCGAACTCCACCGCCTTCTCGGCCGCGGCGTCTGTACCTTTCGCGAACACCGCGGCCGTAGCAGACAGCTCCAACAGGCCATCTTTGAGCTTGATACCCTGCGCAGCAGCCTCGCCGATCGCGAAACCCAACTCGTCCGGAGACACGCCGTCGATCGCGCGAGCGACACCGAAGCTCTCGGTCTTTACCTCGGCCAAGCGGTCGCGCGACAGACCGAGGAACTTGTTCGCTTTGTTCAAGCTGTCGATGAACGACGGGATCTCACCGCCGCCCAACGTAGTGAACACCTCGGACGCACCGGCTGTCAGTTGACGGATGCCATCCTGGGCTTTATCGAGCGCAGTCGAGAGCGCAAGGAAGCGCGCGGGCCCGAGAATCTTCTTGAATAGGTTCTCGAACACCCCTCCTGCGGCTTCACCTTCCTCACGAAACTGTTCGAGCTGTGTCCGTGCCTGGACGATCGCGGGTGAGAGCCGAACCTTAGTCGAGTACGAGAGGTTGGCGACCTCTTCGTCGAGGTTGCCGACACGGGTCGTGAGCAACGCCACGCCCTCGTTGTAGGTGGCGATGTCTTTGGGGTCCGCGAGCCCCGCTTCGAGCGCGCCGCGCAACGTGAGCAGCCCCTTGGTCAGGTTCTCCACGTCCGCGATCGTCTCGGACAAGCCGGACGCTTTCGTGAAGCGTCCCCCTGCGTCACGGAGGTTGCCCGCCATCTCCTGTAGCTGCTTGGTCACCTCGGCCGGGACGACCATCTCGCCGGGCTTGAGCAGCGCCATCACGGAGTCGAACGCCTTGTTCGGACCCTTGACGATGCCGCCCTCTTCCATCCGCGGGATGTCGAAGCGCCCGACCAGATCAGGCGGCATCCTCATGCGCCGCCCCTCGGTCAATCGCAGCTTCACGTCCGCAAGCGCGTCACCCACCGCCTTGCTGATGAGCTTGGAGAACTTGCGCTCCGACGTGACAGTGAACTCCAGGTTCACCTTGACGGTGAACGGCTTGATGGCCTTGGAGAGCGCCGCTGCGGTCTTCTTGACGCTGGACACGCTGCGCTCGGGCAGCTCCGAGACCGACTCCACCAACGCTTCGATCTTCGACAGTGCGCTGCTCGCACTGTCGAAAGCACGTTGGTTGAGCTTGTCCAACGCCCTGACGTAGTGCGTGTACGTCTTCTCCGCACGCGAGAGCGTGGACGTGAATGTGCTGTCCTCGATTTCAAGATAGAAAGCCGATCGCGTTGTCTGAGAACGCCATCGAGCTACCCTCCTCCCCGACGCAACGGCGGCGGAGCGGCGCGAACGCGCGTGGCCTTGAAATCGTTGTGCTTGGAGCAGGTCACGTCAGGTCCCCGACTCCGGCTTGCGCGTCAGGAACGCGGTCAGCGCGTCGCGACTCGGGATCACGAGTTCCTGCCCGGGGAACATGTCGCGCTCCTGATCGATGATGCTGTTGGCGTACCCGATCGCCCACCACAGATCCTCGAACCCCGCGCCGTAGTAGCGCGTGGCGATGAGGTCGAGGAAGCCCACTTCGTTCGAGCTGACACGGTGCGTCTGGAAGTTCGTGCCGAGATCCTCGAAGTCCACGAGCGGCGGCAGCAGCCCGAACTCCAACCCATCCTCGTTGCGCCCTTCCAAACGCGGCGCGTCATCCGAGTTGAAGAACACACGCGCGAGTTTGTACCGGGAGCGGTTGGACAGTCGGAGCTGCCCGAGTGCCGCTTGCGCTTCTTCCTCCAGCGCGAACACCTGCTCGGCGAGCGCAATCTGTAGCTCGACGGCCGGAGGCACCTCGGGGGCGCCCGCACCCGGGATGATGATGACCTCGGCCGGGTCGTTGTTGAACTCGTCGCCCTCCATCCGCAGGAAGAGCGAATACCAGATTTGGTCCGGGTCGATCTTCGACTGGATGACGAAGCGGATGCGCTTGCCGTCGAAGTCGAGCCCGAGCGGGATCGTGAACGTATCGACCTGATCCCGGTTGAGTGAGAACGTGCCTTCGGTCTCGTCGATCCGCACCAACGTCTCGGTGCTGCTGTCCACCATCTCGACCTCCCACCAGTGGAAGACCGGACCGGCATCGGTAGGACCCGCGTTGGCCGTCGCGACCACGTTGTGCGCGACGTCTGCCGTGACCGACACGATCGTGGGGAGCGGGTTCTGGAACGGCAGCGCGCCGCCGCCGCTCGTGTCGTCGTCCTCGGGCTCCAGCACCGGGTACGGCTGATCCGTGTACTGGTAGTAGTCGCCGAACGTGATGGATTTGTGATCGACCGTCGTGAACGGCAGCTCTTCGTCGATCTGGTACGCCCGCGCCATGCCGGTGGCGAAGAGCTTGCCCGACGCGTTCACCGGCACGGTGATCGCCGCGGTCTGCACGATGCTCTGCGGATTCGACGGCACCTGATCGTGCGTGAGGAGCGTGTACGCGCCCTCGAAGACACCATCCCCGGTCGCGTCGAAGTTGACGCGCGGAGCGGCGGTCAACAGTAGTGCCGAACCATTGACCGCGGCGATCAGGTTGTCCAGCGTGATCTGCACGTTGGCGCCGATCGTCACGGCGACGTTCATTCCCGAAACTCCACCGCCACTATCGAACTCGAAAGTCCGCACGGTGCCGCCGTCGCTCACCGTGAACCGATCACCGTCGAGCGGTTGCCCCGCCAGCTCCAACGTCCCGACCGCACCGCGATCGATGAACAACGTCTCGGGCGTCTCGTCGATATCGCGCGGCGGGTAGTCCACCACGGACGCGCCGAACGTCAGAGACGGGTCCGGATAGGCTTGCAGCGCGACGCGCCATTCCTCTGCCTGAATCTCCAGGCTGTACAGCTCCTGCGCCGACAACCCATTCAACAAGTCCTGCACCATATCGTCGGTGATGCAGGCCGCGATCACGAGAGCGTCACGGTAGTCGGCGTTGTCACAGAGCTGGAGCCCTGTGCCGCTGCTCGCCGTGCCGGTCGCGGTAATCGCGTTGGGCTCGACCAACGCGTTGCCGATCGCCAGCGAAACCGTTTGATCGACCGCGTTCCACCGGAGACAGAAGATCGCGGGCAGTCCACCGGCGATTGGCTGATTCCGTCCATAGTCGTACCTGTCCGGCGTCCCGGTATCGCCGACGAACAAGAACAGGTCCTTGGTCGCGTTGTCGTAGAAGAGACGGAACCCTAGGAACTCGATGAAGTCCACGTCCACCGACGAGGTCGAACCCTTACGGCCGCGCACCAAGAGCGTGATGTCGCTGCGGAAGTCGCGGAATCCGGTCGTGATCTCCGGGTGGTCCTGGAACGTGGGCGGGGTGAAGATCCGGTACGTTCCGTTCTCACTCGCGTCGGTGGACGAGGAGTTGAGCGGGTAGTTGGACGTGAGGTTCGAGTCGGGCCCGTACGCGCCCACGTTGATAAAGTCCAAGCCCCACACGTCCGAGTACAGCGGCACTGCGAGGTCCAGGTCGGCCGGTAGCACGAGCGGACGCGGAGACGCGACGGACATGAGCGAGCGTGCGCTGATCGTCTCGATCCACGTGTGGAACGCCGTGTTGATACCGTTCGAACCGATCGAGTACGGGTCCCATGCGGCTTGCAGGGCCGATGCTTGCGGCGGGCTTGGGATCACGCCCTGCGCGGTGATTCCCTGCGCCTCCGAGAGCGTGAGGGTCGCGTTCCAAATCCACACGCCGCACACGGCGCCACGGTGGAAGTTGGACCCGACATCCGAGTTGTTCACGCGAGCACCGATCGCGAACTTCGCGGTGGTCGTCACCATCGCGCCGACGCCAATACCCGTCTGCGTACCCTCGTCGGTCGCGCCGTTCACGACGACGCGGATGTCCGTGCCGTCGTAGGTGAACACCACGATGGATCGAGTACGAATCGCCGTCGCGTTCGGGCGCGACACTCCAACCCCAAGCAGCGTGGTCGATACGGTCGCGGTGACGAAGCCGGTCGTCTTGTCCCACGTCACTTCCCAACCGCTCTGTGAGCCGCTCGGGTCGTGTTTGCTGACGAGCGTGCCGGATTGGCTGGTGTTCGCCACTTCCGGGTCGATCAGCACGGCGCACGAGAAGTTCGTGCCGCCGTTCAAGTCGGCGTCTGTGTCGTCGTCGTACCAGACGAAGTTGTCCGTGCCGTTGAAGAACAGGTAGGGCGGCGAGCGCAGCGTCCCGATGTTGACCGGCTCTCCCGTAAGAGTGGCGACGCTCGCCACGACGTTGTCGGTCCCGTTGACCGGGATGAGCGAACCGAAATCCACCATCGCGAGGCCCTCAACTTGGGCGCTCGCTTGAATCACATTCCCGGACGGGTTCAGGCCGCCGATCACCGGCTGGAACAGCAGCGACCCTCCGAACTCTGCGCGCCCGATGATCGGGAGCGCGTTCAGCATGTAGCTCTCCGCGCCTGCCGCGAGGGTCGCGTCAAGATTGCCGGAGAGATCCGCCTTTCCAATCGCAGTCTTGGCCTCCAGCGTCGAAAGGAACGCGAGGCTCGCTATCACAGCACCGGCCGGAAAGGCCGACGTGCCGGTCAGGATGTGCTCAGTGCCGCCGGGCGGGTTGCTCTTGCCGAGCGTCAGGTTCACGCCACCTGCGAACTGCGACGTGCCGAGCACCAACCCGTCGATGACCGCACTTACGAAGAGCGCCCCCTCCACCTCGAACGCGGCGGATAGGGGGTTCTTGCCTTCGGGCAGCGGGAGCCCCGACAGGGTGTAGTCGACCATGCCGTGCGATCACAGGTAGCGGAACTTGAGGATGTGGAGGTTGTTGATCTCCCCGTTCGAGCCGCGCGTGGTCGCGCCGGGGTCGTCGCGCTGAACCGAGAACCTCAAACGGATGCGCGCCGTACCGGACGTCGTGTCCTTCGCCACGTACGCGGTGTAAGTCACGAGGTTGTAGCTGAGACCGCCTGCGCTGTTGACGAAAGCCGCGTTCGCACCGGCGCACTCGATCGTCAGCACCGTGGCGTACGCGCCGTTGAAGTTGTACTGGACGCGGATCGGGTTGAAGCCCTCGGCCGTCGCGGTGCCGGACTGCGGGTCGTCCTCGTTCCTGATCGTGACTTGCACCCGGTACAGCGTGTCGGGCGGGTCCGACACGTTGAGGTCGATGTCGAAGTCAACGGTGTGGGTCGCGGCCGTCGAGGACGCAGCGATCGCGACGAGCTGGGTGTCCGACCCGCCGGGTGCCGAGACGAAGTTACCCGAACTCGGCGTGAGCGTGATGACCGTGGGAGTCGGGAACGAACTGCCGTACCCAGCGGACGTGAGATTGTAGTGGTCGTCTCCGGTCTGGAGCAGCGTGCCGATCGAAAGCTGATCGACGATCGTGCCCGGATTGTTCGGTTCGAGCTTGAGCGCGACGAGCTGCCCGGTGTTGTACGTGGGCACCAAGTACCAGTCGATGTTCGTGTTCGGGTCGATGCGCACGCCGAGCGGAGCGCTCACGTCTCCGAAGCGCACACCTTCGCCGGTGAACACGTCTTCCCAATCAGGCCGCACGTCGTCGGCGTCCAGTTCCGGCACGACGGGGCCGAAAAGCTGTGTCAAGTCAGACTCCAACCCGTCCGGCACCAACACGACACGCCCGATGATGTGGCCGCCACCGCCCGTGGAGATGAGCCGCGGGCTCGGTCGCGTGTCCGGCCCGTAGTAGGGCCGCATCGGATATTCGACGTTCTCCAGGTTGTACAGATACGAGTTGACGATCGCGGTGTTCGTAGCGTTCGCCACGTCATCGTTGAACTGCATCCTGTGGATCTTCGTCCGCAAGATCCCGAAAAACTCGTTGGAGCCGCCCGTGTTCCAGATTTCGCTGGCCGAGCCAGACTCGACCATCGGGAACGGTACGATCGGGTTGAGGCGGTTGAGGTTGACGTCCTCTAGCACGGGCAGCTCGCGCCCGGGAATGCGCGCGCCTAGCGCGAGCGCCCCGTACGCCATGAGGTCACCGAACTGCGAGCGCGTCGTGCCGGAACCGACGAAGATGAACAGTCCACCGGGCCCGAGGTAGACAAACCAGTGACCAACCGGGAGCCGACCCTGGTCGGTTCCGGCGTGCCCAGAGTGAACCAACCAATCAGTCTTCTGAATGTACTGTCCGACCGAATGTGTGTAGACGGCGTCGATGGCCGATGTGGCGGTTCCGTAACCGTTGCCCGACACTCCGCGCGAGCGCGGCTTGTTGATGATGTTCTCCAACGTGGCCGCGCCATCCAACCGGATGGCCTCGTCTATCACCACGTAGTTTACGACGCGCGTCGGGTTGGTCGTCAGGCTGGTCTCACCGACGTACATCACCACGTTGAAGCAGGGCCGGTACAGAGTCTGCTGCACCCGGAATGTGGACGAGTCCGGGTAATCGAACGGGAAGACGTACGTGCCATCGGCCGTCACGTGCTCCGGATCCGCCATGATGTCGAACGGCCACAACGACACCAGCGGGATCATCCCGACAGTCTTGAGAGCGCCGCAAAGGTGAGACGTGAAACCGACCTTCGAGAAGTCAGTGAAAACACTGTTCTCGTAGACCTTCGGGAGCTGGGCTTGGAGGAAGGCCGTCATGGGTCACAGCACCAGCGAAGGAGTGGACGGGACCTCGATACCGAGCTGTGAGAAGCGGCCGTTGTCGTCGATGCGCAGCACGCGGTAGGTCGCGCCTGTCACCGCGTCCACGATGTTGACGAACGGGAGCAACGTGTAGTCCACCACAGCGAAACGGAAGACTCGACGCAGCACGTCCCGAAAGTCCAGGACCGTGAAGTTACTCACCGCGGCGGCGACGTTGTTGCTCGACAGCGCGCTGTTCACGCCCGCGCGTATCTGACCCAGGTGTTGCAACATCGCCACTTGCGAGATACGGAAGCGACCATCCAGCGGAGTGTTGATGAGCCCGAAGCTCGCGGCGAATTTTGAGCTGAGCGTCTCGGCCGAGACGACATCGACGCCCGTCGAACCGCTGGCACCGCCCACGTTGGCGCCCAGGAAGTTGTCGATCGCACCCACGTAGTAGGCGCGGAAGTTCTCCACGTTGCTGGTCAACGTGTAGATGTTCGCGGTACCGCGCGGAGTGATCGGCTGGAGCGACGCGGTGAAGTTCTTGTCCGTCCCGTCGTTCGTGACGAAACGGTCGTTACGTACCGCCGTGAACTTACAGTTGCGCCGGAAATCCAGGATCAGTCCTTGCGCGGTCCACTGCACCGCGACGCTGCGCGTGCCGTTGAATTCCGGGATCGCCCCGAACGTCATGATCGCGCCGTGGCCGAGGTTGGTGTTGAGGCCACCCGAACCGCTCTCCAGGTACAACGCGTCCTCCCCACCGTAGATGAGGAAGTTGTTCACGGTGAAGTTGTCGAGGCTGATGCGAATCGACCCGAAACGGACGTCCGACCCTGACCCGGAGATCGCGTCCGTCGTCACGACGTTCACCGAACTCGCCACGTACACCCCGGTCGCGGCGGCATTCTGCACGAACGTCTGGAGCACGATCTGCGGGCCAGTCTCGGAGCCGACGCTCGCCGAGCTGTCGTAGCTGAGGACGATGCCACCGTGCAGGGTCACGGCGTCGCCCGTGAAGCGCCAGCGCTCCTGCGTGTTCCGGTCCGTGCGGATGAAGAAGCGCGACTCGGTCGAGGCTTTTGTGCCGAACGGTGCGGAAGCGCCCGTGTTGAGCGTCACGGTCAGCGCGCCCGTATCCCACGACGGCCGCTCCCACCCGCTCTGGAGTAGGAACGACTCGATCTTGTCCATCACGTAGTCGAACGTGTGACCAAGACCAACCGGGTCGTACTGTGCGACTGCCTTGTTCCACTCGCCGGGCACGCTGTGTCCTCCGTGGACGGCTATTGTAGGAGGCGCGCGGGTGCGGGTCTACGCGCTCCTGTCAGCGCTTCCGCTTCGCCGCCGCTTTCGCTTTCCTGACCGCCTCCTCCTGCGCCTGGATCTCGGCTTGCTTCTGCTTGAGCAAGCGCTGTGACCGGGCGAACAGTTCATCCAGCGTCATGGAGTCCACATCGGCCTGCGTGTACCCCTTACCGTGGTAGACGAGGAAGAACTGATTCGCCTCGATCGTCTCGCGCTCAACCGCGATTGCTCCCTGGGCGAAAGAACTCCGCCGTGAACGGCATCACCATCCTGTTCGGCCCGGTGCACTTCGGGCAGTCCAGGTACAGACGCAGGTCGATGCCGGGCTCCCGCTCGTTCACCTCGTCTTCGAGCGCGACGAGGTCTGCCGCCGGAAGGCCCTCGATGAAACGACGCTTCGCGAGGATGTCCGTGAACGGCTCCCCGTCCTTGCGAACGAGCTGCATCGCGACACGCATGAGGTAGCTGTCGTCGTCACTGTCGTTCGACGTCATCTTCATGCGCTTGGCGTTGCGCATCAGCGTCTCCTCGTCCGAACCGCGCAGGAAGCGCATCTCGACGATGCAGTCGGCCTGGGGCAGCGTCACCTCCAGCGGTTCCTTGAGGTCCGGCGGGGCCGCTTGCTCGTCCAGGTCTTTGACGATGTCGATGTTCGCGACGTTGAACGCGTTGCAATGTTTGCAGCGCCACTCGAAGCGGTACTTCGGGCCGAACGTCTTGGTGCGGAGCGACAACAGGATCGCGAGACGGTCGGTGAGCAGCAGCTCACCACGAGCGAGCCCCTCGGGCAGCTTGCAGCACGTCTCGATCAGCGCGTCCACCTTGCCCGCCACGCCCCCGCCCTGCGTCTGTAGCAGCGCCTGCTGCTTGGCGGTCATCGGGTGCAGCGGGAGCTTCCCGTCGGGGAGCTTGCCGCCGTACAGCACCCCTCGCGAGGGGAGCAGGTAGTCCATCCAACCGAGTTCGGCCATGAGAGTCTCCAGCGATGCCAGAGGGAGGTGTGACCCCTCGCTAGACAATGTGTCTAGCGAGGGGGAGGAGCGTCAGGAAGGGATCAGGCGGCGATCGCGGCGGGCTTGAACACCGCCTTGTCGATCGTGATCGTGCAGGTGATGCGCAGGCGGTCGTCGGCCTCGTGGTCCACGTCGCCCGGGTCGAACGCCGAGATCCAGATCCCGGTCACCTCCCACTCGCGGTCACCCGAGCCGTCGGGCCCATACAGGACGATGCGCCCGTTCTTCTTGTACTGCGACGCGAAGGCCGTCTTGCCCGTCACGGGGTTGTGCGACAGGTAGAACCAGTCGGCCAGCACCTTCTTGGTGTTCTGGTCCACGTAGTCGTTGAAGACCACCTGCATGTCCTCGAACGTCGGACGTCCGGCGAACTTGCGGGTCTGGTTCAGGTACATCACCTCGATGATGTTGATGTTGGTCTTGGGCAGCGTGACGCTGGTCATCGAGAGCGACAGGATGTCGTTCTCGTTCCCGGCGAGCCCCACGACGTAGATGAGGCCGTTGTTGGCGCGCTGGACTTCGAAGCCGCCGCCAGCTTGACCGATGTGGTCGGCGTTCAGGGTATCGAGGGGCATGGCTCAGGTAGCTCCGTTGGAGTCGGGTTGCGTGTGGATCAGGCCGTGAGCGAACCGACGCCGCTCGCGATCAGGGTGAAGTCGAGGATGAGGATCTCGGCCGCGTCGATGTGCGAGACGAAAATCTTCGCGTTCACCGTCTTCTGCGCCTGGAGTTCGGGCGGGTTGGTCTCCGAGTCGCACTTGACCCTCGGGCGCGTACCGTCGTTGTTGACCGCCTTGACGCCGCGCTGCGCCACGAGGAAGTCGAGGATCGGCTGGATCATCAACTCGGTGTTGCGCCACGTGGTCGGATCGTTGGGCTCGAACTGGATGTTGCGCGTGGCCGCGACGGAGGCCGCCTTGAGGTAGAGCATCAAGCGGCGGACGTGCACCGCGTCGGTCGGACCCTTCGTGCGCTGGAGCGTCTCGTTGCCGTAGATGACGAACCCGGCGCCGCCTTGGAACGAGACGATCGGGTTGACGGCGTTGCCACCGCCGAGCAACAGGTCGCGCTCCGCTTGGAACGGGCTGTACTCGATCGCTTCCGCGTTGACGATGCCGCGCTGGTGTCCCGCGGGCGCGCGCCACGGGCCGACCTGCTTGTCGGTGCGCGCCATGACGGCGAGCGCAAAGCCCGACGGCGGCAGGAAGAGCGACTTCTTGAGGTAGCTGCTCTGGTTCTTGACCCAGCTCCAGTACAGCGCCGCGTAGCTGGAATCGAGCACGGACGTCGGAGCATCGGCCACGAGCGCGGACACGCCGTTGTGCCAGTCCACCACTTCCTGCGGTGTGAGGCTGAACGGAGGGTCGAGGACCGCCATCGCGTCCTTGCGGAACTCGCAGATCGCGAGCATCTCGGCCACGACGTCCTTGTGGGTCACGCCCGGGACGGAAAGCAGGTTGAAGCTCACCGTCTCGGAGTTGCGCAACGTCTGCATCCCGGTCGCGGCCGTGCCGAACGCGGTCCCGATGTAGTCGGCTGCCGTGAGCGCACTGATGCCGTCCGCACCCGAGACCGTCGCGCCCAGCGTGTACACGCCCGAGATGGGCTTCTGGTTCACCAGCACGTCGATCACGACGTAGCGCGACGGGTTCGTCTCGTTGACGATGCCCTCGTTCACGACCGTCTCGGCGAATCGCGCGCTGCTGGAATCCGGGGACAGGTTCTGGAAGCTCTCGACGAGCTGGATCGTGCCGCCGGAGCCGACGGGCGCCTCGATCGTCAGGTCGAAGTTGCTCGCAGGCGCGCCCGCCACTGTGGTCGGGACGATGGTGGCGCGAGCGGAGTTGCCCCAAGAGCCCGGCGACGCAGCCGAGATCGTCAGGCCGAGGACCGCGCCCGAAGCGGTGCCGCCCGCCATGCCCGCGAGAGTGATGGCGGCGCCGGGATCGAGTTCGGTCAGCGCGACGTTTCCGGCCGTTCCGATGCTGTCGTTCGTCAGGCTGACGGTAGTGCCGGTGCCCGACGCCGTGACCGCGAAGGTCTGCGCGTTGATCGCCGCGCGCAGGTTCTGCGCCGTGATCGTCGCGGACGCACCGATCGCAACCGCGACGTTGCCCACCGTCACGCCTGCCGACGTACCGCCGGACATGCCCGTGACCGTCATGTTGGTCACGCTGTCGGTGATCGCGACGTTTCCGGCCGTGCCGGGCGCGTCGTTCGACAGATTGATGGTCGTGCCCGCACCCTGCACGGCGCTGATCGCGAGGTTCACGCCCTGCGCATTGATCGCCGCGATCGTATTGGAGACCGTTTCGGCGGTCGTGGCGCCGATCGCGATCGGAACGTTCGCGCCCGAGGCCGACAGATCGTCGCCGCCCGCCATGCCGGTGTCGGACAGGAAGGTGCTGACGTTGACCGGCTCGGTGATCGCGACGTTGCCCGCAACTCCGTAGTTGTCGTTCGTCAGGTTGACGGTGTTGCCACCGCTGATCGACAGCGCCGTGATGTTGAAGCCCGGCGCGTTGTTGACCGCGTTGAACAGGTTCGTGAGCGTGTCGCTCAGGGTCGCGCCGATGACCACGCGGCGCAGCACGTTGGTCTCCACGACCGATGCGTTCGAGTCGAACTCGAACGTCACGTTCGCGCTCCCATCGCCGATCAGGAACTGATCGCCGTCCGTGGGCTGACCACCGAGGATGAGCGTACCGATCGCCTTGGCCGCCGTGTCGTACTCGAACGTCACGGCCGGATTCACGCCGTCGTTGAGGATGAAGTTGTCCGCGTCCGTCGGCTGCCCCGTGTAGGTGAGGACGCCGGTCGCGGCCGTGGCCTTGTCGAACTCGAACGTCTTGGGCGTCGTCCCGTCGTTGATCGTAACGGTGCTACCGTCCGTGGGGTTGGCCGTCAGCACGATCGAGCCGGTGGCCGGGTTTCCTTCGGGCCCCAGGACGTTCGACAACGCCGTCGCGACCGCCGAATCCGCGACCCGCAAGTAGAAGAGCGATCCACCCTCCTTGAGGTATTCGATCGCCGCGAGGATCCCGTAGTCGGATTCGACCGGCAGGCCGAAGTTGCGCGTCAGGCTCGACTCACCGTCGCAGAGCGTCGGGACACCGACCGGGCCCTTCGTGGCACCGCCGACGAACACCGGCAGGGTCGAGGCGGAGAGCGGCTGCGTCGGGACCGAAACCAGTTCGTTCGTGATGATGCCGGGAGACTGTGCCATAGCGCGTGATCCTTCTCAGTCGTGCGTCAGTGAGCGGGTTCGATCTTGAGGTGGCCGCGCTCGGCTAGCGTGAACGTGAAGCCAGCGATGCGCGACGCAGGGTACGGTTGGGACACACCGTGCGCGCCCAGGCGCAAGGTCTGGCTCCGGCCGTCCTCGGTGAGAACGGGACACTGCACCATCTGTCCACTGAGGTTTCGGATGCGCAACAACGGTTCGGGCACAGTAGACGGCGACGCAACAAGGGCGGGCGATGCCACGGGGGCGGTCCCTTGTTCGCTTGCGCGCGGGCTGCTGCGGGGTGAACGTCGAGCCATCCGGTAGTTCCTCGGCTGGCGCCAGTTTAGAAGAGCCTGGGCGGGCATGTCTACGGCGAGGATTCCACACCCGCGGCTGCCCTGAATCTGGGGGAGCACGGGCACGCCGACAGGTGGTGATCCAGGGTGCGGTAACGGGCGTCGAACGGCATGGGGGTGTCTTCCGACAGTTTCCGCACCAGCACGGCCGCGAGCTGCAAATCCTTGAATTGCATTGGACGCCCCTGCGTCGTGCCGTCCGCGACCGCGCGCTTGGCGCGCTTCACCCACGCGGCGACCAGCAAGTTCAAAGGCTGCCCGCGGCACACACACGATTTCGCCCCGGTCATACGTCTGTTCCACGCCACGAACCCGAGTACGGCTGGACGTAGACGGCGTCGGTCGGCAACGCCGTCGGGACGGTGACCGTCGCGACCCCACCCGCCGGGGTGAAGATCGCGACGAACCCGACGCTAGTGCTCGCGTCTACCGCGTACACCTCGCCGTCCACGTCGATCGACCCGGAAGTCGCACCCGTCGCGAACGACACGACCGCAAGATAGGCACCTGTGCCCAAGCCGGTGAACGAGTGAATCGTCCCGCCCCCTCCCGGAGTGGAGCTTGAGGGGTCCACGCGGCCAAGCGTCCTGACGTGCACGAGGCTCACGTTCGCTACATGCACGATCGCGGCCGAGCCGACACCCTGCACGGTCGCGGAGAAGATCGGCTGCTCGACCAACGTGAAGAGCTGCGCTTTGGCCCACTGTGCCTGAGCGGTCAGATCGAACGCACGATTCGTGATCCACACCACAGGCTCGACCAGCGGATCGCGAGAAGCGATCAGTATTCGCGCAGGCGCGGTCGCCTTGTAGTCGAGCGCAAGCGACAAGACCGCGCGACCGGCCTGATCGAGCGGCACGGCGCGGTTGGATAGCAGCACCTCGTCGGCGCTCGCCGCAACCGTCACGCGTAGCACGTCGCGTTGCACCTTCCCGGGCACGGCGCCGGGAGGCACCAAGTGTGAATGCTGGACCGTGGCGTCGCCTGTCTTGGGCCACTTCGTCGGGATCAAGTTGTCGGCCATGTAGACCGAGAACATGTTGAGCGACACGGGCGCGATCGTCGGATTGGTGGACGCGGCATCGACGCTGTCGTACCCCACTCCGACCGGCTGCTCGTTCACCGCCATGTCGTGCACGTAGCTGGCGGTCCCGAGCGGCCGTCGGAACAGCCATGTGCGCAAGCGGAAGGTGTACTCGAAGCGCAAGATGCGTGCGTTCTCGCCTTCGAACTCCGACAGGTCGGAGCTGCCTTCAAGCGTGAAGCGTTGATTGATCGTGCCCCACGGCGCGTCGTGCACGACCGGAATGAGCACCTCCTGCTCGGCTTGTCCGATCTTTCCGAGCTGACTGTACAGCCACTCGCGGAAGAATATCTCCGTGTACCGCTTGCTGCACCAGAACGTGATCGCGTAGGTAGTCTCGTACGCGCCCGGCCACTGATGCTGTTCCCAGGTCTGCCCGGTCTGGTCGAACGCCTGCCTGCGGAACACCTTCGGCACACCGGAATCCGGCAGGCTGTGAATCGGGTCGTTGCGCGTGATCGAAATCAGCGGCAACGGCAGGACCGAGAAGTTCTTCTCCGCGTAGGATCGCAGCGTCTGCGCGTTGGCCGCCTGGAGAGTCGGACTGTCTCCTGCGATCCAGCCGCGCGAGATCAACAGATCGACCACGCTCGCGCGCACTCGATCCGGCCCTGCCATGACGCGCAGGATCGGCAAATTGTCGCGGCTGATCGAGACGAGTTCGTGCAGGTCCGGGTGGGTTCCGTAGTCCACGGTCACACCGCCCAACCACTGCACGACTGCGGCGTCGTGACGCCGCATGGCGTCCTCAAAACTGTGAATGGCCGCCACGATGACCTCCGTTCCCGTTGAGCGCGCGCTTCACGTCATCCACGTCGAAGCCCCGGGCTCCGAGCCAGCCCATGAACGGCGACAGCTCCAACACCGGGTCCACCGCGTCGGACAGGTTGAATGTGTGGCCGACCTGTCTTCCGTAGGTGCGCTCGTTCAAGTACACCCGCGCCTCCACCGGCACGGCGTACGTCTGGGTGTCGGCCACCTGAGCCAAGAGGCTCTTCCCGCCCACCAGGACGACAAGACAGTGCGCGGCGCGCCGTCGGGTCTCCTCGTCCAGGTCATCGCTAGACACATTGTCTAGCCGAAGCAGGCGGGTCACACCGATCCCGAATCCGAGGTTGAGCGTCGCCTCGATCACGTTCGGAGCGTGCACCCGCACGGTCCTGGCGCGGAACAAGCCTGTGTCGGCGTCGTACTGCACGCTCACGCTCCGCGCCTCTCTGCTAGGCTTTCGAGGTGCAAGAACGATGGCGGAACGTCACGGAGCCCGGGTTCGAGGCCCACTACGCCGTGTCGAACCGAGGCCGCGTGAAGCGGTTGACACGCGGCGGCAGACGCTATCCGCCCGGGTACGTCTTGCGCCCGAAGCCGCAGAGTTCTGGCTACCTGTACGTGATCCTCGAACATGACGGCATGAAGAAGGGCATCGGAGTTCACTGCTTGGTCGCACGTGCGTTCATCGGTCCAGTCCCATCCGGACACGAAGTACACCACCGCGACGAGAAGAAGCACAACAACCGACGGTCCAACCTCCGCTACGCGACACACTGCAACAACATGCGAGCAAGCGCGCCCAAGATGACCATCGAACGAGCACGAGAGCTTCGACGCCGCGCCGCTGCGGGCGAGTCGTTTGCTTCGATCGGCGCGGCCTTCGGGATCACAAGTGGACATGCGAGGTCTATTGCGGCGGGTAAGCGCTGGGGTGACTAGGAGCCACGACGGCGGTGTTCCGCCATGATGTTGACCCACAGACGCAAATTCGTGTTTTTCCAGTAGCCCGCCTCTTTGACTTGGAGGACCGTGTACTCCTCGCCGTTCCAGATGAACTTGTCGCCCGCCACCGAGGTGATTCCGAGGCTGTCGAGCGTGAACGCCGGGATGTGCAACAGCAGGTCGCGCATCTCGTCGAAACCGTATTTCTTTAGGTCGTAGTCCTTCAACTCGCGTTGCACGCGCGCCGGGACTTCGACAGGACCGGCGTACCGCTCCACCTCGACCCCCGCGGCCAGGACGGCGTCGCGATGAGGCTGCTTCCACGCCTGCCCGGCGAGCGCGGGATCGACGATCTCGCCGTACAGGTCGTCGAATGTGTTCTGGCCTGCCGCTCCGACGGGCGCCTCGATCCCGGTGATCGGATCGGTACCGGCGATCCCCACCAAGTTGAGGAGGCAGTAGTAGAGGACGCGTGGAAAGAACCGCTTGACCTGCTCGTCGATGAGACGGATCTGCATCCGCACATCAGCGTCGTACGCCTCCGGGAAGGCCGTGTCGTGTAGGAATGAGCTGGGCAGGTACGGCACGGGGCCTCACTTCACCACGAGCTTGCCTTTGGTGGGCCGGGCGGATCGCAGCGCGGCTTTCACCTGATCCTGCACGACGCGCCGCGTCTTCCTCGCTTTCGCGCGCATGTTCTCCAGGTGGACGCGCCAGTGCGGTCGAGCCGGGAGGTTCCCGTTCAGTGATCCGAACTCGTTGTAGGTGGCGACCAACCACAACGGCACGTCCGTGATGCGCCCATCGAGGTCACGGGCACGGGTCCGTGAGTCGAACCCGACCTTCACGACGGTCGGCTCGTGCTTACTCCGCGCCTTGCGCGTGAAACGCTTGATGTTGCCCTTGTACCACTCGGTCGCGATCATCGTGCGCTGATCGCGCCCCTTCGCCTCCTTGCGCTCCAGCCACTCCGGCGACAGGTTTGTGCCGGATTCCGGGTAGAAGATTTCCTGGAAGCTCGGGAAGGCTTGCTGCTCGATGCGCTGTACGAAGCGGTCGCGCTCCGCGTCCGCGTAGTCCACGCAAGCGTCGAACGTGGCCTCATTGGCGATGCGACTGGTTTCTCGCGAGATCGCCTTGAAGTCCGGCACGTGCGACGGGGTGGGCTTGCGCTTGGACGGCATAGGAATGGCGTTGTTACGGCTTTCCTATTCGATGATGGGCGCCAACGGCGGGCGACGCCGGTCGAGTTCTGCTTCGAGGCGCTCTTTCTCTTGCTGTGCCTCCTGCAACAGCTCCTGGTAGTCCACGGGGTCTTGTGCGCCGTCCGAGTTCGTGATGCCTTGGAACTTCCCGCGGACTCGACCGAGGGTTTCTTTGCCGCACGCGGTCGCGTACTTCACGAACCACTCGACATCGCCGTTCGGAATGAGCTGCATCCCCGTATTGGCGTTCTGGTCGGGCGTGTAGTGGCCGGTCCACTCGTACGAAGCGAGAACGTGGGCGCGCGCGATGTCCACGTACAGCACGTACACGGCGCCCTCCCAATCGCCATGCCAGTCGGGCTCCGAGTCCACGACCCGCATCACGTCTTCCGAGTACGACATGCGCAGGGCCAACTCGCCGTACGTCTCGCCTGAGCCGGATCCGAGCGACACACCTGCGAGCGCTGAGTCGAACGGATCGAACGGATCCACCTGCGAGGGCTCTCCACGACGCGTGATGAACTGGCAGTAGATGACGCCAGCCAAGCCGGGGTGGTCGACCGGGTTCAACTCGTACCTGGACTGCGTGACCGTCGCGTTGAGCTTCCGGTGGCGTGTGAACGGACGACGCTGGTTGTAACAGTCCAGCGTCGCCTTCATGCACTCGATGTAGTCGTCCTGCTCCAACTCGACGGTCACGCCCTTGCCGCCGAGCCGCGACTCGATCCTCTTGCGGAGATTCGCAATGTTCAGCTCGGTGTTCGGCATGGGTTGCTACTTCCTGGAACGTGGGCGCGGCTGTGCCGCGTGGACGCGACGGGTGGGCTTCGGCTTGGCTTTCGGCGCGGCCTTGGCTTTCGGCTTGGACCGCGGGGACTTCCCGTAAAGCTCGGCCGCCTTCACCGCCGATTGCGGACCATCGGCTTCCTCTTCCTCGTCCTCTTCCTCGTCCTCTTCCTCGTCCTCCTCGGGGGCGTCTTCGGACTCCGTAGACACATTGTCTAGCGAAGACGCGACGCGAGCCTCGTCGAGCTTCTTGAACAGCTCTCGCATGTTCTCGCGCACACGACCGATGGCGAGAGGGTGCATTCCGGGGATCTTGAGGAGCTGCGCATCGGTGAGCGCGTCGAACTGCTCCAACGTGTCGATCCCTTGCTCTTCCAGGTAGTCGATGATGCTGCGTCGCATCTCGACCGGCTCCCCGCCGGGCGGGTTGAGCGGGGGCAACACATTGCGGTTGGCCGGGATGTCATCGACCTCTTCATCTTCGCCCGTCACGGGATTGCGTCGCCGGATCTTCCCTTGCGGCGTCAGGACATCCCCCGCAGCACGATAGCGTCCAGGCAACGCCTGCACTGCGATCGGGTCCAGCGAGCTACCGTCCGTACGAGTGCGCCCGTCGCCCTCGCGCCCGTCGAGAAAGTGGACCGGCAACGCCGGAAAGGACTCGCGGCCGAACCCTTTCGGCGGGGGCATGTTGTGCAACGGACCCGCGGGCATCCCGCTCACGTACCGCTGCCAAAACACCCCCTCCACAACGTAGATCCCGTCGGAGCGTCGAGTCTGATCGTCGAGCGACTCGCGGAACGGACGGATCGAAACCATGCCGCCGGACGGTCCGGGAAGATGCGTGGTGACGCGATTGAGGTTGACGAAACGAGTCTGCATCAGGGTCTCCTTTACGCGCGTGATGTCGCGCAGCGAGCCTAGTGTACCGGGCTCACGGAGGGCGGGTCTACACCTCCAAGCGCAATGGATAGCCAGCGCGCGGTGTTACCTGTGGCCGGTCGGTCCGGCGGCGGGCGGCTGGCGCGCCCGGTGAGAGGCCAACCACCGCGCGCATTCAAGTCGCGCCGTCCCAGACACACCGCTGCATCCGAACGGGTGGCAGTCCGATGACCAACGTTCGACCGCGAGCATAACACAGGAGGGCACCCGGGGTGTGCCCGAGCGCCCTCCATTCTCGATCGCGCCGGTCAGGCGCGCCTCACGATCACGCGGCGAGCGAGACGCGCGCGTACATGTCGGGGTTCACGAGTTTCGTGGCGTAGCGCGACGCCATGCCGCGCTGCGTCAGGAAGTCCGCCGTCTCCAGCGGGTTCGTGGTGTAGAGGAGCTGGTACGGCGCGTACACGAAGCCCGCCTCGAAGAAGTTCGTGCCCTTGAAGCCCATGAGCATGTTGCCCTCGGCCGCAGCGCCCGGCTCCTTGTCCAGGTGCAAGTCCTTGTACACGCGGTACTGACCCATCAGGTCACCGATGTAGTGCAGGCCGTGCACGGACGCGGGCTTGGCGCCACGGACGAACATCGACGCGGGGAGCGACTCCAGGAGGTTCGACGCGCCCGTGTCCACGACGAGCCACGTGCCGACACCCTTCTGGGTGCGCGACCAGATGTTGTTGCTCGCGATGTTGAGCTGGTAGATCAGGTCGCGGAAGTGCTCCTGCTGCGAGATGCCCGACGGCACCGTGAGCGAGAAGCTCGTCGCCACCGGCGCGACGCTCCACACCTCCGAGATGATCTGCCGCGCGGTCTCGTAGTTGACCTGCTCGGCAGCGCCCGCGACGAGGTTCGGCTCCAGGCTGACGCCGAACTCGGCCATCACGTCCTGCATGGCCTCGCGCGAGTAGTTGAGCTTGAGAGCGCGCCGCTCGGTCTGCACCGTGTTGGTCACGATCTGCACGTCCACCTGCGGGATCTTCGAGGAGCCCTCGCTGTCCCAACGGTAGGTAGCCGTGTTGGTCGCCACGGTCGTGAACGTGTCGAGGCCGCCGAGCGTGATCGACCACGCGCCGGTCTGGTAGTTGATCGACGACGCCGAGATCGTGACACCGGAAGCGATGAACGCACCGTTGCCGTTGTCCACGAACACGACGACGGTGGGTCCGGACGTGATCTGGAGCGACAGCGCGACCGTACCGGGGCGGATGCCACCGCCGTCCGCGAACTTGAGCGTGCCGGTGTCCGTCGCACCGGCGCTGCCGAGCGCCGCGAGCGCTTCGCCCTCGATCACCTCGTTGGAGAAGTTGATGTCGCGGGTCTGCTTGCCCGTGTTGGCGTCGAAGAGCTTCTGGCCCTGCGTGTAGGTGCCCTTGCTCGTGCCGACGATCCAGTTCCAGTACACGATGGTCGCGGTACGACGGGTCGTGGGCTGGACGGAGACGAGTTCGTTCACCGGGTTGGTCGGGAAGCCCGCCCGGATGACCGGGAAGAGCATGTCCGAGAAACCGCCGACGAGCGCCGAACGGGTCGTCTCGTCCAGGCGCAGGCCGCCCTGCGGCGTGATCTGCGTGGCGCCGCGCGGGAGCTTGGTGGCGATCCACTGCTTCGCGTTCTCCAGCAGGATCGCGGTGGTGGCGCGCAGGACGGGATCCTGGATGCGGAGGTCTGCCGCGTCGGTCTCGACGAAGTATTCCTTCCAGCCACCGTGTGCTTCCGGCATCTCGGCGAGGCGCAGGCCCGCGTCGATGATGCCTTCGTAGATACCTTGACGTGCGTACTTCATGGAACTGAGTCCTTGGTCAGACGGGTTTCTTCTGTGTGCCCGCCAAGGCAAGTCCCGCGAGACGCGCCCCTTCGCTCACCGGCACGGATGTGCGGCGAGAGGGAGGTGCGTCCAGGGACTCGACGAGGCCGACAGGTAGGGAGGTGCGGTTCGCGAGCACACGTTCCGTCGGGGTCGCCGACGGTGCGCGCACCTGTGGATCGAGACGCTCGGCCAACTCCTCGGCTTGCCCGACGCGCGCGGCTTCACACAGCACATCGCGGTAAGGCTTGAGCGCAGGGCGATCTGCCAGCATCTCGTCCACCATCGCGTCCGCGCGGCGGTCGCCATCCGGGCGAGCCGTCGCTTCCGCCAGAAGCTCACAGGTGAGATCGTGCTGCGCGCGGATGCGAGTCAGCTCCTCTCGGGCCTGCGAGAGCTGTTCCAAAGCCTCTTCGTGCACGGTCTGTAGCGCACGGGAGGCAGACTCAGCCTCTTCCAGTCGTCCACGCAATGTCGAGGATTCCGTCACGGATTCTTCGACCTGCGCTTGCAGGGACTCGACTACGTGCAGCAACCCATCACGCGCCTCGCTCGTCTCACCGCTGTCGAGGGCCTGTTCGATCGCTTCGTCGATGCGATCCGACACCTCCACGCCCGTGTTCAGTTCTCGAACACGCTCGACCGCCCGCTGGACCTTGGCCCAGCCTTCCCCCTGCGAGAGGATTTCGGCGGCGGTCACCTCGTCGATCGACGAGACGACGCGTAGCAGGTTGTCGGCGCGCTTGGCTCGACCACCGCGATCCAGGCCGTCAGAGTCGGACTCGACGAGGATCTTGAGGGCTTCCAGGCTTGCCGTTGCACGAACCGCGAGAGCACCCTGCGCACTCTCGTCGGCGTTCTTTTCGGGGAGCTTCGCGTACGCACCCGGCGTGCTCGGGGCCGCGACGGCGTCCCACGTCTTGAGCACGTAGTCGGACTCGCTGACCATGCCGGAGTCGTCGACCGTTCCGTTGCCGCGCGAGCTGACGCCCCACCGCACGCCCTTGAGCGTGAGTTCCTGGAGGATGTTGCCCTTGGGCGTGTCCAGGATCTCGAACTTGTTCCAGACGGTCCCGTCCTCCTGCAACGCTGCGTCGATCGTCACGATCGCGGCTTCGTTGAGGTCGGTGCGGCCGTCCTTGGGATGTTCGAGGTGACCGATCATGGCACGCTCGGCGATTGCACGCTGCACGTAGCTCTTCTTGTCCGCGATCAGCTTCTCCCAGAGCTTGCGCGGATAGACGCGTTGGTTCGCGTTCTTCACGTCGGAGCGCTGCGCCGGGCCCTCGACGATCCACTTGCCGCCCTTGGGCAGCCGGACCTTCGCGCCTGTCGTGAGCGTGCGCTCTTCCAACTCCATGTCGTCGATGCGCTCGACGATCTGCACGTCCTGCACGTTCACCACGGACTCGTCCAGTCGCTTGCGATCGCCGTACGCGACCCAGACCTTGCTGCCCTGCCGAACGTAGGCGAACTCCGGCAGGAAGACGGCCGCGCTCTCGCAGCCCTCTTCGATCCAGCCCTCACACAGGAGGCGCTTACCGGAGACTGTTCCAACCGGCATTGGCGGGCTCCTCGAAAAGGCGCTGGGTCACCGTCGCGGCAGCGCGAGGGAGTAGCTGAATGATGCGATCCTCGATGTACGGGAATCGGCTTGGGATGTACTGACAGGCCCCGAACTCACGCGCTCGGTCAACCATGTCGGCCACCTTTCGCGCGTCGAACTCCCGTGACGTGAAGATGGCACAGACGCGGTCGATGTCGTCGCCCAGATAGAACGTGCTCTTCCCCTCGTCGTCCAGGTGCAGGACGTAGCTGCGGTCCTCTCGATCGAACTCGACCACGAAGAACTCGCCCGGGAACTTGTCGGGGACGGGCGCGCTTCCCCGCGACACGCTGTGGGGTTGGAAGATGGCGCGGCTCACGCGGCGTCCTCCGGCTCTTCGTCAGGCGCGTCGATCGCGTCGACGATTGGCGTGTCGCACTGCGGGCAGTGCTTCGGGTAGCGGCCGGGGTACTTCGGCAGCGAGAACCCACAGACGCGGCACGGAGCGCGGCCACCGAGTTTGGTGATCGCGCGCGCTGCGCCGGGCGTAAGAGCTTCCCCGAGTTTCACGGAACCGATTCGCGCTGGCGGATCTCCAGCGTGCCGTCGTAGTGCGTGAGCGTCAGGCGACCCAGGCCGGTCGGAGTGGCCGCCGCGAGTTGGAAGCGCCAGTAGCGATCGCTCGTCACGAGGGTCTCGATCACGAACACGCCCCGCCCGCCGGGCGGCACCGCGATCCCGCCGGTCGCCACTGCCGCACCAGCGACGCGGAGCGCGCGAGCCGCGTACGCGTCGGCCGAAGCCGGGAGACCCGGCAGGTTGGCCGTGTTGTTGTTCGCCGACTCGTCGATCTCGACGGTGAACGCGGTCTCACCGGAGTTCTCGACAAGGCCCATGACGGTGCGGGGCACCGGCTGGCTGTCGCGCTTGACGATCCCGATGAGGGTCGTCTGCACGTCGTGTACGTGCGACTCGCCGATCTGGAACTGAACGATCTTCGGGAGCGTCTGGTAGGTGGCGACGGGCATGGGTCTCCTCCGGTGCTAGACAATGTGTCTGGTGAGGTGGGAGAGCCGCCCGGAAGCGGCAGGCGGCTCTCCCGCGTCTCAGGCCGCGTCGAGGATCAGACCTGGGTCAGGTTCGAGAGGCCCGCGGTGGTGCGCCACAGGTCGAGCAGGTCGTCGTGCTCGATCAGCACCTGCGCGCGGCAGCCGCCCGCCGCCTTGAACAGCATGAAGGCGTCCACGTTGGGGCGCAGCAGGATCTCGTAGCTCTTGCCGGTGCCCAGCGCGACCACCTCGTTCGTGATGGCCTCCAGGTTGGCGGCGGACGTCGTGGCGATGAAGGTGCCGGGCTCGCCCGCTGCGGTCGCGGGTGCGACTTGGACCGAGAACGTCATGTTGCCGGGGTTCTCGGACTGATCCTGGACGGCGCGCTCGACCTTGATGCGGATCTTGCCGCCGCGGTTCTTGCGCACCCGGAACCCCAGCATCGCGTCGGCCGTGTTCGGGGCGCCGATGTCGTAGGTGGACTGGACTGCGGTTTGCGTCATGGGCATGGGAGTGCTCCTTGCGGATGAGGGTTGCGGTCTGAGGCGCGAGGCCCCTCGACACCTGAAAGTCTAGGGCGTACCGCGGCGCAGGTCTACGGCCTGCTTCGCACGCCCGCGAATCGCTCGAATGGGGTCCGAACCGGGCTGTCCAGAGGGATCGCCTCCAGGAAGACCGGCCAGTCCTCACGGGCCCACGCCTCTAGCAAGACGTGCCCCACGTTCCACGCCAACCCGTTCTCACCAGTCCACGTGCGCGCCTTCCGCAACGTAGTCCGGGCCTCCACTTCATCGAGCCGGTCGCCACGGTGGATCGCGCCGGTCAGGCTGTGAGCCTCAGCCAATAGACCGGGCGGCATGTTCCCTGCGAAGCGCGGCCCGCGAGGATGGAAATACGCGACGCACGCGGACATCGGCTCGCTGTAGGCCATGAGCTGCTTCGGCGAACGTCCTAGCCCCGGCGGTTCCGCGTGACCCTCGATGATCGGCCGCACCAACCCGGGCTCGCGCGAGGACAGGACCGCGACTCCGATCAACCCGGGCCAGTTGAGCGACGGCCGTCCCAGCGACTTGCGCATCTCGCGCATGTCCTGCTCGGCGACCTTGCGGTACTCGGCGCGCAGTAGGTTGCGCGCCACGATCTTGAACGGGTTGTCGTTCTGAGCACGCCGGATCATCGCCTCGCTCACCGCGTTTCGGTCGCGTCCGAACGCTTTCGCGATGTCCAGATTCACACCCGTGGAACGGTGGTACTCCTCCATGAACCGCGCGGCACGCGCCGGGTCCATGCCGTACTCCCAACGCCACGCACCCATCGAGAGCGCCTCGTACACCTCGGCGGGCTTGGCGCGCAACAGCCGAACCCATTGATCCTCTTCGACGAACCCGCTCTTGCACGCCTCCGTGTAGGCGGCATCCGCCCAAGTCTTGCCTGCCTGCCCACCGTGCAGACCCCACGATCGCATGAGCGGAGAGGTCAGTGGGCGGTGCGACAGCGACATCTCCGTGATGTAGTGCCGCTCGTTGACCGTGAAGAACCGCCGCATCCTGGCGATGTGTTCGACCGTCAGGGCCGGTCCAGAAGTCAGCGTCTCCGCGATCGCGACGCCCCCGACTCCTTCGAGCGGACTTTCGCGGTGGAGGCGGAGCGCTTCGACCGCGACCGATCGGACTGCGGCCGGGACGTTGAGGGTGACGGGCATCGACGTTTGTCCGCGGCTAAACGGGCACGCAGCTTACGAGTTTCACCTACGTGACACCAGCGGCACAGTGTTCTCAGGTTCTCCAACCCGAGCTTCCATCCGCCTTCAACCACCGGCACGACGTGATCGGCATCCCACAACGTGCCGGACCTGTAGCGACGAAGCCCCAAGACGCGCACGACTTCGACGAACCACTGGAACCCTCGGCGCTTGCGCAGTGCGCGAAGACGGCGTTTCAGGGCCGTGCAATCGAGCCCACATAGCGCGCAGACCCCTCGATCTCTTCGCCAGACACATTGTCTAGCGTAGCTCTGCCGGGCGCGGAGCTTGAACTCGTGGACGCACTCGTCCCGGCACCACGCCCGTCGTGGAGGCTTGGTTTCCGCGCCGCACCAGCGACACAGTCGCCGTCCAGACGGGCCGCGCTTGGACCCGTCTGGATTCGCCATCAAGGATGCGACGTCACCGCGCGCTGCCGTCACCGCTCAGAACGCCGCGCGCTTTGCGCGAGAATAGCTTCTGCACGTTGGTGATAGCGACGTCGCGCGGGTTCAGCGCGAGGCTGTCCACGGCCATCAGCCACATCCCAAAGACGATCAGTAGCTCGGTGACGCGCGGCTGTTCTCCCGGATGTCCTTCGAACGACAGCCAATCCACCACCTTCCGGCTGAACTTCCCGACCGCATCGTCCAACGTCAACGCACAGGCGGCTGCCGCGGTTGGCGTCCCGAAACCCGGTATCGTCTCCATCGGGCCGTCCGCCAGCTCGGACATCGAGGCGCACGCGTCGGCAAGGTTCTGGAGATCGGCACCGATCTCACGAGCCGAAGCCGCGATGTACCAGAGCGCGTCACCCAACTCACCTGCGATCTTCGTGAGACGCACTTCCGTGAACGCGTTCCCATCGTCGCGGAGGATCTTCTTGACCTGATCGCACACCTCACCGACTTCACCGGCGAGGCCGAGCGCCGTGTACACAAGGCCAGTGGCCGAACCTTGGCCCGGGTAGATAGCGAGCGCGAGCACCTGCTGGTTGTACCAGCTCCAGAAAACGGTCAGGTCGGCCGGAGACTCGATGGGTTCGTTCTGGTTCATGCGTCACCGATGGTGATGGGTTTCAGATAGGGATACTGAGAGCCGCGAAGTGGCCCTCCATGAAGCGTCCAAGGGCGACCACCATGCGGGCCGTCGTCACGGCTTGAGCACGCGCGAGCGTGCCATCAGGAAGCTGCACCGAGAACGTGATCGCAACCACGGGTAGTCCCTCCTGCGTCGCGCCGTCCTTGACGACGAACTCCAGATCGCGACCCATCGGCAATCCACCGTGGACCACTTCGTCGAACCGTGCGGCGTCCACCTTGATGTTGGTGTGTTCCATGTCAGCTCCCGAGAACTTCGTCGGTCATTCGGCCTTCACTGTCGAGCCAACGAAACTCTTCGACCAGGAAGTGATCGCGACAGTGCGTGCAGAAAGTCTTGCCGTAAAAGCCGGGCTGACGCGCGTAGGTCTCGGCGATCGACAGTGCCATGCGCGTCTCGCTTCCGCATCCACTGGTCAGCTCGGCCTGTGTCCAGAACCTGCCGAGCGCCGGGCTCTTCTCGTCCGGGTACGGCTCGTACTTGACGTAGCTGTGTCCGGCGTCCCACTCGCGCTCTTCCGCAGTGAGATCCCGCAGCGGGTAGGTGGGGCGAACTCCAGCGTGGACGTACGCGACGCGCACGGGACGCACAAACCCCTTGGCGCGCTCCGCCTCGCTCAGCACCCAATAGGCGCGGTGCTGCCCTGTCTCAGGATTGATCGGCTGGGGTGCCGGGGCCGCGTCTCCGCTGTACTCGGGATGCGGCGGCTTCCCGTCGGTGGTAGCGAAGCGTGCAGGATCTCGACTCATTTCTTCACCGCCGGAGTGAGCGCGCGCCAGTCACACTTTTCGCCGTGGACCTGGACGGCCCAGCGCTTGCGAATCACGTCCACGTACGCGGGCTCCACTTCGCAAGCGTAGCAGATCCGCGCCAAGTCCTGCGCGACCATCAGGGTCGTGCCGGAACCCGCGAACGGATCCAGCACGATCTCTCCGACGTCGGTCGTGTCGGCCATCAACCGCTGAATCAACTCGACCGGCTTTTGCGCCGGATGCAACCCGTTCCTCGTCGGGCGCTCCGACTCGATCAGGTTGGTGCGCAGCTCGGCGGGCTCGCGGATCTCGCCATCACGCCGCGCGCCCAACATGCATAGTTCGTACTGCGGATGATAGTCGCCGGGGGACAACGGATGCGCGCTCTTCGCGACGACGAGCCAACGATGAACCACCCCTTTGTGCCGCGTCCACGCAGCTTGCAACGCAGGCAGCTCTTTCGCGGCGAAGAACACGTAGATCGGCCCCGAGCACGCACCGATCAGCGACGCGGCCAACCTGTCCACGAAGGCGTACCAGTCCTCTTCGCTCTGCTCGTCGCCTTCGATCGGCTCGCGCAGTTGATCCTTCCGGAAGTGCTTGCCGCCGGTATACGCGACGTTGTACGGCGGGTCCGTGATGACGGCGTGCACGTAGTGCTGCGGGGTGAGACGCTCGATCCCATCCTCGAAGTCCCCACAGAACACGCGATGGTCGCCGAGCCCGTACACCTTGCCGGGCTTCGACGCGATCTCCTCACCCTCCGGAGCTTCGACCTCGTCCCGCGCTTTCGGATCGGCCTGGGCGCGCAGTCGCGCTGCCTGCTCGCGTAGCTCCTTCGCCGCGGCATCGAAGGCAGCGAAGTTGGGCTTGGGCAACGACCCTTTGAGCGAGTCCAAGTGCGCCCCAATAGTGGCCGGGTCGTACATGCCTCGGATCGCCGTGTTGTTGAGCGACAGGTTCGCGGCCATCTCGGCCGTTTCATCGAACCGCACCACCACGCAATCCACACGTTCGAACCCTGCGTCAATCAGCTCGCGCAGCCGCTGGTGACCACCGACCACGCGGCGCTTCCCACCATGCGTGTTGACGACCGGCATCTCCAGAAGCCCAAATCTCTCGATCGACTCGGCGAGACCCTTCCTCGCGTCGTCATCCATCATGCGAGGGTTGTAACTCGCGAACTCCAAATCGCTGATCTTGAAACGCTTGACCTTCGGATCAGTGTGCATCTGCTTGGACACGAATCAACCTTTCGGTGCGTGCCGACGAAGCGAACACGTGCAGGAGGCGCCGACTGTGTACCTACGCGCGCAGTACGCCGCGTGTCTGCCGCGCTCGCGCAACAGGCGCTGCACGTCCTCGGACGGTGCTGCCGTCTCCTGCGCTCGCTGGTGCGCCTGGATACAGGCGGTTGAGCACAGGTCGAGGGTCGGGCTCCCGATGGGAACCGGCTGGCCGCAGACGATGCATCGCATCAGAGGTCATCCTCCCCGTCGATCCCGGAATCGTCCAGCCAAATCTCCTCTTCCGTCAAGCTCTCCCGCATTTCCTCGTAGCACATGCCTTGCGCGAAGAGCGCCACTTCACGCTCACCAGCGCGGGTCAAATGGATCTGCCCGACCGTGTAGGACGCGATCGGGAACAACTCGTCGTCGGCCTCTGCATCGATTTCCAGGCGCTCGCTTCTCGCCGGGAGTTGCACCCAACCGCGCGACTGCAACACGCGAAGCAGCGGCATCGGGACGAGCTTCTCTTCCTCCAGTGCGAGGCGCAACTCGAATAGCAACGCGAAGTCCGTCGGATCGTAGTCCGTCATCGCACGCCTAACCGTCATGCTTCGAGTATCGACCGCGAACGCGATCCCGAAGGCTGACGTACTTGCCGCCCGCCAGGATGTGCTTACCGTTGACCGGGAGCTTGGCGGCGAGTGCGGCACGAAGTGAATCGTTCTCCCGAACGGTCGCGTCGTGCTCGTTCAACAGGTCGTACCCGATGGACGATCGCGCGTAGCACGATCCTGAGTGGTGTCCGAGCTGATTGCAGAGCGGACACGGGTCTCCGCGCACCCAGCGCGCCTCGCACATGCGCTGGATCGACGCGAGGTGCACCTTCACGGCCCGCGCTTCGATTTCGGCTTCCTCGCGCACCTGTCGTAGCCGTTTGACCTCGACGGCCAAGCTCTCCAACACCTCGTCCAACGTCACGTGCCCGTTCACCGGGAGGGCGTGGTCCGACATCCACTTCACGACCGTGCCAAGCTCCGCGTTGCTCATGCGACCTCTCCCGTCTTGACTCGCCAATCTGCCTTGTCCCCGTGCATGAAACGTGTCCAACGATGGCGAACGCGATCCATCTCGCGCGGGCTCTGCACGTAGCCGACGAGCTTCCGTCCAGTCTTCTCGGCCGCCACCACGGTCGCGCCCTGCGCCACGTGCGCATCCAGTACGACGTCGCCCGGCCTGGAACTGTTCTGCATCGCGAACACCGCAACCTCGACCGGCACGTCACCCTTCGGCGCGGCACAAGTCAAAAGCAGCAGATTTGATTTGTCCCGACCGCCGTAGAAGAAGTGCTTGGCGTCGCTGCGCCAACCGTACAGGACGGGCAGCACGACGTCCCGGTACAGCTCCCCCTTGCGCCCGGAACGCTTGGAGCTGTGCGCCATGATCGTGGTGCTCCAATGTCCGTCGAGGCTCTGGAACTGACCCTGCACGCGCGGGAGGTTGTGGAGCGTGGTCGCGAGGTACACGGGTCCGTCCGTGTTGGCGAGCGTGTGGCCCAGGTAGGTGTCGAGGTACGCCGCCTTGAAGCGCTCCTCCTGCACGAATCGCGCGAACGACATATCGGCGCGCTCGACTCCGAAGCCTTTGAGGTTGCCGGGCGCCGACAGCTTGCCGCAGTACAGAACGTGGTCGCCTAGTCGGTAGTGGCGGCCTGAACGCGACTCCGCTTCGGTGCGCCCGAGCGAGGGTGTGTCGTCGTCCCCGACGCGTCCTGAACGCGGCTCGCCCGACACCGCCACGGTCGAGGCGGCCAGATTCCGCATCGCGGCCTTGTACAGCACGTCGAAGCGCAATCGCTTGGCGAGCTTGTCGTACTCCTCGCCTGCGTTTTCGCGGATCCGCTCCATGACCTCGCGCACGAGGTGCGGGACGAAGTCGCCTTGGATCTTCTGGTTGTTCAGCGTGAAGTTGGCGAGTCGCTCGTCCGACTCATCCATCTCGACCACAACGCACGGCACCGACTCTTCCCCAGACTCACGTAGCACGCGCACGCGCTGGTTCCCGCCCACCACGATATTCCGACCGCCCTTGACGTTGACGATCGGGAGGGCGAGCAACCCAAAGTCAGTCAAGCTCTGCCCCAAACCCTGTAGTGCCGCATCCGTGATGGTGCGGTTGTTGAAATCGGGCGTGACCAGATCGTCGAGCGCCATCCGCTGAATCCGGACGGCCGCCACCTTCCCGTCGGTCACACGCTTCGACTTCCGCTTCACCATCGCGACTCCCTCACGTCCGTTGGACCGTGGTGCGGGACTTCCTCGCTTCCTCCAGGCACTTCGAGTGTGCCTGCGTGGCTTGTAGCAGACCGTTCACCGGCAGGACCACCGGAATCGTGCCTTTCTCGCCCCGCTTGGTCTGAACGTTGCAAATCGGGCACTTCACGCGAACGGGCTCCGATCCAACAGCACGACCGATTCAGCAACCTCGCCGATCGACTCGCGCATTTCGCCATCGAAGCCGCTCTGCCACGCGGCGCGCAGCGAACCGGACTCGTACGGGTTCTCCGGTAGATCGGTCGCGCCTTGCGCTCGTACCAACCACCCCGGGCTATGCGTGATCTGCCAATCTCGGGCTGCCTTCCGACCCGCCTCGCGCGTGCGCTGGGCTTGCGCACGCTCCGCTCCCGCCTTCTTCTCGGCGGACGAACGCATGTCACGCGTCGTCGGAAACCCGTCCTGTTCCCAACCCTTCGTCCAGCCGCGTCCCCACCAACCACGTTCCGACGTTCCCACCTCGTACGGGTTGGAGGTCATCGGCGCGTTGTCGCTGTACGCCTCCAGGCCAGCACGGTAGTACGCGATGTATTTGTCGGCCTCGTTCGAACGACCGAGCGCACTGCCGGTGGAGAAGGTCTGCGCGACCATCTTGCCGCTCTTCTTGTAGGCGCGGACTCGGCTCGCGTGACTGCGCTTGTTGCCGTGACGGTTCATCGCCTCATCCAGGAACGGGTTGTACCCCAGGATGACGGTCGCTTCACCTGCAACCTGCCGATATTTCCTGGGGGTGCTCGCCTTAGGGCCAGGATCGTGCGTCTTGCCCTGGAGCGTGTCGCGCAGGAGCTGCTTGAGCGGCTTCGGGACGGTGCTCGGACGAAGCGCCATGTGCGCGATCAACTCGGCCCACAGCTCATCCACGTTCGACGCGGCGTAGCTGGATGGTGTGATCCCTGCTTTGGCTGCGAAGTCGCGCAGCGTGGTACCGCTCGGGTCGCTGAGGTGCGACGTCGGCATGTCGTCCCAACTTGCGAACTTGTCGAACAGCTCCCGGAAGGTCTTCTCGGGATCGAACTTGTCGCCGTCGCGCCTCGCGCGCTCGATCCACTCCTCCACGAACACGGCGCGCGCCGACACGGAGAACAGATCCCCGCCGTCAACGTCGATCTTCCGTCCCACTAGGTAGTCGATCGCACCCGCGACCGCGTCGTCGACCGTCGAGTACAAAAAGCTCTCGCGCGTGAAGAAGTTGTCGGCACGCTCTTCATCGGGGTCGTCCGGCAACCGCATCTGCCCCAACAGGTAGTTCAGCCGGTGCGCGTCCAACTTGTTCTTATCTGCGCTCGCCCTCACGTCCAGCTCGATGTTCGCTCGGATTGCATCGGCGGTGGATTGGATGAAGCGATTCTCGCCGCCCTCACTCTTCGACTGTTGAATGATCTGATAGGCATCGGGCGCAACCGCACGAGCGCTCAAGAACAGCACCTCGCTGCCCTTACGAATCCCCTCGCCACCCTCAGGGTTGCGGATCCCCTTCTTCACCGTCCCGACCCCGATCATTCCGGGCGTCAAGAACACATCGAACAGCGCGGCCTTGTCTTCGCCGCTCGTACCCTTCACCTTCGCACGCAGGCCAAGGTAGTGATCGGGAAACACACCGTCCCACTTTCCCCAAGCTGCACGGAACGCTTCCCACGCTCGTGACGTTGTGTGGCCACGATCGCGCTGCGCCACTCGCTCTCGCTCACCCACCACCTCGGGCGCCTTCTCCACGTTCGCCGCGAACCAATCGCGGACGTGTTGCGTGGCGTGCCGCGGTAGGTTGAAGAACTTCTTGTGTGCCCACTCGTGCACCAGGATCTCGTGGCTGCGCGCCAGCTCTCCGACGTCCGCCTCGACCGCGTGCGTCTTGCGGAACGCATATCCGCCGACACCCCCACCCGTGATTCTGTTCCGCTCGGCCGAGAGGTCGCGCAGGATCAGCACGTCACGCTGACGCGGAATACCGAGCGCGGTGATCGCGTCACTCGCCTGCTTGATGTTGGCGAGCGCGGCGCGGTACGCAGGCTTCTCGCTGAGCGCCCACACGTACACCTGATCGTCCGGACCGGCCGACGCGTTGCGCTTGTAGTCCGCGGCCGTATGGATCTGCTTGAGGAAGTCGTGCGCGCGCGTGCCGTGCACGCGCTGGAGATTGCGCGACGGGATGATACCCAGGTTGCCCGCCGGGTAGGGCTGCACCTCGTACACCCGGAACAGTCCGATCGTCCCGAGGTCGAGCACTTGATGCTGCCCGTCCAGGTAACGGCGTAGCTGCTGGACTGTCTCGTCGAGCGGCTCTTCGTCGAGCGCGAACGGATTGCCGATCAGGACGCGCACGGCACCCTCACCTCGACTGCATGGTGCGCACGACGGCGCCCAAGAGGGTGCGGGCGTGCGGTAGCTCTTCCGGCCCGTCCGGGTCGCCCGCCTCCACGATTGCCCTGGCGCCGCGTCGCCGCTCCTTCACGATCTCGATCACCTCACCCAACGTGAAAGTGCGCGGGGCGTCTCCGAAGCCCGTCCCGGACCCCACTGGAGAACGTCCCGCGCTGCGCGCTGCGGTAGTGTGCTCGACCTCCTCCAGGTCCGCCAGCTCCACGTCGTCCTCGTCCACGCGGCCATCGAACATCCCGGCCAACAGACGGGCTGGAGGTGCGGTCGCTTCGCTGACGGGCGGCGCGCGCATGGCACGGCGTTGCAGCGCACCCGCCACGTTCGGCAGGGCGGACGACGTCAGAGGTTGGAGACCGGGACGGGGCGGTAGCTGGGACATCGCGACTCCTGCAAGCGGAACGGGGCGCACCAACCCGAAGGCGGCGCGCCCCGATTCAGACAGACGACGGTCGCCCGCGGATCAGCGCGTCGCCTCGTCGAGCTTCTTGGCGGGCTTGGGGCCCGACAGGACGCCCACGACGCGCGCAGCGATGCCCGCACCCTCGCTCAGGCTCGCGACACCGATCGGGACGCGCGGCGAGGACTCGTCCAGGCCCGACAGGTCGCGCTTCGACTCCGAGCCCTCCGCGGACTCCTCGACCTTCTCGGCGAGCTTCATGCCGCGGCGGCCCTTGGCCTTCACCATGCCGGTGTAGCCCTCCGCGTAGGTCGTGAGCAGGTCGCTCAGCTCGGCCTCGCTGAACTCGACCTCCGCGTCCGGCTTGACGCCGACCTGGAAGCCCGAGCCGTGGAAGGTCTCGCCGAAGCCGAACAGGAAGCCCTCTTCCATGCCGACCGACGCGGCCAATGCACGACCGCGGCGCGCAGCGCGCTTGGACGACGAGGACGCCTTGCCGCGCAGGTTCTTCGACTGCATCCGACGCGAGACCTGCTTGGCCTTGGCCTTCCCGGCCTTCGTCGCACCGGACTTGTACCGACCGCCCTTCTCGTAGTCGCCGCCCTTGTAGCCACCACCGGACTTCTTGGCGCGCTTGATCTCGCCCTTCTTGAGCATCGCGCCGAGCATCATGTTGACCTGCGAGTTGCGGCCCTGGGCGCCGCCCTCCGCCCTGCGCATCTGGCGGAACGCGCCTCGCTTGTACTTCTCGTCCAGCGGCTTGAGCAGCAGGTTCTCGAAGACGGCGAGCTTGGTCTTGGCCTCCAGCGACGCGTCCTCGGCCAACGCGTTCTCGCCGATCAGGTCGAGGTAGTGGAGGAACATCTCCGCCATGTCCACCTCGTCGATCAGGCGCAACGCGACGGTACCGGGCAGCACCTCCTCGAAGACGTTCTCGTCGGTCTCGTCCACGACCGTGATGACGTACGGCTCGGCTTCGGGGTGTTCGAAGACCTGCGTGAAGTCGGCGGTCTCCAGGAAGTCTGCGACGACTTCGCCCGCGATCGTCAACTCGCCGCCCTCTTGGAACAGCGTGACTTCGTGGGAATCGCCGCTCTCGTGCAGGGCGCTCTTGAGAATGACGGGCATGGCTTGTGTCCTCGTGTTGGGCCGCCAGGACGGTCGCCTGGGAGCACGCGTGATGGTAGTGGGAACGGGAGTTTGAGTCCAGTGCTAGACAATGTGTCTAGCAAACCCCGAGCAGGTCGCGAAGGCGCCCAGCCTGAGGTTTGGGCAGGTCGATCGTGAACCTGCCTTGGTCGTAGTTGACGGGCGTGTCGAGCGACAGGCCAGCGGTCTGCGCGGCGAGCGAGAACGCTTCCACGCGTGACTCGGGAATCTCGATCGATTCGATCTCGGAGGGGTTGTCGCCGGGCTTGGCCGTCCAGACCGTCACGAACCATTGGTGCTCGCGCGCGATCTCAGTGGCGCGAGCCACCGCGCTCTCGATATCGGTGTACTCTTCGACGCCTTCGATGTGCTTCTTACCGTGAGCGTTCGGGCCGAGCGAATTGAGGTCCCAGCCACGCGGCATCTTGACCTTGTAGGTTCCGTCCTGCCACTCCACATCCACGGACAAGTCATCCACAGCCTCGTCCGCGCGCCGAGCTTCCCCAATCGTCACGACGACCGTGTAGTGCTCTCGCGCGGCAAGGCTCTGGGCTGCCGCGACTGCGCTCTCCTTGTCGGTGAACTCGGACTCGGCCGTGCCGTTCGGCGGGACGATGTACCACTTACCCTTGCGCTTCACGACTTCGATCACCGTGTCGCCCACGCCCATCGATTCGTCCGACTTCTTGCGCGCCTTGTCGATCGCGTAGAGCGCATCTTCCTTGTGAGCACCGCTGCCCATCAGCGCAAGCATCCGATCCACCTCGGCTTGCGAGTACCCGAGCCGCCTCAACGCGGTGGGCGACCCACGCGCGGTGAGCCGCTTCTTGTGGAGCGCGAGCGTCTCGGGATCGTCGGCCTCATCGATGTCCGCTTCGTCGTCCGGCACGGACCCGACGTTCACGGGCGTCTTGGGCTGCGGGCCCGCCTTGTGCCGGTAGTTGGCTGGGCCGTGACCGCCCGCGTCGCCATTGGAAAACTTCGCCTTCTTGCGACGCTTCTTGCGAGCTTCGACGAGCGCCTCGTCCTCCTCGTCATCGTCCGCGTCCTTGTCGTCGTCATCGTCGGGCAACGGCGCCTGACCGCCGAGCGGATGACTGCGCAGCACGCTGAACGATGCGCTCGTGGTCGTCTCGTCCGCCTCGGCTGCGAGCCGTTCAGCTTCCGCGTCCGAGGCGTCCTTGGTGTCGTAGAAGCGCCCTTCGTTCTGGTCGCGGGTCCAGCCCTCCCCGGTCCAGTATTCGAGGTCGTCCCCGTCACCCCGCACCACCGCGTACCCGTCAGCCTCGCCGAGCGTGCGCTGCCCGTGGAAGCCACCGGGCTTCACGGTCTTGGCGGGTAGCTGGAGTACCTTCGAGTTGCCTGCGAGCGAGAAGCCCTCACCTCGCTTGAACTGCGCGGTGCCCTGCGTGACGAGGTGACTTGCAGCAAGCCGAGCGAACGTCTCGTCCGAACCGATCGCCATCGCGAGCTGTTTGACCGTGAAGTAGCGTCCGGGGTTCTGAACCAGGACTTTCCGCACGCTAGACAATGTGTCTGGTGATGCGGCAGCCTCCCCGACCTCCCGCTTGGCGGGCACTGGCTTCGGCTTGTTCACCTCGCGGTGGACGCGTTGACGATCCGGAACGTGTTCGTGTCGCGTGCCGCCGTCGAGCTGGAAATCCCACTCACTGCGCCCCGCACGAACCTCGTCCGCGGCTTCATCTTGAACCCCGCGCAGCACGACCACGAAGTCGTCGCCCAGGCGCACGCTGTATCGATCGCCGCCCGCTTGGAGCTTGTACTCGGTGGACTCGTAGTCGTCCTCGAACTCGCCGCCCTCCTGCCATCCGGCCTTCTTGAGGGACGCGAGGTTCTTGCGAAGCCACGCGGCGATGTTCGCCGGGTGCCGCGCACCGATGGCCTTGAGCGCCCTCTCGGCATCGTCGCCGGTCAGGTACGCGACACCTTCGGACTCGTCGGCTCGCGGGGTACGCCCCATCGTGCCGAGCGAAGTCTCCATCCCGGTGTGCCGGGTAAACACGTCGCGGAGGTTGTCCGCGTACACGTCTTCGGCCGTGCTCTTCGGCGTGACCTTCGAGCCGCGCACGCTCAAGAACTCGACCGTGTAGGTGTCGGACGCTCCGAGTGTGATGCGCACGCGGTTGACACCCTTGTCGTTGCGCCCGATCGAGAACAAAAGCGATCGATCGCCGCCCACAAAGTTCTTCGCGCCCGTCATGGACTGGAAACGTCGGCCACCGAGCTGCGCAAGGATCGAACGGGCGACCTCCGACTCGACGAGCGACTCGTCCGTACGAGGATGCACCGCACGGTAGTCGTCGGCGGACGTGTCGGCGCCGCACGCACGACACCGCACCACGAACTCGTCCAGGCCGGTGTCGGCGTGCGCTTCGTGCCAGTACGCGTCGTGCTCGTGGCACTGGAGGCATTCGAGCTTGTGCGGCGGCCTGATGATCGGATCGAGTCCACCGTTGGCGTTCTGCCGGAACCCGAACGGCTCGAACGGATCGGCGCTTTCGCTGAGCGTGAGTTGAACGTCCGCGATCGTACCGGCACCCGCGTAGCTGGAGATGATCGTGCGGAGCGCCGCCACGACGTCGGCGATGTCGTCCGGCTCGACTTCCGCCACGATCGCGCGCGTCTGACGCCCATCCCGGTACTGGTCGCGCACGACCGTCCCGTCGCTGTACACGGCGTAGGTCGCGTACCCGACGTCGGGCGAGACAGACACGAGCGGGCTCATCGCCTGCTCCCTCGACGGCTTCGGTCGCGTGCTGACCCGCATGACCTCGACCGCTTCGACTCCGTTCGCGGCCTCATCAAGCACGCGAGCGCGCTGTAGGTGCGGAGCGAGCGCACGCAGGATGTCGATCTCGTCGGCCTCGTGAATCCGCTTGCCCGTGCCGTTGCAGTCCTGGCACTTGATGAAGTGCCAACCGTCTTCGTCGTGCTCCTTCGCTTCGGCTTCCAACCAGAGCGTGCGGTACGGCTCTTCGGTCTCGTCCGCACTGATCGGCACGACCCCGGTGCCCTCGCACTGACCCTGACACATCGTCTTCGGGTCCGGGTACGGGATGCCGAGCGCCTTGTAGCGGTCCGTGAACTCGATCTTGAAGTCCTCGGATTCGTTGAGCGCGTTCTCGTACCGCACCCAACGTGACTCGTTCGCCGCGCTCTTCTTCTTAGTGCCGTCGGCCTTGTAGTTGGACTTCGCCCCGCGCTTGTGCATCCACCAAGCCAGCGCGAACGGGTTATCGATCTCGGCGTGCTTCTTCATCGCCTTCGTCGTGCCCTTCATGCCGGGCGGCGACACTTCGACGATCACGCCGTTGGCAGCCTGGAAGGTGGACTCGGAGCGGTCGATCTCGCGTTGCATGTGACCCATCGTCCCGCGCGCGTCGTCCTCGTCCTGAGCTTCGTGGGCGGCGCAGTCCGGGCAATCGTCCGAAGTGCGCAGGATCGCTGTGTACCCGTCGCCGAGGTCAACCGGCACGTCCGCGAGCACGTCTTCGTTCGACGGGCCCCACGTGTCGTAGTAGGCGCGCGCGATGGTCGTGCTGTCGCCTTTGGAGCTGCCGACCAGGACGAGCACGCGGTCACCGGGCTTGACGCCCATGTGCGTCGGAACGGATGAGAGCTGTGCGCGGATGAGCTTGTCAGCGCTCTTGTAGCTCGTGCTCGCGGAGCCGCTGCCTCCTTGCGGGTTCTCCTTCGAGTAGCCCCACTGCGTGCGCTGCATCTTCCACACCTTGAGCACCCACACGCCCGGCACCGTGACGTCGTGGATGTCCTGGCCGACGTACTCGCGCTCATCACTCTCGTCCGTACCCTCGATCAACTTGCCGCCGACCTTCACGCCCTTGATCCCGCGATCGCGCACTCCGTCGATGAAGTTGCCGCGACGGCCCTTCGTGTCGGAGAGCGTGCCGTTCACCACGACCACGCCTTTCTTCACCTGACCCGCGTTGCCGACGATGTGCGACTCCGCGTAGGCGCGCACGATCTCCATGAACCGGCCCGCCTGCGCGGTCGGCACTTGGGCGTGGAAATCGACGGCGCCCTCGTCGAGGTTGACGCCGCGGTAGCTCCACTCGCCCTCACCGATCGTTTGCTGCGAGCCGAACCACGAGACGGACTTGCCGTCGAACACCGGCTGCTCGATGAACGCGCGAGCGAGCGCCTTCGACTCGAACCCGATCGCAACGGTAGCTCCCGCGTCGGTGTACGCGATCACCACGCAGTCGAGATTGGGGTTGTCGCCGCGCGCCCGCTCGACCGTGAAGCCGCGAACAGCTTCGTGATTGCGCAGCAGCCACCCAACATCCTTCTCGACGTGCGGCACCACGCGTTGACCTGTTTTCAACGGCTGACGTTGCACGGGCCACGAGATCACAGTGTCCTCGCCGGGCGTGAGCGAGTCGCTAGAGAACGGGAGCGCGGACGGCCACTCGGCGGTGTACTCGTCCAGTAGCTCGGCCGATTCGTTGCGCGTCTCCTTCTTCCTCCACTTGCGCATCGTCTCGTACGCCGTGGACGAGAGGTTGCTCTGCAAGTCGTGCGCGGTCATGCCGAGCTTCGCGCCGCGCTGGCTCAGCTCGTACGCCTCGGCGAACTTGCCGTCATCGACCAACTCCTCAACCTGCCGGATGATCGACTTGATGCGGTCGTAGCCGACGGTCGCGGAGGCTTCGCCGAGTGCCTTGCGCTGCTGCTTGAGGAGCGTGTCGATGGCGCGCCGGTCGTTGGCCGAGAGCTTGTCCCAGGCGTGATCGGCCGCCGTCTTGTTGCCTGCTGCGGTAGCCTTGCGGATGTTCCGCCACGCCTTCACGATCTGCATCCCGACCGCACCTCCGACCGCGATGCTCCCGAGAGCCGCGAACGCGGAGATGGGATCCACTTCGTCGAGACGTTGGAGTTCTAGGTGCTTGGTCATGGATTCGTTCCTGCGCGTGAGGTGCTCGGCGAAGTCCAGCCCCACCTTCGTCAGTGCCTTGTCGTCGAGGTAGCTACCGTCTTGCGCGACCAACCGACGACCTTTCGCCGAGGACTGGACACGCGAGCCGGAGCCCACGAGCTGCGTGATGATAGCGGCCACGGATAGCAGCTCACCGCGGAACGTCCGCGACTTGAGCAGCGCGGCCTTGGCACGGGCTGCCTGCATCGGCGAGAGGGTCTTGAGGAAGCCTCGATCGTCGAACGTGGGCTCGTCAGATCGGGTGGGCGCTGTGTCACGCGTGAGGTGCGACGTGTCGAGCTTTATCTCGCGCTCCAGTTCATCGGGAGGCAGCAGTTGGAGTTGATTGCTGTCGCCCGTCTGCACGAGCAGGCGCGGCTTACCGCCAACCTCCCGGACACCCACGACCTTCCGCGAGCCCTGCTTCGAATCCCACGCGCGGCCAATCAACTCGTCGTACGGGCTCATGTGGGCGGTGGGCGGGCTCGGCCTGCGGCCCGGATGATACTACAGGCCGAGCCACGACTCATCACTCCTGCTGTACCTGGACGACGTAGTCGCCGTCCCCGCGGTCCACCCGCACGTACAGGCGTGTGAAGATAGGATCGCGATAGAGTGCCTTGAAGTTTGTCAGCGTGAACGGCCCGTCCACCCAGACGACGCCGCACATCACCACGGCGCTCCCACTACCGTCGTACGGCTGCATCAGGACGATACGAGTCGGCGCCTCGGTCCAACCCGAGACGGTCAGATCGACGTTCCAAGGCGCCGAGACACCCGGGTCGCTCAGATCCACCTCGAAGTAATCGACGTCGAGCAAGCTGTAGTGCGCCGAGGCGCTCGGCCCGAACACCGCACGCCCCAGATGGTTGGCGATCTTGGGCGCGCCATTGGGTTCGACCTCGCGAATGAGCGACGCTCCGGAGGCGGGCGCGCTGACCGCCGGGCTCCCCGACGCGTACAAGAACAGTGCGAGTGGCAATCCGAGCGCGACGAACCACCTCAAGGAAGACTGCACGTAGCTGACGATTCCTTTGTCCTGCATGGCTTACCTTCGTGCTGGCAGAAACACTGAGGATTGTGCGGGCCGGATTTGACCCGCGCTTAGCCATTCGACCACGAAGCCGAGATCCCCGCTAGGTGAGGTGAATCAGTGGACCTCCACCGGGACGAGCGTTGGATTCTTGGCGAACAGCAGCTCCATGTAGCTCTCCAGCTCCGGCTTCGTGATCCGGTCCTGTAACACTGTCTCGATCGCCCCGACGTCCTTGCGAATCTCGGCGGTGTCCCGGTTGATCTCCGTGTTCGACGACCGCAGCTCGTCGAACTGTGTATCGAACCACGTGTACGCCCCGATCGCGCCCGACACCAACGCTGCCGCGCACACCACCGCCACGCCGAGCGGGATCAGGTTGTCCGGGCTGATGAGCCCACGGCGGCGTACCTCGGCCACATCACCTTCACGCTCGGTCGCCACGATTCACCTCGTTTGCCAGCCGGTAGGAGAACCATCCCAGGGACGTGAGCGAGAACACCGCGCAGAGCGCCAGCACCGCGGCGGTGACCCGGTACACCGGCAAGACGAACATCAGCGCGTCCATCGCGTGCGTCAGGCCACACGACACGATGAACCCGAGCAAACACAGGACGCTGATCGCGTCCATGCTGGGGAGCTGCCCTCGCCGCGCAAACACACGGAACAACAGCACCATGACGGCCGGGATGCCGATGTAGCACAGGAAGATGATGAGGTTCGAGATGACGCTCACGGCGACCAGTGCGGGCGTGAAGTCTCGGCCGCATGTCGTGCGCGCCATGAAGCCGTCATGCGAAAACCACCACTCCACGTGCTACCGCCCGGCCAACGCCTTCATGAGGTGCGGGTTGCCCTTCGTGACCTTGCCGTTCTCGATGAAGATCCGCTGGCCGCGCTCGGTGGTGCGCCAGTAGCCCTTCATCTTCTTGCGCTTGGCCTCGTCGACAGCCGCGTACTCCTCTTCCGTGTACAGGTGCTCGTCGGTGTCGCCCTGGAACAGCCGACGCACGAGGGCGGCTTGCTCGGCGGTCAGCGGCTTGAACACGCGCGCGTCACCCGTACTCGACATCCGCACGTTCCGCAGCGCTGCCAAGTCCGGCTTGGACAGGCCCTTGAGCACCTCCATGTAGGTGTCACGCGGGACGCTGATCGCCTCTTCCTCGGCCACGTCCTCCGCTTCGTCGCGCGCGGCCCCCTGGCGACGGCGCTCGACTTCCTTGCGCAGCACGCTCGCTTGGTCACGGTAGTAGCCGCCCTCGCCCGTGCCCTCGGCCCGGTCCATCTTGTCGGCGCCGTCGAGCGTCTTCTTGATGTCGAGCAGCGCGCCGTGGAGCTGCGCGTTCGACATGCGCCGGGCCTTCGCGGCGTAGTCGTCGAAGTCGAGCTGCTTGCGCACCGCCTCGACGATCAAGCCCTTGGTCGGATCGAACACGCGGCCGTCGGGAAGCTCGATGCCCTCGTCGACGGACTCGTCCGCGATCCCACGTGTAGGTGAGACGAGCGACAGGTTCGCGTCGAGCACGCGCTCGGGTGCGGTGTCCTTACCGCCCTCCCACTGGATCGTCACGAGCTTGGCTTGGCCGAACTTCTCCAGCTTCGTCACCACACCGCGCGCGTGGCCGAGACCCGTGGCCATACCGATCGAGCGCAGGAAGCTCGCCTTGTAGGCGACGCGGTCCCCGGCCTTGAACTCGTGGACCTTCTTCGCTTCATCCACGTCACCTCGCAACGTGCCGAGCGACGTGAGCTTGGCGCGCAACATCTGGACGAGCGAGGCGGCGTCATTCTTGCGCAACGAGCCTGCGGCGGCGAAGTGCTGCACCTGTTCGATCGCGTGCTCGATGTCGTCCGCCGTGTTGGCGCGTGAGGCGTTCGCGCGAATGCTGCGAGCGAGCTGGTCGCTGTTCTCGTTGCCGCTGTAGTCCCCTCCGCGAGCCGACTTGCGCGCGTACTTCTCGGCCTCCTCGACCGACTCCATCGTGTAGATGACGGACTTGCCGCGCTTGATCGTCACGACGTTCTGATCGGTCGCGATGCCGGGCGTGCCGTGCTTGCCGCCGAGGTTCAGCACCCAACCGGCGGGCCCGAGCATGACGGCGCGACCCGTGAGCTTGCTGCCGTGGCGGGTCGAGATGGTGACGCGGTCGCCCACCCGGATGACCCGATCGACGCTCACGGGCTCATCGCCCTGCTGGAACATGGTCTCGCCGGTCGCGGCTTCACCAAGAGGTACCGCGTCGAAGACCAGCACTCCCAGCGACGGAGGTTCGTTGTCCGCGACGCACATGAGCGGCCCGTGCTGTCGTGCCCCGCTCTCGTACAGCATCGGAGATCCGTCTTCGTTCGTTCGCGGGTAGGCGTACGCCCGACAACGACGACCCGTGCGACGCGCGTAGTTGATCGCGTGATTGATCGCGGTGCCGCAATCGTCCTGCGTGAGGAGGTTCGCGGCCTCGTCCACGAGGCGGATGCGGAGGTCTGCCGTCTCGCTAGACAATGTGTCTAGCGATTCGTCGCCCAGGTACGGCTTCTTCGACGTGCCCACGGCGGTGCCGCCCATCGCCTTGCGCGCGTCGTCCCACGAACCTCCACGCGCCGCGACGGCTTCGACCGCTTTGACTTCATCGGCCATGTGCATCGCGACGAGCTGCGTCCGCTGGCGCTGCGCCTTCTTCACGATGGCCTGACGCACGGACCGCTCGGCATCCGAGTGGTGGATGTCGCGCACGCTCTTGTAGTACGCGAGCAAGAGATCACCCGGTGCCATCCCCTCGGCAATCGATTCACGCTTGGCCGCGAGCTTCTTCACGTGCGCGCGGTACTTGCGCATGTTCACGGAGTTGCCTTCGATCTCCGACTTGTAGATCAGCTCGGGCGTCAGGCCGCGATCCAGCGAGAACTGGAGGAACCTGTCGCTCTTCGCCATCGCGAGCACGGCGTCTGGATTGAACGGCGCGGGCTTCTTGGCTTCGTCGAGCGCCGCGCGCATCCACGTCGCGATCGTCTCGGCGTCGTGACCAGCCCGGCGCAGCAGCCCTTCGATCTTCTCGCGGCTGTAGTCGGCGCTGTTGTACAGGTACCCGATCGCCTGCGTGTGAGTCATCCCGCCCATGACGCGGGCGCCCAGCTCGTGCATCTTGAGCGTGGAGAGCGCGATCTTGGTCGAGTGCTTGGCGAACGGGTCGCCCGCCTCAGCGAGCGCCTGAGAAAAAGGGCGGCGATTCTCACCCTCCGTCGCCTCGAAGGCGTTGTCGCGGGCGAGGATGTCGCCGATCGCCTTGACGTGACCGGGGTAGCTACCCCGGCTGTCACCCACCGCGAGCGCCTGCGCCGCCACCCCCATGATCGACTGCGCGGCCGAGCCGGTCACTCGGAACTTGCGCGTGAGGTCTTCGGCCGTCGCACGAGGTCGCGTGATGAGGTAGGTCATGACCTCACCGGCCAGCACGCCGAGCTTGTCGCCTGCCTCGTCCACGACCTCCTCCACCCGCGTGCCCTCGAAGTCGCGCAGCATCTGTTCGACCTTGACGCGCTTCTCCGGGCTCACCTTGATCGTGACGGTGCGGTGATCGTGGATCGTGTCGATGTAGCTCGCACCCTTGTAGCGGAACGCCATCAGTTGCTTGCTGGACGGGAAGCTGAACTTGCCGAGCGTCTTCAGCTCACCCTCGTCCACGGCCGAGCGCTTGCGCCGAGCCTCCGACAGGTCCACGTCGCTCGACTTGCACTTGGGACACGTCGGGTAGTCCGACTTGGTCTTGAACTTCGTGCCGCACTCGCCGCACTTGACCTCCAAGCCCTTCTCCTTCGCCTCCGCGATGGTAGTTACACCGCCATCCCCCTCTCCGCTCTCGCGCTTCTGGAAGCCCTGGCGACGCTCGGCGCGGTGCTGATCGACCCACTTCTTCGCGGTCGCGACGTTCGCGGCCTCTTCCTTCCAGGCCAGACCGTTCGGCGGCTGCACCGTGTAGTTGCCTTCGTCAGTGCGCGTGATCTTGTAGTCCTGGTACACGACCGTCTTGGCCTCGTTCACGGACTCGCTCTTGGCTCCGGCGAGCGGGCGCAGACGGGCACGGAAGCGCGCCGTGCGCTTGGCGTAGCGCTTGGCCTTGGAGCGCATCCCGGCGCTCGCCCGGTAGGCCCGGCGACGCTTGATGAGTCCCCGGCGGTGCTCGCTGCGGCTCACCTTGCCCGCCCGCACGGCCTTCGGAACGCCCACGCGCAACGAGCGGATGCGCTGGCGACGCGCGCTCTGGCTCATGCGCTGGTACTCCAGGATCGGCTCGGCGAGCTGCTCGGCCAGCTCGAACTCGCCCGCGTTGATCGCCTCGTCGATCTCCGTGAGGGTCGAGGCGAAGCGCTCGACGTCCTCGACCGTGCAGTCTTCGATCGCGAGCATCAGGCAGGCGCGCAGGTCATCGATCGCGTCCCACTCCGCTTCGATGATCGCGCTCTCGCCCTCGACGGTGCTCTCGTCCGTCTCGACCACGTCCTCGACGGGTTGGTAGCCGCGCGCGACCGCGAACTCCTCAATCGCGTTGATGGACCTGACGCTCGCGACGTGGTTGGACGTGTCGCACCGCACCATCCCGAGCTGCGTGCCCGCCTCGTCCACGAGCTGCACGCCCTTGTTGCAGTAGGTGATGAACAGGTCGGCCCCTTCGGCCGCTTGTGACGGCTGGAGGCCCGTCGCCTTCACGAAGCGCGCGCGGTTGAAGTTGTCGTTGAAGCCCGCGAGTGCCGTGGCGATCGCACCGACCAGCTCGCGCTTGTGCGGGAGCGGCATCTCCATCTCGGCCAGCCCGCTCGCGATCATCGCGAAGTGCTTGCGTTGGAGCTTCGACTCGTTCACCGCACGCTTCGACTCGTCAGCATCGACGCCGTCCTCACCTTCGGCCTCGCTACCGATGGACGCACGGACGAACATGTTGCGGTTGAACGCGCCGGGGATCGCCTCGAAGCGAGCGGCGAGCGCCTCGGCCGCCATGCGCTTGCTCTTGCGCGGCACGCTCGTACCAGCGATCGCACTCGCGATGGTGTCGTAGCGCCCCGAGGCTTCATCGACGGACTCGTCGTCCTCTTCCTCTTCGTCATCGTCCTCCGGCTCTTCCTCGGAGTCGTCGTCTTCGGGCTCGTCGTCCTTTTCGTCGTCCGGCGCCTCGTCACCGGGATCGGAGTCGTCGGGCTCCTTCTCCTCTTCCTCGTCATCCTCGCTGTGCGCTTCCGCCACCGTAGCGAGTTGCATGGCGCCGTCGGCCCCCGCGAACGCCGCGAAGGTGCTGCCTTCGACCACGAGCCCACCGTCCACCTCCCAGATCAACGTGGGCTTGTCGTCGCCCAGCATCTTCGAGCCCCGCTCGAACAGGCGCTTGAGCGAGTCGTCGAGGGACTCGGACGCGTCGATCGCCTTGCGCACACGCTTGGAGAAGAGCTTCGGGATCATGTCGAGTGGTCGCGCCCGCCGACACTACGTCCAGCCGGGCTGGCGCCCAGCGTACCGGCTCCCGATGGCCGGGTCTACAGGTCAACTTTGCGCGCTGTACCCCAGCCGCGCAAAGCGCACTCGCAAGCGCGCGAGGGCCTGGATGTGCAACTGCGACACCCGTTGGGCGCTGCAACCCAACTCGCTGCCCACCTGGACCGTACCGACGCCCTGCGCAATCCGTAGCACCACGTACGCTTGACGAGGCCCGAGCGCAGCCACATGACGCCACAACAGCGCGTGGTACTCGCCCTGCTCCACCGCATCCGGCTCTGCCGGAGCCGGAGGCTCCAGGATGTCACCCTCCGGCGACGCATCCCACAAGGACAACCTCAACGCACGCCGCCCCGGAGCAAACGTGCGCTGGTCGCCGTACCCCTCTCGATCGTACGCGTACTTGATCGCCTGCCAGATCCACGGCACCGCCATCGTCGAGAACTTCGTCCCGCGAGCCGGGTCGTAGATGCGCGCGGCCTTCTCCAACCCTTGCATCCCGAGCGACACGCGCTCGTCGAAGTCCATCAGCGGAGCGTCCCTAAACTGACTTGCGATCTTGCGCACGAGCCCCAAGTGCTGCGAGGTATCCACCTGCGGAGGTCGCGCCTCCCAACCGGCGTGGACTACACGCGGCATCAGGGCGCGTGGCACTCGTGACTGTGCTGCTCTGCTTGCGTCGGGAACGAGCGCCGACAGTATCCGCACAGGAACTGTTCCGTCGGATGGTCCGTGCCGGTCCGAAGCGCGAGCATCGCGTCAGCCCACGCATAGGCCCAGGCAGCCGCGCGCTGCACACGCCAGGATGTGTACACCTTCCGGTACTCGTCATAGCGCCGCTGCGACGCTTCGTGGTCGCGGTGATCCCACAGCGGCTCGTCCGGCCCGTCTTCCGACTCCTCCCACCACTCCGGCAGGGGAGGCGCTGAGCGCGCGTACAGGTCACGCATCTCGTTCATAGCCCCCTCCGGTGTAGTAGTCCTGAGGAGTGTTGTGAAACTCGCGCTTGTACTGCTCGCGCTCTTCGCGCGTCATGGGGCGCACTTCGATGCAGTCACTCGCGAGGTCGTAGATACTCCGAGCTGTAAGCGCGCTCTCGGGTGCCGCCACCGATCCGTTGTCCACCTGTTCCACTGTCAATCTCCTCGCTAGACAATGTGTCTAGCGTTAGCGATGCCGCTTGTACCGCGACCGACGCGGTACAGGTTGAACAGCACGCGGATCGTTTCTCTGTCACCAGTCCGGGCCCACGCACGGAAGGTTCGGGCGCGCAGTCGCTGCTCAATCGTCGCGAGCGCAAGGCGGTGCGCGGGCTGGAGCGTAGCGCGTCGCAGCAGCCAGTACATACGGCGCACATCGCGGTCGGGTGACAACGCGGCACGTAGTCCGAACGGGATCAGCGGCATCGAGTCAGTTCGCTCACGTTGAGCCTATTCTGCCAAGGCTAAACGCCTTTTGGAAACCATGAGTCGTCTTGCGAAGGGAGTAGGGACGTGGGAGCCGGTTGAACGACGGGGTCCGCTGGACACTGTGCGTGCTGCCCAATCGGACGGCTTGGCCGCTCATCTCCACGCCAGCGCAAGCAGCCCGACGATGAACAGCACGATCAGCGTGACGAACGGCCCGACCACCAAGCCGTACATAACGGCGCGGTAGCCCGGACCGACGCCGTCCCGCCTCGCGTAGTCCTCGATGTTGCCTATGAGCCAGCCCAGCGCGCACACCGCGCCCACGGCCAGGACCATCTCGATCACGTGTCCCTCCAGTAGTCGAACCTGCGCTCCACATCTCCAAGACGATCATGCACGATCAGCTCGATACCCTCACGCCTCGCAACCGCCTTACCGATCCTCACGGCGAGCCACTTGCTGACACGCGGGCTCGTAACCGTGATCCCGCTCTCACGTCGCAGCATCCACACGCCCTCACCGAACCTGACGTGGATGTCGCGTGACCGGAAGACGTGGCGAACGCTGTACGGGCTACTCCTCGTCATCTAGGGTCCGCGGGGAGCGGCATCCAGTGCGTCACGCCCTGCACGATCGCGAGCGCTTTCTTCCCGGTACCCGACATGAACCGCACGACCCACTGACCTTCGTGTAGCTGCGCGTCCCGCTGCCCCAGCCCGTTGTAGACCCGGACCCGTACTCCCGTGGGCGGTGGCGACTCGACGCTCTTCCATTGGAAGTGTTCGGCGAGCCTGTCCCACTGCTGTTCAGCTCGATCGCACTTCGCGCGCAGCCGCCCCAACCGATCGACGTGATCCCCACTCTTGCACGCCTCGACGGTGCTGCGTGGTTCGATACCCCGGCACGCTTCCTCGATCGCGATCCTCCAGCACTCCAGCGTGCTGGCGTACGGGCAGGGATGTTCCATCGGCACGGGGCCGTGGTCGCCCATGCGGGTGTGCTGATGCACCGGGATGCCGCAGTGGCATACCAGATCGTTGCGCGCTGCCTCCAGCTCGCGTTGCAGGTCGTGGATAGCACTTTGGTACGCCGCTTCTTGTTCCTGGTCACTCATGCTTCACCTTCTCCAACACCTCTCCAATACGTCGATCGACCACGGCGGCGGCGTGAGCAATCCCGGCGGCGTACCCGTCGCGGTAGCACGCCCACAGCGAGCCTTCGACGTGCTGCTCGTGGAGCGCCCAACGCCGGGTGTTCGCGTACGCGTCGGTCTTCTTGTACGCCTCCCACGCGATCGTCAGCGGGTGGTCGGCGGGTAGGGGTTGCGTCTCGTCACTCATCTGATTTTCCTTCGACCACGGCAGGGGGCTGGGGCTTGGGGACGCGGAACGTCACGAAGAAATCCGGCGGGCCGTTATCGTCCCCGGAGGTTTCGCCCGTCCAACCGTGCGAGTCGGATTGATAGATCCCCATACGCACCAGCTCGCCGCTCGGCTCGATCAGTGATTGGTGCGCGTCCAGTGCAGCGATGACGCTAGCGACGTAGGCCGTAGCCGACTTCGCTTCGAGTTCGCTAGCTTCCCATTCCAGCGTGCGGCCGGACCGGCCAGCGCCGAATCCAATCGCATCCCGCAGCGCCCGCTCCAGCGCGGCTCGCGTCGTGGTGATGGTGGAGGGCCGAGCGCTGCGTGCGTCTCCACACACCGGACACAGCGCACCGCGAAACAGGTGGTCGCATGAGCTACTCACGGTTGCAACCTCCGTCACCAGCGCGGCGCACGCCGTGCCGAGCGCGTACCCGCAACGACCGATCATGTCGGACGGACCATCCACGTCATGCCCACCGAGTATTTTGACCACGCGTCCAAGAGCCTCGCGCAGCGATGCGTTGTCCCGCTCGTAATCGTCGATTCGCGCATCCCTGGCGATGGCTGCGGTGCGAAGACGCTCAGCGTACGGAACACGCCCCAGCTCGTTGTTGTCTTTTTCACTCATCGCACCACCAAACTCTTCGCGCGTTCGATAGCGAGGGACAGGGCTTTTTCAGCAGCGGCGCGACGCGCTATGGCCTGCTCGTATTCGTCCTCGGTCGGCCCTCCATCGGTGTCGGCTCCAACTCCCAGCAGGATCGGCTCCAGCGCGTGCAGGTCATGCCGCACACGATCGATCATCCCCACCAGCTCCTCGATCACCTCACCTTGGCGCTTGATCTCTTCGAGGGCGTCGGGAAGGTCGGCGGCAAGGTGGCGGCGCAGCTCAAGGCGATCGTAGTAGGCGTCTCCCGGTGCATCAGCTATTGCCGCGAGTTCCGCGCACCGCTTCGCCACCGCAGAGTGTCGAGCTTGATTCCAGGTCATCCGAGCCTCCATGCAGACCCACGTTTGCCCTGCTTCCTGTTCGCCTTCAGCACGACACCAGACGCTTCGCGCGTGCGAGGGCAAGGGAGAGGCGGCAGTCGGGAGCGTGTCCAATCTGTCCATCCGCGCCTTGGCAGCCATAGCAGCAGGGACACGAACCCTCCTGGAGAACGTCGTCAGCACTAATCGACTGTAGGTCACACAGCACCCCCACCAACTCCGCGATCACCTCGGCTTGCGCGGCGGAGTGACGCTCCAACTTCTGAACTACAGCGGCGTGGTCGGCGTATCGGGTGATTCCGCACCCCAGACAGTGTGCGTTCAGCGAACTGCTTGCGTAGTGATGGGTGCTGCAATTACCGCCCATGCCTGGACTCCTCGTCTCCACCGTGCCATCCCATCAGTCGGCCAACGAACGCCTCAAGCAAGATCACCGCTTCCTCGCGGCGAGCATCGTCCACTTCACCCGCAGTCTCCCAAGCCCACCGAAGCCGCTCGTCTCCGATAGGCTCCAGCGCAGCTTCCACCCTCTTGTCCTTGGGGCTGGGCGTCATGCGGGTTGCTCCAGTACGCGCAGAATCTCCTTGAGAAGTCTGATGCCCCACACGCCGTAGACCACGCTGGCCGTGGCCGCGATGAACGCACACCAGCGAATGACCTCAGCTTGCGTGGCGAGCGAGCGCAGATAGCCTAGCTGGATCTCGACGTAGTGGGCTTCGTTCTCGGGGCTCATGTTAGTCACTGTCTGTCCTCCTGGCGCTTGCCTTGTTTCTTCGACTTGCCTAGCGACCGCTCCAGCGTCGTTAGCCTGTCGATCACCTCGCCAAGCTGTTGCGGGCGGCAGCTCTCGAACTTGAACGACGCACCATCAGGAAAGTACAGCTCAAACGTGACCCGACACATCGGCTTGCCTTGGCGGAATGCGGCGGCCTTGACCGCGCTCGCCCTGACTTCGACCTTGCCGTTCACCGTCCGTCCTCCTGGCGCGTCGCGTCGTCCCTATCCAGCTCGATCGCGTAGGACCGAGCGAGTCGGTCGATGTCCTCCACCGCCGCGCGGAATTCGGCGTCGGCGGCGTCGCGCTCAGCGTCCAAGGCGAGCCACGCTTCCATCGCGACGGCCTCCTCGGCAGAATCCTCGCGCGCTGCTTTGTACCGGCGCTCAGCGTCACGGTCCGCAAGAGCCCAACGTGCCAGACGCTCGGCGGCGGTCGAAAAGGCAGTGGTTCTGTCGCTCATAGGTTCACACGTACCTCATACCGCTCAGTACCTCGTCCGCGCGAGAGCGAAGATCAGATTCCGCAGCCTTGTACTCGGCTTTGGCCACGGCCACGCGCACGCAGTGTGGACACTCGCTACGCGGCCGATCGTGCACGGCGTTATGCGCGTCCTCCAACTCGATAACCGCGCGCCCAAACCGTGCCTGTGCCCGTTCGATAGCGTGCGCATCCACCTCGCTTGTCGTGGCCCGAGCAATGGCCGCCTCCACGGCACGACGAGCGTGGGCGTATGCCGCGAACCGTTCGGACGGACAGTGAACGTCGCTGACGGGGCGCGTCGCGTCGTCCATAAGAGCGCGAATCTCGTCCCCCGCGCCCAACTCCAGCTTGCGGAAGTAATCACGTAGTCGCGCGAGAGCGACCGTGCTCACGGAGTCTGTGACCGGAGCGTCCCGCACCGCGCGGTAGGCTTCACGGGCGGCAGACCATTCGGCGTAGGTCGGATCATCTCGGCGCAGCATGGGCGCGATGATGAAATAGGCCAAGTCAGCTTCCGCCAACCGCACAGCCGCGTCGTGCTTGTTCACAGGTTCACCATCCCGACGAACGCCTCGTCCACACGCGCTCGCCACTCTTGCTTTGGAAAACTGCGCGCGTACAGGAACGCGATCAACTCACCCGGGCTGAACCCGCCACGGCACCAACCTTCGATCAGGGCGGGTTGCGGCGCGCAGACATGGCAATACACCTCGTAGGCCGCGAGCGTCACCTTCGTGGAGATCCCCGACTGCACGCCTTGGCGCACCTTCGTACCCTGGACCGGGTGAGTCTCGGGTTCGGTCATGCGTACCTCCCTGATCCGCGGATGTCCACGGCCGCATAGCACGGCTCGCCGTGGCCGCGCATCCCGCACTTAGGGCACCGAATTCCGTCGCGACAGGCCGCACAGTAGTACGTCGGAGCGTGGTTACCTTTTCGGACGAACAACACTCCGTCCGTCTCGGTGCCGTTACCTAGGCAACCTTCGCCTTGGACACTGCACACGTACGGCGGATAAAGCGCATGGTAGTTGCGCGCGATGTCCCGCGCGTCGTTCAGCGCGTTGTGTGTATCGTTGTGGTGTAGGAGCGACGCGTGACGTCGAACGGCTTCCTGCTTCAAGTCACGGCAGAACTTGGGCCAGCCCTTCGGAAGCTCAACCATCGGGCCGAACAACCAACAGAACACGACCCAATCGTAGTCGCAGTTGTGGCTGGCGAACCCTTCTGCGATATACGTCCCTGTGTCAGTCGTAATGCTTGTCACTTCCCTACGGCCGACGTACACCTTACGAACCAAACGCACGGAGCGCAGTGACATCGCCCCGGCTCGATCGGGATCGAACTTGCTGAGAAGGCGAACCGGCCGCACAGAGCCTAAAAAGCGAAGAACCTGCTCCCGCCGACCCACGATCAGTTGGTGAACGTCCGTCTTCCGATTCACCTTCGCACAAACATCGACCGAGACATCGCGCAGACCACGTTGCACCTCAGAAAGCATCGCGTTCGATTTCTGCGCGAAGCCGAGGCGGAACTGGTACTGCCCTCGCGTCAACCGTCGCTGGGTAATGTGTCCTTCCCCGTCGAATGCCGCCGCGAGGTAGCCCGAAGTACGATCCAGCAGCGTGCTCCAACGATCCAGCGGCTTCACCACCGGCGTTCCGAGCCGCATGTCTTCTACGGACTCCCACCTCGCCCCTTCATATCGAGCGTTGACCAACCAACGATGCTCGGCAGAGCATCGAACCTCTGTCCCATCCTCGAACGTCAAGTCGTAACACGGCCGCACGATCGAAAGCGACGCCTCCACCGATGCCCTGCGCCAGCGGCGCCACCCGCGAGAACGGCCTCGACCCATCGGAGCTTCTTCATCGAAGGCCATGAGTGTATCGCCTTCGCACACATCACCGGCCGAAACCCATCGCAAGTCGGCCGTCAGCACCTTCGTCTCCGGAGCCACGCAGTAGTACCCCCAGAACTCGGGCGTGTCGTCGCCGATGAACTCCAGCACGGCGTCGTGAATCAGCGCGCGCTCGATCGGGCCGCAGCACGGGCACGGGTCGAGGTGAAGGTTCGGCAGCACGTGCTCCTGTACCCACGGGTTGCAGTTTGCCCCGTCGAACTCCGACGAGACCAAGTACAGCTCGCGTCCGTCCTCCGCGACGAGTGCGATGGATATCAGCTCGATCGTGCAGGGGCGCTCCGAGAACTCTGTGTCGATGAAGTATTTCACGTTCGCACCTCGATCGCACCAACCCCGCGTAGCGCGTCCGACAGCCCGCACGAACAGGGCTGCATGGTTACCTTGAGATCCTGACTAACAAAGGATGTGCGCGTGGCGCAATCTGTGCGGTGCTGGACGTACGCAGCGAGGTCACGTGCGCGTGATCGCATGTGCTCGTGTGCACCGCGCGTCGAAGCGACGAACGCGCGATAAACCTCCGCACCTAGACCCGCGGCCGAAGCCACCTGAAATCCGCAGTCACAGCCAGGGTCCTCGCTAGCCGTTCCGAGGAACGCCTTCAACGCCGAGCACGTCGGCACGTGACCCCGCAACACCGTGCGCACGTTGTACTTCTCAGCACGCAGTGCCTTCAACTCCTCGCGCGCCGCGTGGTGCCCGGGCAACTGCCCAACCCACTCGTCCAGTGTCATCTCACGATCTGCGTTGCCACTCATCGTTGCCCTATACCTTTCGTCTTGAAGCAGTCCATGCACACACCGTCGGCGAGATGCGCTACTGCATCACAACGCTGGCAGCGTGCGAACGGCTCAGCGGCGCGCTTCAAGCCGCGCTGCACGATCTCGAACAGGACCGACGGGTCCATACTGCCGGACGGTTCACCCGCTTCCATCGCGAGCTGCTGGAAGTGAGCGATCGCGTCCGTGAACAGATAGACAGCGCTCACCACGGTGGGGTCCCGACGCCGCGACGACGCCGGGCACTCGTGATCCTCATAGGTGGTTAGCGACGAAAACAGCCCGCGACAGGCCGGACACAAGAACCCTTCGCCCTGCGGTTCGTCAGGCCGTTTGGCGGGTGTTTCGGCGCACTCCGCACTGAACTGCACCTCGTGCATGGGTTTCGCGCGGAACGGATTGGGACAGTCGTGCTGTTCGTGCGCAGCGAGCGTGAGATTCCACTGCCCACAGAACGAGCAGCGGAACCCCTGCGGATGGTCAGACTCGGACGCGGACTTCATGACAACAGCCCTCCCGACCACTCCCAGAACAGTCGCACCAGGAAGACAGCACAGAACAGTGCGAGCAGGCCCAGAAACGCGCGGCCGAGCAAGAAGAAGAAACAGCCCGAATCCGAGTCGAACATTGGTCGCCTCCAGGTTGTGACGGGCTAGAGCTTCTCCGGCTCCGGGAGACCGTGGACGCGTTTGCCTCGCACGAGGTCGATCACCTCGTCGAGCGCGTAGATCCCGCCATCCACACGCTCCATTTTCAGTTTCAGCTCGGCACGAGCGTTTTCGAGTACCAGACGCCGCGCGCCCAAGGCGTCGAGGATGTGGTTGGCCGCGTTCGGCTGCGGGCGCTTGAGTTCCTCACTCATTGAGCACCGGGCGTCAGATCATCCGCGAGCTGCATGTTCTTGCCGCTCGAACGCGCCGTGGTGAGCGCGGCTGAGTAAGAGTCCATCGCGCACTGCGCACCCACCGGGCTGGCGACGTAGTTGACCGCTTGCATCCCGTATTGCGTGCCCTGCTGGTGCGAATCCAGCCCAGCGCCCAGGAACAAGAACTGCCACCCGTAGTCCCGGGTCTGCCGCTCGACGCGCAGTCGCACCGACTCTTTGGTGTGCTCGCGAGAGGAGTTCTCCATCCCGTCCGTCACGACCGTGAAGATCACCTTGGCGGGGCGCTGATCTTCGGGCAATTCCGCGAGCCTGCGGCCCGTCGCGTCGATCGCCCGAGCCACCGCATCGTGCAGCGCCGTGTTTCCACGCGGCTCCAGCTTGACGGTCGGGCGCGTCTTCACGTCCACCGCGGCGAGCACCTGCTCGAACTGATCGTCGAACTGGTAGAGGCTCAACCGGCATTCACCCGGTTGAGCGGCTTGGTCGTCGATCAACTTGGCGATCGCGCCTTCCATGTCGGAGCGGATCGCTTGCATCGAGCCAGAGCGGTCCAGCACGATCGTCACGTCGAACCTGTCTTGCTTGGTCATCTCTGCCCTTTCGGCCTGTGCCGACGGTGGTCACGGTTTCCGAGACGCTTGCGACGTGCTGCGTCTTGCGGATGCTCTTTGAGCCCTAGGCGCTGTCCCATGTCGCGCAGCCGCTCGGCGAACGCGAGATCGCGGTTGGCTCGGGCCTTCCCTTTGCTACCCACCCCCGCCCTCCTAGTGAATCCCTTTGAGCCGCACGGCGTCACCGGGCTGCATGTAGTGCTTACTCCGGTACGCGCCGCGGCTTACTTCCTCGCCCTTGAGATTGCGCAGCACAACGAACGCGGGGATGCCTTCCTGCACGATCGCCAACTCGACCGGCGGTTCGGCGAGCGCGTACTTTCCGTCGTGCCCCTTCTGCAACCCGACCACTCCCTCGGCCAGCACTTTCGTGTCGGTCCGATCCACGAGCATGATGGTCGCCCAGGTGTCGGCTGCCATGTACGGGTTGTAACGCTCCAAGCGGGGTGTGAACAGGACCGACGCGTCTCGCGTCCATCGCTCGAACCCGTCGCGCTTCTCGACCCGCAACCACATGGCTGGCGGCGGCACGCGCAACAGGTAGCTAGCCGAGAACGTCGCGGCAACGAGCGCGTACATGATCCCGATCCACACCAGGGGTGCCATGCGCTTACTCACGCTACTTCGATCCAGCCTGAACGTTGACGAGCGGAATCATGCCCTCGCCGCTCATGAACTGTGGTTGCACGCCGTTCCACCGCTCGATCGCGCGCCAACGGACGAGGTCGGGCGTGAGCGACAGCGCGACGAGTTTGTTCGCCTCGGCTTGTGCCTTCGCAACGGCCAGGATGGACTCGGCCTGACCACGCGCAGTCTCGATGGCTTGGTCGGCCTCCGCCCGAGACTGAACCACCTTGTTCTGCGCGGAGATTGCGAACTGCGTGGCCTCGATGGTTGCGTTGATCGACTGCATCACGTTCGCGTCGCAACGTAGCGCGCCGACGAACGACACCATCTCGAAGTGAAAACCAAGCGACCCTAGACGTTCGTTCAGGTCATCCTCCACCGCCGACAGCAGCGCCTGCTTTCCTGCACCGAAGATGTCCGTGACCTTGATGGCACCGGCGTGCCGCGAGATGGAGTCTCGGACTTCGGCGCGGATGTAGATATCGGTGATCTCCTCGATGTCCTTTCGGAACGCCACGAACAGCTCGGGCACGCGCGCCGGATCGATGGAGTACGACAAGCCCACGTCGGCATTGACCACTGACCCCTCAATGGAGTTGAAGGTCATACTCTCGTCGTCGTTCGCCTCGTCCCAGATCACGTTCTGGCGGAACGTCGGGAACTTGTACACGTCGGTCGTGAACGGGTTGAAGCTCACCCGGCCGGTCACCAGCGGGAAGTCCTCGACACCCTTCTGGTCACCGTACTGATTGACCTTGATGCCGACGTATCCCGGTTCGACCTTGGTGCAGCCCGACAGGATGACGAGGCACAGCGCGAACAGCGGAGCGGTGAAGTTCATCGTGAGCAGACTCCTAACGAAGCGGTAGGCGGGGACGAGCCCGAGGCGGAGTGCCACGAGCGTGTGCAGGAGGAGCATCCCGAAACCGAGCAGGCCGGTTGCGTTGTCGATGCCGCAGGAGTCAGTGAGCAGGCCAGCGCAGTACGACCACCCCGGCAGGGTGATGAGCGGTAGCGCGACTAAGAGGTACAGGAACCAAAGCGCGCCGATCAGGTGCTTCTTCATGGCTATCGGATCTCCCACTCACTTCGTACCCGGGCGAGTAGCGCGCGGAGTTCTTCCCACTGTGTTGCGGTGAATCGCACAATATTGCCTCCGCTGTTCAACTCGAACGAACGCTCCAACGTGTCCAACGCAGAGCACTTCGGTTTGAGCGTGGCGCGGTACTGCCGCACCGCCTCGATCAATCCCGACTTCCCGATCGCAGCGGTCACATCCATCGAGTTGTTCGCGTGTGACACCAAATCAGCGCATTCACAAGCGGCCAAGGCCAACTCTGCCAACTGACACACCCTGTCGTCACGCCACCGCACGAACGACTTCCGCGTCAGTTCGTCGTGAGCCACTAGAGCCCGCACGCACTCGGCAAGACTGCGGTCAGGATCGGTAGGGTCCACACGGAAGTCTGGAGGCAGCGCATTGCAGGCGTCCTTGATCTGCTCGTATAGGCGTTTGCGTATGCCTTCCAGCCCGTCCCGCTCTTGCCGCAGTTGCGCAGCGTCGGCCCTAGCTTGATCGCGCTTTCCGATCTCCTCCACGACAGCCTGTAGCGCGCTTTGCAGTTCGGAGTCCTTCTCCTCCAGCTTCACGCACACAGACGCGAGTCGGTCACGCAACGGCTCGATCTCATGGTCGCGCGCCAGCCACGCCGCGAGAGCCAAACGCACGGGAGCCTGATGGGGGAGGCGGGCGACGTCACTCCAAGTAAACGGCTTCGCCGGTACGGTCTTGCGCATCCAAAGCACGAACCGTTCGGTACTGGAGGCTTCGGGTTCTACCGTCGGCGCGAACTCCAACGTGCAGGTATCGCACCGCCACCCCTGCCCACGGAACCGAGTCACCTTGACGTGACCACACTCTGCGTTACTCATGATGCTGTGCCCCTCCTAGCGCGCTTGACGCCTCGACACCCTGTCCGCTTCTTTTTGGGCCGACGATCGAGGCAACGCGGGCAACGCACCTTGTCCCAACGACCTTGCAGCCGGTCGTCGAACGGGAGCGTGAGGCCACACGCGGAGGTACCGACCGGCCCGCTACCCGTGATGCACGTGCTGGCCGGACGCAGCTTGTGAACGAGCGCCGTGGTCACTGGCGGTCCTCCGTAGACAATGTGTCTAGCGATGCCATCACACGGCCTGCCGCGTCGGCGACGCCCATCCGTGACCGAACCGTTCCAACAGCGTGAGCAGGTCGATCGCGGCGTGGTGCATCTCGCGCCACTCCGCATCTTCGACCGCTTCGGCCACCGCGTCACACGACGAGCCTGCCCGTCGCTGCGCCCTGGCTCGCCGTTCGACGACGCGGGCAATGCGCGTAGCGGCGTTGAACGCAGCGCGCTTGCTACTCCGTTTCGAAGCCATGCCGTGCCTCAGGGACGCGCAGGAAGCGGCGCCCAATGGGTGATTGCCCGCGGCTCGAAGTGTGATGGATTGGCCTCGGTTTCCCACACGTAGGCCGGACCCTCCAGGTCGTCGCCTCGACCCCCGATCTCAACGCGCGTCGCCACCTCCACACGCGTGGGCGCCGGGATGAAAACGCGCTCTCCAAAGGCCGGGAGAGAGTGCGAACGCGAGGTAGGAACCCAGGACGACATCAGGCGCGCTTCGCTGCTCGCATCCAGGCGCGGAAGCTCTGGAGGATTGCCTTGGCCTCGCGCTTCACGGCCTTCTTGTCCTCGGCGAGCACCGACGACGTGCCGGTCGAGATATAGTAGTCGCCGTCGGCAACGGCGGCGCTGAGCGCGGTGACACCGTTCAACTCCAGGTCCCCCACCATCTGCCTGAGCATCCGACGGCGCGTCGTCTCGGACATCGGCTTGGGTTTCGTCGCTTCCTTGGTCGCTTCCATCGCAGTGTCTTTCGCTGAAAGAGGGTTGAAGAGCTAGGTCCGCTCGGTGCCGAGTACGTCCGGTTCCGTGACGATCAGGTAGCTCTCCTTCCCGATCATGATCTCGTTCCCGCAGTACCGCGGGTACAGGATGATGTCACCCTTCTTGAACGGCATGGCGATGCGCTTGCCCTCGGCCGTGTACATGCCGGGGCCGACCGACACGACTTCCCCGCGCTTGACTTCGCGGTTCGCCTGGGCCTGCGGAGGCAAGAGGATGCCACCTTCACTCATCGCGTCGCTGGGCAGCGGCTTGATGAATAGACGATTGCCGCTCGGGACGATCGTGGGGGTGCGCTTGGGCGCGGTCTTCGTGGACAATGTGTCTAGCCTTCGTGGAAAGGGCGGACTTGGACGTACGCCCCTTCGTGGGCGAGGTCCGTCCGCCAACGGGCGATCTGCTCGGCGAGCTGGCTGAACTTGAGGCACTCGTCGCCGCTGTAGAACTGCGAGTTGCGCGAGGCAGTGCGCGCACACCCTTCGCTGCGAGCGTAGGCGACACCGTGATAGACCAGGGCGCCTGCACGCTCAGCCACGACACCGTGGTCACGGGGCATTTCCGCGATCAGGCGCACGCTCAACACACCGTCGGGCTCATCGAGGTAGAAGAGCAGGTCGCGGGCGCGTGCTGGAGCCTCGATCTCCAGCAGCTCCGCAGCGGTGCGATACGTACGCTCTAGCGCCGCCTCTTCGGCCTCCATAGCGGCCACGCTTTCTTCGACCAAGTCGCGCAGCGCTTGCGGAGCTTCGACCATCACCAGATCACGCGGATACGCCTCCAACCGGCGGATCTCGCGCTGGACGTACCAGACGGCTTTGTGCAGGTCTTCCAGCGCGTTGCCCTTGAGCCCCGCCCGCCACAGGTACTTGATGGCGTTCCCGACATTGAAGTTGAAGTGCTCGACGATCTCGATCGCCTCGACCCCGCTCGGATGGCTGTTGTAGTGGGTCGGGTGGTTGACCGCGTCGGCAGGGGGTCGAACACCTGTCCGGGCGGTCACGTCACGTTTCGTCTCGGCTGCCATAGCGGACAGAAGGTACCATTGTCCGGACAACCCGTCAATGGGGAATCCTTCCGAGGGTGGGACCCGGAAGGCTCCCTCCAGAGCCCCGCCGGGAGCCCCAGAATCGACGCCGAATCAGTTCGGCGGGTAGGTCTCGGCGGCGGCAAGTTGCGCCGCGACGGCCCGACGGAGCTGGATGGCGCCCGTCTCGTCCTCGGTCTCTTTGTAGACCTTGACGATGATGGTGTTGTTGCCACTCTTCCACTCGGTCACGATCGGCTCTCCGATCGAAGGGTCGCCTGAAACGATGATGATAGGGTCCACGAGAAGGTCTCCTTGTGCGCGGAGCATCCGCTCCAACCCGGTTGCCAGTCGCTCGACCGACACGGTCAGACTATGAATCTCCGCCTGTACGAGATTGCGATGTTGACGCGCTTGGTATTCCGAGTGAAGTACCGCGGCGATCAACAACAGTAGTGTCGCGATGCAGGTCCATCCGAGAGCTTTCATTCGATGTCCGGTAGGTCTGGGTACTTGGTTCTCGCCTTGAAGAGCCACAGCTTCATATCCGTGACGCTCCAACGCCCAACGTTAGTGTGTTCGATCAAGTCAAGCCGGTGGCCCAACCCGTCAACCTTTCTATCAATGCCGTAAAGCTGCTGAGCCGTCGTGTTCTGGAACTCCGAAAGCCTTTCGCGGTCTTCTTGACGCCACGCGAAGATCGTCGCTACCGCGCCAACGATGACGAGCACGAACGCCACGCCCGTCCCCAACGGGACCCACGTGTCCTTGGTGATTTGCCCGGCCATGTCTGTGCGTGCCTCGTCGTATCAGCGTGTAGACCCACTCCGCTCTGGCGAACGGAGTGGGTGGCGATGACTCTGGCTTACGCGCCAGGAGATGCCCCAGGGGAAGTCGAAGAAGGCGGCTGCCCCCGTTGCTCGTATTTCGCGAGACCTCGCGAGAGGTTGTAGCCGATCAGCGTGAGCGTGATGCACCCGATCAGCGTGATGGTGAGCCGATCGCTCAGCGTCTCTTGCCCACGGATCTGCTCCATGAGCAACGGCAGGATGCCCGCACCCGTCAACGCGCCCGTGAGCTTGAACTCACTCGACGTGCCGGTCGATGGCGCGGCGCCATCGGTCACGTGCTCGTACTTCGCGAGACCGCGCGAGAGGTTGTAGCTGAGGCCGATCAGCGTGATGGCGATCAGCAACGCGATCTGCACGCTCTCCGAGAAGGTCGAACCATCCCGCACCATCTCGATCAGCACGCCGAACGCGCCCACCCCGGCGGTGAGCGAGGTGATCTTGAATTCGGGCGACTTCGATCCTGTGGACGACATGGAATCCTCCGTCTGGTTGGTGCTACGCGCGGTTCTCGGAACACCGCCGATGGCGGAGGATGGAGGGCCCCGGGTCGCGATCAACCCGGGGCTCGCGCAAGACTAGACGACGGCCAGGAGCTTGAGCAAGAGGCTCGCTCCGGCCTCCGTCACCTTGGTCGTGACGGACTGGATCATCGCGGCCTCGGCCGCCCGTTGGTCTGCGAACTTGCGGATCGTCGCGGCGTTGCCTTGCATGACGGCTGCGACTTCCTCGGGCGACATCTGCATGTACAGCTCCTTGAGCCGTCCACGCGAGTAACCGCCGAGCTTGGCTTGCAGCGCGCTCATCGCCGACCCGACCGTCATGTAGACGAGCGGCTCCTTGAAGGAGACGAGCCACTCCTTGAGGTCCGTCGGGACTCCGGTTCCAGGCGGCGGCAGTCCCGGCACATTGAGCGGCGGACTCTGGAGCAGCTCCATCAGGCGCTTGTAGCCTGCCTCTCCCAGCGGCTGCGAACCCGATGGAGTCGCAGAGGCCACAACCTTCAAGGGCGCACCGTCAGGCAGCACCACCGGCTCGAAATCGCTGCCGTCCACGGTCTGCACGACGATCACGCCTTCGCGCGGCTTGATCTGCACGTCCACGTCCGGGCCAACGCGAGTGCGCAACCGCTCTTTGGCCTGTAAGACCGCGGCCAATTCCGGGGACACGGGCTGGTTGATGTTGGTATCGGGAGGCATGGTCGTGGTGTCCTACTCGTTGTAGAAGCGGTCGAGTTCGTCCCAGGCTTCCTTGTCGGCCTTGAGGACTGCCAGGATGGACGAGCGCTGCACGTTCCCGCTCGCGTCCACCCAGGCGGGGTCGTTGGCCTCGATCTTCTCGATCGCGACCTCCAACGCGACGGACTGCGATTGCGGGATCGACTTGATGTCGTCGGGAGTGGAATGCGCCGCCAAGCTGTTGCAGGCCGTCACGCCCGCGAGAGCAAGCACGCAGAGGAGCAGAAGGTTCTTCATGGGTTTCTCCGTGTGGGCTGGTCAGTTCGTGGACTTGATGCACTGGTGGAAGCGCCCGATAGCGCCTTCCAGTGTTGGACGGACATTGTAGAGCCTGGGCGAGTTTGTGACGTAGTAAGTCTTCCCGTCCACCTCGGACCGCCAAACCGCGGGCGTCGGCTTGTCCATGAGCCACACGGCTTTGGCGCGCACACAGGCGGACCGCTCTTCATCCGTCAGCGGCTTGCGGTTGGCCTTGAGCGTCTTGAACGGCGGCGCGCTCTTTTCCGCGACTCCTTCGACGAGCGCGACGGGGCCGAGCGTGGAGGTCGCATCAATCATCCTGATCGCGAGACCCGGATCGTAGCTGCGCAGCGTCTCGAACTCCTCGATGCTCATGCGCGCTTCGCGCAACGGGTCGTGACCCCAAGTCCGCAACGTCAGCACCTTACGAGTGGGCTTGCCCGCCTCGTCCACGACCGGAGCGGCGTTGCGACGCGTGCGCTCGATGAACTTCACGATGCGCTCGCACCACTCCCACATCTCCGGGGTCCACTCCTCGATCGGAGTGCCCTTGAGACGCAATGCGTGCTCGACGGCGTCGCGCCCGAGTTGGATTGACTCGACCTTTGACTTACGCGTGACGTTGAGAGTCTCACGCAGCGCACGGGACTGTAGGTGCTGTCGAATCTCGCTCGGCCGCATGTTCACGAGCCGATGGAAACGCCCGTGGAGCGTGGCGCGTTCCAGCTCGTCGTGTTGCTCCCCTAGCTTGCTGCGACGTGCCGCGCTTCTCTCGCGCAGCTTGGCGAGTCGATCGATGGCTTCCAGCAGCGGCAAGCTGTGGTCCATCTCGAACGTCACGACGATCACGCCTTCTTCTGCGGACTCATCTTTCGTCGCGTCGATATGGCGCTTGTGGATCACCATACCGCGCTTGGCCTCGGCGGCCGAGAGCGGCAGCACCGTGATCTTCGCGGGGACTTGGATCTCCTCGCCGGTCTCGCTGTTCGTGAGCTTGACCTGCGTGCCCTTGGGCGTCTTGGACGTGATGGTGTAGTACCCGGCGTCCATACCCGAAGGCGGCTTCGGGACAGCGATCGCCGCACCGGGCGCTAGAGTGCCGACTTCCACTTCCTTCCGATTACGCACGACCGTGTCGTAATAGGCGCGCGACTCCGGCCGAAGGTGCAACGACCGCAGCTCTTTGCGGATCTCGTCGGTGTCGACGCGCCTCTGCGCTTCACCAACGCGATGCCCCGGCATCGAGTAGGCGGAATAGATGGTGCTGTACTTGCCGTTGTACAGCGGGTCCGATGCCGACGCCTGGAGAACTTCGAACTCCGCGACCAACGAATCGGCCCTCTGCTTCCAGAACGCGTCGCGCTTCGCGCGCAGTTTGTCCACGGCGGCGCGACGCGCATCCACTTCGGCGCGATCCGAGTCAGGAACTTCCAAGTAGTTTGTGACCCCAAGGCGCTTCTTGAGCGCGAGGAAGGTCGCGATCTCGGCGTCGTCGGCGGTTTTGACTTCGTCCTCCAGCTTCGCCCACCCGGCCTGCACTCGGTCGAGCTTGTCCAGCACGACGCGAATCTTCGCGACGATCGCGAGGTCCCTCGCTTCGGATTTGCGCGCCTCGTCCACCGACTCCTCTTCCTTGGGCGGAGAGTTCTCGGACCCGATCTGCGACTTCGGTTCCTCTTCTTCGGGCTCGGCCCCCGGAGGCGGCACCGTGCCGGGAGGAGGCGGTGGCGGCGGCGTACCGGGGCGCGGCGGTTTGGGGTTGTCCGTGACGCCGTCCACGCGCACCTCACCCGTCGGCGTGATGGTGATCGGCTTGGTGATCTCGAACTTCTTCTTGAGCGCCGCGAGCGCTTCCGGTTCGCTCCGACCCTGCACGACCTGCATGTCGTAGTAGGACTGCAAGTCGTCGCGGTAATACTCGGGCTCGTCGGTGCGATCCGTCGGCTCGGGAGGCTCGAACGGTACGGCCTGTCCGTCACCCTCCGGCGGGGCTTCACCGTCGCCTTCGCCATCCTGATCCGCCGGTGGCGTGGAACCTTTTGGCTTGTCCGCGACCTCCTTGGATTTCTCCTCGTCATCGTCCGCCTCCACCACGGGTGCGTCGAGGTCGAGCTTCTCGATGAACGCTTCGATGTAACGCGCCATCGCGTCGGGCGGCGCCGTCTTGCCGCGCCACGGAAGGCTGCGCGGATAACCTGTGAGCATCACGGCCTTCAACTTCGGCGACAACGCTCGGCCATCCGTGTCGAACGGCCCGATCGAAAGCGTGAAGTTCGGTTTCGAATTGAGCTTGGCGACGTCGCCCGCGTCGGACGGAGCGTTGTAGAACTTGACGAAGAGCGTGCCGCCCTGACCGAAACGGTTGTCGAAGTAGGCTCCGTGTGCCTTCCCTGGGGCCCGCTTGCGCATTGCGTCCGTGGCCACCTGGGCGAGCGCTTGTGCATCGTATCCTCCTTGTCCGAGCGCCTCGGACAGACGCCGTGTCGTGATGACCCGGACGTCGTAGTCCCGGTCCGCGCGCGTCGGGCGCTCCGGATCGAACGCGACACGCAGAACTTCGTCCTCGTTCACGCAGGCGGTGCCGTGCTCGGCGGCGTACTCAGCGAGCGCCGCCTCGATGTACGTGTCGCCTTCCGCGGGCGAGTCCGGGTAGTGCGCGCTCACCTCCTGCACGATGGCGCGCGCCTCGGAGAGCGGCCGATCCAAAACCCACGCAGATTCACGCGCCGTCACGATGGTGGCGGATCGAGTCTCACCTTCCGTCAAGACGGGACTGTCGAACGCCGACCACGTGCCGCAGAATGAGCGCATCGCCCCGGTTCGCGCGTTGCACTCGCACAGGACCGGCCGCGATTCGTCCACGTCGTCTTCGATCACGTCCTCAGCGGGTTCGTGATCTTCGATCGAATCGACGTCGGGCAACCACGTGTCGCCCGTCTCGCTGAACCAGCGCACGTCGTTCCGATCCGTGAGCACGAGCTGTCCGCCCTCCACGATCGCGCCGTGAACGCGCGCGCTGCCCAACACGTACGCCGCGACCGCGCGTGAAATACCGTCCTGCTCGAAGACGCGATCGTAGTCGTCACGTGTCCGCGGGTGGAGTGATTCGAATGTCGGTCGCGTCTCGGGCGGCGTGCCGGGTTGTGCCGGATCGTTCACGCTCTTGGGCAACACGTCCTTCTCGATCTTTCCGACGGCCGTGCAGTCGAACATCGAGAACTCCAACAGCTCGCCGGAGTCGTAGTTGATCGCTCCGGCTTCGGCGATCGGCTCGATCTTCACGAACGCGCCCGTGCCGGTGCGCAGCTTGTCCTTGTCCTGATCCGACAGCAGACCCTCGAAGATCGTGAGGAACTTCGAGTCACCAGAGTCCAGGACCGTCTCGACGAACTTCGTGTAGAGCGTTCCACCGTGCTCGATCAACCACGCTTCGAGCTGGATCGCCGCGAGCCCCGCCTTGGTGCGCGAGTACGCAGCGGGTCGGCTCACGAACTCTTTCGCGAAGGCGCGCGCGTCGTCCCGATTCACGTCAGGCGCGTCCGCCGCCACCTCCATGATGACGGACAAGTAGGCACCGCTGTGCCGTCCCTCCGGGCCCTCCGGCAGCTCGCCCGCGGCTAGCGCCGCGATCCGTTCCCGCAGGAGCTTCCCGTCGATCCCGCGGGTTCGGGCCTGGAAAGCCTCGGCGACGCGGCGGGCGTCCTGGAGCGTGCGTCGGTAGGTCTGCTGGAGGGTGGCGGCCATGCGCGGACTCCTAGAGGGTCGCGCGCCACTGTACAGGAGGCCCCGGATCGAAGCTACAGGGCCTCGCTAGACACATTGTCTAGCGTCAAAGCGCCGGACGGCCGTCTGCCCCGAGGATCCGCGCCGCAGCGCCCGGTCCCGGCACGACGAGCCCGCCGCCCGCACCCGGTCCCCGCATCATCTGCGCGACTTCGGCGCGCATCTGTTGAATCGCGAGCGCAGAACCACGCTGCGCGGCTGCGTCGAAATTGGCCCACGCCTCGTCCAACGTGTGTGCCGGGATGTCGAAACGGTACTGCCGGTTGATCTGACCGCGCGGAGTTTCCGCGTTGACCTGCCCGACACCTTGGAAGCGGGCCACGCCGTCCGGCCACGTTCCGCCCTCCGTGATGCGCTCTACCAGCGTGTGCGAGTTCAACGCGATCTGATCGCCCTCACGAACCGGAGTCACGCGGTTGTGCGGCTGCTCCCGGTAGTAGAAGACGGCAGGCAGCGGCGGCAGCACAGGTCCGTCCGGAATGGACTCCGGGGTACGGCGGATGGCGACTTGAGCGTCGCCTGCGCCCGCCTTCACGTCGCCCTCGATCACACGGCCGGTCGGGTTGGTCATGCCTCACCTCTCACGCGTCGCGCACCTAGGCCAGTTCCTCGGCGGTCCGACGTGCGCGGATAATAACGAGGCGAGCCGAACGATCCAAGGGCGATTCCGATCAGGTCTTTCGGTTCCCCACGTCCCCCAGGTCTCCGATGAACACCGAAGACTTCACCACGCGGCTGTCCGGCTCGTTCCCATCAGGACCGGGGCCCGACACGACCTCGTAGTTGGCGTCTGCGTCGTCTAGACCGCAGTCACCTCGACGCAGGTGCTTAGCGCAGAAGCCGCGCACGTCCAAGCCAAGCGGCTCGCTCGGATGTCCGCTTTGGCAATAACACTTGCGAATCTTGTAAATCGACACGAGCGGCTCGGCACACCCCGGCTGGCAACAGAGTCGCTTCAACGGTTCCGGGTCGCAGCCTTGATCTCCGGCAAGCAGCAGCGCCCACGGCACGTGCCCGCACGCCACGAGAAGGTCCACAGCCCTAACGTCGTAACTCGCCGAGTAGATGGGGTGACCCTTCCACTGGAACGTGACTGCGCCGATCTTCTTGCTGTACAACGACGGCCGCTTGCCAGCACAGAAGTCACCAAACAGTTCCGCGTACAGTGACGCGCACTCGCCCTCAAGGCTTCCGGTTTGGTGTGAGATCAAATCCCAACGGACCGCGCCGCGCAGGTACAGTCCGGCCGAGAAGCGCCACTCGTCACCGCTCAGTCCGGACGTTTTGTACCGCTCGATCAACCCGATCTTGAGTATGGCCCTCGATCGTGCCTCGTCCACGGTATTGGGAACCCCCGCACCCTCGACCAACAGCACCTCGTCGATGCCCCTGTCGTCAGGATGACGAGAGAAGTTCATGCGCTCGCTCATCGCTTTCCCCTACAACGCGCCTTGTGCGCGCGTCCGTGGTTGTGGAACGTCCCGCAGCGATCGCACTGCACGAGCTTGATGCGCACTTTCTTCTTCACGCGAGCACCTCTCCGATCCCATCGGTCGCGGAGCGCAGCGTCATGTCCTGGAAGCTGTCGCGGTAGCGCGAGCGCTTTAGTTCGCCCAGCGCTTTCGAGAACAGCACGCGGATCTCCGCATCGGCCGCGTCCGAGCATCGCTGCTTGAGCATCCGGCGCCACTGCGCGACGCTCGCCGAGAAGATCAACTCCGTGTAGAGCGCGTTGCCCAGGTACCCGCGCGCAGCACCACGCGCTTGCTTGCGAGCCGTGAACTTGTCCACGCCACGCCCGACGAGCCACGGTTGGAGACCGTCTACGGCTTCGCTGTATATCCGCTTGCAGAAGGCTTCGGCGGTCTCCCACTCCAACGAGTGCGTACCGATCGGCGTCGTACCGCACGGCAAGGCGACGTCGTCTGTGCCATCGCCATAGACGGTCACGAGCGGATGCTCGACCCACGGGCTCTCGTCCTCGTTCACGTAGCGCGTGCTGCGTTGGCTGATCGCGGTGAAGTCACCATGTCGCACGAGTTCGTGCGACATTCCCCGCGAGCCGCACATCAGCAAAGAGATCCACTGCTCCTCCTGACATTCAGGTTCGACCAAAGAATAAGTGGTCGTGTACTCCGTGTAGGTGTCGATGACATCGCCGAACGCAGCGGGCATCTCACGGCAGGCTGCGGCGCGCAGGTTCATCTTCAACCAGTTCGCCCCGTTGCTCAGTGATTCCGGCAACCCGTTGCTGAACTCGGCGAACTCCAACAGAGCACGGAAGTTCAACGTCACGCGCAACTGCGAGCCTCGGACATTCAACCACACGCCAGGACGGTTCATCAAAGCGCTAAGCGCGATCGCGGATGCGATGCTTCCGCCGTCGTATGACGTAAGGATCGTCACGTTGCAGTGCTCGTACACACTCAGGTGTCCGACCTCCTGAATGTGCCGGTGGTAGGCGGCGGAGTCACGCGACTTCTCCGATCCCAACGAATCGTAACAAACTCGACCACAAAGCTCGGCGAGCTGTTCGAGCGGCGTGCCTTGAAGCTGACTGGCGGTGGGCTTGCCGAGTCGCTCCGGCACATGGACGCGATCGCCGCCGTCGTAGACGAGTTCTGCGTGAATGTTCGGATCGAAGTTCATGCTAGCTCCACGTTGAGTAGGGGTTTCTAACCGCGGCGCAGGTGTCCGTGTGTTCCGTATCGGGACTGGTTGGCTCGGATGCGCCGATAGATCCACGCGATCAAAGCCGGGCTAACGATGTGACCGGCGCGCTGCGCCAGGGTGATTCGATCGAGCGCCTCCATCGGCGAGAGAACGCCGCACCGAACACGAGAGCGCAGCTTCGCGAGAGAATCGGTTGCTTGCGCGAACTTGTTGGACATCGGTCTCATTCGCTTTCCTCGCCGTCGTCCGGTTGATCGAAAAGCCGTTGGCCGATCTCCAAAGTGTGCCGATAGAGTCGAGCCGCGAACCGGCCCGACACATCACCGGCGAGCTGTTGCGTGAAGTGGTCGCAGACCGCACCGTCCGTGATGCCGCACATCAACGCGGGCCACTTCGCCGCGACGGTCCAGACAGCATCGGGCAGAGGCGCGGGTTGATCCGCTGGTAGCAGTGCGGTCGGCTGCACCTCCACCTCGAACACGTCGCTCGCCTCGCAGTCCAGGTGCGGCACGACGCGCACCGCATCCATCCGCTCGTTGCGATGAAAGGGAGACGAGGACATCCACGCGTTCACCGATTCCAACGTGGACATGGCGTTCCAGACCAGCCCCTGCGCCAGCGTCGGCGGGATCCCGTAGTGCCACGTCAGGATGTACCCGGGCTCTCTTGACGCGTTCCCACGTTCGTGGCGAGCGATCGAGATAACCGATCCGACCGTGCACTCGAACTTAGGAGCAGCCCACGCGAAGCGCAACGGCGGCGCTCCATCTATGGTGCGACCGGGCTTGCGCATCCCAAGCCAGTCCGCCAATACCCCGAGCGCTTCCTGCGGCGTCTCGGCAAGCACGGGCGGTTTGGGCGGCTCAATGACCAAGACGCCACCGTGCATCCGCACGATGTTCACCCCGGACCCAGGCTCCGTCTGGAGGATGTTCACGATCATCCTGCGGTGGGTCCGCTCGCCGCCGCGTCCGCGATGTGACCGGGCACGAGCTTGCGCGTCACGATCACGTAGTAACGGAACGGACTCCGCACGCGACGCCGAGTATGTGCTCCGACCGCCAAGAACAGCGCTGCACACGTCACGGCGATCTTCCATGCGAGCGAGGTCGCGTAGAAGATCCACAACAGGCCGCCCGACACGATGCAGTACCACGCGCCGGGCAACTCCCACAACATCCACGCGAGGAACTGCCCCCACAACGGCATCATCGTGTAGGCCCGCCGCTGCGCGAGATCCTCGGGGTCGTGGTCGTTGAGGTCACCCTCAACGATCGACACTTCTTCAAGGTTCTGCCGTGCCACTCCTCACCGATCCTCTCCCGGTCCGCAGTAGTGTACGAGCGCGCTTCGCTTCGTTCTGACGTTCACCGATCCACCCGTCTCCACAGACTTGGCAATATACCGTGTTCTTCGCCGAGCGGCCCACCCCCTCGATCACGTGGAGACGGAACTCCTCCGGCACGTCGCCGCAGCGGTGACACGCCTTCGACATGCTCGGCTTGACCGTCTCGATCGAGACGCGGCGAGGACCGTGCCAGAGCCCGGGCTTACGCACGGCGCGGCAACAACCGAAACGTCACAGGGAGTGGTAGCTGGATGATGTCGCGCACCGTGACGTGCAACCAGGACAGCCAAAGAACTCCAGCGAGGTCAGGCTGAACCGAGGCAGCTCGCCCGCGCACAGGTAAGAAAGCGCTCAGCGCGTCACGCAAGCGCGCTACACCGCCGCGCACTTCCGACGATGGCGTTTGTCGCACGTCCCCGATCCATACACGGCGCACGTCTGGGACCTCCAACAGGTAGTGCGCGATGATCCCAGATCCTAGCGCTAAGTCCTCCAACACCAACGCTGAGCTATGCATTGGTGACGCGATCTCGTGACTCACGATCTGCACCGCGTCGCGCACCACCTCACACATCACCTGCGCCGAGAAAAGCGCGCGGCCGTCTGTCGATACGAGACGGAACGTGCCTGTCGCCCGCGTCGCCAAGAACTTCGGCATCGCTTCCATCAGTCGTCCTCGACTTCGATCACGGGCTTGTAGGAATCCGGGGCTCGCTCGGTCGTCTCGGTGACCCGCTCGACGTATCGCTTCTCGTTGAACTTCTTACCCCGGGCCGCGGCGAGCTGACGTGCCTTCGCCACCGCTTCATCCTTCCAGGCCGGGCGCCTATATCCCGTTGACTGGACGAACGTGACGCGGCACGGACCGGGCTCGAAGCCACCCTTGCGCCGCAGCGTCAGGGCGGTCTCGTTGAAGGTCTTCTTGATGCTAGACAATGTGTCTAGCAACGAATCGGACACGAGAGCGAGCGCCACGAGGCGCTGAGGCATCATGCTGGTCGGCTTGAGCTTCGCGCACTCGGCGAGGTAGTCGGCACGCGCCGACTCAAGCATCTCGACCGTCGTTTGCAGCCGCTCGGCCGTCAGCGCCCGACCATTCGAGTCCACAGCTTCACGCGCCATGCGTGCGCGATCCATGCTGTTGCGGTGTTCGAGCGCGTCGCGCTCACGCGCCTTCTTGGCCGCAGGTGCGGCCTTCGTCTTCTTCGCCATCGCCTAACTCCGGGTTGGTTGAGGAGCCGTGGAGTTTCACCCCGGCCCCGAGTCTGTCCAGGTGAGCCGCAGTCCCACGCGACGCGCCAGCGCCTGTGGGTAGCTCGTCTGGACGTTCTAGGTGCGCGGACGATTCTCGCGCGCGTCGGTCGCACCCTCGTCGATCAGGCCGTCGGGTTGGCGCGTTTTCACACCGCCATCTTCGGTCCCGACGAGCGTCTCGTCTTCGACCAGGGCGCCGGGCTTGCGCTTGATCGGCATCTCGCCCGAGACACGCGCCTGCGCACTCACGGCCTTCGCGTCAGCGTCTCCGCCGATCACACGTCGCTTCTGTTCCATGTCGGCCTCCTACGAAGGTGTATGGTGTCCCTGGGCGCGCCGCTACGGGGGTTTCGACGGCCCGGAGGGTAGACCCGAGCCGGACGTGGTACGGACGCCCAGGAACGCCCGCGAGGATACCCCATTTCCGCCAGGGCCGCTAGGCCAGCCGGTCCGGGAGCCGCCCGAGACGCTTGATTTCGAGAAGATTTTTCAGGTGGCCGCCACGGGTGTACTCGGAGTCTCTGAGAACCGCCAGCGCGGTGGCGGAATCGACCATCCGGACGAGAAGGCGATGGCGGCAGTTCGTCAAACAGATCGTTAGCCCTGACCTCGGCACGGCGGGCAGGGTGCGCTTGTGGTAGGGGTTGTGCTTGACGAGGTACTCGCAACTCGCACAGACCTTCTTGTCCTTCCGGCCGGTCCAACGCAGCACGCTCGTCGCGGGCAACCCGATCACGCGCGCGCTGTCGTAGAAACTCTCCAGCGCGTCCACGTACATGCCGGTGCGGCGATCGAGCGGCATCTTGTAGTCGCCGGTCGTCACGGCGTCGATGAATCCGTTGAGGAAACGCATCTCGTGCGCGGTTGCTCCGCGCAGCCACGTCTCATCGTCCGGCGCCAACTCGACGCCGCTCATCCCGGGTCCGCGCCCAGCGATGCCCGTCGAGCGTATCCCTGCGAGGAATGCGTCCTTCCACGCGCGCTTCATGATCCGGGTCGCTTCGCGCTTGAAGTCTTTCGCACTGGTCCGACCTTTGGCGTGGCGGCTTACCTCGCGCCACAGATCCTTCTTCACACCGCCTTGAATCTCCTTGAAGCGACGCTTCCCGACCGTCACGCCGACCTTGCGCTCACGCGCGAACTTCTCTGGATTGAGGAACGCGTCCATCGTGCGGTCGCGGTCCAACAGCACGAGGTCGGCTTCGCGCGCCTTCCCGACGTACTTCCCCTCGAACAAGTGCGCGTCGCCGTTGCGATTCAGATCCTCCCACAGCGTGAAAGAGGGGGCGTACAAGAAGAGGTCGTCGTATTGGACCCCCGACGCGCCCTTCGTAGACAATGTGTCTAGCGTAGACAATGTGTCTAGTCCGCGGCCATCTGTGCCCGGATAGAGTCGCGGATGCTCGCGGCAGCATTGAGCACACGTGCGGACGGCCGACGCGTGGACAAGTGGTGGTTGGACTTGTGGTACTGGAGCGCCGTGTTCCCTCGGGTCGATTGCGGCGCGCACAACCGTGTTTGCTGGAGGAATCCGACCGACGGTGAGAAGCGCGGCAGCATGGACGGCGGACGGTTGCGGTAGTGCTTGATGAACACGGCCGCGAACTTGCCGAATCCCGGGATCGTGAGGATACCGCCGCGCGACACGTGATCGGCGATCGACTCGAAGATGTGGGTCAAGCAGAGCAGGACTTGGTCGTCCGTCATGCCCGATTCGCGAGCAGCTCGATCGATGACGGACGCGAACGCGTCGCGATCCTTCCCGTATAGACCCGTAACCTTGATCTTCATGCGCCGACCTTCGTACGCCCGTTGATCGCCGCGGCAGCCAAGGCGGGTCCCGCCAACGCGGCTGGCGGCGCTGTGCGCCCACGTTCCACCTCATCCAGCCGCGCCCGCAGCCGCGTCGGATCTTTCATGATCTCGATGTCTTCCATCAGCAAGCGAACTTCGTCGCGCTCGCCCGTCGCATCGTTCAGCGCGACACCACCGGGCAGCATGATGGGTAGCAACGACGGGTCAGTCTGCTGCACGGCGCGGTGCATGGCGTAGGCGCCGTCCTCTTCGGCCAGCTCCGCGAAGTTCATGATGGAACGACGCAATCCAGGAGAGTTGTGCACGAGCTTGCTGATCGCTTTGATCTCGGACTCGTTGAGCTGTGTGAAGCCGAAACGTTGCCCGTGGTCGTTGTCGAGGATCGCCTTCTGCATGTTCTTGGGAAGCGCCTCGAACGCCGGACCGCCACCTGTCGCGGGCTTGTCGGGCGTCTGTTGAATCAACCGCAGCACCATGTCCTCGGGCAACTTGGCGAAGTTGAGCAGGATGTAGCTAGCCCACACGCGTGGGTCGAGCTTCATGACGTCGGCCATCGCGGCCATCGACGCGACGATCTGGTACCGCATCTGGATCAACTCCAGCCGCTCGAACTCGTCGAGGTAAGCAATCGGGCTCATCTGCACGAGGTACGCGTTCTCTTTCTTGGAGAAGTCGTACTTCGCGTCACCGCCTTCGGCAGCGCGCAGCAACGTGTAGTGCACGTCCGTGAGCTGTCGAAGGCCGAACACGACGGCGCGCTGAACGCGCTTGCACCCTCGGGCGAATCGGACGTCTTGTTGCTGGAGCGTCGCTTTGGCGTTGATCTCGCCCTCGAATCCGAAGTACGCCTTCGGCGCGGCGGCGGCGCCGAAGAACGCGTCGCAGAAGTGCTCCAGGTCGTACACCTCGCCCACGTTCCCGCTGCCGCTGAGCGTCTCGATGCGCGTCTGCGTGTCTTGTCGGATCGGGATGAAGATGTCCTCCAACGGAGTGAGCGGGTTGTACTGCTTCTTGTAGTCGGGCGTTGACGGATCGATGAACTCGTACTTGCGCATCTTCTTGCGCCACTGGTTGAGGTAGCGCATCGCCTCGTGGCTTTCGAGCGTCCCGACGTCCACCATCACGAGGTTCCGGTCCGGCGCGCGGCGCAAACGGTACATGAGGAGCGCGTCCTCCGTCAGCGTCATGTTGCGCCACTCACGGAAGAAACGCTCGCACAGGCCCGTCCCGTACCCCTCTTCCTCGTGCTTGCCGAGCATCCGGAAGTGCAGGTAGTCCCACGGGAAGCTCGTGTCGGTTCCGTCCGCGTGCATCGCCTTGCGGAACCGCTGACCACTCTCCTTGAAACCGATCAACCTCCCGTACTTGTCCTCGACCCGCTCCATATCGTTCTGTCGCGCGAACCGCCAGCCGCGCACGCCCTGGCCGGAGCTGTAGAGCAAGCGTTGGAACGCGTCACCGTACTTGCACATGCGCCGCGTGATCGGGACGATCCGGTCTTCGACCTGACAGTTCCGCAGGCACGTCTCGCCCGCATCAACCATCGCGCTGCTCTGCGATTCGATCCAGACGCGCACGCCCTTGTCGTAGTCGGGCTGCGTCGATTCTTCGGCGTACACGTCCAGCACTGAGCTGACGAGGCCGAAGTTGTCCATCTCGTCGAAGATGTCGTACCGCCGGTTGCGGTCCGCACCTCCAAGCATGAGAGATCGACCCGTGTACTGCGCGGCCAGTTCGGCCTGTTCGTCGTCGAACCCGGCGTCGAACGCGATCGGCCTGACCTGCCGCTGATGCAGCCCGAACAGCCTCCAGAAGCTCGGGACGGTGTGCGGCTGCGCCATGAGGCGCGGGTCGCGCACCTGCAACTGCGGCTCGTACGTCCGCGCGGTTCGATCCTGTGTCGGCACGTTGGCTCCCGGGTAGGTGCCGCAGGATACCGTACCGGACGCTCGACCTCTAGCGATCCACGTTGGCTCTAAGCTCGTCCCACGTGGTACTCGCGACCCCCACGCGCTTGGCGGGAGCAGCCGGGGCCGTCATGTCCTTGGGCTGCCTGCGCTCCCCGCCGGTCCGATCGTACTCGATGTCCGCGATCGTGGAGTGCAGGGCGCGCTCGTCGTTCGTGCACAGCCAGATCGCGCCAGCCACCGCGTCGGCAAGATCCTTTGAGCCTCGCTTGCCGCTGGACGACCGCTGCGGGTGATCCACCTTCCGCTTCTTGATGTCACGCTGTAGGTCGAGCACCTCGTCCTGGAAGAGTTTGTGCGTGTAGGTGGCGATACGGCGGTCGAAGAAGGCGGAGCGCAGCGCGAGGTACGAGGTGTCGTCCTTGTCAACCGACTGGTGCCCCGCCTCGATGCCCTCTTTCTTGAGGATTTGGATCGAGTCGTTCGACTGGAATTGGTCGAACGTGACGCGCGTGATCGGGAAGCCGATGCTCCTCAAGTAGAAGATGAAGGCGCGGATCTTCGACAAGTCCACCTCACCCCCGGGCACCGCGACGACCCGCAGCATCAGGTCCACCACGATGTACGGGTTCGTAATGGTCGAGATCGTCCCGTCCGAGTTGGTGCGCTCGTTGCGCGTGCGCCCGGCCACGTGCGCCATCGCGATCCCGAGCGCGTCGTTCGTCAACCCGATATCGACGTGCAGGTACCGAGGAGCCTGCGGGTTCAACCGCGGGCCCCACTTGGAGTTCTGCACCCGGCACATGGTGCGAAGCGTGAAGTAGTCCTCGACCAACTTGTCGTCCTGAATGTCGATCGTGATCTCCTCGCGAGTGAACGGGTGCGACAGCGAGTCATCGATCGCCTCGAACACGCTCGGGCGGTCAGAGATCAACGGGCTGAGGTTGAACGTCGCAACGCCCGCGATGTCGCGCAGCGCTTGGTCCACGTCTTCGGTGAACGGCTTGTGAAACTCCCACGGCACCTCCACGGTACGGGCGCCCTGACGCGGCTGCTCCTTGGCTTTCAGCAACCTCGACCTGGACACGCGATCGCCGACCTCGACGCGGAAGCCCGGCCATGTGAACTCCTTGGACTTCACCTCCCATAGCGCGTAGTCGCTGACGTGCGTCGTGTGCGCGTACTCGCTGCCCCGCACCTTGCTCAGGTGTTCTTCCAAGAAGCTCGTCTGCGCGTTGCGCGACGACAGCAAGAACATCATGCCGGGCAGCGTCCCGCCTTTGCGGGTGAATCGGGACAACAAACGGGTGTAGGTGTGGTTGTATAGCTTGTACGCCTGACCCGTCGCGACGCCCGCCTCCTTGTCGTCCTTCACACGCATGAAGTTCACTTCGTCCATGAGGAAACAGAATAGGTTTAGCCCCAATGCATGTAGCTCGGTCGATCCGGGGATCACCTGGATCTTGCGCTTGGTGCGCGGCTCAAAGTCCACTTTCGAGTCGATCTTCGTCGATCGCGGGAACTGCTGGCGGAAATACGGGCTCGTGTCAATGTAGCCCTTGATGTTGGTGTACCCGGTGTCGGCCACCTGTCGCTTGGTGATCGAGTACACCCCGAACACGATCAGCGAGCCGGGCAACAAGCCGTAGTAACGAGCCGGATCGCGCAAGCAGCTCATCAGATAGAGCTTGTACCCCAATCCGATACCCGCGAGCGTAGTCTTCCCGACTCCGATCGCGCCCGTGTTACCTGAGAAAACTCCACGCCGATTTCCGAGGTCGAGCGCGAAGTTCTCGTACTTCGGCACCGTCAAGCAGTACACCGGCTCGATAGCATCCAGCTCGATCGAAACGATGCGATGATTGCGATACCCGGTCTTCACGTCCGCGATCGTCAGCCCGGCATCGCGCAGAACGCGCTCGACGGCGTTGCGAGACACGCGCAATAGAGCATAGGCGCCGGTCAAGGTCCCGGCCTCTTCGAACGCTGCGTAGATCCGCTCCACCGTGACGTCGCTCCGATTGCACTTGCGCAGCTTCGCCCACTGATTACCGCGATTGCGTTCGCGACAGCGTACGGCGGCACGTTTACGTTGAGTCGGGTCAGCCCAACGAGCAGCACGTCCTTTGGCCGCTCGCGCTTGGAGAACCTCTAGGGGCAGTTCAGCCTTTGCCAAGTTCGCGCGCGCTAGAGCTTTTCCCGCATCGCTTTGCATGTACCGCAAATGAGCGCGACGAATAGGTGAGTTTGGGTCACGGCACACCTTCGACTGACGACGTCCAATCGCGGCCCGATGCTCCGGGCTAGTCCCGTGGGCTTGATGCCACGCCATGTGATCCTGCCACCCCATCCACTCCAGGTTCTCTGGACGATTGTCCCGATGCCTGACGTTTCGGTGGTGCACCGTGGCACGTTGCCCGTTCACGGATTCCGGCGCTTTACCACCTGCCACCATGCGACCGACGATTTGGTGAGTGAACTCGTAGCGTTGCACGCCCGGGTGGTATACCTGCTCGTACGGGACGGATGTGTCCGATCCCATGACCTGCCCGCGCGTGTGGAACGGCATCAACCGATCCCCCGGCTTCAAGTCCCGCAACTTCCGCTTCCCACCGTCGCGGCACACAAATTCGTGGTCGGCGTTCGCTCGCATGGTCGTGCCATCGTCTAGCACCACCTTGTAAAGCTGATCTGGCTTGAACTTCGTGACTCGCGTGCATTGGCCGGGCACCACCCATCCGTGCTTACTGTACGAGTACACCCAAAACGGTTCACTATCACGCTCGAATTGCACGTGCAGCTCGGCGAGGGTCTTCGATGTACCGTCCAGCAACGGCACCAACGTGTCCCCGGACAAACACATAATCCATTCGAATATCGGCGAGTCGAACGAGAACACCCGGTACAAGTCTTCTTTCCACTTGGGGTGCAGATCACTTGCGATCCTGCCGAAGAAGAAGTCGTCGTGGATGAACGTCTTGATGTCCACGGGCCGCCGTACGTAGTCCACCTCCCACAGCACATCGTGGATGGCGTTCTCGGCATTCCCATCGACGATCGCGTTGGACATCCAATCCAGCACGATCTTCTTCTCGTGCTCCGAGAGCGAGTCGAACAGCTCGCGGTCGCCGTGCAGCGTCTCTTCCGCCACGCGCTCGAACAACCGGACCGACTCTTCCCTCAGGATGTCCTGTCCGGCCGCGATCATGCCGCGCCCAGGCCGGGATAACCCGGGGCGAGCGCGCCTAACCTTTCTTCCCGCCACGACGCGCAGCTTTCTTGTGCTTCTTCGCGCGCTTGGTCTGTGTGTCTAATCCAAGCCCCGTCCGCACTTTCGCGTGTGCCTCAATCACGCGCGGGGACAACCTGAGCAGAGCGTTGCGCACCCTCTCCCGGGACAGGGCGCGTGCCTCCTCGGTCTGTAGCAACGGGTCGTCCTCCAGGATGACCGCGTCCTCCTCGGCCGATGCGAACAACAGCTTGAGACTAGGATCGCTTGCCGCGTCACCGACAAGGTGATGATCCCCCACCCCGACGGCTCGGTGGACGAACTTCGCAGCGTTCAACTGTCGCGACGTGATCTCGCTATTCACCAAACGCGGCTTCCCATTCGCGTTCAGCAAAACCTCACCCGTCTTGTGACTTCGCATGTATTCGGGCCCGGCGAGCGCTTGGGCCAGGATCGCGCCCGCCGGGTCGATCATCGCGTGCAGGTTGCGGAGCGCGGCGAACTTCGACCGCGCCCGCAGACCTTCGTGGATATCGTATTCGCGCTTGAGGAGCAGCCAGAACTCTTTGACGTCTTCACGCTCCGCGAACGCAGCGACGCCGTCCTTGGTCCACCCCTCGTTCAGGAGGACTTCCGGCCCCTGGTAGAAGGCCGCGCGTGCGAGACGCCGTTCCTGCTCCGTCAACATCCGGTGTCTACCGGGCCGGGGGCAGCGCGATCGCTCCGAGGGCCGACTGGAACGTCAGCGTCTTGCCCGACTCCGCCTCCAGCAACGTGATCTTCGAGCGCAGGACCGCGACCGTGTCTCCCGCGATCTTCGTGCCGTCGCGGACGCCCTCCTCGTAGCGCGACATGACCTGCCCGGCGAGCGCGTCCATGTTGTGCTGCGCCGCCCCCAACTGCGCCGTCAGCTCACGCACCCGCGACTCCGTAGACAATGTGTCTACGGAGTAGCCCGACCCCGC
>ERZ1292625.145-Hain-H41-01um-R1-145-length-117444-cov-443_pt1 | contig 113800 bp, 125 predicted proteins | sample MGYA00564400_ERZ1292625 | MGnify/ENA primary metagenome ERZ1292625 (study PRJEB36523, sample SAMEA6512639) | groundwater metagenome | collected 2019-01-08 | study: AquaDiva: Metagenomics assemblies of 32 groundwater samples
AAAAACCACCCCGAAGGGTGGTTTTTTGTTTTGTACTCGGACCGATTCTCCGAGATGGAGTTCGCTATGCGAACCAAAGCTACTTACTAGATTACGGTGTGCAGGTCGTGACAGTACCGAACGAACACGATCGTGTGTCGCCAGTAGTATCCTTGACCAAGTAACCGTTCGTCCAGTCAGTAGTGACTGTTGTGTGGCTTGTTGCCGCACGATCAGACCAGATGAAGTTCCCTGTGAGACCCGCAGACGAAGCAGCAGCAATCGCCGACGTATCCTCAGTGAAGTTAATCGTAATCTGGTCGCCAGCACCACTCCAGTTAGTGACTGTTCCTCGAAGTTCATAGGTCTTCGATGCACTAGCTGCAATGGATTGGACAGTATCGTCAATGGACGTACCGGCGTAGATCGCGAGTATGCCACCATTGACCTCCGCTGCCGAAGAGTTGACCGCTACTGCGCTACCACTCGTCACGTCGTAGAGAGTGAGAGCAGCTACGTTCATAGTAGTCGTCGCGATGTCAAGCGAGAGTTTCTTCCACTCAACCGTACCTGCAGCATCAGCCGTTACCGTGAAGCGGTAGAGACCAATACCAGAGGCAACGGTATTCGCAGTGTAACCAGTCGTCACGAGAGCCAAGGTCGGAATCGACTTCTTGACATACTGCGTGCCGTAGCCCGTTGATGCTGCCGAGTTAAGGTCGGCAGAGCCAATACTCGTTGTGTTGGTTCCTGCACCATCAGTTGCCTTGAAGCCCTCATTGAAGTCAAGAACGGTTGCGATACCTGCACCTGTTGTTGCACTGTTCGCGATTGTCGCGACGCCAACGGTTGCGGTGATATCAGCAGAGTCATTCTGCGGAACGTAGAACAAGAGACCGGTGAAGGTCGCCGTTGCGTGCGTCTGACTTGATGAAGGGAGAGAGAGCGACTGAGTTGACGTCTGTACAACACCACTCGAATTCTTGTAGCTGAGCGTGACCGAAGTGACCGAAGTGGCTGCGCCGCTCGGAACCTTGATATTAAGCTCGCTTACCGTGAACGCAGAGTTTGCTGCACTGAAGGTGAATACTCCTGACTTAACAGAAGCTGCTCCAGCAATCGCATTAGCATTGACCGGATTTCCTGCACCAACTGCTGCAGTGAGTGTTCCGGAACCTACTGTGATTGTCTGAAGAGTTGCTGCTGAAGCGCTACCGAAGGAGATCGAGGAGCCGGTACCCGTACCAGTTCCCGAACCATCGATGTTTGCTGTCCATGCACCAGCGTTCGAACCGGACTTGATATTAGCGTAGACATCAATGATTTTCGTCGCTGATGCAGCCATATTGAAGTTAACCGAGAACGAGTTGCTAGACGAAGGACTTGTCTTCACCGTTCCGAGCACTGTACCTGTTGCATTGTCTTTCAGAGTGAGGTCCGTGATCGTCGCGGCCTCATTATCAGACAACGTAACAGTAATAGTGTTCACATTCATACCATCTGTAGCACCAGTTGCGAGCGTGAAGGCACCAACGCGTGCATTGTTCGTGCCCGCGATGATGGTCTGGTTGCCGTAACCGGAGTACTTCGTCAGAGTTGCCGAAGTCGAGGAGATGGTAATCGTGTTTGCCGCTACGTTAGCAGTCGGAGTGTTAACCGTAGAGAGCGAGACCTGACCCTGGTTGTTTGAAGAACCAGTGGTAAGGGTAATCAATGCTGTATCGCCATCAGCGAACGAAGCGCCTGTTGTGGTTTTCGCATCAGCATAGATGTCGACGATAGCCGTCGTACCTGCCTTCAGGATGAAGGAGGAGCCGAACGTGAAGTTCACAGCAGTAGCGTCAGTGAGATCCTTGGTAGAACCGACCTGTACGCCATTAAGGAATACCTTGCCATTGTCCAACCCATGATCAAGCGTTGTGTCTGCCTGAACGTTGAGGTTATCGAGCTTCATGTCTTCACCCGAAGCACGCATTTCGAAGCTTGCGAACTTAAGGTTCGAAGCATTGAGAGATACGTTCGACGAAGGTGAATTGTTTGCCTTCGTCGTAGAAACGGATCCTGAAGAGATCGTTCCTAGAGTAGCGGAACGGGCGCTAAAGGACGAGCCGTTTGCTGTCGCGAGGACAGGCTGACCGAGGTCAGTATCCACCATCTGCGCATCACCACCGCGGCGAAGCGAGAACTGGAACGTGGCGCTCGAGCCGCCGACAATATCACCGACAACCTTCACTACGCGACCGCCTGTCTCAAGACGAAGCGGGTTTGCAGAGAGATCCCACGATACAGTGCTGTCGACTGCGTCGAGAGTTGCTGCACCGCCAGTTTGCACACCGTCTATGTAGAGGCGGAGGTTCGAGATATCAGAGTTCTTGATAGAACCGATATTGCGAAGCTGGAATGCGCGAAGCGTCACTGCGCGTGTCCCAATCGTTACCGTGTTCTGCCAGACTGTGTAGTCATTCTGGGGGCTCACTGAAGACGAAGAAGGGAGCGTCGTTGTGTTGAAGTCAACTGTAGCGAGCGTCGCTGCAGAAACTGTCTGTGTGTACCCATTGACTGGGAACGACACCGACGAGTCGAGCGTGCCAGTCGAACTCACCGAGACGAGCTGTGCACCAACCTGTTGACCCGATGTGGAGCCTGCGATATCAGCCACGACTGAGACCACGAAGGTCTGTCCTGCTGGAACCGTGAAGAGTCCTGTCGAATCATTGAAGTTGAATGCGCTGCTGCTTACGCCTGCAGAATCAGTGAGACGCTTTGTCCCATTGTAAATGTAGACGTTTGCAAGTGTCGAGTCGTTGCTAACGCCAATACGCTTGAAACCAAGATTTGTAACCTTGATGTCAGCACCAGTTGGGTTCGCGAAAGTAAATTTCGCGAGTGTGCCAACTGCCTGGCCTTGCACGAGAGCGACATTGTTCGGAGAATCCGGTGAGAGCATGACCTTGAGGCCGTTGCCCGTTACTGGAGTCGTCGAAGGTCCAGTTGAAGGACCGGTCGAGACCGAGCCACTGAACGCTGCGCGCGACTTAGCGCCGAAGTAGCCGGCTGCAGGTGTGACACCCATAGCCTTCTGCCACGCAATAACGCCAGCCTTCGTGAGGGCACCGAAGTAGCCCGTCGCGTTTGCTGACATGTAGCCGCCTGCCTTAAGAGAATTCTGAAGGCAAGTGACCGCTGCACCTGTCGAACCGATCGTGAGATCGCCAGTGAAGGAGCAAGCCGAAGATGAAGATGACGGCGTTGTCATTACTGGTGCGCTTCCTGTGAGGGATGCGTTGACGTTTGCGATCGTTGCGCTATCCGCACCGAACGAAGAGAGGAGCGAGAGAATCGACTGGACCTGCGCTGAGGTCAAAGCCGCTGCGTGCGCCATAGGCGCAAGTGCGAGCATTGACGTCGCCATCGCGAGTCCGGTCGCCACTGCTGCGATCTTCGCGATCGCTTTTGTAGTTACCGTTTGCATAACAATTGTTAAGAATTTAGGGAGCACATAATAAGCAAGTAAGGGAGTTGTAATTCGCTAAAGCGAATTACAACTAACACTCACGTCGCATTATTTTTTGCTAGGTTTCCCCGCGAAAAAAATGAGACGCTGTGTTGAAGCACGTTCACTTTCACACTACCCCACAGCGCACGGCATCGACCAGTACGCCATGGGTTAGTTGGCAAGAGTTGATGTTCGTCGTTTGACGAACTATTCATTTATCAAAGTACGCCCTACCGGGAACTAAATAGTGCCCGCAAGGACTATGCCTAGTATATAGCGGAAACGAATATTTTCCGATATCGGCATGTGGATAACAGCTAGGAAATAGGTACGTAAAATAGGCCGTTTCCGGCCTTTACAACGTTCCTATGCCCCAGTCGCTACCACAGGCCACATACTATCAAATGAGACACTTTTAGTCAAAAACATGCTGACTTTGGACTAAGTTACTTCACTGCACGATGTCTAAGAGAGAGAATAGGTACTCCAACGACGTTCACCCTGCTTCAGTACAATTCCGGCCTCAATAAGAGAAATGAGCTCTCGTTGTATGGTTTTTTCAGAAACATTCCTTATAAGTGTCGAGATGTCCTTTATACTTGCATTGCCTTTACTTCTTATTACGGACAATACGGCTTCACGTCTGTCCTTTACAACGCTAGCAGCCCCAGCAGTGTCCTTTATATGTCCTTTATCCGTATTTCGGGTCGGTCGGGCATTGTTCTTCAACGTCATGAAGTTTGATTTCGGACTCTGGAGAACTTCCCTTCTCGATGCACTCTTAGCAATATCGGAGAGTGTCGGAGCTTCATCTAAATGGAACCGCGGCTCTTCATAGGCGGCAACTTCTTGCAATAGGATATGGGCCTCATGGGCGATGATCTCGGCGTTCATAGAAGAAAGAAGATTGCCCGTGCGAGCCATAGAGAGGAACGAGGAAAGTGCAAGAAGTTCGCGCGAGAGTGCTACTCGAGCGACAGCCGGTGGAAGTACCGCAGCATCAACAAGACCGATCGCTATCGTATCGATACGATTTCTTAAAGACAACGAGCCAGAGAACGCGGGGGCCACCAGATGGACCGCTTTCGCGAGTCTTTCGGCCTTTTTGTATATAAATACTCTACGTATGTCCTTTTCGAATATGTTCGTAAATATGCTTTTTTCTAAGACGAAATCTTCTGTGATTGCATCCTTGCCCCGAACCTGACTTTGTCGGATTTCGGTGCTATGTCCTATATCTGATTGTCCTTGTCCCATACTATATAGGACAGTATACGTCTCGGGAACCCCGGTGCAAGTCTGTCTTGCCTTCGATTAGGCTTCACCCAGAATGATTGGGTGGCTGAAATGCTACAATATACGTATGAGTCGCAGAAATGGCAACGGGAAACGCGGGCGCGGGCGGGAAGAAGATGTCAAAAATTACGGCACGCTTGTCCGCTACGCTTCAGCAATTGTACTCCTCGCGGCGGGCGTCCTACTTACGCTTGCGGTATTTGGCGGAGCAGGTCCTGTAGGCACGACGATTTTCAACACGAGTTATGCGATTGTCGGCATTGGTGCATTTCTTCTACCAATCGCGTTAATTTCAGTCGGTCTTTATGCTGGCTTCAGACGACCCGTGCTTGAGCCTTTGACCACTTCCGGCCTGCTTATCATCTGCGCTTCTGTACTCGCTTTTGTTGGACTCTTCCCTACTACCAACCTTGGTGGAATAGCCGGAACATGGGAAGGAGAAATGCTCGCTGGGTTCTTCGGCTTCTGGGGTGCGGTAGTGCTACTACTCGCAGTAATCGCTATTGGTATCGCTATTGTGAGTGATATCGAAGCAATCGGGATATTCCTCGGTGAAAACATTCTTTCGCTCTGGCAGCGAATACGTGCACGCAAAGAGAATGAGGAAGAACTTTTTGAGGAGGAGCTCGCAGTCGTCGGTATACCTGAAGATGGCGGGGTGCACGACGATCAGGAAGAATATGAAACGGAAAATGAAACTCCTCTGCGACCAGAACATGAACCAGTGGTGACGATCTTCAATCGTGCTAGCGGCGCTCAAGGAACGGGCATAGCAAACTTCGATGCGGAGTATGAAGCGCCGCCGCTCTCAATTCTCGGTGCTGACCGAGGAAAGCCGGGTGTAGGTGATATCAAAGCAAATGCGAACATCATTAAACGTACATTTCAAAACTTCGGCATCAATCTTGAAATGGATGAGGTGTCGGTCGGCCCCACGGTCACACGCTACGCCGTGAAGCCAGCCGAAGGAGTACGCCTCTCAAAGATCGTGTCGCTCGCAAACAATCTCGAACTCGCGCTTGCTGCGCATCCGGTACGCATCGAAGCGCCCATCCCAGGGAAATCACTCGTCGGTATCGAGGTGCCAAATACAGTCAAGGCAATGGTCGGACTCGGCGGAATCCTCGGAGCTCCCGAGTGGAGCGATAGCACTAAGCCCCTACTCGCCGCCCTCGGTCGCGATATTACCGGTACGCCGCATTACGTGAACATTGCAAAAATGCCGCACGGCCTCGTCGCAGGTGCGACAGGGTCTGGCAAATCGGTTGCTATTCATGCAATCATCACCTCTCTCCTCTACCGAAACGGTCCAAACCAATTGCGCTTCATCATGATTGATCCGAAACGCGTCGAGCTCACTGCCTATAACGGCATTCCGCACCTTCTTACGCCGGTGATTACCGACCCGAAGAAGGCCATCTTCTCTCTCAAGTGGGCAGCCAAAGAAATGGAGCGCCGATACAATATTCTTGAGAAAGAAAAAGTGCGTGACATTGACTCCTACCATGCAACCATTTATGAACCGGCGAAGAAAAAAGACGCCGAAGAGATGCCCGAGGCACTCCCGTATATCGTCATTGTCATCGATGAGCTCGCGGATATCATGCACAGTTACCCGCGAGAACTCGAAGCCTCTATCGTCCGACTTGCGCAAATGTCACGCGCCGTCGGTATCCATTTGGTACTCTCTACGCAACGCCCATCAGTAAACGTCATTACCGGCCTCATTAAGGCAAACGTACCGACACGCATGGCACTCCAGGTCGCTTCTCAAATAGATTCCCGCACCATTCTTGATGGTGCTGGTGCGGAGTCACTTCTCGGTGCGGGTGACATGCTCTATCTCTCGAGTGATATGCAGAAACCGGTGCGCATCCAAACGGCATACATTAGTGAGAATGAGGTAAAGAAAGTAGTGAGCTATATCAGGAGCCATAATGCAGGAGACCTCTCGAGTATCGATTTTGGTGGGAGCGGTAGCGGGTCCACGACAGAGCCGAGCGACCTTATCGGACTCGCAAACGGTAGTTTCGATGATACTGATGACATTGACGACGATCTGTACGCGGGTGCCCGCACGGCAGTGGAGGAAGCAGGTAAAGCTTCGACTTCCTATTTGCAACGCAAACTTAAAATCGGATACTCTCGAGCGGCGCGACTGATGGATGTACTTGAAGCAAAGGGAGTTATTGGTGCAGCGGACGGATCAAAGCCTCGCGAAGTACTCACCGGCATACCCGCCGGAAGACAAGGAAATGCAGCAATTCTGGATGAGTCAGGTGAGAACGAGAAGTCTGTCTTCTAGCGACAACATATGATTAGATACTTTACCCTCGCAATCCTCACAGTCCTCATTGGATACGGCCTTCAGGAGGCTTGGCCGCTCATGGCGGGACCAACTCTCTCTATCGATTCCCCCATCAATAACGCCTCCTTAGAGAACGGTATTGTGACCATCTCTGGGAAAGCAGTCCGCGCCGCTGAGATTACACTTAATGGTGCCACAGTCCTCCACAAAGAGGATGGTAGCTTCTCAACGATTCTAACTTTTCCCCATGGGGGCTCTATACTTACCTTCAGAGCCACCGACCGATTCGGCAGGACTCTAACCTCCACACGCACTATTTTTGTACCCGATTTTGTACCCGAAAAAGTATCGATCTTCACCAAATCCTCAATAGATCCATCTACAGATTCACCCGGTAGGTGATTCTGCCAAATCAAGTTATCCTGCTACATCGACTAACAAACACCAACATGGCCTTCAAAAAATCAGCGAAAGAAAAAGTGCTCAAAACTGTTACCGCAGCGACTGCGGATATGAGCGAAAAGCAAAAATCGATTGACCAGGCGCTGAAAGAAATCCGTACTAAATTTGGCGACGAAGCGATTGCAACCTATGGTACTGGTACTCCACAAAAAATACCGACGATATCAACGGGATCTATCGGCCTTGACGCTATTCTCGGTGTAGGCGGCCTCCCGCGCGGACGTATCATCGAAATATTTGGGCCAGAATCCTCGGGGAAAACAACGCTCGCACTCCATGTCATCGCTGAAGCGCAAAAAGCCGGAGGTATCGCAGCATTCATCGACGCCGAGCACGCGCTCGACCCAGAATACGCCCAGCGAATCGGCGTGAAGCTACCTGAACTTCTCATTTCGCAGCCGGACACAGGAGAACAAGCTCTTGATATCGTTGAAAGTCTGGTACGAAGCGGGAATGTTGATGTTATCGTCATTGATTCCGTTGCTGCACTCACACCAAAGGACGAAATTGAAGGAGAGATGGGCCAGCAACACATGGGCAAACAAGCCAGACTTATGAGCCAAGCGCTCCGGAAACTTACTGCCATCGCTGCACGTAGTAAGACTATCGTCATCTTCATCAACCAGATCCGCATGCAAATAGGCGTCATGTTCGGTAATCCCGAAACAACACCGGGCGGGAAAGCTCTTAAGTTTTATACTTCGGTGCGCCTCGATATTCGTCGTATCGCGTCAATAAAGAAAGGCGAGGAGATCGTAGGCGGTCGCGTACGCGTGAAAGTGGTTAAAAATAAAGTCGCGGCACCTTTCAAAACCACCGAGTTTGATCTTCTCTATAATGAAGGAATAAGTCGTGAGGGAGAACTCATTGCTCTTGGTGAAAAATTTGACCTTGTGGCGAAGTCAGGTGCCACCTATAAGATGGGTGATACGAAGCTTGGCGTCGGTTACGATGCCTCACGCGTATACCTGCGTGAGAACAAACCGATCTCAAAGGATCTTCTCAAACGAATCCAAGAAAAACTCGCGGACAGCTAACCTCGCGCCGGAATAAGGACGGAGGAAATGATGCGCGCAGTTTCGCGCGCAAGATAGACAAGGGAAATGATTGTGAGCACCGAAAGAGCCTGCACGACAATATGTGTGTGATTGAAAGCGGCTACATAGAAATTAGGGAGGTTGGTGAAATCGCTCGGAGCATTCTGGAATACTTGCGCGACCCATACTTCCCTCCCAATACCCCACAGTGCGAGCAAGAGCGCGAGCGCGGCAAGAGATTCGAGTGAAATAAGCGGACGCAATATACGGATGATATACACACGCCGCATCACAATACGTTCGATATTTGATTGATTATTCATAGTGTTGTTTGTCATAGGATTGTTTGAAAAGTTTTTTCGCGCGGTGAATGCGAGTCTTTACTGCGGGAATTGAAATTTTTTCCACTGCGGCGACCTCCTCCTGGCTTTTACCTTCGATGAACTGTAACCGCAATATCTTCGATGCGGTTTCAGGAATTTTCGCGAGCGCGGCCAGAACTTCGCTTCTGAGCGAGAGATCTTCAAGAAATTCTGCTTGTGCATCCGGCAATGATTCGTAGTGCTCAGGAAGAAGCTCGGCCCGCTTCCCTCGCTCGATACTCGCTGCGCGATATTTCGTATACGCAACCCGATTGAGAATGATGTAGGCCCACGAAGAAAAACTAGCACCATCCTGAGGACGATACTTATCCGCGTAAAGGTACATCTTGGTAAACGCGTCCTGTACCGCCTCCTCTGCGTCCTCAGGAGAGGACAAAATGCGTCGTGCACGACGCAGGAGTGCCGCTTCATAGCGATGGACGAGAATGGAGAAGAGCCCCGGCTCCTTCGCGACGCGCGCAAGCACTTCAGCGTCTGAAAGTGCGCCCGGGTCCTCTATAGTTGAAAAACTCATAATGCCCTGTATCATACGCCTATCCCCGTTAGATAAGAACTTTTAAGGTCCTGCGGCACAAGCAGAGGCTAGTAATAATCTCGACTTACTGCTGTGCCCTAAGTTCGTTATCTAATAGGGTACTTTTTATAACAAATCTTATCAATCTTTAGTTTCAGAACCATGGCCGTACTGTCATACAACGAAATTCTCAAGGGCAGCATCATCAACTACAACAATGAACCGTACGAAGTACTTTCGGCGCATATCTTCCGCATGCAACAAAGGAAGCCTGTGAACCAGACGAAGCTCCGCCACCTTATTTCTGGAAAAGTCACTGAAATCTCTTTCCACCAAAATGAAACCGTGACCGAGGCAGACATCGGGAAGATGCAGGCACAGTATCTTTACACTAATAAAGACGAGAGCTGGTTTGCCGAGGAAGGTAACGCGAAGAACCGTTTTTCATTTCCAGAGGATGCGGTGCACGATAAAGTTCAATGGCTCACACCAAACTCCACTGTCGAGATACTGACCTACGAAGACAAGCCGATGACGGTTAAAATACCGGTAAAAGTTGACCTGGAAGTTAAGGATGCTCCGCCTGCAGTGAAGGGCAACACGGTCTCGGGTGGCAACAAGCTTGCGGTGCTTTCTACTGGCGCAAAAGTAAACGTCCCCCTCTTCATCAATACAGGCGATATTATTCGCATCAATACCGATTCGGGCGACTACACTGAACGAGTCGAGAAGAAGTAAGGTCTAAAAAAACCGCTCGGAGCGGTTTTTTTAGACCTTACTCACAAACTTTCTTATGCAGCAACGTAGGGAAGAAGTGCCATGTAACGTGCGTGCTTGATAGCTTGCGCGATGTCGCGCTGCTTCCCTGCCGGAATGCCGGTGCGCTTTTTTGCAAGAATTTTCGCATGCGGGCTCGTGAACAACTTAAGATAAGCTACATCCTTGTAGTCAATAAATTTCTTGATTTCGATCTCTTCACGCTCTGATTGATAGGCCATAAAAATAATTTAAAAAGGAATATCTTCCGGATTAATTTCTTCATCCGGGTACTTAATTTCGTCCGCACCCTTTGGCGCAGGTTGCTCCTCATGGGTACCGCCTTGTGTACCAGCAGACGAACCGCCCTTACTGCCATCGGCGCCGAACTGGAACGTATCTACAATGATTTCGGTACGATAATTTTTCTTTCCATTTTCTTTATCGTCCCACGACCGTGTCTGGAGGCGACCTTCAATAAAGACCGGTCGACCTTTCTTGCAATACTGTGCGATGACTTCTGCCGTACGTCCGAATGCGACGACATTATGAAACTCTGTTGTCTCCTGCTTGGCTCCGTTTTTGTCCTTGAAGGTACGGTTCGTTGCAAGGCCAAAATTCGCAACCTGGCTTCCAGACGGGAGCGCCTTTAGCTCCGGGTCACGAGTGAGATTGCCATAGAGAAGTACTTTGTTGAGATACATACTCTTTATATTGTGGCACTCTCGAGCGCTACATCGAGCTCAGCGCCAAGAACCGCTTCTGGGTCCTCCACATGCTCTGGGGCTTTCATAGCAAGCTCGCGCATCTCAACGGAATGACGCGCGGCGTCCTTTGTAGTACCGAGATCGATAAAACGAATGATGCGCTTATCGGCGCTTGCGGCCTGTACTATTTCAGCATGATTTTCTGCCGAAGTTTCGTAAACAATCCAAGCGAAGTGAGCGGAGTCGAAGTCGCGACGACCGGCAACTTCTTGACGAGAGATAGTGTAAGCGAGCTGAATCTTTACCGGTTCGCCTTCAGCAACGACAGCGCCTTTCTCGGAAATAACGCTACGCATCACTTGATATGCCTTCTTCACTTCCTCAGTAGGTAGCTCGGGATCGAGATGGAAACCAAGTTCGTAGACGCGTGACTCCGAGCCCTCGTTATCGAGAGCCTCGTCTGTATGCATCTTCCCGTCCTGATTCTTAGCCATAATAGCGGCATCCTAGCACGAGATTTTTACGTCCGCAAGAGTTACGTTTGACCCTCACAATTAAGATAATGCGAACAGACGCTGTGCGTTGGCGAGGAGTGTTGCACGAACGGTTTCCGGATCTTCACGCCGAATCTCTGCGATCTTCTGTACGACTTCTATAACCGCAAGAGGGTCGTTACGGGTCCCACGACGGGACACAGGTGCGACGTACGGTGCGTCGGTTTCAGATAGAATACTCGTAAGTGGAACCGATTTGATGACTTCATCATAGTCGCGAGCAAATGTAATGACTGCGGTGAAAGAAATGGTGAAATCAAGCGCAATGAGAGCCTTTGCTTCTTCCAAGCCGCCAACAAAAAAATGAATGTCGCCGCGCAGGCGGGGATACTTAATTTTTTCCTCTTTCAATACATCGATAACTTCGCGATATGCGTCCATCGACCCTTTTGAAGGGCGCGCATGAATGATGAGTGGTTTATCGAGAACGGTGGCGAACTCGATGTGTTTTTTTAAAAGTTCTTTCTGTGCGCGCTTCACTTCCTCATTTACTTCAGCAGGGCGAAAGAAATCAAGTCCGCACTCCCCTATCGCCACAACTTTTGGATGCTTCGTAAGCGCGCGGTATTCATCTTCATGAAATAATTCATCCCCCGCATGATTCGGATGGAGTCCGACAGAGGCGTAAAGATGTTCATGTTTCTCTGCTAGGGCAAGAGCCTTCATCGATGACGAGTGGTCGACTCCGACAACAATTCCCGAGACATTCTCTTCGCCCATTCGATTAATAAGCTCTGTTTCGTCGTGTGCATACTGGTCAAATTGAATATGGCAATGCGCATCCACATAGCGAGCGTCTCTAACAGGGTTCATAGTCGAGGAAAGAGATTTGTAGGTTTTTTATTAGACCGTACTGCTTCGATAATGAGGGTCGCGGTGTGCGGCATTGCAGGAGCGAGATGCATGGCGATACTCGCAAGCTGTCGCACTAGATACTCGATATCGTGACGGGCAGAAACCTGTTCCTCTACGATGAGGCTCTTGATTTTCTTATATGGCATACGCTCTGTCATGAAGACATCAGCGGCTGAGACTTTCGCAAAGACAAAATCCATTGCTTCGTTGAAATGAAACGTCTCGACAGTATCGAAAAATGATTTCTCTATCTTTTCATCACCGTCTTCAAGAACGACCGGCTGCGACAGATGTGTTTCGGCAAGTGTCATCACGCGCGCGACGAGATTCCCCAGACCATTGGTAAGATGGGCGGTATAGTGTTCATGAATCACTTCGAGTGTAAGGTCCGAATCCTCCCTATGACTCGCGTGGCGCATAAGAACATATCGGAGGGCATCGACGCCATATATTTTGACGAGATCCAGGGGATTGATGACATTCCCCAATGATTTGCTCATCTTCTGCCCCCCTGAAGTAATGAACCCGTGTATGAAAATATTTCGCGAGAATGGAAGGCCTGCCGAGAGAAGCATTGCCTGCCACATAGCTGCCTGCTGGCGCAAATTATCCTTCCCCGCCAACTGTGTCACCGGCCACCATTTCAAAAAACGCTGGTTATCCTGCGGCCAGCCAATCGCCGATACATAATTTACAAGCGCATCAAACCAGACATACATAACGTGTTCCGAATCATCGGGAACAGGCACCCCCCATGCGAGTTTTTCCCGTCGGCGCGAAATGCTGAAGTCCTTCAATCCTGCCGCAACGAAGGACATGAGTTCGTGCATACGTTCTTCCGGAATGACAAAGTCCTGCTGTGCCGCATACTGAGCGAGCAATACATCCTGATATTTGGAGAATCTGAAGTAGTAATTTTCTTCTTCGCGAATCTCTATATCCACATTAGGATGAAGCGGGCAGCGTCCATCGACAAGCTCCGAGTCGGTCTTCGGAAGCTCGCAACCAACACAATATTTCACTTCATAGATTGCCTTGTAGATATCATCCGCCTCGACACATTTCTTCCAGAACATTTGTGCAGCGGCAACATGTAAAGGGTCAGTAGTACGAACAAATGAATCGTAAGAAATATCTAGTTGGTCAGCGAACGTCTTGAAACGCGCAGCATACTCATCGACATATGCTTGGGGACTCTTCCCTTCTTCCTCTGCCTTCCGTTCAATTTTTGCACCATGTTCATCGGTACCAATATTGAGAAAAACTTCGACACCTCTTGCACGTAGAGTGCGCGCAAGAACATCGGCCTCGACAAATTCGAGTGCGTGTCCAAGATGCGGATCCGCATTCACATAGGGCAGCGTCGTGGTGAGATAGCGCGCACTCATACAAAAATCTAAGATTGTCCGGATAGACGACGCTTCTTCTTGTCGAAATCCGAGATGAATTCAAGAGCTACTGCTGCAACTGGAACCGAAAGCATGGCGCCCAAGAAACCAGCAAGAGTATAGCCTGCGATAAGAGCGACGATGACCAAGAGTGGCGGAACACCGACAATTTTTTTTACGATGAGCGGGTAGATGAGATTTGCTTCGAATTGATTAACAACAACGTAGAGACCGAGAACAATCGCTGCGAGCGAGATTCCGCCATCAGAATATCCAACCGTGACCGCTATCGCTCCCGCTATCAAAGACCCGAAGATGGGGATGATTTCCGCAAGTGCGGTAAAAACAGATATAAGAAGCGCGTATGGAATGCCTATGATAAGAAGTCCGAGATACACGAGTATGGCGACGATTACAGAAAGAAGTATTTGCCCTTGCATCCAGAGCCCTATTTTCTTCTGCGAGCGCTTCCAGAGATCGACAGCATATTCCTCATGCTCAGCCGGCATCACCAGACGAAGAAAGTCGTCAACGCCCGTATCTTGGAGCGCGAAGTAGAAAGAGAGTGTGATGACCAAAACAAGAGAGAAGATACCACCGAAAAAAGTAACGAAGAGCTGCAATACACCGCCCGAGCTCGCTGCGAAAACAGACTGGAACGAGAGGAGCGTTTGCATAAATGATTGCATCCCCGATTGCCCGTTCACAAAACCTGTCGCTTGTGCGATGTTCGATAATGAAGTGGGAACATTTATGATATCGAGATACCGCGGCATTGCGGAGAGGAAATTCGTCGCATCAGCGATAATCGGCGGGAAAAAGAAATACAGGAGACAGAAGACAGACCCGAAAACGAGTACGTAGACTAGCAGCGCGGCAGCAAAGCGCGGTATGTTCTGCCGGATGAAAAATGCGATTTGAGGCTCTATGGCCGATGCGATGACAATCGCGGTCAGCACAAGGAGCACAAGATCCCAAAGCAGCCAGAATACATATGCCCCAGCGACGATGAATAGCGTAGCGAGGATTGTGCCCGGCGTGATGGAAACGCGGATTTCCTTACCCATACGGGCATCGTAACATACGATACTTCATCTGTGACACATCGTTACCCTCAAATCAGCGAATTCGCCTACAGAGCTACTGGCTGAGCCCCATAATAAGCAAGTCTTCTATTGGATTGCAGAGCGTATACGCTCTGCAACTTCGGAGATAGTGAGACGTTCCTGCTCGCCAGTATCGCGATGACGCAGAGTGACTGTATCTTTGAGCTCTGGTGTTTCGCCAAGAGTATCGAAATCGACCGTAACGCAGAATGGCGTACCGATTTCGTCTTGACGACGATAACGCTTGCCAATATTGCCATTGTCATCCCAGGCGATTGCTGAATGTACTTTCTTAAGCTCTGCGCGCACTTCGCGAGCCTTTGCAACGAGCTCTGGTTTGTTTTTCAACAGAGGAGAGACCAGTGCTTTCACTGGCGCTATACGCGGAGCGAGCGCGAGATACGTACGTACTTCCCCACCTATATCATCTTCGCGATACGCACTCGCAAGTACTGCGAGCACAGTGCGATCAACACCCAACGACGGCTCGATGACATGCGGAATGAATTTTTCTTTCGTCTCTTCATTAAGATACGAGAGCTCAATGTTAGTTGCGCGCGAGTGAACAGCAAGATCAAAATCGCCACGATATGCGAGACCCCAGAGCTCCTTGCGGCCAAATGGATAGTCGAATTCAAAATCGATAGTGCGCTTACTGTAGTGCGCACGGTCGGCATCAGAGACCTCCAACTCATGCACCATGCCCTGGGGTAGTCCGAGCGACTCAGCAAAGAGATGCATCGTCTTCCGCCATTCCTCAAATGCCGATTCCCAGATAGAAGGATGTACAAAATATTCCACCTCCATTTGTGAGAGTTCACGCAAGCGGAAAATAAAGTCACGTGGTGCAATCTCATTACGGAATGCCTTCCCTATCTGCGCAATACCGAACGGAAGTTTCGGATGGAGTGAGTCAACAACATGTTTAAAGTTCGTAAAAATACCGCCGGCGGTTTCAGGTCGTAGATACACAACTGCCGAAGTGTCTTCGGTGGAGCCCGCATGCGTTTTAAACATCATATTAAATTGCCGAACATCACCTAACGACCCCTTACATTCGGGGCACTTCTTTGAACCATCAAGGTGATCCGCACGGAAACGTCTTTTGCACTCCTCACATTCAACAAGAGGATCGGAGAACCCGGAGACGTGTCCACTCGCTTCCCACACTTTCGGATTCATCAGAATTGTCGCATCGACGCCATATATATCATCGCGATCATCGCGGAACATTTGCAACCAAAGATGCTCTACATTTTCTTTAAGGACAACCCCTAGAGGTCCGTAGTCAAAAGTGCCAGCAAGCCCGCCATAAATCTCGGAGCCGGGAAAAATGAACCCGCGACGCTTCGCAAGAGAGATAATCTTTTCCATCAGATTTTGATCAGCCATAGGGGTGGAATTATTGCACAATTGCGTTTGCAGCGACATACCCCGGATCTCCTTTCGTTTCGGTTGTCGCTGGATCTGCCGTCGCGGTGACCGTCACACCCGCGAAGCGATCATAGCCCGAGAAAGATACCGCCCCCGTAAGAGCTGGTACGCTACCCTTCTGCGAAGAAGAAGGAGTAAGAGAAACTTGAAACGCACCCTGCACTGAAGATCCTTGAGCAAGATCGCCCGTATTCCACGAGACGGTGTGCGATGACGTATCGTACGAGAAAGATCCGGCACCAGAAGTCGCTCCCGTATAGGCGACGTAGCCCGGCAAGGTCGCACTAGCGGAACCACCAGCAACCGCACTTCCTTTATTTTGCAGGTTCCAGACAATGGTGTAAGTCGTCGGTGTGTTAGCGCGTGGAGGAACAGGACCACTGGTACTCAAAGATCCCGAACTATGAAGCGATGAGGCACCTAGCGCAACTGTCGTTGCGACTTTTGCAGTCTTGGTTACAGAAGAACTTATCTGTTCTGGTACATTCGTCTGTCCCACGCGCGTACCCGATACGGAAATCGTGAACATTATTGTCGGAGCAGAAACGAAAGTACTGAGTGGCAATGTCGAAAAAGTGAACGCTCCGATACCAGAAGCACCAGGTGCCAGCATCGCGAGAACCGAATCACTATCCCTGCTAAACACAATCGTGTGGTCAGCAGACCGATAGAACCCACTCTGGGCACGAATGCTTTCGTAATCAACAGCCGTGCCCGAAATTGCGATTTCAACTGTCGCGTTTGTAATACTCGTAGAAAGAGTATTGGCATAAGAAATCGTGACGTTCTGATTGCTTCCGGGAGAAACAACTGCATTTTCTCTTGTGTCACCATTGATTGCGATACTCGTATTGATAAAGGGCGCCGTAATCGCAATCGTCGATTCTTGAGTCATATAGGAGACGGCGAGCGTATGGTCTTTCGCAGACTTCGCAGTCCCAATAGTGAAGTGGAAGACTCGTTGTTCTTTGTCCTGTCCCACAAGCGTGCCGGTAAGCGTTATCGTCTTCTGTGCGCCAGGCAACATAGTGCCGATAAAGAAACTTGAGTTACTGAGAGGGATCGATGATGAAACTACCGAAAACCCGAAAGGGAACGCCCCCGTAAGGACCACGTCCGGAAGTGGTGTTGTTGCATTCGAACGAAGCAGGAGAGTAAGCGTGATTGGTTTGCCTGACACAGTTTCGGCGAGAGTATCAACCGAGAGCGAGAGCGGGGTTGAAGAGATCGTAAGTCCATAGGAAGATTTTTTCACGAAGACAGCATTTGAACCAAGCGTACTGTAGGAAAGAGATGTAGGTAGGGCGAGACTCTGCCCCTCCCGACCGAACATAATCGCTTTCACTGAGCGAGTCACTGTCGCACCACTCGCGAGCGTACCAAGATTCTCGACATACCGCGGATACGCACTCAAGACATCAGTCGCGTTCCTTGTACCATTCGGAAAATCAATCTCGATGGTCGCATTTTCTATCGCAACCGAGTTCTTATTTGTAATAGTGAGCAAGAGTGGGACCGTATCGCCGCCAGCGATTGTTGTTGGGCCCTGGATATCGGTGATAATTTTATCTACCGACACTGAATTGCCCCCAAAATAGAAGAAGTAGGCAACGCCACCAAGTGAAACGAGGAAGAAAAGGAGTGCGACTATAAAAAATATTCCCGCGAAATGTACTTGCTGTCGACCACGATGCGGAAGAGGAGTGTCTGGAAGTGGAACTTCTTCCCAAGCATGAGGCAGAGACCTCGTATCAGAGTCGGCCAGTGGCGCTCGCATATTTTGCACGGGGGCACCGGGAACGTAGAGGCGTGCGCGTGCACGCTCAAGCGAGCCAGTATCATCATCTTCGGGGCGAGGTAGCATCACACGTAGTATATCAAAGACCCGAAGCTGTAATGCCGCGATTGATACGTGCTATATACCGTATGCGCTCAGCCTCGACCGAAACAAGGAGCGGTGCGGTAAATAGGGATGAGTTACCTGGAATCTCGCCTGCATCAAGTCCGAGGGCCGCGAGCGTACGAAGAGCCGCGAGCATTTCAGCGGCTTCGTGCGCAGTGTCAGGAAGCAGAACGAGCGCTTCAAAGAAGCCTCTGATAATCGGAAAAAGTTCGGGATTATGTTCCTCTCCAGCGACAAGCCGCAGCAAGAGACCCGAGACACGTGCCGCTCGCCGGCGCGATCCAGACTGATCCATTTTCGTGAACCACGCCTCTTCAAGCACCGCTCCAACAACACGCCACCCTTCTTTCCCTCGTACAAGTACCACATCACTCTCTGCGAGAGTTACGAGTGCGGCAGCGAGTTTCGCGCCGGGACGGCGCAAACCTTGTGCACGAGCACGCACGATACCAAGCCCGGGAGTGAGGAGTGTTACAAATGCGTTCGCCTCTCCAACAGAAGTCCGGGAGAGCACAATGCCGCGCGTCTCGTATTTATGCCGCATCGCGAATAAGATTAAACCGCACGATGCCGGTCGAGAGTTGTATGGAGTGCTTCCCTTCTGAAGAAATTTCCGTACGGGCCTTATCTCTCGGAGAAAATCCCTCGGTCTTACGCGCTTCAGCGACCGCGCGAGCAAGATCACGCTCATCACCTTCGATAATGAGTTCGGGCGTAAGTACAGTATCGAGTGCGAGTTCTTTCCCTGTAACTATTTTTTTGACATTCACTTCTTCAACAAGAATTTGCGAGAGTTCCGGAGAAAGCATGTCCGGTACCGCGAGAGATGCAAGTGGCTGACGCACTTTAATGCCTGCTTTTTGTCTGAGTTGTAATGCCTCCGATGCGAGAGTGCGTATTCGCGCCATTTCATCGATGAGTCTAGCGCCTTCCCCTCGAGTAAACATATTCATGATGCTGAACGATTTTTTTGATTCTATCCAATCGGCGAGATGCACGCTTTGTGGATCGTCTGTAATACGGGTACTCTGGAAAACTTCTTCTGCTATAAAGGGCATCGCTGGTGCCATAACAATAGAAAGAGTATGGAGTACATACCGAAGCGTAGCGAGTGCTTCAGTCTTCTCTTTTCCCTCTTCTTTAAACCGGTCGCGCGAGCGGCGCAGGTACCACACTGACAAATCATCTATGAATGCCGCGAGCGGCCGAGTCGCTGTATCCAACTCATATTTCTCGTATCCATTTGTTGTTTCGTTTATCAACTCCTTGAGTCGGGCGAGAATCCATTGATCAAGGATATTTGTACTCCTATCCGCCCGATCTGTTTTGTCTTCATATAGCTTATAAAATGAGAGCACGTTATTTAGACGCCCAATATTTTTCTTCGCCATTTCGTCAACACCAGCCTCCAAGAAGCTCAAGTTTTCTGCCTCCATGACAGGTGACGAAAGCAAGTAGAGACGGAGCGCATCGGCACCGTACTTCTCTACTATATTCATTGGGTCAGGGTAATTCTGAAGCCTCTTGGACATTTTCTTCCCATCCTCGGCCAACATAGTGCCATTGACAACAACATTCTGAAAAGTGTTTTTATTGAAAAGTGCGGCGCCAAGAACATGCAGATAGTAGAACCATGCGCGTGTCTGATCTATCCCCTCGGCAATAAACTGCGCAGGAAATGCAGCTTCGAACTGTTCCTTATGTTCAAAAGGATAGTGTTTTTCGCCATACGGCATTGAGCCCGAATCAAACCAGGTATCGAGCACATCGGGAATGCGACGCATCTCTCCGCCGCATTGGCACGGCACAACAATTTCATCGACAATATGCTTATGCAGGTCGTCGACCTTCTTCCCGCTGGCCGCCTCGAGCTCCACGGCACTCCCAAAAACCTTCTGCTTCTTGCATGTACCGCAGACCCACAGAGGGATGACGCTTGCCCAGAAACGCTGACGAGAAATCGACCAGTCACGTGCTCCCTCAAGCCACTTACCGAATCTTCCCTCTTTTATGTGCTCCGGTGACCAATTGATATTCTCTGCGTTCTTGAGCAGATCTTCTTTAATTTTCGTCACGGATACGAACCACGAGGTCGTCGCATAATTAAGAAGTGGTGTATCGCATCGCCAACAATGAGGATATGCATGAACAATATTTTCTTTTGAAAAGAATGTGCCGTTATCCTGAAGGTATTCCAGTATCGCGATGTCTGTTCCAAGTCGGACTTTGTCATCATCCGATCGTGGCTTGGCCTCCATACCTATAAAATCTTTTACCTCTGACTTGAAAATACCATCCATACCCACATGCTGAATAAATGGAAGATTTTCTTTCTTCCCGAGCGCCATGTCATCTTCTCCAAACGCAGGAGCGATATGTACGATTCCCGTACCAGAGTCAGAAGTTACGAAATCCGCCGCATACATTTTCCATCCGTTTTTGTGATTTTTGAGCGTTGTATCTTTGATGTAATAATCGAAAGGAGGTTTGTATGCTCTTCCGACAAGATCTTTGCCTGGAAATTCTTCGATAATTTCCCCTGGAAATTTATGCAGGGAGGTCTTCGCTGCAATATACAATTCTCCAGCCCATTTAAATTTTGCATAGACCGCTTCCGGATTGACTGCTGCGGCAACATTTCCCGGTAGAGTCCATGGCGTCGTCGTCCACGCGATCATAAAAGTTCCTGGCTCGTCGACAAGTTCAAACTTCACCGTTACAGAAATATCCTTTACCTCCTTATACCCTTCCGCGACTTCTTGCTGCGACAATGTCGTCTCGCAACGCGGGCAAATATGCATCGAACGGTAGTCCTCGTACACGAGACCCTTATCGTAGATTTGCTTGAATACCCACCACACGGATTCCATGAATGGTTTGTCCATGGTGCGGTACGCATGTTCCATATCCACCCAGCGACCAATGCGTGGAATTATTTTCTCCCACTCCTGCGCGTATGTAAGAACCCGTTCTCGACAGCGCTCGTTGAACTTCGCGATCCCGTATTCTTTTATGTCTTTTTTATGCTTGAACCCTAGCTCTTTCTCTACAATATTTTCTATAGGCAAGCCATGGCAGTCCCATCCCCAAACTCGCGGCACATGGTAGCCCCGCATAGTCCAGTAACGCGGTACTGCGTCTTTAATGACACTCGCGACGATATGGCCATAGTGCGGAAGTCCAGTCGCAAATGGTGGACCATCATAGAAAACGAAATCGCCTTTGGGGGATTCCTTAGCCAGTGATTTCTCAAAAATGCGTTCACGCTCCCAAAAAGCAAGTATCGCTTCCTCGCGTTTCGCAGCTTCTGATTTCTCGATACCATCCCCCATAATTCCTCTATCCTAGCGTTTGCAGGGCAAAAAAGGAAACGACTGCAAGGAAAGGATCCTTGCAGTCGTTATTGAGACCGAATAGCCTATGCGGCTGGGGAAGACAGTCGGGTAAGCTCCCTCGATCTCAAACTTGAGACTGAACTTCGCAATATCATAAATTGTTTATCCGGACTCTTGCTTGCCAACATCTTGTCAGCAAGAGAGAGGACACATTCCGGAATCTCGTAACCTTCCGGAACGGGCTTTCCAGATACGAAAGCGCCGAAACTCTTAAGTTCTTCTACCATGTTAAATGGTGGTGGCACTCTTGCGCACCTAGAGTCTCTCGCAACAGCGAAAAACGCCCCCATCGTAGAACAACTTAATCTTATGGCCTCCTCCACACGACGGGCGGTTGTCTGACCGTTTGACATACTGAGACCCCCTCTCTAATCGAACCGTACGGAATTGTGCAGTCCGTGGAAAACTTTATCGCAGAGAATGACTCTGTGCAACTTACATTTGCTTCGGGGTGGGGATACCGATTTCAAAAAGACAGCTCACCACTGATGATGAATTTACTTGAACGTAAAGTGCTTCAATTCGTATATAGTATCTTTTCTCTCAACAATGATGGTCCATTTTTTCTTTTTTGCATGCTGTGCCAGTTTTTTGTTCGGATTGAACGCAATAGGACGCCCCACCATTTCAAGAAAACAAATATCCCCTTCAGTATCTCCTACACCAACCGAATTTTGCCAATCAACAAGCATATTTTCTTCTTTAACAAAAGCCCGCAATAGACTGTCTTTGTTATACAAAGACGTAAAATCAATGTCCTTCCCAGTGAAAATTCCTTCTTTTACTTCGGCATGAGAACCAAATGAAGCATCAAAGTTAAACTGTTTGCAAAACATTCTTACTATGTCATCGAGTGATCCCGAGATCGCAATTGTATAATATCCTTCCTTTTTTAATCGATGAATTAGATCCCTAGTGAAGCGGTATACTTTGTTTTTTTGAGTCGAAATTATTTCTTTCGCAATAGCATCAATATCTGTTTTTTTCTTTCCTTTGATATATTTTGTATATAACTGTATGACTTCATCCCTATACCGATTAAATTCCCCTGTTCTGTGAAACCACGGGAGATAATATTTTTCTATTTCCTTTTCAGCTTTCTTGGGAAATATGCCACGATTGACCAAAGCATGAAAGAGTTCAAAAAATAAAGCGGAACGGAAGATCGTGCCATCGATATCGAATACAGCCAATCTAATTTTTTTAGCTTTTTTCATACGGAAATTACATTCTCTCCGGTGTTGGAATACCAAGAACAGTAAGACCGTTCGTCATGGTGACCACAAATGCGCGAGCGAGCATGAGTTTATGTACTTCATAGTCGCCACCCACAATACGTTCTTGTGCATAAAAAGAGTTCCACTCTCCCGCCAGTTCGGTGAGATAGTTCACGAGTAGATTTGGCATACGAAAATCTGCTGCACGAGCGACCACCTCGGGGAAATGCAAAATAATTCTCTCGATTTTGTAGGGCTGTTGTGGCGCTCCTGTTGCTGGAGCGCCACCCTTCTCTGCTGCTTGAGCCAAGACTGACTTTGCTCGCACGAGCGCATACTGCAGATACGGCCCCGAATCTCCGTCGAGCGAGAGCGATTTTTCTTCATCAAAAATAATGTCCGAACCTGGCGCTTGCCGCAGAATCATGTACTTGATTGCGCCGATTGCGACCTGTTCTGCAATAAGCGGATCTTCATTCTTCCCGCCCGCCTTCTTGATGACGTCTTTAATGAAACCTGCAGCAGTAATAACATTCCCTTCGCGCGAAGACATTTTCCCTGAGGAGAGTTTCAAAAAACCGGTCGCAAGATGCTCGGTCTTCGCTGCAAGAAGAGGAGTCATCTCAGAGAGTGCTGCGAGTACTGTCTTGAAACGACCGGTCTGCTCATTGCCCGTAACAATGATGACTTTGTCCGAGGACCACCGTTCTTCTTTGAGAAACGCGAGTCCGATATCCTTCGCTTCGTAGGTTGGTGTGTTGTGTGACGTGATAAACACCATCGTGTGTACGCCCTTCTTCTCCCCGTTATAAATAATAGCGCCATCGCTTTTCTCGAAGATTCCTTTTGCGAGCCCGTCATGCACGATGCGCACACCCGTCTCGGTCGTGTCGCTGTCAAAAAATTCGAAATCGAAATGCGTACCGAGGATGCGCCAAATGCGCCGGAACTCTGCCACAGAGACGTCACGCCCTTTGCGCCACAACTCCATAAGCGCGGGATCTGCACCGGCGTATATCGCCTGATTGAGTACATCTATTTCCTCTTTTGATTGAGAGTTATTCTCATACGCATTAGCGCCCTCAGTATATGCCCTACCTATTTCTTCGGCAGTTGTCGGCTCGCTCACGCCATTTTTCTGCAGCCCCCATAACGCCTTCGCTACGTTTGGGCCGATATCACCGCCAAAAGTGTTGCGTGCTAGCGTCGCCCCAGAATTCTCGATGAGTCTTGAGACTGATTCACCTATAATTGTCCCAACGAGATGCCCCACGTGCATTTCTTTAAATGCATTTGGGTTTGAGTACTCAATAATAACTCTGACTCCTTTCGCCATAACCCCCTTCCCCCACTCTGCACCCTTCGCATCTGCTTCTGCAACTATGCATGTTACTGATTCCCGCGCACAGGTGATATTTATAAACCCTGCTCCAGCGACTTCAATTTTCGAAATGGAGTCGCCGAGAGCGTTCTTGAGTTCCTCTGCTAATTCCGCTGCTAATTCACGAGGATTCTTATGCAAAAGATTTGCCTTCACAAGTGCAGCGTTGGTGTAGTAATCCCCATGAGACATTTCGGCCGGCCTATCGAGTGCAAACGGGTAAAGTGCGTGCTGTGGTACACCAGCTTTTGTAAGGGCTCTTTCTACTGCTGTTCTAATCCGTTCCTCCATGCGGCGAGTGTACCAGATTTAGTCGACGAACGACTCTGGAATAGGGTGCTCGAACGCAAGTTTTTTCACTTTTTGTTTCGCGAGTTCAACAATCGCGTCGTCGCGTTTCGTAAGTACGTCAATCATTATCTCTGCTACTTGCGCGGATTCGGCTTCGTGCAGTCCGCGCGTTGTCATCGCGGGTGTGCCGAAGCGAATGCCGGAAGGGTCCATCGGTGCACGTGTGTCATCCGCAATCACATTCTTGTTGAGCGTGATGCCCGCGCGATCCAAGAGTCTTTCGGCCTCTCCGCCTGAAATACCGAACGATGCCCAGGCATCGAGCAAGATGAGATGGTTGTCTGAACCGCCGGTAATCATTCTTGAGTTGTGCTCTTTAAACACTCTCTCCATCGCTTTCGTATTTGCGATGATCTGTTTCGCGTATGTTGCAAACGAAGGATGGAGTGCTTCGTGGAATGAAATAGCCTTTGCGGCGATCTGATGCATATGCGGACCACCCTGGAATCCAGGAAATACTGCTTTATCTATTTTCTTTGCGATCTCTTCACTCTCACGTGTAAGGATCATGCCACCGCGCGGACCGCGAAGTGTCTTATGCGTGGTCGTGGTCATAATATCGAAACCGAAATCAAAAGGATTCTTCGCTGCCCTCCCCGCAATGAGTCCAGCGACATGTGCGATGTCCATCACTGCGACTGCTCCTACTTCGCGCGCAATATCGACAAATTTCGCATAATCGAGTTCGCGCGGATATGCCGAGAAGCCCGCGAGGACAATTTTCGGCTTCGCTTCTTTTGCAACGCGCAGCATATCGTTATAATCGATTTCACCCGTCTCGATATCTTTCATTTTGTACCGTATGAAATTGAAAACCTTAGTGAGATACGTCACGGGGTGACCATGCGTCAAGTGTCCACCATGCGAAAGATCCATACTGAGCACAGTATCGCCCGGCTGAAGGAGCGCAAAATACATCGATATATTTGCGTTCGCGCCACCAAGTGGCTGCACGTTCGCATATGCCGCATTGAAAAGTTTCTTGGCTCGTTCAATAGCGAGCGTCTCAACTTTGTCCGTAAACGCCTGTCCGCCGTAGTAACGCTTGCCGGGATATCCTTCCGCATATTTATTCGTCAGCGAGGACGCTATCGCCTCTTTCACCGCGCGCGACACGTAATTTTCTGATGGGATTAATTCCAACCCCTCTGCTTGCCGCTTATCTTCCCCTTCAAGCGCCGAAAAAATCTCCGGGTCCTCATCTTTTATATGATCGTAGAAACTCATAGGCCAGTCGTTCCAAATCCTTTTCGATCAGGATTACCAAGAGAGTCAACCTCATCCCAAACAACGCGATCGAATGGCAGAATGATTATTTGTAGGATTCGATCTCCCTTTTTCAATGCAACTGAAGCATGTGTGAAATTGTAGAGTGCAGCCTGATACTCGTCGTTGTCTCCTGAAAAATCTTCATCTCCTATACCAATGCCGTTCGCCATAGAGAGCCCGCGCTTATGCAGCGAGCTACGGGCCGCAAGAAGCACAAAATGCCCTTGCGGCGGCTTCAGGGCGATGTTGAGAGGGACCATAGCAATACTCATTGCGGGAATCTCAATATCTTCGCGTACAGAGCAGTCCATTGCCGCCGCTCCAGCCGTCTTGTATTCCGGCAGAGGTATCCCCTTATCAATCCTTCGTACTGATACTTTCATGCCGGGATTGTATCATTCCAATCGAATTTGATTATTTCTCTAGGTTCCGTATGATGCGGCAGGATAACAGTTCACTACTAGAAAGGAGAGCATCGTGTACAACTTCTACAAACCGCTCGACAAACGGACTCCGGACACGCAGTACCAAGACAGACTCAAGTACGTTCTCATCAATGGAGAGCTGGCAAAAAATACCCCTCAAGGCATCGGGGCACTGACGTGCTTCGGAACACTTCCACCAATGGTCTTCGACATTTCAAACGGCGTACCGTTAATTACCGAACGGAAAATCGGCTTTTGGAGGAAGGCCGTCGGCGAAATAATCGCGTTCGTAAACGGCGCAAGAACCCTTGATGAAATTGCATCCTATGGCTGTGATTTTTGGGAGGATTATCGTGGTAAAGGTACCGAACTTGGTCTCAATCCACATGATATGGGTCCGGGTTCATATGGTGCAGCATTCCATGATTTCGAGACGCCAGTTTTTGGGAAAACACTGAATCAATTTCAGCAGGTACTTACGCAGATTCAAAAGTATCCAGACCTTCGAACACACCTCGTAACTCCATGGAAGCCGTACTACACGGCACGTGGTCCGAATCGAAAGGTCATCGTGGCACCCTGTCACGGATGGCTTCATTTTCGAATCCTGAATGGAAAGCTGCACATGCGAATGGACCAACGTTCGGCGGACATGCCAGTTGGGGTGCCGTCCAACATGATCGAATACTCGGCACTCCTCCTCATGATGTGCCAAGTAACTGGTTACACTCCGGGAAACTATATTCATAGTTTCTCGGATGCACACATCTACGAAGAACAGCTCGGGAAGGTGCGCGAGCTAGTAAAACGGGGTGCGCACCCTTTCCCCATTCTGCGACTCGACCCTTCGGTAAAAAATCTGTTTGACTTCCGGATCGAACACTTCTCGCTCGAAGAATACGACCCTCATCCATCCATGACGATGCCGTACAGTCCTTAATCATTCGATACATGCCGCCCCATACTTGATGGGGCGGCTCTTCATTTTATGGTCCGACGTGCTATATATCTTGATAGTTATGTCTCCCAAAAAACAGCAAGTTGATACCAAAAACGCCATCGTCGTGAAGCGTGGCGACTACGCGAATACCCTTAAAGAAATCGTCACGGGCGGTTTCTGCCCATTCTGCGAAGAGCACCTTTCCAAGCATCATCGACAACCTCTTATATACAAAAGTAAGTACTGGCTCGTTACGAAAAATGCATGGCCCTACGCAGGGGCCCGATTCCATTTTTTATTTATAGCCCGACCACATATCGAAACAACTGAAGGCATGTTGCCCGTGATGTGGGCAGATTTCCATAAACTCTATCGAAAATTAGTGCAGAGGAACAAAATCAAAGGAGCGACGCTCATGATTCGATCCGGTGATACGAAAATTACTGGAGCATCAGTCAACCATCTGCATGCGCACCTTATAGTCGGTGTTCAGAGGACAAACAAAACAAGGCTAGTCAATGCGCTCGTTGGTTTTAAGAAATAAATAAACCCCCTCGGCCCGGATGGGACGAGGGGGTTAAGGAACAAAAGTTCACATCTCGACACGAATTATTTCAACTCCTTTCGCTTGCAGCACTTCCGCCCCAGAAACAAGTGCATATCCATCAGCGTAATAAAGACGCTGAATGCCTGAAAACGCACAGAGATACGCACAAGGCGGACAAGGGAATGTTGTGACCCATAAGTAACAACCTTCGGTACATATACCACGCCGAGCGGCTTCCGCAATCACTCCGGCCTCAGCATGTAATGCGGACGAGAATTCAATGCCTTGCCCAGGTTCAAAATTACTCCTTGGATCACCGTAGCAGTAAACACTTTGTTCACTGGGAATGTGCTGGTTGAATCTCGATACCACGCTTGGATTCAATACTTTTGGTCGAGTCGTGAGAACTGCTCCTATTTGTCGCCACCAATCGGGACTTTTTTGAGCAATACCGTAGGCAAGGGACATCATTTCTCGATCAAATTCATCAGTTGAAACGAGACGCTCCCCTTCTGGGCGCCGCTTCATTTGAGTAGCGCCCCAGTCCCAGCGAAGCCGCCAGTCCGTGGTAAATTCGACATGAATGTCAGAAAAATACTTCTTTGACATAACATGCGCCACATCTTCGTCCGGCATGATGATACGTGCGTGACGTATATTCTTGAGTGTCGCTTGAGTGAGAATATGAACTTTCGAGAATATGTCGAGAGATTGAATCATCTTCTTTGATTCAGTTGGCGTAACTCCCGGCAAATGTCTCGTGAGCGGTTTGAATTCTCGAATGAATTCTTCACCGAGTACATAGAGTTGACTGTCAGCAAACGCCCTAAAAAGCTTGAGATAGCCTGCGTGCGGTACCGGAATATACGCAACAAGCACCTTGTCAGACTTTGTCGATTTCATCACGTACCTCCTGCAAAGCAACAGAGAGCCGTTTTTCAACATTCACTAATACCTTAACTGCACCATCCATACTAAGCTGTCGAACGCGCGCTGTCGTACTCGTTTCCGCCTGCGGTGGAAGATTTACAACGAACGCACATCGCGCCTGTATTTTTTCGAGACTCGGCAGATCCGTCGTCGATGTTGAGACAACTCGTACATCGTGTTCAATAATTTTGAACAGCTGATCTTCTTCGAACTGTAGCGTGAGAATATCGACTGGCCGTATATGTCCCAGCACCTTAACGCGTTCTGCTTGTGGGACAATAGGCCGACCTGGACCTTTCCGCTTTTTTGTAATTTCGTCCGTGTCCACCCCCACAACCATGATGACATGGTCGGCTGTAGGATAACGCATGGCGACTTCGTCTTTCCCAAGCTGAATGTAGTCGCCGTGACCTATATGGAACAAATCCCATGTGCCGGTTGTAAAGCCGATAATACAGCCCATTGAACGCAAGACCTCAATCAGCGCAACAAGATCTTTATGGTCCTGAACATACCGATCATCGAATGACGCGGTGCCCTTGAGAATCCGCAGAGCCCGGTGACGAACGTCGTCCAGCTTGGCTGGTTTGTAAGTACTTCCCTCTTCCATAGTTCTGCCTCCTTTTATTTGTATGATTTTTTAAAATGAACCGTCAATCTGCCAGAAGAGTACGCAGAAACACCAGCAGGCGCAAGATTGACTCCCGATAGATTGTGGGTGAATATGTGGAAGGAAAACTGCACAAAAAAGGAGGTTCTTATGCAAATCAGTCTTTCGCTCATAGTTGCGATGACACCCAACCACATTATCGGAAATAAAGGGAGTCTGCCGTGGGGACGCATCCCAAGTGATATGGTGCACTTCAAAAACGTAACTATGGAGGCAGGCACCGTCATCATGGGACGCAAGACCTGGGAGTCGATTTCTCCAAAATTTCGGCCGCTTCCTGGAAGGGTTAATATCGTACTCACGAGAAAACCCATTCCCTCCGATGTTCCCGAATCAGTTCATTTTGTTAAATCAGTCGAGGAAGCCTGCGAGAAAGCCGCCCTCTACGGAAAACGCGCTTGTGTTGCTGGCGGAGAAGAAATTTACAGACTTTTCCTTGCGGTTCCGGATTTGGTAAAGGTGTACATTACCACAGTGAATGCACCTGACTTAACCGGTGATGCGTACTTTCCGAAAATGGAATCGGGCTTGGGAGCGCCCTGGAAGCGCACACGGAAAACGCCGATGTGTTACGTACATCCTAAGGACGAATATGAAACCTCAGTAAGCGTATTTGAACGTTTCGGTATTGTTTAAAAAAACGGCGCCCCTTAGTGAGGCGCCGTTTCTTTATTTAATCAGAAGGATGTATTTAACGTCGACTCCTTACAGGAGCTGTACACTTTTTGGATATTTTTATTCTCTTCACTCTAAAAATCTCTCAAAAGGTTCATCGATGTTTCTTACTTCACATCGATGCCCATCGAGCGAGCGGTACCGGCAATCGTACGGGCAGCAGCTTCCGGGGAAACTGCGTTCATGTCGGAAATCTTTTCAGCGACAATAGTCGCAATCTGCGCCTTGGTAATAGTACCCGCTTTCTCTTCACCCGGCTTGAGTGCACCCTTCTCGAGACCAATTGCCTTCAAAATGAGGCGCGACGCTGGCGGATTCTTCATGATGAACGTAAACGTACGATCATCGAAGACCGAGAGCTCTATTGGAATGATAGTTCCCCTTTTGTCCTTCGTCGCCTCATTGAACTGAGACACGAACTGGCCGATGTTTACACCGGCGGGTCCGAGCGCTGTGCCGACCGGAGGAGCCGGCGTGGCCGCGCCACCAGGGATTTGTAACTTGATTTTCTTAACTATTTTAGCCATAAATGAAATCTATACGAATAAGTACTTTGCGTCAATTTATACGTTTTCTGCGTCCCATTTTTGGCGCCGGGGAATCCCGCCAAATAATGTGACATAAGTGTGCGCTTTAATTTCGTAAACGATACTAAAGCTTCCTTATTTGCAAAAAATCGAGCTCGACTGGTGTCTCGCGACCGAACATTGAGACCATCACCTTCACCTTCCCGCGATCCTCATCGATCTCGCCGACCTTCCCTTCCAAATCTTTAAAAGGTCCATCAGCGATAACGATTGGATCATCTTTTACGAGATCAATGCGATGCTTCGGTGCTTCGGCCGTCATGCGCTTCATGAGCGTTTGAACCTCTGACTCTTCCATCGGGACCGGCGTATTACCGGCGCCAACAAACCCGGTGACGCGCGGAGTGTTTCGCACTACGAACCACGAGTCATCGTCGACGATCATGCGCACGAGAATATAACCTGGATAGATTTTCTCCTCTTCGACAATACGTTTCCCTCCTTTTACATGAATTTTCTTTTCGGTCGGGACGATGACACTGAAGATCTTCCCTTCCATACCGAGAGATTCGATACGCTGCTTCAAGTTGCGCTCGACAGCGTTCTCGTAGCCGGCATAGGTGTGCACAGTGTACCAACGAGCATCCTTCTCCTGCAGCTGCGTCTCGTCACGAATTTCTTTGCGCGCCATCGGAGCAATATCTGCCATTCCGATTTCTTCTGGCAAATCCATCTCACCACTGTGCATGTGTTGTGGGTTGTCCATAAAAAATTATCCGCCGACTACATGACTCACTCCGAAGCTGAAGATATAGTCCAGCAAACTGACGATGAGTGCGATAATAACCGCAATAATGATAATGACGAACGTATGCGCCACGGCTGTATGATTCGTCGGCCAGACGATGTGCGAGAATTCTTCGCGAACGTGCTTAAGATAAGTGAAGGGTGCGTACATAAGCGTATATGTTCAGGTCAAATAAAAAAGCCCTACGGGCTTTCGATAGCGTCATTGTAGTACAACGCTCGAAATGCGTCAATGCCTCCCACGTCAGGTAACCCGATGAGAATGTGCTGTCGATAATATTTCTATTGTCGAGTTACAAAAAGAAAAAACCCAGGTACCTCACGGCAGCCGGGTTTTCTATAGCTCTTTTTATTTCATCCCTTCTTTTAGATCATTCACACAGAAGAGGTAGTGTTTGAATGAGAATCCCATTCAAAGGATCCGAGAGCAATACTTTCTTGTCGCTCGGCGGCGAAGAGTCTTCTCCTGAATACGTGCAGTTGCTCCTGTCATCGAGACAAATGGGCTTCCCGCACCTTTTGTGTGGACAGGGAATCTCTTCGAGCTTCCCTGAAAACGTCGTCGCAACGAAATACCTTCTTTCTGAAGACCTTCTCCCAGAAGATAAGGGGCGCTGAGTTGTTTTTTTACCTCTACTCGACAACATGTTGCCCCCTTTCCCCTTCTGGGTAAGCCTTTTTAAAAGCGACATTGAATTCGTCTAATGTCTGACGAACGACAGGTGGTGAACCGGTACTGCGTACTGCTCCACGCGTCGTATCTCCTTCAGACTTCTGTCTCAACTTTCGACCCGGTGTCTCCGGTGAAAGATTCTTTCTGGCGAACAATGACCTCGCCAGAACGTTTTCTCTGACTTGACCGATCTTACCAAGGACTATCCTTTTGCGCATGATCTCTCTCCCATTACAAAACGATTATCTTAAATCATTTCATTTGGAGAGAGTACCTACGGGGACCAATCTTGGCTCATGAGACACCTCCTTTCCAGTTGTTTATATCATTAAGGAACTACTGACACTCAGACCACAACATACAGCAAGTGACAAATACTGTCAAGACTCTCCTCCCCTGCACCCTGTGGATAGGCCATTGTGCGACAATACGACCCTGCGTCTATAGGGTCGTATTTCTTAAAAAGGAGCCCCGCTCGAAGCAAATAATTCTTACCGAATCTCGTACGTAATCGAGACCGATGCGTTATACGTATTCTCACCAACTGGTAAATTCGGTGCTGGCTCCGCCTTTGCATCCGCCCGAGACATACCAAGACCGTACATCGGGGACGCATACCCACCTGACGACTCACTGAAATTCACAATCTTCCCGAGATGGACGCCGAGCTGCTTCGCGAGAAGCTTCGCCTGTACTTTCGCTTTATCGATTGCGTCAGCTCGAGCAGCGTCGTAACCGGCAGTTGCGTCATCGAGCGCAAACGCGGGGCCGTTTATGTTCTGGACCTCGAGCTTACCAAGCCCACCAAGGAGCGTACCTACAGCAGAGAGATCACGCATAGTCACCTGTATTGTTTCAGACACTTGGTAGCCGGTTATTTTAGGTGTGCCACTATAATAATCTGGACAGACCCCTCCTCGCGGACAAGGATTCGGATATGAGTACTGTGGTGAAATATTGTATGAGAGCGTCTTTACATCCTTTTCATCAACATTCTGCCCTTTTACATATTCAATTGCGGCATTTGCTTGTTTCGTGGTCACCGCTTGTGCATCGGCAACAGTTGCGGCGATATTTTCAACAGTGAAAGAAATGCGCGCGACGTCCGGTGGGAGCGTTGCTTGACCAGAACCCTGAACCGTAACCGTATCAGTCGCGGGGACGTCTGGACGACCGAAATTCCCAGCGATGGTTATAGTTTGTGCGAGCAAAAAAAGCGCAAGAATGCCGAGAGCTCCGATAAGCGCGATGCGTACGCTGCCATTATCGAAAATCTCATAGAGAGGATTGTTGTTCATGTCGGAAAACGAATTATGAATTAATACCGACAGTATAGCATCGAGCTCGTTACCAAACGAGCAGACTCCGGGAGCAAATTTATCCTCCTTGTAGAGTCGTGAGAAGCTTCCGGAGCGCTGAATGAGCTCGAAGCGTTGAGGTATCAAGGTTCGGATTGGTCCAGTTCATGACTTCTGTATCTAACGCATCGAAACGCAACACGTCGTTTGCTCGAGCAAGATAATAGGCAGTATCGATAACACCCTCAAACCGTTCTATAGAAACGACCGTGAAGCGATGCGTGCCAAGCACCGTAGAAGAATAGGCAGTCGCACCAACCGGCTGTCCGGAAGCTCCACCAATGGCTGTTTTTTGAATAGTCATCAGTGCGGTTGAAGATGCGCTAATTTCATGGCGACGGATGATGATGCTGGAACGTTTCGTCGACGAAGCTTCGGTAGGCAGTTCATAGGCAGCAATGCTCGCAGCATCGGGGAGCTCGGCTACAACAAAATCCATCGGTATGGCGAATGCGATGCCGATATCTGATAGTGAAATATTTGGAAGCGGACATTCGGCGAAGACGCAAGAAGGCCCAGTACGCGCGATCGAAGTACCATCAGGACACTGCAGAGCATCAAGAGGGCACGTAATCGGCTTTGTCGGATGTTCAACTGCATTTCGATACACGAATCCGCCAATCCCAATAATGACGATGGCCAAAAGACCAAGAAATAAACTCTTCATTCGCGCATGGTACCACGCAACTGGGGCGACTATCGGGAATCGAACCCGAATTGAGAGCTCCACAAGCTCCAGTGTTAACCGTTACACCATAGTCGCCATGTTCATACCTAATCTGTCGATAGGCTCGATATTTTTATAACACGAAAACGGAAAGTGCGCGAAGAAATTAATATCGAGGATTTTCCTCTGCGACACCCTTAATATGATTTGCGAGACGTGCAAATGCAAAGAGCAACGACGAAAGACGATTTATGTATGCCATAGTTTCTTTTGTAGGAGAACATGCTTGCGCTTCTACCGCAGCGATAAGCCTCCTCTCGGTGCGGCGCGCGATGGTCCGCGCGACGTCGAGGAGCGCGGAGAGTTCAGTTCCCCCAGCAATGGAAAACCCTTTAATCGGGGGATCTCATTTTCTATATTGTTTACCAATTCCTCGACCTCTCGCACAGCAGACTTCCCCACTTTCTTATCTGCGCCAGCGACCTCCGCTTGAACGATAAAAAGTGTTTCTTGTACGGCACGTAGTCCGCCCTGAATACGCGACTCTCCGACGCTGCGCATTTTCACAAACCCAAGAAATGCATTCAGCTCATCAAGCGCACCAAGTGCTTCCGGCACGAGTGATGATTTAGAGATCCGCTGCTGATTGCAGCCGAACGTCTTCGTTGTGCCATCGTCTCCTTTACCAGTAAAAAGCATATGCGGTGATCGTGCGCTTAGTATACCTTTCCAAGAATGTAAAAACAGAACGGGACGTGTCTTATCAGACACGTCCCGTTTACGGCTATTGCTCTACGCTTGTTCAAGAACAGTTTTGCGAGCTTTTTCTATTTTATCATCAGGAGTTCGCTTAAGGTCTGTGGCCAATCCAAGCTTTGACAGTCCAAGAATTATCCACTTGGACGGGTCGAAATTGTACCAAAGTAGACCATTTCGAAAATCTCTCGGGAAGGCATGGTGGTAATTGTGATACCCTTCGCCGAAAGTAACGAGGGATACAATCCAGCTATCCTGCGACGAATTCGCTCGGGTATATGGTTGACTGCTTCCCCAATGTCTCATGTGGGCAAGGCTATTGATGAAGAACGTTGCATGCCACACGAGAATGGATGCGGAAACTCGAGAAATGAAACCTCCAAGAGGATCACCCCAGAGAGACGCAATAAGGACCGGCATGATTCCCCAAAAAAAGATGATCAGCAGGTAGTAATTCTTGTGCTGAAAATTCACGAGCTGTGCGGTCCATGAATCCTCAGTGAGATGATCTGCTGCGCTGAAATCTCCCTTTTTCCTGTCGGGATCCTTGAAAAGAATCCAACCGATATGTGAGTGCCAAAATCCTCGTGCCGCATTGTAAGGATCCTCGTCTTTGTCGGTTTTCTGATGGTGAATAACATGGCCAGAAACCCATACCTTGATGGTATTTTCAATAGCGGTTGTTCCGCAGATCGCGAGAATCGTCTGCACTACTTTCCCGCATTTGAAAGAACGGTGGGTGAAAAAACGATGGTATCCGACCGTAATTCCAAGTCCACTTATGAAGAACCAGACTACGCCTGAAGCGATAGTCTGCCACTTCCAGTGACCGAGAGCTAGGGTATAGAAGCCGTAAAACGCGATAACGTGAACTACGCCCATGAAGATGGCGTTCTGCAAATACAGTTTTCCCTTCTTTGGTGCCATCATTCATTCACCTCCTTCCCCTAATAACAGATTGTTCAATGTGCTCTATCCTCCCCCAAGATAACAGATTGTCAGAAATTCGAAACGAGTTCCCTAATGGTGCGCCGCTTTGGACAGAATTAGAACTTTATACAACACTCGCGATTCCGAACTCCTCAGGACATTAGCTATTATTCGGGATTTGGAAAGGAGGCATCATGGTCGTCGCAAGAATCTGCCAAAGGCGGCGTAGGACGGCCGCTATGTTCGCCGGGTAGCGGACTATAGATAATCAGGTAGAGATTGATGAGGCGGCTTGCCATTTCCCGAGCCTCTTCCTCCTCAATGATCTTGCCGCACTCTTTTGCGTATATGACTCTAAATTCTTCGATTGATTCTTTTGGTGGATACATCTCTGGAGCATACGCAGGCACTCCCAAAAGGGCAGGAATTACTTCTCAGAGTCTCTGTCTATTCGCTGTGTGCGGCTTCGTGTCAGGGTTTCCTTTCTCATCTCAAATAGGAGCTCCTTCATAACTTCAGGTTTAACCCGTATGTATGGAACTCCGTTGATAACTTCTTCTTCAATGTACGCCGGTAAGGACTGACGCCGATACACCGCAGGATCGTTCATATCCACACGAATAGTTTCTATTGGTTGATGAAAGAGTCTATTAACTACACAACCTGTAATTTCAGTATTGGTCGAGCTACCTTCCAATCGTAAGACCCACACACGCCTAAATGGGCCTGGGGAAAGGAGACTCTCTTTCAACTGCTCGACCCACGTCGGGCTTTGCGCGTTATTCAAGTAGATAAGGAGATCGTAGTTTGTAGTTGAATAATGGTTTTCAAGTTTCCCTTTAATGATCACTCTTGCCTCCTCAATGCTCGTGCACCGCGGCGGCACCTCAACCAGTTCTATTTGTGCAAAACCAATACCGGGTGGATTTCCATCAAATACCAGGAGGCTGAAGTCAGGAAATTGATCCTTAACGGGCAACAAGAACCAATCTAAACCCGTGACCTTCTTCATTGCGACCATAAAGTACATAAGAGCAAAGCTCTCCCTATCTTTCTTTACATTCTCATCGGTGCTCGAGAAAAACTTCTTGGAACCAATGCGCTTGAGTGTCGTTTCCATCTTTCTCAGCACCGCAATCCAATCTGAAAGAAGCAAAGAGTTGCTAGAAATGAAGCTTGGTTCCTGGGACATTCATACATTGAAGCGAATGTCTGTCGCTTTGACTAGGCGGGGAACGACACAGAAAGGTTCGAATCCTGGACAGTGTCAACTGAACGAAACAAAAAATACCGACAGTCGCGTAAAAAAGCCCTGAATTACAGGGCTTTTTAACGGCGTGATATTTTGCCTGCGAGACAAGAACTGGTGCGCCGCTTTGGACAGAATTAGAACTTTATACAACACTCGCGATTCCGAACTCCTCAGGACATTAGCTATTATTCGGGACTTGGAGAGGAAGCTTGGAGCTCTCCAAGATGATCTTCCGAAGGCGGCATAGGGTGCTTAGGGATCTCGCCGGGTAGCGGACAGTAGATGATGAAGTAGAGCTCTATCAGACGATCGGTCATCTCAATTGCATCCCTCTCCGATAAGTACTTCCCGAATTCTTCCTGGTACAACTTCCGGAATTCATCAATGCTGGTTTTGTGTGTATGCATGAGTACGGTCTACCCATGTCTCAGAAATCTTCAAGGGTTGCCACAAACAAAAAGAGCCAGGTTGTGTAACCTGACTCTTTTGATATAACGTTTACAACTACCGAGCACAGAACTTCCCAGCTGGTTGGTTTTCATAAATGGAATAGACTCGTCGTTGGCCATAGATGACCTTTTCGCCTGGTTGGAGATCTTTGCAGACACGTGTGCGACGCAGGAGTTTTCCGTTGCCGTCATAATCGTGCCTCACCCACCAAGAGCCACCTGAACACCTGATCTGTCCATCAGTTTTCAAGATGAGCATTCGGCGACCCCAAAGCGGATAGAAATCGTAGCTATGGGGCTCATTCTCGTTTCCACTACCCATCTCCCATCCCACAAGATGATCGAGACGAGCAAACACTCTTTGGAGCAAGGTTGTCATGAACCCTCCTATCTTTCAATTGGGACAGTTTGAACAATCGTTTTCACACTTTCATGACCTGGTCGATGGGTGAGGATTAGAATTGTGCCGCGTTCCTCTCCTTGGAAATATTCGACAGTCTCTCCTCGCTTCTGTACTCGAGCCACCCTACCTCCGCCCGCTTTCTTTTCCATGCCATTTCCTTTCTGTGATCCATCAAAGAGCTGTTATGAATTGTCTTCGCTGCTGTGGGAAAGTAAAGCACCCATGGTCGAGACTGTCACGAGAGGTGTTTCGGCAGGGTGCGAGAAAAAGGTTCGAATCCTATACAGAGTCGACAGGACAGATTTAGAAAGGCCGGCAATGCAACAAAAAAGCCCTTAGTTACAGGGCTTTTTTGTGTAGTGATATTTTGCCTACGAGGCAACGTGCGGGTGCACCGCTTTGGACAGAATCAGAACTTTGTATAACGCTCGCGATCCTGAACTGCTCCACACACTCGCCATTATTCGGGATTTGGAAAGGAAGCATCATACTCGTCGCAAGAATCTGCCAAAGGCGGCGTAGTGACGTCGTTATGTTCACCGGGCAACGGGCGATACAAAATCTGGTAGAGACCGATCAAGCGTGCTACCATCTCGATCGCATCTTCTTCAGATAGGTACTTCCCACACTCCTCCTGGTACAGCTTTCGAAATTCATCAATGCTATTTGTGTGTATGGGCATACCTACTCTCTACCCGTATATCAAAACTCTTCAAGTTTCTGGCTTCAGAAAGGTTCGAGTCCTACACAGAGTCAGCAGAACAGATTTAAAAAAGCTCGTGAAGCAGCAAAAAAGCCCTGAATTACAGGGCTTTTTTACGGTGTGAAATTTTGCCTGCGAGGCAATGTGCGAGTGCCCAGGAGAGGACTCGAACCTCCAAGCCCTTTCGGGCGCTACCACCTCAAGGTAGTACGTCTACCAATTTCGCCACCTGGGCAACGGAAACACTATAAACGAAAAACCGCCGATCGCAAAGCGATCGGCGGTTTTTCCTCTTAAAATCTAAGCTGCAACTTCTTCCTTCGCTTCCTCTGCAGGAACGACCGCTTCATCACTCTTCATGTTCATCATGCGTGCGTTGCGCAGCTGGCGGCGGACCGCTTTGGTTGCCTTCTCACGGATGAAGTAGAGTTTGGCGCGACGGACCTTGGAACGCTTTACAATCTCGATCGAATCAATTGAAGGGGTATAGAGTGGAAAAGTCTTCTCAACACCGACACCCGAGAGCGTCGCACGGACAGTAAACATTGCCCCGGCTTCCGTACCGTGCTTGGTCGAGAGGACAAGACCTTCGAAAGTCTGTTTACGAACGTTTTTTGTGGTCTTCTCTTTTTTGTCGGTGCCACGACCTTTCTTGAGTTCAACAATATTCTGCACGACGCGCACAGTATCACCCGAGCGAATGCCGAGCTTCGCGCGTCCTTCTACGTTCACCGGAGTTATAACTTTCTGCATGTGTCGAGCACTCTAGCACGCGTTGTAAGAGAGAGCAAACTCACTACCCTAGCGAGGAGAGTGTCGCGCTCATACCGGGAAAATGGGCAAATGCGGGTGCAAGATCGTCCGGTATGGGCGCAACAATGCGGACGCGGCCACCCGAAGGAAGCGGAATATTCAGCACATACGCATGAAGACCGAGGCGCTTTATACCGAGTGCGGCGGGATGATTCGGAGCATACAAAGGATCACCGACAATCGGGTGATGGATTGCTTTCAAATGCACGCGAATCTGATGAGTTCTACCAGTCTCAGGAGTCATCCGCAGAAGTGCATACTCGCCAGTCTCAGCGAGAACCTCGTAGTGTGTAAGAGCGTCGCGCAAGAGTCCTTTAGCTTTTGGTTGTGCACTTCGAAGACGGAAATCACTGCGCGAACGACCGATATCGAAATCAATAGTTCCCTGCTTCTTTTTAGGCGCTCCATACACGAAAGCCAGATACTCCTTCTTCACTTCCCTGTCATGAAATGCTTTCCTTAAGAACTCATAGGCTACTGCATGTTTCGCAAAGACGAGTACTCCCGAAGTATCACGATCAAGTCGATGTACGTACCCAGAAGAGGGCGGCGTAGTAGTTTCTATTTTATATTTTGATGTAAACCAATCCTCGGCTGTTTCTTCCTGTGTCCTCCCATCCGAGTGCGTTATAAGCCCTGCGGGCTTCGCAATCGCAACAATGTCGGCATCTTCATAGAGAATAGAGAGTTCCATTACCCCACAGTATCATTCCCAACTATTTCCCGCTTCGACGTTCGCGTGTAGAGAATTCTGAGAGAATGGTGTTGAACTCTTTTTTTGTGAAAGCGGGCCACTTCGTATTGGTAAAAAAAAGTTCGCTATAGATTGACTGCCAGGGAAGAAAATTTGAAAGGCGTTTTTCGCCGCCCGTACGGATAATAAGATCCGGATCGGGCATATCATGTGACCAGAGTTTTTGTATAAAATCATCTTCAGTAATCTGTGGTTTTGCGATATCGTGTTTTGCATCTGCTGAGACACGAGAGGAATCGCGACTCTCCGAAAAAAGAGCATTCACCGCAGACAAAATCTCTGCACGGCCTCCATACGACATCAAGAGATGTAACGTAATGTCATACATCGTCGCCGAAACTTTTTCCATGCGATCCATCATCTTTTGCATATCGGTTGAAAAACGCTCCCTATCACCAACAAAACGCACGCGCACGCGCTCATTGAGCATTTTTTTCGTTTCATTTTCAAGAATAAAACGAAAAAGATTTATCAAGTAGCCAACTTCTTTTTCTGAGCGCTGCCAATTTTCCGTTGAGAATGCATACATAGCCACATGAGGAATGCCCGCTTCACGCGCGAAACGCACTATTTCTTTAAGCTTCTTATATCCCTCGGCGTGTCCTTCATATGCTGGCAAGTTATTCTCCTTTGCCCACCGACGATTACCATCCATAATAATGCCAACACAGGTTACCTGTGACGTACCATTTATTATTTTTTTGCGCTCATTCATATTTATTTCAACCTACAGATCATTACTTTTGGTTTCAGGTGCACCCTGATGGGCTTGGTCACGTATAATTTCTTGCTAATAATGTGCGCGACTCCGGATCGAATCGGCACCCTCCGGCTTTCGAGCCCCACAAAATACGGCGAAAGTATTGTTTTCGTCTCATATTTTGTGCACCCTGAGGGGCTCGAACCCCCGACCTTCGCAGTGTAAATGCGCTGCTCTACCAACTGAGCTAAGGGTGCATCAATACATCATACTGTATTTCGTGGGCATGGAGGGACTCGGTCACACTTCGCTCAGTCGCCTCGCTCCTAAGCGAGGCGCGACCCCGGCTCGCCTGTCCTCACTTCGTTCAGACATAGCTCCGCCTTTCGAGTCCTGCGCACCCTATGTAGATAGGGTGCGCCCCATGCCCTCCGCTCATTGCATTTCGCTGTGGGCATGGAGGGACTCGAACCCTCAACCCTTACGGGATACGCTTCTGAGACGTACGCGTATACCAGTTCCGCCACATGCCCGTACGCATACCTTACTATACAAACTATCATCTGTGGCCACAACTCAAAACTTACCGTCACAAATCTTGACCGCGACACAGAGCGGAATCTACACACCTCCACCAAGTGATCTGGGCGATAGTTATGTGTTGGTGCCCCCAGCAGGAATCGAACCTACATCAACGGCTTAGAAGTCCGCTACTTTATCCATTAAGCTATGGGGGCAATCTATACCCTAGCGCATACAAGCGTCATTGCGAAGGGTCAGCGTAACGATAAACGCCTGTCTCATACTTCGCTTCTTCAGCGACACGATTAGAAAAAATATCGTGAATAGCATCGAGCGAAGAACTCTTAAAAGCCGGCAACGAACTTGGCTCAACTGAACCTATAACTCCTCCGCGCGCAATAGTATCAAAAGCCCACGCGTTCCAAACAATAACACCTGCTAGCACTATCGCTGAAAATATGAGTGCCATTATCCAATCCCGCATCGGATCCTGGTGTGCCCCAACACGTAGCCGTTTCAAGAAAACATTGGAAAAATTAAGAATACTCATGGGGTGATTTTTATTGGGGCATTTGAATCGCCCTTGCTAGTTGTTGTATTCGAGGACAGCGAGCCAACACTCAACTTGAGGACAGCGACCCAACTATTCTTAGAATTCTGCCTAAGAGAGAGTTCAGAAATCGAAAGAGCATAGGGAGCATATTCGATTGTACCAACAGTGCGCATCACCGCATCGAATGATCCATTTATAGTGAGCGTAAGCACAAGCGTCGGCTGCACAGGAGTGCCACCCGTCGTAACCGACAGAACGCTTACGGTAGTAGACCCTACTGAATGTCCACGAGCCTCGAGATTGTTGATGAACGCGACCACACCAGCCTCCGGAACAAAATAGCCCTGCACAACGACCTCGTCGCCAGTAATTTTATCAAGCGTCGCGCGAACGGAAGCAATACGATTCGAGGCCTCAATCGTTGTGGCAATTTGGTTTTCCAAATTTGCTACCGTGGTACTTTTTTCTGCAATGATCGCATACCAGGCACCGTACCCTACGAGAGTTGCGGCACATACAATGAGAGCAACAATGAGTCTGAAGAGAGGCGATTTCATGGCGCAAGTGTTACGGTAACAACAAATGCGATGTCAGTATCTTTCGCATATGCAGAAATTGGCAAATTAGCGGATTGAATGGACGGGACACCCTCTAACGCAAGTTGGTAATTACGAAGCGCATCGCGCGTCGCCGAAGTTCCCGTGATGACAATTGTGCTTGGACTCTTCGGAGTAGCAGCTTTATACCCAAGACTCGAAAGTTTGATGCCCGGACGAGAGACGGCGAGCATTGTGCGAATGATAGTACTTACGGAAGGAATCCTCGCAATAGTCGTTAGAATTGACATATTATTCGAGAGTGCCGTGAGGTGTGTAGACAGCGCTGCTTCATCCGCAGCAGAAAGCGTGGATTTCATACTCGCAAGACGCATTTCTTTCGCGTTAGAACTTGCCGAGAGGAGTACGTAGGTTGGTAACAGTAGTAGCGCAGCGACACACGTAATTGCCGTTAAAAGAACAACGATGACGACACCGAGGCGGAGAAAATACTCACGGACGAGTGCGTGCTGACGTTCATAAGGAAGCAGGTTTGTAAGTTCGGTATGCATATATTATGCGTGGTCGCGAAGCGCGAGACCGATTGCCGTTGCATATGAGAGTGATTCAGAATAATCAATTTGTGGAATCCACGTATCACGCGAAGCAAAATTGGTGAAAACATCGCCCGTGGTGACAGGAATCCGAAATGCACCTTCAAGATATTCAGGGAATCCGCGTATCGAGGCATTCCCACCAGAAAGAATAGCCTGCGATACTTTCTCATGGCCCGCTTTGAGGGTCTCCTTTTCTTGCCAGTAATCGAGTCGGTGGGAAATCTCATCGCGGATAGCAGAGACCGTTGAGAGCATTGCGGCAAGATATTCTTCATTTCCTGATGCGGGAACAATACCCCGTTCAACTTTAACGGCACGAGCTTCTGCTTCGGTAACACCAAAATACTTTTGTACCGCAAGAGTGAGTGCGTGACCTCCTATATTAATCGTCGTAGCGAAATGAGGTATACGCCCGACAACTATGGCTATCTTTGTCGTTGATTTTCCGACATCGATAATAAGTGTTGTGGAAGTATCACCTTTTGGAAGAAGTGACCGTGCCATAGCGAAAGTCTCTCCCTCAAGAGCTCTCACGCTGAGATTGGCTTGATCAAATATCGACAGAGTGTCGTCGACAATGCGTCGTGCGAAACCGATACCTGCGACGAGCTTATCACCAGGATCTCCATGTCCTGCCTCAACTATATCAAAGGCCGTCTCTGATGGGGGTAGAGGTATAAGCTCATCGAGGTGCTGCTCAACCGCAGTACGCCACTCAGCCTTACTCGTGCCAGGAGCTGTCGTCTCAAAAAGATACGCCTTTGATTCTGACAGTGTGGCATTGGTGGCAGAAATACCGGCTGCCCGAGTCGCGGCTTCGAGAGCCTCCACAATTGCAGCTCGATCAACTATTTCGCCATCGGTAAATGCGCCTACTGGCAAAAATTGCTCACTATAGCTCGCCAACGTGAGACCATGAGTACCCTCGACAAGACGCACTGCCTTGACCCCACTCGTGGAGAGGTCAACTCCAGCAAGAGGAAACGCTAAATATCGCGGGGGTGCGAAAGCAATACGCAGACGCTTACTGAAAACGGAAGACATGCATTAGAGTATAACCGATTTTTTTGTTGATATTCCATTGGTATCCCCGTGGAAAAAATCAGCACGCCTTAATGTGCACTCGTACCGGAGGGCACCACCCTATCAGGAGTAAGAAATGCAAATGATTCTCCATCCCCAATTGCAAACAGCATTCCATCGCTCTCGAGTCCACGTATTGTCCGTGGGGCGAGGTTTGTTACAAATGCGAACTGGCGACCAACGAGCAAGTCGGGGTCCAGAACATGTGCAGCAATGCCGGAAACAATCTGACGGGGACCAGTCTCTTCGTTAAAGTCGATCATAAATCGAAGAAGCTTGTCTGTCTCAGGTACGCGCTCAACAGAGCGCACGGTCCCAATCTTCACTTCGATCTTACTGAATTCTTCAATTGAAATGCGTGGTTTATCCATGATTAGCGCGTGAGAGATAGCTAGTAAGAATGAGTGCGGCGGCAGAAGCGTCGACATCAGAATGTCGCTTCATCTTGCGAGACTTAGTTTCTTTTGCGGGCGCGCGCCGAGCTTCCGCACTAGTGAACACTTCGGATTCAAAAAATACGGGAATGCCCGCATGTTCGGTAATTAGATTACCGAACATGCGGGCATCTGCTGCGATCGGATTCTCTCCACCTATGAGATTGCGAGATTCTCCAACTACCACCGCTCCAACATTTTCTTTGGCGATCAGCGCACAAAGTTCGTCAACAAGTCGCGGGGTATTGGAAACGACAGAATGCGGGAATCCCATAACACCAGCCTCATCCGAGAGTGCGAGACCTATTTTCTTGCTTCCATAATCAACGCCGAGATATCGCATGTCTGCAGTGTATGGTATAATATGATAGATGTATACGTATCTGCATGACTTTTCACCAATCTACTCCCCCTTTGCTCCTGCCCTCATGCTTGCATTACTCCCTCTCCTTGCTCTCGCAGCAATCTGGACAATCGCTATCAAGGGTTACGCACTCTGGCACGCCGCCCGTAATGGGCAGAAGGAGTGGTTCATCGCACTCCTCATTATTAACACGCTCGGCATTCTCGAAATCGTATATCTCATTTGGTTCCGTCCAAAAAACTCCAACGCAGAGCAATCGCACATTTCGCATACACCTGCGGTGGATTCATCACCGCAGGTATAGATAACACGGAGAGGTGGCAGAGCGGTCGAATGCACCGGTCTTGAAAACCGGAGTCCTGGAAACGGGACCGTGAGTTCGAATCTCACCCTCTCCGCTTGTACACAAAAAAATATTAGACGATTATTCCGTGACATACTTTCTGCTATTATTCCCACATGCCCCGCAATGTTGTTTTAGAGTGGAGAGGAACGGAATACGATTACAACCCAAAAAGTGCTGATTGGTATTGGGCGCTTGGCATTATCGCAGTCGCTGGCACAATAGCCGCGGTACTCTTCGGCAACTATCTACTTGGGGTTGTTGTTGTCGTCGCGGCAGTATCGCTTGCGCTCCACGCTGCGAAACGACCTTCCGTGCATCGTTTCCGTCTTGTCGAACAAGGCATCATCATCGGAGAAGAGCTTCATACTTTTGAGCGAATGATTTCCTTTTCCGTTCTTGAAGACATCGAGGGGAAGCACCCCCCGATGATCTCCGTCAAGACTGAAAGTTGGCTTTCGCCACACCTGATAATCCCACTAGAGGGCGTTAATGCCGACACAGTGTTTAATTATTTCCTGCAACATGTTGAGGAAGATGCCCATCATCACACATTTTCCGACTTGGTGGCGGCTTGGATTGGATTCTGATATACATTCAAGTATTGCTCTCGTCGTTCAACGGATAGGACACCGGCTTGCGGAGCCGGCAATAGAGGTTCGATTCCTCTCGAGAGCACAAAAAGAGCGTAGTGATTTTTGTGCTCTCGAAGCACGTCGCCTGCGCGACGTGCTTGAGGAATCGAAAGGCGGAGCGATGTTCGGCTAGCAAGCCGAACCGCGAGCCCTGCCCAGACAAACTTTTGCGACGGCAAAACTTTAGTCGAGGAAGATATGGCGTACTCGCCGGTCCTCTTTGCTATGAGAAAGTGTTAGTATCGCTAAAATGCTCTCGTCGTTCAATGGATAGGATAGCCCCCTCCGAAGGGGCCGATGCTGGTTCGATTCCAACCGAGAGCACCAAACAGCAAAAAAGGCCCCCATATGGGGGCCTTTTTTGCTGTTTGGTGCTTTTTACTTCTGCCCTCTCTTAATTGCAGCGGCGAGACGGGACTTCTTTCGGTCTGCGGTATTGCCTTTGATAACTCCACGCTTACGTGCCTTGTCTATTGCAGCAAATGCTGCTGGGAGAAGTTTTTCAGCACCAGAAACATCTGAAGCTGCAAGTGCTTTCGTAAGAGACTTCACTGCATCATGAAGGGCGTCCTTGCGGCGCAAATTAAAGACATGCTTCCTCGCCGATGAGCGAATCGCTTTCTTTGCAGAACTGGTAATAGCCATATGTCATCCATATATACGCTATCTCCCGCTCTCTGGCAAATGGTAGTACCATAGCTACTATGATTCGACAGATTCGCGGGGAAGTACTTTCGGTGGGGCCAATAAGTGCAGTTATCGAGGTAGCGGGCTTCGGTGTCGAAGTACGTATGAGTGCGCCCCAGACTCTTTCGGTACATAGCGAAGCGACTCTCGCGACACATCTCGTGCTCAAACAGGATGGTCTCGAGCTCTACGGATTCCCGAACGTGGCTGACCGCGACTTCTTTGAACTGATTCTATCGGTGTCTGGAATTGGACCAAAAACGGCACTCTCTGTTTTGCGGCGCTCTCCTCGCGAGGCGCTTGAAGGAGCTATCGGTAAACGCGACTTGTCATACCTCATCAAGGTCGTTGGGCTTGGCAAGAAAAGCGCCGAGAAAATGCTTCTGGAGCTTGCTGATAAAGTCGGGCCGAGCTCGCATGACAATGCCGATGGCGAAGTGTTCGATACGCTCGTCGCCCTCGGATACACCGAGCGTGAAGCCCGTTCGGCATTACAATCAATACCGGACACTATCGCCGGCAAGGACTTGCGTCTTAAAGCAGCACTCTCTTCAGGTCATTAATCTTATTCCATGTACGAATTAGTCAATCGTATCGTCCATATCCTGAAAAAGATCGTACCGGAATCGGTAGTACGACTACTGCGCCCTTTCTATCATCGTGTTCTCGCATATCTCATGGCACTTTCATACGGCTTCCCTGCTAAGAAACTCACTGTTATAGGAATTACGGGGACAAAAGGTAAGTCGACGACTGCTGAAATGCTTTTTGCAATTCTGTGCCAAGCGGGTTATAGAACTGCTCTCATTTCCACTATTCGATTTGCCATTGGAAACGATTCGGAACCGAACCGCTATAAAATGACGCTCCAAGGACGAGGCTTTACGCAGACGTTTATGCGCCGAGCTCTCAAAGCTGGGTGCACACATATTGTCATTGAGATAACGTCCGAGAGTGTCTTGCAGTATCGACATTGGTTCCTTGATCTCGACGGACTCATCGTGACAAACATTCAGCGCGAACATATCGAAAGTCACGGTTCGTTCGAGAATTATGTATCAGCCAAACGCACTATTGTTGATACGTTGGTTCACTCGCCCAAACGCAATAAGGTATTGGTAACCAATGGAGATATTCCTGAAAGTCGCGCGTTCCTTTCTGCGAAAATTTCAAGAGTAATCGAATTCAGTACGCGCGAACTCAAACATCTGAAAGGAGACGAGAAGGGTGTCAGTTTTATGTATGCCGACGAGCACTTCTCTCTTCCTGTGCCAGGAACTTTCAATGCGATGAACGCACTCTCTGCAATAAAAATGAGCGAGACACTTGCTATCCCGCTTGCTGTTACATCGGCAGCTCTCGCGACACTTCCTCCCGTACAAGGTCGGGTAGAGCGTATTGAAGCGGGCCAGAACTTTACGGTTATCGTTGACTACGCGCACACTCCCGATTCACTTCTTGCTCTCTACGGTGCCTTCCCGACTCAGAGAAAAATTTGCGTTCTCGGAAACACCGGAGGCGGGCGTGATACGTGGAAACGCCCAGAGATGGGTCGTATCGCGGAACAGTCATGCGAAAAAGTCATTCTTACAAACGAAGATCCTTACGATGAAGACCCTCGTGGGATTATTGATGCCATGACGCGTGATATGCAGCACACACCCGAGATCATTATGGATCGACGTGAAGCCATTCGACACGCTCTCGCAGCCGCTCGCCCCGGCGACGCAGTCCTCATTTCTGGCAAAGGCACTGATCCTTTCATCATGGGTGCGAAGGGATCTCAACTTCCCTGGAGCGATGCCGCTGTTGTCCGTGAAGAGCTTGAGCGACTTCTCTCAAATTTTTGATACTATGCTCCCATGGGTGATGCACACGACGCGTGGTTTTTTATAGGCGTTTTCGTCTTTATATTTATTATTTGGATAGCGACTGGTGGGCCGCTACACCCTCTCGCCTTCACCGGACCAACGCTCGCACAGCCAGGCGAGCTTGGGGGTGGCACATATCTACAATTCCCCCGAGCGTCATTCTCTATTGGGAGTTCAAAAGTCTCATTACCGGGCTCTTCAAACAATTCAACAAATTCGGGAACATCGATACCTACCTTTATAGGAGGTAGCGTTTTTGGAACACCCTCCCCTTATCGCGATATCGTCAGGATGAACCATTACGTCTCGGGCGCTGGCGGAACCGACCCAGGGAACGAATACATTGAAATATCAATTGCGCAGAATGCCAGCGTACCCGTCGACATTTCTGGATGGTCGCTCTCCAGCGACGCGACCGGTAGTTCCGTTGTCATTCCCAAGGGAACCGAAGTCCCAACTTCGGGTGTTATAAACGCGGCAGAAGAGATCGTACTTACTCCGGGCACTCGAGCGATCATAATCTCTGGACAATCACCTATCGGGGCATCATTCCGCGAAAACAAGTGTATTGGTTATTTCAGCACCTTCCAAAAATTCTCCCCTTCTCTACCGCTAAACTGCCCTTCACCCTCCGACGAACTCACTTCTTTTTATGGCCAAAATTACATCCGCGACTCATTTTGTATTGACCAGATAAACAAGCTCTCGCGCTGTCAGGTAACACTCACTCCGCCGACTGGTGTTTCAAACGCGTGCCAGAGCTTCGTGGTGAAATACCTCAATTACAACGGATGCGTCGATGCTCACAAAAATGATACTGATTTTGCAGGTAGTACGTGGCGCATTTATCTTGGTCGTACGAACTCAATGTGGCGCACTCGGAATGAACTAGTGAAACTTCACGACATGAATGGAAAGACAGTTGACGCGTTCAGCTACTAGAAGAAATGGGCTGCAAGTGGTAGAAATAGCAATACACGTACGTATGTGTATACGCACGTTCGCGCCCGTATCTTCGAAGACTCGATACGAACGCTCATTCGGAGAGAAAGAATAAGTGAAGACACTCACTCTTTCTTCCTCATTTCGCGCCCGTAGCTCAGTCGGTAGAGCAGCGGCCTTTTAAGCCGTTGGTCGGTGGTTCGAGCCCACCCGGGCGCACATATCTATTATATGGAGAGCGTCCATCGTTCAAGCGAGAGAGCTAGATTGAGATTCCCGCGACGAGAATTCTGAAGGAGTTCAATAAGCGAGAGCGACATCTGTCGTGCATCTTTAGGGGTCCATGCGCGACTCCCTTTGGACATGAGATCCCGAGCTTTCCAATGCAACACTCCGTGAAGCATTTCAGGTGCATCACCTGCACGAAGCGCACGATTGACCTCAAGCCACAATGTTTCGTGCGAACGAGAAGCAAGTGCATTCACTAAATTCCCATTAAATCCTCGGGTAATCCCAGGAGGGGTGGTCCTATCAAATTTGTATTCCATCTTCGCTTTCGCGGCGAGCTTCTTTGCTTTCGTTGCGGCGAGCTTTGGTGCGAGTATGATGATGGCATTGTCGGAAACAGCAAGTACTTCGAGATACTCTTCAAGAATGTTGCCACTCGTCTCCTCCTCTTCATCACTTTCTTCCGTGTCTACCCTGCGCGCGACTGGAAATGGGTCGTCAATAAGTACCAGAAGTCGCTTCACAAAAAGTCCACCAGAAAGCGCCACGTCTTCAAGCACCGCAGCAGTCAATTCTTCACGCGCCAGGCGCACGTATGAGAGATTCGATTCCTTCGCACGAGCTTTAGAGATCCACTCGAACGCTTTGGTGCGTGTTTTTTCGACATCAGAACCATGGAAAAGATAGATCATAGTGGATGCATGGAACCCCAATCATGACCGGATTTCACCACTGCAAGGATAGGTACATCATATGTTTCTTTGGGAGGTAGCACGGATTCCATGATTTCTTTTATTTTCATACCAAGCACAGCAACTCGTTCAGTGCGAATCTCATACACGAGTTCGTCGTGTACCTGTAACAACAGGTAGGCATCTCCCGCATCGGGATACCCGACGGGATGCTGTGCTTTTTCCTTCTCCAGCATCTCATTCACGCGCACCATCGCGAGCTTGATGATATCCGCTTGTGTTCCTTGGATTGGCGCATTTATGGCCATGCGTTCTGCTTGCGCACGAACGTACGGAAGAGATGATTTCATTTCTGGAAATTGTCGGCGGCGACCGAAGAAAGTTTCTGTGTATCCGTACTTTCTCGCGAACCCTTTTGTCTTCTCCAGATATTCAGAAAGTGTCTTAAATGTGGTGAAATACTCTTCAAGATACTGATGTGCCTCTGCAGTGGTCGAACCGAGTTGGGCACGAAGAGCATTCACTCCCATACCATAGAGAATGCCAAAGTTAATGATCTTCGCTCGGCGTCGCATCTCGGCATCAACTGCCTCGGGAGCGACATGGAACACTTGTGCCGCGACCTCCCGATGCACATCTCTGCCGTCTTTAAATATCGCGCAGAGTTTTTCATCGCCCGACAGAATCGCTGCCAGCCGCAACTCTATTTGCGAGTAGTCGAGCGCAACGAGCGTGAACCCGACTGAGGCAACGAACGCATGTCGTATTGCGCGACCCCTTTCACTCCTCATGGGAATATTCTGAAGACCTGGGTTTTGTGAGGCCATGCGACCGGTTACCGCGCCCGTTTGGAGAAATTCGGCATGGAGACGATTTTTCCCATCAAGCATGAGAGGGAGGTTTTCAATATACGTTCCAAGAAGCTTCTTCAGCTCACGGTATTCAAGAATATCATTCACAATCGGGTGTGCATCACGGATTTTTTCAAGCTCGCTTTCGCGAGTCGATCGTTGTCCTCCCGCAGTCTTCTTCTGTCGTTCCGGTACTATCTTCAATTCATCGAAAAGCACTTCGCCAAGTTGTTTCGGGGAGCTCACATTAAACTCGTGCCCGACGTGATTGTAAATACTCTTCTCAATAACCTTAAGTTCCGCGTTATATTTTTTTGCGAGACCATTCAATATCTCCGGATCAATAAGAACTCCATGTGCTCCCATCTGGCGCACTATGGTAATGAGCGGCCTTTCTATCTGCTCGTACACCTCAAGCACTCTGCCCATAGCGGACAACTGTTTTTCGAGTTCGGCACGCGCAGGAGCAAACATTCTCTGTTTTGTGAATGCAAGAATGTCGTCGAGCGACGGGTTCGTAAACTCAGATGAAATGAGCCAGAGCATCACTTTTGCTTCTGCGAGCAATGTCGGATCTACCTCCTCGGGAACCGGTTCGACGTATGTGGATTCCGAAACGTCTTCTCCTTCCACATCACTCGATGCATTTGTAAGAATCTTTTGTGCACGCTCCCGCAATGAACGGAATCCAAATTCATCACACATTGCTTGTACCTTCTGCAGCGCAACTGACTCATGCCACAAATGCTCAGGTAGAACAAACGCGATGGGTGCGTCAAGACGTATCGTTGCGAGCGATTTGGAGAAACGAGCATCTTCTTCGTGCTCTTTCAGGAGAGTGATCATTCGAGCTTTCACTCCTTTTTTAAGAAAGACATCATCTCCCTTCTTAAGTTGCGTATATATGTTCTCAATTGTGCCAAACCCAGTGATGAGTTCGGTCGCAGTCTTTTCTCCGATACCGGGAACACCTTTAATATTGTCGGAAGGGTCTCCGCGAAGACCCTTCCAGTCGGGAATAAGCGCCGGGATAAATCCGAAGCGTGCCACGACAGATTTCTCATCGTACAAGATTGTGTCATTAATACCCTTCTTGAGAGTATAGACGCGAACACGCTCATCATCGACAAGCTGCAATGTGTCCATATCACCCGAAGCAATAATGACGTCAACACCTTCTTCACGAAGTTCGTGCGCGATAGTACCAAGAAGATCGTCTGCCTCGTACCCCTCCCGTTCGTACATCGGGATAGAAAAAGCCTCAAAGACTTTACGCGACTCGTTCAACTGGAGCGCGAGAGCGTCATCGGTTTTTACGCGAGTTCCCTTATAGTCCGCATACGCCTCATGACGAATAGTCGGCTTCGGCAAGTCAAAACAGGCAGCAATGTAGTCCGGCTTGAGGTCAGTAACAATTTTAAGCAACATTGAGACAAGACCATAGAGCGCGCCAGTCGGCGCTCCAGTAGGGCCCGTGAACTCTGGCAACGCATGGTACGCGCGATGAATAATCGCATGAGTATCTAAGAGAACGATACGTTTATTTTTGGAAACTTTTTTAGTCATATGAAATGGTGCGTGAACCATCAGGGAGCGCAGCGAGTGATACGTGCATCGAAGGCGTCGGCAATGTTTCTGCTACTTTCTCCGGCCACTCGAGCAGAATGAGATTACTCGTATCTTGCATAAGCTCATCGAAACCGAGAGGATCAAGATCTTTTCCACTTTCGAGTCGATAGGCATCAATATGGATAAGACGCTTGAATGACTGCCCACCCGGGAGCAGATAGATTTTCTCGAGTACAAAAGTGGGGCTAGTAACCATCTCCTCGACCCCAAGAGTATTCGCAACCGCTTTGGCAAAAGCAGTCTTCCCTGCCCCAAGCTCGCCAGAGAGAGTAACGAGTGTCGCGCCTCGCGCGCTCGACACGAGCGGCGCGAGTGACCCCACAAAGCGCACGGCCTCTTCCGCGAGCTCTTCTAGCGTTCGAATAATCTTCTCCATATATAGACATAATTGTACCGCTGAAAATGAAAGTGCGCTCTCTTTATAAAGAGAGCGCACTTGAAAACGCGACATCAAACTTACCAGTAACGCCCGGAGCCACCGTACATGTACGGATAGCCGCCGTAGCCGTATGGATAGTAACCATAATAGGGCTGGTTCCAGTAAGGATAGCTCGTGACCGAATCAGGCGTACCGCACACCATTTTCCCATTCGTCCACATCCAGTGTGCTGGATCTTTGCATCCTATCTGAGATAGCAGCAGAGGTTGTGCTGGTACTTTGTTTTTTATATCTTCCGGCGACTGCGGTTGGTATTGTGGGACGGACGTCACCTTACGAGCCGGCTGATTGTACTGCACCACGCATCCACCAAGCAGAACAGAGACCAGAAGGACCGGAGCTACTAAGACATGTATCAACTTCATACACGCCTCCTTTCTTTGATTTATAATTCATTATCTAGCAACAGCATATCTTGATAGATTATACTACCACTTATAGCAAGTTGTCAAGTCTTGCTCCTTATATTCATTTCAGGGTGGTACTATCACTCTGATATCATTTATACGTATGGATTCCCGTTTTGATACTAAACACGAGGATACGGAGCTCGCTCGCGTACGCGAACGAGAAGAGGAGGATGTGGCGCATATCCTCTCTGAAAAGTACGACTTATCCTATGCCGACCTCTCACTGAAAGAAATAGATAATGAGGCGCTCCGAGTCGTTCCTGAGGAGCAGGCGCGTCTATGCGAAGCAGCTGCTTTCATGAAAACGGCGAAGGTGCTTTCGATCGCCATCCACAATCCGAACAATCCAGAACTTGCGAAACTTATTGAGGAACTTATTGGTCGTGGATTTCTATTGCAAAAATTCATGGTCTCGAAAAAAAGTCTCGACAAGGTATTCGCCCGTTATAGTGACCTCTCCTTCACGACAAAATCAAAAGCGGGCGTATTTATCGTTACTCCCGAAGCACTCGAGAACATAACTCATGAAGATCGATCAAGGAAGACTCTTGAGCAGGAACTTGACGCTGCAATGAACCTCAAATCAATTGATCGTGTTTCCCATTTGCTTGAGCTCGTTCTAGCGGGTGCGTTTGCTCTCCGTGCTTCTGACATCCATTTCGAGCCAAGCGAAGAAAAGACTCTTCTCCGTTTACGCATCGATGGCCTCCTGTCAGATATATACCATTTCGACCCAGGAACCTACCACCAAATCAATTCACGTATCAAACTCCTCTCGGGAACGAAATTTAATATCACCAACCGAGCACAAGACGGCCGCTTCAGTATTGAAAAAGGGAAAAATCAGATTGAAATGCGCGTCTCATTCATCCCTGGGAACTACGGAGAGTCTATTGTTATGCGTATTCTCGATCCCGAGGCCACAAAAGTTTCCTATAAAGAGCTCGGCATCCATCCAAAACTTCTCGCCCGGCTTGAGACCGAAATCCGACGACCGAACGGGATGCTCCTCACGACCGGTCCTACCGGAAGCGGGAAGACGACGACTCTCTATTCGTTCCTTCGAGAAATCCATTCTCCGGAAATAAAAGTAATCACTATCGAAGACCCGGTTGAATACCACCTCGACGGCATCGTGCAAACACAAGTTGAGGGAGAAAAATATACGTTTGCCGAAGGGCTCAAGTCAATTGTGCGTCAGGACCCGGACATCATCATGGTCGGCGAAATCCGAGATGGCGAAACAGCCAATATCGCCATCCAAGCAGCGCTCACTGGGCATTTTGTATTCTCCACACTCCACACAAACAACGCTGCCGGCACATTCCCGCGCCTCGTAGATCTTGGCGCGGATTCGAGATCCTTTGGTTCAGCGGTTACCGTCTCGATGGCACAACGTCTGATACGCAAACTCGATCCAAACAAAAAGAAAGAACGCCCGCTTACGGACGAGGAGAAAAATATGATCGCGAAAATATTCGAACCACTTACTGACAAATCGCTCGTACCTTCCAAAATAGAGACGGTATGGGAGCCAGCGCCTCTCGACACCGATGAAACTGGTTATAAGGGGCGTGTTGGCCTCTATGAGGCTATATTCATGGACGACGAGCTCGCGACTTTTTTGCGCGATAATCCGTCCGAGAATGACATTGCGCGACTTGCAGCGAAGCAGGGCTATCTCACAATGGCACAAGATGGCATCATCAAAGCACTTGCCGGTATCACTTCCCTCTCTGAGGTTGCTGCTACTGTCGATCTCCCACGTTAATATAGAAACGAAAACATCCCATACATAATCCTCCAGGCAAAAACCCGCAATAAAGCGGGGAGAACGAGACACCTGAGGAGATTCCCAGCGCCAGTACCGGAGTACCAGACCAGAAAGCCCTTGGGGAAACGTCCAAAGCCGTCAAGCCTTGCCTAGAGGAGTATGGAAAGGATCTAATTGGCCTGTCTTCCTTTGATCAATAACAGGACGTCGAAACTATGGTAATATGTTAGCATCATACTATTTTTATGTCAACCCCTTCGGAAGCTCTCCTCCCTCTCTCGAAATCTCTCGATGCGGCACTACGTCCTTCTCATTGGGATGACTACGTTGGACAAAAACAGGTGAAAGCGAATGTTCGTATTGCCATTGACGCGGCAAAAAAACGCGGCGGCATGCCTGAACATATCCTCTTCTACGGCCCTCCGGGCGTCGGCAAAACTACACTCGCTCATCTGGTCGCAGCGACACTTGAATCGCCTTTGAAAAGCACGTCCGGTGTCGCCATCGAGCGGTCGGGAGATCTCGCTGCGATACTCACCAACCTCGAACCGAACACGGTGCTCTTCATCGACGAAATTCATCGTCTCTCGCGCAAAATAGAAGAGCTTCTCTACCCCGCACTCGAATCGGGACATCTCGACATCATTCTTGGGAAAGGGCCTTCTGCACGCACGGTCGAACTTGCGCTTCCCTCTTTCACGCTTGTCGGTGCAACCACACGCATTGCTGAGCTTTCAGGACCGCTCCGCTCGCGCTTCGGCGGTGGTACCTATCAACTCGATTTTTATGGCGAAGACGACCTCAAAGATATCGTCCGTCGCTCGGCGCTCTGTCTCGATCTCAAGGCGCCCGAAGAAGTTATTGACCGTATCGCAGCAAGAAGTCGCGCAACCCCCCGCGTCGCGAACGCGCTTCTGAAGCGCGTTCGCGACTTCTCTGAGGTACATGAACGCGAACTCTCTGCCAAGCTTTGCGATGAAGCGTGTGAGCTATTTGGTATTGATGCATTCGGACTTACGAAGGATGATCGTCGCTATCTTGAAACTCTTTTGAAGAGCTTCCGAGGCGGGCCAGCAGGCGTTCGCGCGCTCGCAGCCGCAATTCATGAGGACCCAGACACGGTCGAATATATATATGAGCCATACCTGCTTCGTCTTGGATTTATTGAGCGATCCTCGCGCGGTCGCATACTTACACCAAAAGGTCGCGCTTTCCTCCGCGGAGAAACGCCAGCAGCCTGAATTCTTTAGAAGAGGCGCATTTGCCTAACGAGCAGTGGTAGCAAGCAACAACTTTTTTAAAATACGGTATATCATGTAGCTACCATGAAAAAACTTCTACACCTCCCCTTTCTCGTATTCATCTTCGGGTTCGTACCCCACGCCCATGCCAGTGTTCAGTTAGTACAATCCTCAACAACAAACGTCGATGGTACGAGTGCCACCTGCACACTCTCACCGACATCTGCCGGGAACCTGCTTCTCGTTCTCTATCGAGTCAATTTCCAAGGTGTCAGTACATTCTCAGACACCAAAGGAGATTCTTTCATCAAAGTTGTATCCGCATCTAATGCATACCTAGGAGCAGCTTATGCTTTCAATACTCTCGCGGGGAACACTTCGATAACCATGTCGGGGTTCGCCTCGACGGTCGTGAGTATGTCGTGCTTTGAATACAGTGGCGTACTCAACACAGCTGACCCGTTTGATGGAGGGAAATTGGCGGTTAGCGCTGCGACAACCATGTATCAGAGTGGCCCCGTCACAACCACCGGAACCAATGACTTGCTTGTTGGACAGATAAAATCAAACACCGCATCCATCGCTCCTAACTCTCCTTTCTCACAAATTATACAGAATGTGTACTCCGGACACGGATGGACTACCTACACTACCCAAGCCCTCAATCAACCGGCAGGGGCATACAACAACAGCGGTACCACTGCTTCTTTTAGCGGAGAGGCGAACATTCTTGCATTCAAGACAGGGGTCACCTCTTCATCTTCTGACACCACCGCCCCCAACACTCCCACCAACCTTACTGCGACTGTCATCTCCTCATCCCAGAGCAACCTTTCGTGGAGTGCATCCACCGACACGGTGGGAGTTACTGGATATCGGATCTATCGCGATGGGACACTTATTGCTTCCCTCACAACCACGTCTTATTCAGATACCGGTCTCTCATCAGCAACGAGCTATGCATACACTGTGACTGCAATTGATGCTGTGGGGAATGAATCTGCGCAGTCAGCATCGACATCAGCAACCACTTCGATAGCGATAGTAGCTTCTAGCCAACCACTGACCCCAACCTATTACGTAGATCAGGCCAATCCCGTAGCAAGCGATACTAATGCCGGAACAGCGGCAATGCCTTTCAAGACGATACAACGCGCGGCCAACATTGCTGTCGCTGGCGACACAGTGATTGTCAAGGCGGGTATCTATCATGAAACCGTCACTGCCCCACGATCGGGAACTGCCGGTAACTTAATAACATTCAAAGCAAGCGACGGAGAGTCTGTCGTCATCAACGGCGATGGGGTCAGACAGTGGGGGTTTTCTCTTAACGGAAGAAACTTCATTCGAGTGCAGGGTTTTGAGCTCACTGGGCTGACCGGACATCCTATGTTCGTCGGGTGGTCGAGCGCTGGAGGTACAGGTATCGAAATTATTGGTAATTCCATTCACGACAATCCTACTGTTCTCTATGGCGCTGGTGTATACATGAATTCTCCAACAGCGCAGCAACTACTTATCGAAGGAAATCATATTTACAACAACGCCGGCGATGGAATTGGCATACCTAGCGCCCGTTCATTTACCCTGCGCGCCAATACTATCCATGATAATGGGGTGGACGGCTTCAAAGGTGGAGCTTCTGAGCTTGCCATCATCGAAGGGAACACTATCCACTCCATGACGAGTGGGGTAAATCACGGTGACTGCATGCAACTCATGGGAATGATCGGCACAACCATCGTCAGAAACAACACGACATGGGATTGTACGCAAAACATCTTCCTTTCCGACTACTCCGTAATTCCGGGTTCCAGCCCGTGGGGCGATGTATATATTTACAACAATGTGGTCATCAATACTCAACCAGGAGTAAATGGTTTAGGAGGGTGGTACAACGGGATCGTCGCGGGGACACGCTATAATAACTTGCGGTCATTGTCCATCTACGGAAATACACTTATCAATCTCAATAACGGCAATGGCGGTATAGCCGTGCGGAATGTTAGTCCTGCGTTCAGTATTGGAACCTTAAGGGTATTCAACAACCTTTTTTACAACTCAATCAACGGTGTCGATACCTCCTCAGCAACCTCAACTGCCATGGATTACAACGCATACTTTAATCAGTATCGTCCTTGGTATCTTTCTGGATTTAGAAGCTTCACCCAGTTTCGAACCGTATTCCCTGCCTATGAGCAGCACGGCTTTTACGCGCCAATTTCATTTATTAACTATCCTTCCGCTACGCCCGACTTCCACTCGACGTCCAATTCTCCAATAATCGGTAAAGGAATCCCTCTTCCTCCTCAAGGTTCGGTTGATTTCGCGACGGACCGAGATTCTCGACCTCGTCCTCAAGGAGCCGCTTGGGACATTGGAGCGTATCAGTATGTTTCTCCTGCGTCCGCCACCGTTGCCCCAACTCCCACCACATTTCCCACACTAACTCCCATCCCTACCCAAACTCCCGAACTTACTCCTGTTCCAACACCAACCTCCTCGCCCACACCAGACACCGAGGGAGATCCTATCTCTCAATTGCCGCCTTTGCCAGATGGAAGTCAAGGGAGCGTCACCACCACACCCCCAACCACACCCTCACCCATCACTCGTCCCCTCTATCGAGGCACTAAAGGAGATGATGTGAAGACCCTCCAGACTCTCCTTATCCACAAAGGACATCTTCCTCCTTCTAACGACACTGGCTTCTTCGGACTTCTCACTCGAGCTGCAGTACAGAAGTACCAATGTTCACAAAACATCATCTGCGGAGGTACCGAGTCATCAACGGGCTATGGTGTTGCAGGCCCTAAGACTATAGCCAGATTGAGTGGAGGGGCTATCACAAACTCTTCTTCAACTTCTAACCTCACTCCTGCTCAAGCAGATGCCATTATCTCGATACTCCAATCCTTCAATGCTGATGCGTCTGTTATTGCGAGTGTGAGGAGGGCGTTGGGGAGGTGATGCGAAGAATATGTCTGGACATAGCAAATGGTCACAAATTAAACGCCAGAAGTCAGTCACTGACGCTGCAAAAAGTCGTACCTTCTCGAGATACGCGCGTCTCATCACGCTTGAGTCAAAAAAAGCGGGCGGGATTCCTGGGGCGCCGGGGCTTTCCGTTGCGATTGCGCGAGCTAAAGCAGTAAATATGCCCAAAGACAACATCGAGCGCGCAATCGCGAAAGGAATGTCAAAAGATTCTGGCAATCTCGAACAGACGGTATATGAAGCATATGGTCCAGGAGGCGTTGCTATTCTCATCGATGCTCTCACCGACTCTAAGAATCGGACAACTCAAGAAGTGAAGCACCTCCTATCCCTGAAGGGAGTAGAACTCGCGACTCCAGGCGCTGCGAGTTGGGCGTTTACAAAAACCGGCGATGTATATGTCCCGCGCGAACCTCTTATTGAGATTATGGGTACTGACGAGGAACAACTTTCGAAAATCCTTGAGGACATTGATGAGCATGCGGATGTCCAACAAATATTCACGAACGCGCGTGGATACGAGCACGTATCCGAAGATGTCTAGAGTACTTGCAATTGACCCAGGCTACGACCGTCTCGGGATCGCGATTATTGAAGGGGATCCATCGCGACCGACACTCATCATGAGTGACTGTGTGTTGCCCGACAAAGGAGCCCGCGAGAAGCGTCTTGCACATGTATCGAGCGCTGTTACCAATGCCATTAAGGAGTACTCCCCTACCGCACTTGCTATCGAGACGCTCTTTTTTAGCGCTAACAAAAAAACTGCCATTGGGGTCGCCGAAGCACGCGGTGCGATACTCGCCGCCGCCGGCCTTGCTTCGCTCCCAGTGATAGAGTGTTCTCCTCAGCAAGTTAAACTTGCTGTCACTGGGTATGGCGGTTCAAATAAGGCATCTGTTGCGACCATGATTCCTCGACTACTTGTCCTCCCCCAAAAAAAGCGCCTCGATGACGAAATGGACGCAATTGCTATCGGTATCGCAGCACTCGCAGCTGGTCTTCCCAGAGTTTAATCCCCATATCCTGGCAAACCTACTTGCAGGAATATATATTTTTGTTACATATATCCGTATGATTGATGATGAAATTAACGACGAGAGCCTCATCTTAGAGGAAGTGCTCGAGGAAGAGGATCTCGCGGAAGAAGAGGATTAATAAATGTAGCTTGCGTTTGGTACGTAAGCACTCGTTCACCAAAATACGTGGGGACACGATTTGTGATTCACCCACTTGGTAGTAGCATGTATAAGATATGACTTCCAAGCGGCGCTTTCCATGGCGGCACTCTCTTCTTGCGTCTATTCTGGCACTTTTGGGTCTCGGGTTCTTTATAGGAGGCGGGGTTCTTCTTGCTGTTGTTGCAACCCCAGCGCCCGATATTGATTCCTTTTCCTCACGGCAGATTGACCAGTCAACAAAAATATATGATCGTACTGGGCAAATACTTCTCTACGACTACAACCGGGACGCCAAACGCAATGTCGTCCCCCTCACCGCAATATCGCCCAACACAATAAACGCAACAATAGCGATTGAAGATTCAAGTTTTTATGCACATGGGGGCATCCGCCTTACTTCAATAATTCGAGCCACATTCGTCAACGCTGTCGGTGGTGCGATCTCGCAGGGTGGCTCAACCATCACGCAACAAGTTATTAAAAACGAGCTCCTCACAAACAGAAAAAGTGTTACTCGAAAAATTAAAGAGTGGGTACTTGCGATAAAGCTGGAACAAGTCTACTCAAAAGATCAGATTCTCGAGACATATCTTAATACCATTCCCTATGGCGGTACCCTCTATGGTATTGAAGCCGCTTCTGAGGCTTACTTTGGGAAACCCGCAAAGGACCTCTCGCTAGCACAAGCGGCATACCTTGCGGCTATGATTCAGGCGCCTTCCTATTATTCGCCGTATGGCGCCCATCAAACTGAACTTACAGCCCGTAAAAATCTTGTCCTTGATCGAATGTTTGAACTTGGTTTTATAAATAGCTCTGCGCACACATCTGCACAAGCTGAAAAAATTTCTTTCTCCCCTGCGGGCCAGAATGCGGTCATAGCGCCTCATTTTGTTTTTTATATCCTCAACCAACTCGAAGAGACTTATGGTTCCAGAGCTCTTACGGCGGGACTAAAAGTCACCACGACACTGGACGCTGAACTTGAGGTAGAAGCTGAGTCCATCGTTAATCAGTATGCACTCGAGAATGTGAAGAAATTTAAAGCAACAAACGCATCTCTTGTTGCTATAGACCCCCCGACAGGACAAATTCTTGCTATGGTTGGTTCCCGAAATTTTTTTGATAAAGAAATTGATGGACAATATAACGCCACACTTGCTTCTCGCCAGCCTGGCTCAACAATGAAGCCTTTTATTTACTCACTTGCCCTTAAGGCTGGCTACACGCGCGACACTATTGTCTTTGATGTTCCGACTCAATTCTCAACGGTATGCAAACCATCGGAAACAACAAATAACACCGCACCTTGTTACGCTCCTGTTAACTTTGACGGGGCTTTCCGTGGCCCTATGACCTTTGAAACAGCCCTTGCCCAATCAATCAACATCCCAGCTATTAAAACCCTTTATCTTGTTGGGATACAGAACGCGGTAAATCTCGCCAAATCATTTGGCCTTACTACTCTTGGCGACCCAAATCAATATGGCCTTACGCTTGTGCTTGGTGGAGGTGAAGTACGCCTTCTTGATCTTACTGGCGCATATGCCGCTTTTGCGAATGAGGGAACATTAAATACCCCGACAGGAATACTCGAGGTTGATGATGCTGCAGGAAACGTACTCCAACAATTTTCTGCACAATCCTCAATAGTACTCCCAACACTTATTGCACGAGATGTTTCTGCAATGCTCTCTGACGCCCGTGCCCGCCTCCCGGAGTATCCACTCAACTCCCCTCTCTCTTTCTCGGGATATGATGTGGCAGTGAAGACAGGAACAACAAATGATACTAAAGATGCATGGATCGTCGGCTATACCCCCTCTATCGCGATTGGTGTATGGACAGGAAACAACGATAACTCCCCTATGGTTAAGTCTGTTGCTGGTTTTATTGCGGCACCAATGTGGCATGAAGTAATGGCATATGCTCTCTCAAAATACCCAAAAACTTATTTTGGTGAACCGAGCGCTATACTTTCTTCTGTTCCCCCTATGTTGCAGGGGAACTGGAGTGTCCGTGACATGCAGGGAAATATATTTCCTCATAGTTTATTGTATTGGACTGATAAACATAACCCTCAAGGCCCACCTCCTCTTAATCCTTCAGAAGATCCTCAATTCGAATACTGGGAATATGGGGTTTCCGCATGGTATACCGCTCACCCTGATCTTTTTTTAGGTGGAGTGATGACTCCTGTACCTCTATCAAATAACGCAACTACAACTTTTTAATAAGAAGGATGTGAATTTAAATTACTATTATTGATTCATTGGAGAAACGAGATACAGGAGTGAGGTATCATTCATTCCTTTTATAATAAGTGGGCGCCCAACTCCAGCCGCAAGAAGTGAGACACTTTCTGATGTGGTGAGAGATAACACTGCTGAAAGATATCGATGATTAAAAGACAATTCAAGAGCACTTCCTGATATGTTGGCTGGGATTGTCTCTAATGATTCTCCAATATCTGCATTTCGCGCAAAGAAAGAAAATACATTCTTTTTAGGATCAAAACTAATACGTACTTTCTGAAATAAATCAGAAAAAATAGTTGTTCTCTTGAGTGCATTTTCGAAATCTTTTCGCAATATAATTGCTTCAACAATTGATTCTTTTGGTATAATTTGCCTATAATCTGGGTACACAGCATTTGTTAGGCGTGATACCAACATACCCTTATCACTTACAAAGGCACATTGATGCTCATCAAATGACATAATAATATCATTATCTGGTAACGCTTGTGCTATATCAAGAGCATTTTTTGCTGGAATAAGAAACTTTCCTTGAAGTCCTTTATTAATTAAAGGTACTTTTTTCTCAGCAAGTCTGAATGAATCAGTAGCAACAGCGGTTAATATCCCCCCTTCAATAGATATATAAATACTGGATAATTCAGGACGGACCGTAGATGTTGATGCGCATGATGCAATAGAGGTAAAAAGTGAACGTAAAAGTATTCCAGGAATTACTATTCTATTTTTTGGATTTTCTGGAAATGGAATCGACGGGAAATCATCATAAGGAATGGTTTTTATAGAGCTTTTACTTGTACCACTTGTAATTGAAATAACCTCCCCAATATGCTCGATTATTATCTTCCCTTCTTGAGTGAATAAGCTTGCTATTTGCTGAAGTATTATCGCAGGAATTGCGACAACGCCTTTTGTAGTGCATTCACCTTCAAGTTTTAAATCTATACCTGTCTCAAGATTTGTTGCACGCATTTTTATACCCTCATCTCCCGCAATAATAAGTATTGAAGACAGTGCAGGAAGTGTTGCGCTTTTCTTTTGAGCAAACCGAGACACGATATGCACAGCCTCAGAGAATTTATTTTTTTCTATTAAAATATTCATACAATTCTTATTAAGGGTGTTGATAAGTGGATAACATAAAAATATAAGGAGATTGTTGGATATTTACACACGACTGTTTTATATAATATGTTGATAAGGTTCATACAAGAAGGGTTCTAATATTTTGAATTTCTTGTGCGAGTTCACTGTCCACAACTATTTCACGCTTTATCTTCTCACAGGAGTGGATAACGGTCGTATGATCACGACCACCAAGTTTTGTACCTATGGTTGGGTACGATATTCTAAAATCCTCACGAAGGATATACATTATAATTTGCCGCGGACGAACAACTTCCCTACGTCTAGTTTTCTCATAGATACTCTCTTCATCGATACCATAAAATTCAGCTACTTTATCAACTACATTTTTTACCGATATATTTTTCTGTGGACGAGTAAAAGAACGTAGAGACTGCCGCACTTCCGCGATGTCGGGGGCAAAACCCTTTACTTGAGCATGGCAGATTATACTATTTACCATACCTTCTAACTCACGTATTGAGCCATTCATAGATGTTGCTACATAATCAACAACCTCATCAGATAGTAGTACACCATGTGAGGCAGCTTTTTTTCTTACAATAGCCATACGGGATTCTGGGTCGGGTTCGCCAATATCTACAGCCATACCACTCGCTAAACGGCCCTTAAGACGTTCAGCGATGTCTGGAATAGCCGCAGGAGGTCGATCAGAAGAAAAAATAATCTGTTTATTTGTGTCGTAAAGAGCATTAAAAAGATGGAAAAGCTCCTCCTGAGTCTTTTCTTTTTTAGAGAGAAATTGAACATCATCCATAATAAGAAGGTCATATTGACGATATTTATCTTTGAAACGATTTGCAGTACCAGCTTGCACGGAGTCGGTATAGTCGACTGCGAATTTTTCTGACGTTAAATAGAAAACTTTCCGTCCTTGGTACTGTTTTTTATAATGGTTACCAATAGCTTGAATAAGGTGCGTTTTGCCGCGGCCGGTGTCACCGTAAATAAAGAGAGGGTTATAGGTAATACCAGGGCGTTCGAGTGCCGCCTGGGCTGCAACATAGGCTAAATTGTTAAAAGAACCGATAACAAACGTATCAAACGTATAGCGGGGATTCAAATTGTCACTTTTGTTGATGTAAAAATCATCAAGAGGAAGTTCGAGTGCACTACTACGTACGGTTTTGGTCTCCTTGGATAATCTACGATTCTCATCCTTCACAATAAGATACTCAATATTGCGAAATTCATATGAAACGTCGCGAACAATCTTCAATAGTAAGGTATTAAATTTCTTAAGGTACCAATCCTTAAAGAATTGACTCGGGACACCAATATATACAACGCCGTCCTCCCCTATTTTTACGATAAAACTATTACGGAACCATGTGTTGAAATTTGCGGGCGATATAGAAAGTTCAATATGGGTGAGTATGTACTCCCAAAGTTCTCGAGGATCTCCTTTATTCATAGTGTTCTGAAAGTATACGCTTTTTATTCATTCAAGATATGTTGGCGTTTCGGGGAGAACCTGTTAGTATCGTGTGCATAACCTAATTTTCCGTTCACTATGTCCAAACGAACCTATCAACCGAAAAAACGTAAGCGCGCTACGACGCACGGGTTTCTTGCGCGGACAAAAACGAGTTCTGGGCGTAAGATAGTGAAAAAACGCCGTCGTATCGGTCGCGCACGACTCGCAGTCTAATTATTTGTGTTCTCACGTCGAGAACGTCTTTCTCGTGCGGCATTCCCTACGGCCCTCTCTACTGGTCGGCGGTTCTCATCGACAAACTTCAGTGTCGTTTTACCAAAAGAATCACGAGGATATGCGGTTGTAGTGTCAAAAAAAGTCGCTCGCCTCTCGGTCACGAGGCATTTAATTAAGCGGCGAGTGCTTGAGGCCCTTCGAACGCTCCCTCTTCCCTCCTCCATTATTGTTTTCCCAAAAACAGCGGCTAGCCGGATGTCCTACCAGGACGTCAAAGTGGAGCTCGCAACCCTTCTTTCTAAAATTAGCCGATAGAGTAGAATAAATGCATGATTTCGACATTCTTCCACGCTGCTTTCTACGATCCGATTTATAACGCCCTTGTGGCGTTGGTAGCCCTTGTTCCAGGTTCTGATGTAGGTGTTGCGGTCATTCTACTCACTATTGGTATTCGGCTCGTACTCCTCCCCTTCTCTCTCTCGGCAGCGCGTACCCAGCTTGCAATGAAGGACTTGGAACCGAAAATTAAAGAATTGAAAGAGAGGCATAAAGGCAACAAAGAAAAAGAAGCACTTGAAACCCTCGCTCTCTATCGTGAAGAGAAAGTAAACCCATTTGCGAGCATCATTATGGTCATTATCCAGATCCCGGTTCTTCTCGCCCTCTACTGGGTATTCTTGGACGAATCATTTTCAGCGATTGATACCGCGCGACTCTATGGGTTCACCCCAATTCCAGGCACTGTTTCGTTTGAATTCCTTGGGCTCATCTCAATGGCCGGCAAGAGTATCGTTCTTGCTGTATTGGCAGGCCTCACTCAATTTCTGCAGGCACATTTGGCGCTTTCGGGGACGATGAAACCCTCGGTAGGCGGGGGCATGCAGGGAGACTTTCAGAGAATAATGGGTCTCCAACTCAAATACGTCTTCCCTTTCCTTATCGGAACAATCTCTTATACGACATCAAGTGCTATCGCGCTGTATTTCATAACCACAAACCTTGCAGGCGCCCTACAAGAATGGCATGTGCGCCGAGCCGTGAAGTCGTAACCACTGTCTCTATTGGATCAGAGTTGATATGACCACAGTGAACCGTTATTTTTGTTGAGAAATACAAGTACGGTACCTTTAGGGTTGATAGCAAGTGCCTCTGCGTCAAGAGATTCGTTTGCTTCTGTAGGGAAATCGAGCACAAGCTGTGCGTAGCGGCTAGCGACCTGTATCTTCCATATACGGTCGTTAAAGGGCACTGCACCCTGATACCAATCGTCGGGGTAGTTGCGTCCCGTAGGCGGGGCAACAGGAATTCCACAATAGATAACTGAATCATCAGCTGCCCATACACACTTGTCCGTAATGGTTGCCACCGGGAGGGGAATAATTTCACCTGTCGCAGTGTCGACAAGCTCCATGCGCATCGTGTCGTCTGCTACGAAGCTCGCAAGCACCCATTTCCCCGAAGGGCTCGCAAGGGCGACGAGGCCTTTCTGTGGCCCCAAGATCCGTGAGAAGTGCCCGGTGCTGTCGACGAGGAAAGCACTGCCAGGAAGTGTCATCGATGGCTTAGTAAATGCGAGATACCGGTTCTTTCCTGCGAAAGAAACACGTAGAGCAGAAAGCGGTGATGAAAAGACTGTTGATAGAGGGGTACCATCAATATGTTTCCGCGAAGCGACGGAGCCGTTTACGCCAGAAGTAAGGACAAGTACGCTCGTTGAAGCAACGGCTACATCAGCAAGATTTTGAGGTAGGAAGAATCCATCGGACCCCTTTGAAGGGAGTCCGTAAGTATTAATGGTAGAAAAATCGGTACCCGATAGATAGCGCACGAAAGCGAGAGAGGCATTAGGGAGCCACGAGGCCGTCTCAATACCCGGGATAGTTTTGTTCGAAATGCGGGTGAGATTTGCGGACCCAACCTGATACGAAAATATATTACCGCTTTGTCGCTCGATATAATTGACAACTACTCCCGGTGAAGAGCTTGCATTGGCTGCCTTAATATCAACAGCAACTTCACCTTTTACAACTGGACCGGCACTTATCTTTACGAGCCGTGCCGAGATAGATGTGGGGGTGTCAATCTGCGCGGGTGTCAGAGACGTGCCTCCCAATGTCGGAGTCCCTTGCTGCCCTGCCGTAGGGGCTATTGGCAAGCCGCCTCCTGCATCAGGAGGCGTGACTCCTTCGCTCGGTGTAGAGGTAAAGAAATAAAAATATACGAAGAGACCTCCTCCAAAGAGGACTATGGCGATGGCAGTGATGGTAAGTGTGCGGCGCATATAAGGGCTTATTTTTTAGGGGTGCATTTTATTGCGGGAGTTAACCCGGGATCGCAGCCGTTCCCACTCCGGAAACTACCAAAAAATAGTTTTCCATTTGAGACGATTTGATTATCGGAGTTGATACAATAATCCTGTCCGACGAATCCGCCAGCGTTCGTACATAAAGCTTTAGCCTCAGTACAATCACCAGTGGCTGAACATGTATTAAGTTTAAATGCGGAACCGTTACTAGATACGGCATCGGCTACTGGTTTTGGCGTTCCGGTTCCTGTCTGAGGCGCTCTTGTCGATTTTGTATCAAGTGCCGGGAGGTTTAGGGAGAGGTTCAGAATGTTCGGGTTAATGATGGAAAAGACAAGGACTGGCGAGAGGACGAGTACGAGGCCGAAGATTGCGTTATAAATTTTCCCTTTATCTTCCATTATTTTACTGACGTCATCCTTGTTCATCGCTATCTCAATCCCGCTCCAGGTGATCTGAATGATCGCAAGAACCGCAGCGAGACCTATAAGATATTTATAGAGATTATTGAAAAATACAGGAAGGCCACTTTGCGTCGATGGAATATCAGTAAGGAATGGGATTTCTGCGAGAGGAACGAAACCCTGAGCCAGTACATGAGGAACGAAACCAAGAAACGCAAAGATAGCTGAAAAGAGAATTATTTTTTTCATGGACTGAATAAATTAAACCCCGACTTTGCACCAAAAGAAAGAGAAAGGTTTGCGGTCGCTTTCGTAGAGTTGCCCGCAGAGGCGACGAGTGAGAGCGATGCTCCACCCTGTCCGCTTCCGGCGGGCCGTAGTGTTATTGTATTGCCGGTTTGTGCCGAAGATCCATTCAAGAACCACTGGATAAACGGAGCGCCGCTAGTTGTCGGTAGGGAAAATGGGGCTGCGTAGAGAGCTGTCTCCACGTCGGCAATAGCGTACTGTCCCGAGAGAGCGTGGTCAAAGCGAATTCCTAGCAGTGGATCGTTCTGGTAAATGCGTACGATGGGTTCTTGGGCCGTGAGTGAGAGCGATGCCCCGCTCCCAAGACTTCCGTCCTGGCTCGTTACGACGACCGAGACTGATCGAGAACGGTACTGTAGTGGCGACGCGACCATAATGGCTGTTTTCCCGATGCCCGACGAGTTTGCAATCTGGGAGTTATCTACCGTCCACGAATAAGAAAGTGTTGATGGGTCAGGAGCCTTCCCTCGTGCGTCTTTCAAACTTGCTACTGCGACGACACGCACACTTCCACCAAGTGGTATGAGAGGTGTCCCGCGATAAAACGGCGGAGCAGAGGAGATTGGTTCAGCAACAAGTACTAGATCCTGAGGCTGAATAAAGACCGTCTGGCTGTATTTCACTCCATCCGAGGAAATTGTCACCTTCACATTTGCGACACTTCCTGTTTTGCCAACTGGAATAGCGACAGGTTGCACAGAACCCCTGTAGATTTCTTTGCCGGCAACTGAGACCGCCATGATGGCGTTCGCAAGATCAAGAGACGGTGAGATGAGAGAAATGCTTGCCTGGCTGTAGGGTGTCGGGTACTGAGGGCTTACCGAGACAGTAAAGGGTGTACCCCCCACAGAGTTGCCTATGGATTGGGCCATGACCGAAAGAGGCAAAACGAAAATGATTCCAACAAAAGCGGCGAAGAAGTTGAAACGCATGCACATAGTATATAGCCTCCACGAGGTGGTTACTATCATGCGAGTTGAGTAATAAGTGAATATCCGCTTGTTTGTCTGAGACGAGCGATGGGAGAAAGCTTCGCTTAGACTACCTCACGCACCTTATCGGGGGATATTTTTTATTAGTTATGATCTGCTACCTCCTCTCTGACGGGAAACGTATCGCACCGACGGGTGTATTCCTGGACGCTTCAGTTCTTGCTTGTTCAGTATCACGCATGTCCTCATTCATCGCATTGCGTTGCTCGGGCTGTTGCAGCTGAGCTCTCTGAAGCTGTTTAAGTTCAGTAGATTGTTGCCGGCGTTCTTGCAACTTCGAATCATTGCCATTTCCCGCAGCTTTTTCTAAAGTCTCTTTATCGTTTTTGATTTGGGCATGATACATCTTTACGATCGTAACGGTGAACGCGGGTAATGAACCTATAATTGGAATTTCGCTGATGAGAAGGCTAGCAACGAGCCAGAGTTTGTGGCTGGCGTGTTCTGTAAATATGCGTGCATTCGTTATTATGAGCACTAGTCCAATCGTGAGCCAGCCGAAGAGTCCGATGGCTATTGCCATAACATTGCCGAACAATATGAGGGCTGGGGATGCGAAATAGCCGGCCGCGCCACCGGCGAGGGAGCATGCAGCAGCAGCTGTTTTTGTTTCCAAGACACCAAAAGTTGCTGATGATAAAACCGCACTTCCCTCCGCAGTACAATACGCAACGGCCAAGGCTGGCCCAAAAATCCAGAACATTTCAAAAAATATGCGCAGCGCATCAAAAACAACTGCGATAACAATGACAGGGACTCCCTTGCCCCACGTCATCGCTTCTGGCGACTTACTGTTTTTGAGCAAGGACATGACGATCCTTCTCCTGTTTAATCGCGAGGACTTGCGAAGGGTCGGAGGTGATTATTTGGTCCTCAGTGTAACTTGCGACGATTTTTATCGCGACGTGCTTTAACCCTGCGAAGAAGAGTCCTTCGCCTACTCCGGCCTCAAGAAGGAGATATTTTTCCTCGTCGGTAAGGTTGAAGGTTTGTTGCAGTACATCGATCGTTGTTGGAGATTGTTTTAGGAGTAATTGCAAAGAAGAGTTCGTGAGAATAGGTCGTCCGTAGGGGCTTTTGAGGAAGTCTTCCACGTCCTGTGTAATCGTGCAGACACCCAAATAATATTTGCGTCCACGCTTCGCAACAGAGTAGAGGAAAGAGGCCGTGTCCTCACTCTTCATCATCCACCACGCTTCGTCGATAACGAGCAGTCGTTTCTTTAGTTCGTGTCGCACGGCGTTCCAGATATAGTGCGTGATGATATACATGGCCACAGGTTTCAGCTCGTCCTCCATATCACGCACCGAGAAGACAACAAATTGTTGTTTGAGGTCAATGTTTGTAGGCTGATTGAGGAATCCGGCCCATGTCCCACGTGTGTATTTGGAGAGACGTTCTACGAGAGATTCGCTCCCTTCCATACCAGAAAGCACCTGTTCAAAATCGGAGAGCGATGGCGACTCTGCTCCAGTAAAGTCGGTATCGCCCGTAATGTCTTTGAGGGCATAGGTTTCGCTGATGGCGCGGTCGACGATAGCATCTTCTGATGGTGTGAGACCGGAGAGCATTATGCGGAACAATCCTACGAGTGTAATGATGTTGGAGCGCAAGATATTCTTCGGATCCTCGTCTTCTTTGACTGGTGGAAGATCAAAAGGATTGATGTGGTGTTCGGAAGAGAGTGAAATATTGAAGGAGCGCCCGCCTGTCGCTTCTGCAAGTTGCTCGTATTCGCGCTCTGGATCGATGACGATGACATCAGTGCCGAACATGAGAGATCGCAGAAGTTCAAGCTTCGTTGCGTAACTTTTGCCGGAGCCGGACTTCGCAAAAATGACCGAATTGTAGTTTTCGAGAGAAAAACGATCGAAGAGGATGAGGGAAGAGTTATGACGATTAATACCATAAAGTATGCCGCGGTCGCTCGTAAGATCGAATGAGACAAAAGGAAAGAGCGAGGAAAGAGGCGAGGAATCCAATTTTGAGTTGACGCCGAGCTCATCAGTGCCGAGCGGCAAGCAAGAACGGAGTCCTTGCTCTTGCTGGAAAAGTGCCGGTTTAGTGTAGACGAGTTTCGCGTCAAGAATGCCGCGGATATCGCCTTCGGTTTTATCAATCTCCTCCTTAGAGTCGCCATAGAGAGCGAGATAAAGTCCTACATTGAAAAGTTTTTCCTGCGCCTGTTGTAAATTGTCTCGCAAAGCCTCGAGATCTTGGTAGGCGGTGTCGAGTAGAGGGTCGCGCACAAGACCTTTCGCTTCCCTCTCACCGATCTGGCTCTGCACCTCAGCGACTTTTTTCTGGAAGCCGCGTAGAGCAACTTCGGTTTCTATTGGGTGTATGAATATAGAAATATCAAGCACCTTATCGAGATTGATAACGGGCGAGAACCAACTGTCGGAGAGAAATCGCGGATAGGAGATGGTGTAGAACGTACGAACGAATTTTTCTCCTAGCTCAACTTCACGAGAACTGATTTTGAGCGCCGTCGGGGCGATAGTATCGATGAGTTCCAGCGACCCTTGTTGGTAGATATCTTTCGGTAAGACCGGCATGATCTCCGAAGCTTTTTCTTTTTTACGATTGAGAAAGTCGAGTAATGACATATTAATTATCCAAGCGAATAGGGTTTTCGAGCTCCCCAGGATTAAAAGATCGATAGAGAAGTTCGATGACTTCCTCAGTACCAAGCGGAACCGCGCGTACTCCAGTGCCCGCAAGACCTCCAATAACGAGAGAGAGACGCTGTTCAAGCTGAGCAAGATCTTGTTCAAAGGAAGTCTCCGCCGTCGCGTTCTTCGCAGAGGCGCTTTCACCACGATGTAGAAAACCAATGGCGCTGGCGGCAGAGACATGGGGCGCGTACGGTACGACAATATAGAAGGATTTCGTCATAATGTTCGCTTGGTCGGCGAAAGAGCGGACAAATTCAATATATTCGTGCAGCTGAATACGCATAAGCTCAGTCTTCTGCTCAGGGGCCTTCTCCTCAAGAAGAGCAAGATATGGCCGCAAGTCCATCTTGCGCGAGTTGACTACTATCTGGATTGAAAAATCGAGAGTATTGAGGAAGTTTTGGAAACCGAGAGTAATCGCGTGTTGTTCATCAGCAGATTTTAGTCCGAAATTAACAGACGAACAGATGACTACACCACGATAACCACCATCCTTGAGTATAATTGTGCCATTCCGGATCTCTTTGACCGGGACAAACTGCTGTGTCGCGCTCGCTGGTTTCGTCGCCATATTATTCCGGAGTTTGGGTATCAGAGTTCTGGCCCCGTATATCGAGTGACCATGCGAGCTCAGAGAGCTTGCCACGCGTAAGTTTTGGGGTACTGCGTGCTTCCCGGAGGGATGTTTCTGCCTCAACGGTTGCTGCCGCAGCTGCGGTGCGCTCCGCTTCTTTAATTTCGCGTCGTCTCCAGAGGAAGAGTTTCGCTCCCGTATAATAATTAAAACCCGCTTCGAGTATTTCGATGAATGCTTTACCGTTTACTTTATAGAAAGAGAGTGCTGCGGCGAATGCTACTACTGGTGCCGCAAATAGAAAGGCGAAGACAATCGGCAAATAAGCGAAGAAGACAACACAGAGCCCGCCGGCTCCAGCGATGTAGATAAACTGCCGCAGGGTCAAAGGCCCAATTATCTTGTCCTCAACCTCGATGAATTGTGGCACGTGGTACTCCATCCCCGCTAGTATAGCAGTTCACATGGTGCCCTATCGCATTGTTGGGTATTGGTGCAGTGGAAAGTGTGAATCTATACAACAGGACCTTTCCCAAGTACTTGTTCCACTGTAGCGCCACGCGGATATGAAATGAGCTTATCGGCGTGAAGAGCCAACTCGTTCCGTGCGGTATCGACAATACGCCACGACTCAAGTACTTCATCGTTTGAGACGAAAAGGGTTTGATCTCCGTGCAAGGCGCCGAGGAAGATGTGCTCATAGGCATCAGGAAGCATATTGAAATGGTCCGTATACGTAAATGCGAGCGGCACACGTTCAGTTACATGGTCATACCCCGGGCGCTTTACAACAAAACAAAGCTCAATTCCCTCGTCCGGCTGGATTTTGATGGTGAGTTGATTCGTTTCCCCCGTACCATTGCGGCGATACGTCACGACAATCTCCGTTTTCTTCAGGGCAAGGGCTTTACCGGTGGTAATAGTAATCGGGACATCAATCCAGCGAGGGTCAGTAGAAAAGAATCTGAGAGAAGCAAATGTTTCGACCAATGAAATCGGATTGGAAACTTCTTCACGATAATGTTCATATTGTCCACAATGCATATGATCAGGATCGACGTGCAGAGTTTGTAATAAAGCGAGGCGTGCTTTGGGAATGTCGTGCCAACTCTCCCCTCTTGGTAGCATCATGAGTGTGAGTGCAGCGAGCTGTAATAAATGACTTTGAATTAAATCGCGCAGAGCTCCCGTCTGTTCATAAAAAGTGGTGCGCCCCTCAATACCAATCGTCTCGCTCGCGAGAATATCGATGCGTTCAATGGCATCACGACTCCATGAATGCTCGAAGAAAGGATTATCACGGCGGAAAGAAACGATATTCTGCACCGTTTCTTTCGCGAGATAGTGGTCAATACGATAGACATTTTTTGCGGGAAATGAATGCGCAATATGCTCGGTGAGCTCTCGGGCGCTTTTCTCATCAGCCCCAAACGGTTTTTCCAGAAGCAATTTTGTGTTTGGGGCTTTTGCGAGTCCTGAATTGCCGAGTTGCTCAATGATGGGCCACGCTGTTTCTGGGGGTACCGAGAGATACCAGAGGCGTTGCGGACTTCCGCCAAGTGCGAGATCGATTGTAAGCAGATGGGCAGTTAAGCGCTCGTAATCCGCAATGTTAGTCAACGACATCGAAAATAGTTCCGTGTTCGCTCGGAGATGCTCCGCATTCGTGACTCCTTCAAGAAGGCTGTCGAGGGTAACGGTGTGTTGCCGCGTAATTCCAACGATGCGTAATTGCTGTGGCAGAATACCAGCGGCTGCAAGTGCACCGAGCGCCGGCAGAAGTTTTCGTTTCGAAAGATCTCCCGTAATCCCGACAATAATGAGAATGGTTGGCATGTGTACGTTCATACGCCCATCGTTCAACTCACTTCTGGCTCCCTTTGATGTCTTTAGATTGGAGTGGGCTCTCAATACCTGGAGACCATTTCGCTATAATCGGACCAAACTTTTTTTCATATTCCGCGACTTGGTGAGTGAGACTTTGCACAAGGCGTTTCATATGCGGCGGCGTGAGGGCGTACGCATTGGCCGTCTCGCCAACGCTCATGACCATGACAAAATTTTCTTCCGAATGTCCTGCAACGACGTTTTCACAGAATTGCTTGGGGATTTTATTGAAGTCCATAGGCTGCACTATATACCGCTACCCATGATGAGTCCAAGAGTCCAGAGTACGAGGTTAAAGAACGGTCCGGCAAAGATATAGGAAAAGATAATAAGAAAGATAATAAGCGGGAGCATTCCGGCCCCGCGAATTTGGTGTTCAAGACGGGTTAATCCAGAGGAGAGATTCCAAGGGAGTGTGGAGCGAAGCGCCGTGAAGCCGTCAAGAGGCGGAAATGGAATGAGGTTAAAAAAACCAAGGAAAAGATTGATGAATGCGATGGTTGCGGCGAGTGAGAGCGCCGTCGCATCGAATCCAGCCGCCGAACCGAATCGAACGATAAGTCCGAAAATAATCGCAAGGAAGATATTAGTTGCACTGCCGGCAATTGCGACAAACGCTTCGCCCCATCGCTGATTCGTTAGATTGTAAGGATTATAGGGAACCGGCTTAGCCCAGCCGAAAAGTATTGGCGAATGCGTGAAAATGAGGAGTGCAGGAAGGACAATCGAGCCCATAAGGTCGATATGCGGGAGCGGATTGAGGGTGAGACGGCCGGCGAGCCGAGCGGTCGGATCGCCAAGCGAGTTTGCAGCATAGCCATGAGCAACCTCATGGGCGATGATGGAGAGTATAAGAACAACGAGAGATAGGATGGTGTCCATGTTTGCTGGTTTCGTTTCCTATGCTACCATGCGACGACTATGGCACGAGCCTGCGAGATTACTGGAAAGAGCACGCAAATTGGCGGGCGATATTCTAACCGTACCCGCGCGACGCAATATAACCCGGTCGGCAAGGTTCGCCGCAAGGCCAATCTCCAAAAGCGCCGTATCTACGTCGCTGAACTTGGGAAGACTGTTATTGTGGACGTTTCAGTGAAAGGGCTCAAGACTATCAAGAAAAACGGCGCTTTTGCAGCACTGAAGAAAGCCGGAGCGATTTAGGACATTGGGCGGAGGCTACTGTTTCTGTATCGAATTTCCATCTGAAATATAAACACCCGTTGGTGTGGTCGGAGAGATTTTAAATAAGGTTGCGCCGTAAGAAATACTAAAAGTATCAGGTGAGATGGCCGTAATGTATACATCGCGACTAAGCGCTAAACGTTCACCAAATAGGGCTGTAATTTGATGCATTCCCTTTTCTGCATCTGCCGCTGCCGCCAGTGATGCTTCAAGGCTCCGCGAGCCTTGCGTACTGGAGCGTATCAGGGTCGAGACGTGGTACCGATTCAAAACTTCCGGTAGTCCGCCCGCAGTTTGAGTGGTGATGCTCGTGAGTAGTACTACATCAATCCGGCGCTTCCAAGGCGGGAATTCGCTCCCGAGTGCTCGCAAGATGCTCGCGTCCGGACCAGTATTAATCAGAATCGTCGTGCCGCCCGAGTTCTGGACAAGAACCGCACTCCCCTTCTTATCCATCTCAAGCACCGATATTTTGAGTACGTGCGGTGTGAAGATTGTGCGGTACACGCTGATATTTCCGGCAATGAGTATGACGAAAAGTATGAGATAAAAACTTCTCGGCAGGCCGCTCTTCATATGGTAGATTCTATCGTATGACCTACCCAACAAAAGCATTTAATCTTCCCGTTCTCACTGGGCTTTCAGAAAAACAGATCAAGGTACATCTCGCTCTGTATGAGGGGTACGTAAAGCATGTGAATCTAATTATGGAGAAGTTTGCGGCCGTTCGTACGGGACAGCTTGATCTCGATCCATATATGGTCGCAGAGTTGCGCCGACGCTTCGCTTTTGAATTCGATGGTATGCGAATGCACGAATACTACTTCGCGCAGTTTGAAGGAGGTGCAACTCCACTTGCCGCAGACAGTGCACTCGGGAAAGCTGTCGCAGAAAAATATAACCCGCAAGATATCATTACTCATATAAAGGAGGTCGCTGGAAGCCGCGGTATTGGTTGGGTCGTTGTATACGCTGATCCTATCTTGCAGACGATCCATACTGTTTTCGTGAATGATCATGAGGTCGGCCAGCTCGCGGGACTACCAATCATTCTCGCGCTCGATCTCTGGGAACACGCATTTATGGTGGACTATGTTCCTGCCGAGAAGAAAAATTATATCGATGCTTTCTTTGCGAACCTCAACTGGAGCGTCGTTGAAAAGCGTTTTGAGGCAACGATATAAATAAGTGCTGCATAGGCCATCAGCACGAGCCAGAATGGGAATAACGGAAGTGTAAAAGCTGCGAACGGCAGCGCAGCGGATTTTTGCGCAATAAATATCAAATAAGTATTCGCGAGATATGCTGGGAATGCGAGGATAATGCCGAGGAGAGGAGCAAAGGAACCAAAGATCATTCCCGCAAGGCCCGCGAACGCGGCGAAGCCCATTGCGAGCGGTACGATCGGTAAGACAAGTAGATTTGCCGGCAGCGCAACAATAGAAAGATTGCCGGTGTCATAGAGAAGAAGTGGGAGGACAGCAGCCTGCGCGGCGAGTGTAGTAGCCACGGCATTCTTCCAAAAAACATTTTTCATGAACGAAATAAATTTTTCGATGAGTGGCGCGAGCCAGATGAGTCCCGCAGTTGCCGCTACGGATAATCCGAAGCCGGGGTCGAAAACAAGATAGAGAGGATTCCATACCAGCATGAGAAATATGACGAAAAACAGCGCTCGTCCCGCCGCATAGGTACGACCAGTTGCACGGGCATAGAGTGCAATAATCGCCATGATCATCGCGCGGAGCGCGGTGGCGGAAGCGCCTGCGATACCGACGAATATAAGAATCGCACATATACCCGCTACCGTACTCCAACGTTTTTGAAGTTTTGTGAGTGCGAGTGCAGCCATGATCCATTCGGCGACGACCATCACGTTGTAGCCAGAGAGAACGATAATTTGTACGAGACCGGAGCGAACGAACGCATCCTTGAGATCATTACCAAGACCGGACTTCCCTCCTATGACGATACCTCCAGCAAGTGATGCGTATGGTTCGGGCAGTGTTGTCGTCAAACCATCAATAAACGAATGTTTTATTCGCGCGAGCATAGCCGAAAGAGAATACCAAGGAGCTTCTTCCACGACACGTAGATACGAAAAATTAAGAATGAAACGCACGTCATCACGCTGTAAATATTTATCATACCGAAAGATGCGTCCCCCGTCATCAAGGAATGCCTCAGGAAGAAAAAGTGTACCCGAAACGTGTACGCGGTCGCCGACGGCAACCTTCGGATAATGCGGCGCGACCGCGAGCATCACGGTCGACTCGGTCGCATTGGTAACACGAATTTCGACACGTTGATTCGCATCACGTACATCAGGATCTGAGACGACGACTCCTTCATATGAAACGCGGTGTCGGAGCTGGCTCGCAAACGTAGTTGGTAGCGGCGTGTCAGAAATCACGGATCGCAGCATGCCAAGTGCAATGAAAATACAGAATACCGCACCAAGCGAGTACGCAAGGCGCGGCTTCAAAAACGCCGTGGCGCCAAGAAGCGCCGCGAGCAACAACACAAACATAATCGGCGGCCAGCCAAAAGTAAAAAGCGAGCGGAGGAATACTCCGCTCGCAAACCCTGAAACGACAGCGACAAGGATTTTCATTTATTTGTGCAAATTTTCGCCAATTCTATTCGGAGCATTTTGCGCCACTTTTGCGATAGCGTCTGCAATGTCATCTAGATGGCTTTCTATCGATTCGTTTGTGATATGTTTCGTAAAAAAGCCGTCTTTAAATGAAAAATAATCTCTATTTAAATCAGATAAGATTTGTTTAACATTTGTGGAGTGTGGCAACCCGTCAACTTCAATATACAAATGATCAGCAGGGATATAAATATCTATGTGTTTATACCCATCCGAGTGTTCCAATTCAAGAACGACACCTCTCTGTTTTAGGGCGTCTGCGAGCATCAAGACCTGTTTAGTTGGCTTTGGTTTAAAGTTAAGCATGGGTCTTAGGGTTAGTTTGAGCCGCGGTCCATCGCTTCGTTGGCGAGGGCGTCGGCGTCTTTGTTCTGTTCGCGCGGGACGTGCGCGAATGAGACGGTGCCAAATGCTGCCCCGGATTGAATGAGTCTGGCGTACTGCGTTTTCATGACCGGATGTTTTATTTTATACACACCGTTCATCTGCTTCACGATGAGTTCGCTGTCGAGCTTCACAGTGACATTCGTCGCTCCCCTCTTTGCTTGCGGCACGAGCTTCGCGAGCTCTTCAAAGGCGAGAATGACCGCTTCGTATTCTGCAAAATTATTCGTGCGATGTCCGAGAAATTTAGAGACACTCGCGACCGAATTCCCGAGCGCGTCACGAATCATCGCCCCGGCCCCAGAGGGGCCGGGGTTCCCGCGGGAACCGCCGTCTGCATGTATCGTGAAGTGCGCTTTGTGTTGAATCATGGCGCTCACTATACCAAGCGAATGTCGAGAAGTCGCAGGCGGACGGGATTTCCTCGAGAGAACGTGTCGCGCTCCAAGTGCGCGAGCAAGTTCACGCGCCCACCCGCAGTGAGAGTCTCCGCAGTACGTGCGAGAGGGCCTTTCACAAAAAACGTAACCGCATCAATGCTGCGCCCAGTCCCGTCAACCGAATGTATTTTCAATTTCAAATGCTCCTCTCCTTTTCCGAAGCGTGAAATCTCTCGCACCAGAACCTCGCGGAGTAGAAACACTGGTTTTGCATTTTGCTGGCCAAATGGTGCGAGACGCTCAACCTTTAAAAGAAATGAACTTGTCGCTTCTTCGGGAAGCACACGTGCGTCGGCGCGCATCGCAAGCTCGTCAACGACGGTCGCTCCACTCAATATTTTTTCGTACGCTTCGACAAGTCGGTCTTCAAGAAAAAATACCTCAGTATCTTGCACGGTGAAACCGCCCGCGGCTGCGTGTCCTCCAAATTCCACAAACGCTTTTTCCGCTCCGCGCATGAGCTCGAGGATGTGCGTCATGCCGCCGCTTCGTACCGATCCTTTCAGTCGCATATTTCCTTCCCTCCCCCACAGGAATACCGGTCGCTCGTATTCGTCTGCAATAGTGTTTGCGACGAGACCGAGAAGTGCGGGTCGCCAATCCGGGTCGCCGAGAGCGATGACGCTACGCATCTCTCCGCGCTCTTTGAGTCGTGCATGCACTGCACGCGTAATAGCTCCCGCTTCCGCTTTTCGCTGACGATTCGCTTTCTCCATTTTCTTTGAGAGAGCATCAGCTTCGCTTTCATTAGTCGTCGTGAAGAGGCGGAACGCGTCGCGCGCATCGCCCATGCGGCTCGCGGCGTTCACGCGCGGCGCTATCATGAAACCAACGTCGTCTTCGGTAATCGCACGTTGGTCCACACGCATGCCACGGCACAATTTTTGCAGTCCAATGCGTGGCGACTTACGCATCACTTTCAGTCCGTATGTCGCAAGCACGCGATTCTCATCGACAAGCGGAACCATGTCGGCGATGGTCGCGAGACCCACCATATCGAGAAGCCATTTTTCCCAACCGACAGGTACGCGCTCGCGGAGAGTCGGTGCGATTGCGAGCGTCGCACACACGAGTTTCCACGCAACACCAGAACCGCAAAGTCCGTGGAAGGGATAGGTCTCATCGGCCCGAGCATTCGGGTTAACGACCGCAAATGCGTCCGGTAATTTTTCTCCCGGAAGATGATGGTCAGTAATGATGACATCCACACCAAGTTCTTTCGCTCGCGCAACAGGTTCGGTATCCGTGATTCCGGAGTCCACGGTGACGATGAGTTTCACACCATTCTCTCGTACAAGTTTTTCGATACCGCCAACATTCATGCCGTACCCTTCTTCATGCCGATGGGGAATATAATTTTCAAAATTCGCCCCCGTTTTCGCTAGAAAATCATGGAGCAGAACACCGCCGGGAATACCATCGCAGTCATAGTCGCTCCACACCGCAATTTTCTCACCGCTTTGAATCGCTTCGGCAAATCGTTGTGCCGCCTTCCGCATATCAATCATCAGAAACGGATCATAGATGTGACTGTCGTAGGAAGGGTTGAGAAACTTCTCAGCGCCTTCTTTGGTCAGGATGCCGCGACGTGAGAGTAGAGCAGCAGTAAGGTCGTCATATGAAGCAAGTTCTGTACGCAGGAGTTCACCGAGCGGGTCATGAAGCGGAAACATGTGAAGGTTATTGTATACTTCCGAAATGGAAGACACCATATTTTCGAAAATAATCCGGCGAGAAGTTCCTGCCGATATTGTGTATGAAGACGACGATACGCTCGCTTTTCTCGATATAAAACCAGTGGCGCCTGGTCACACGCTCGTCATACCGAAGAAGCCAGTGCGGAATATCTTTGATGCCGATGACGCAACTCTTATTGCTGTCATGCGCACGATACAGAAAATCTCACCTGCCGTCCGGGATGCTGTTGGTGCACATGGCGTTCATATCAATTCAAATCACGAAGCTGCAGCCGGGCAGATCGTATTTCATCTTCACTTCCATATCGTTCCCCGTCATTCGCGTAGCGAGTTTTCTTTCTGGCCGCAGAAGGATTTTTCCAGAGATGATGCTGCAGCTATTGCTGAAAAAATCCGTGCGAACATAAAGTAAAGCGTCGGAACCTATGGGGGTTCCGACGCCTAGCACAGCTCTCGATATTATTGCTCGGAGGATTCGCCGCAGAAGTACTTTACAACGTAGAGCGAGAAAACTACTCCGCCGAGCGCAACCAATCCGAAAATCACTTCGAACATATAAGCCCCCTCTCAAAGGTGAATGACACTGAATATCGCTGTATGCAGTGTACCACCTAAATCATAGTTTTGTCAAGAGTTCCGCCGCCAGTCAAGACACTAGTGAGTCCACAAGCATAACAAGTAATAGTGGATGGGCAATGACTTTTTAATCACTTAGGAAGTATGATGTGCATATGAGTATTCTAACGGCGCCAGAATGAATGCTTCAACGAAGCATATAGTTTATGTCACGCTGCTTCTCGTGGCTTTTATGTTTGGCCCTGCGAATGCTGAGGCAGCTAAGCACTATGTTCGTGCTGGGGCTTCGGGAAGTGCTAATGGAAATGATTGGACCAATGCCTTTACCATGCTTCCACCTACATTGACCAGAGGCGATACCTACTATATCGCTGATGGCTCGTATGTAGGTCGCATCTTTGATGATGCCGTGTCCGGCACACTCGTCACGATCATTCAGAAGGCCACTGTTGCTGACCATGGAACATCAACTGGATGGTTGGATTCTTATGGAGATGGGCAGGCTGTTTTTACCAGTAGGTTTGAGTTTCTCTCCTCATATTGGATAGTAGATGGGGTGACAGGTGGAGGACCACAGAATTTGTGGGCTGGTAACTTTGGGTTCAGGATCAATGAAGCCAGAGATGATATGGCACTAATAAAACTGGGGAATCCTAGCTATTTTCCAGGCGGATTAAAAGCTGTATCTAATATAACCCTCCGACATATGGAACTGTACGGAAAGGGTAGCGTGAGTACGCATGGTGGATCAAATTCTAATGATGGGGTAGAAACGTATAACGCATCAGATGTTACCATTTCCTATTTTTTGATGTCTGGAATCGGGCGATGCCCGTTCTTCCTATCAGGTGCAAATTTTATTGCAGAGTACGGCTGGGTTAAGTCCTATTTCGCATCTATTCCTGTGCATTCGGAGGTGATGGCCATCTGGTCGTTTGCCGGTACGGTCGGGGATACGACGCTTCGCTACAGCCTCATTACGGATATTCAGGGTACTGGAGGCGTGATGTGGAATAATCAGGCGAATACAAGCGCACAGTTATATGTATATGGAAATATCTTTTACAAGTCGCCTGGAGCCGTCTGGGCGGTATCGAATGGCCTAATCGGAGGCTGGACGGGTGCCAGTGGCGATGAGTTCCACAATGCACGTGTCTATAATAACACCTTCATCAATGTGGACCAGCAGAGTCTGAGTACGTTTCCGAATATCTTCAGCGGCAATATCGCGTATAACAATTTTTGGTATAACAGTCACCCCCCTGATTTTGCAAAATTTGCTACACATGATTACAATCACTTCATCAACTCTGGAGGTACCCAATTGGAGCCTAGTGGGACCAGTGTTTCGGCTAGCAATCCGTTCGTGGATTTTACCGACTACAATTTCTATCTGAGTGCTGCAACTGCGAGTGGGCAGTCACTTCCCTCCCCATTTAACGTGGATATGTTCGGTACAGTACGAGGATCTGACGGCATCTGGGATCGAGGTGCAATTGAATTTACCTCGTCTCAAACTCCCACTCCCATTCCTTCATCCACCCCCACCCCCTCATCATCTCCAACCCCCACCCCCTCCTCCACCCCTCCCTCAGTCTCCCTCATCTCTCCTACCTCAGGCTTCACTATCGGAGGCTCAGTCTCCCTCGAAGCAACTGCCTCTAGCAATACGGGAGTCACCGGAGTCCAGTTCCTTCTTGATGGTGTCCCCCTAGGAGGTGAAGTCACCGTGAGTCCATACCGCATGGTATGGGACACGGCTCTAACCACTGACGGACCTCATACCCTCACTGCCACAGCTCGTGATGCCACAGGAAACCAGACGACCTCGTCAGGAGCTATCATAACCATCGCTAATGCCACGGCATCTACGCAGACACCCGATCCAACACCACAGCCTACTCCAACCCCCACAACTCTAGACAGCATCACTCCTTCATCTACCCCCTCATCCGTCCATCGCCCCCTCTACCGAGGCACGAAAGGAGATGATGTGAAAACCCTCCAGACCCTCCTTATCCAAAAGGGACATCTCCCCCCGACAAACGACACCGGCTTCTTCGGACCCCTTACCAGAGCTGCGGTACAGAAGTACCAATGCTCAGAGGGTATCGTCTGCTCCGGTACTGAATCCTCCACCGGCTATGGTGTTGCTGGCCCCAAGACTCTTGCCAGACTGAATGGGAGTACCCTCACCACCTCTTCCTCAAGCTCTACCCTCACTCCTGCACAAGCAGATGCCATCCTCTCAGTACTGCTGTCCTTCAATGCTGATGCGTCGGTTATTGCGAGTGTGCGGAGGGTGTTGGGGAGGTGAGTGAACTAAGGGGAGATATTGTAGAGCACTCCCCGATATCTCATGCATCAAGTGCTTCAACACCAGGAAGAGTTCCGGTCACGAGGAAGTCGAGCATTGATCCGCCACCAGTAGAAACAAAAGAGAAGCGTGATAAGAGACCGAGATTTTCTATCGAGGCGATAGTATCACCACCACCAACGATTGAATGGGCGCCTGAATCAGCCACTGCTCGTGCGAATGCATCAGTCGCATCAGTAAAGTTTTTTTCATAATTTCCCAAAGGACCGTTCCAGAGAATGCTTTCCGCACTCTGCGCCAGATTCGAAAGAAGTGCAGAGGTACCTGGACCATGGTCAAGAATAACTTCATCGGGTCGTATCTGCTCAATATTGGCGATGCGTGCTTGCTTTCGGGAATCTGCGGTACCGACTGAAGTAAATGGGATGACGAGAGAATCTATCGGTAATACAAGTTTTGGATTGGCAAGGATTTTCTTAATGCCATCCCCGTCTGCTTCTGAGACGAGCGACTTCCCCACTTCCCGTCCGGAGGCTTTAAGAAAATCATTCGCTAGCGCTCCACCGACAAATACATGATCATATGTTTTGAGTAGTGTCGTAAGCACTGCCTCTTTTGTACTAAACTTTGCTCCGCCAATGACCGCAAGCGCAGGATGTTTCGGTGTAAGCGCTTGTGAAAGTTCACGCACTTCCTCATCGAGGAGCAGTCCGGCATAACTTGGCATGAGCTCGGGAACACCAATTATCGAGGCATGTGGACGGTGGCAAGTATCGAAAGAATCCTCTACAAAGACGTCAGCGAGTGCGGCAAGCTCTTTGGAGAATGCTCGGTCGTTCGCAATCTCTCCAGGGTTCCGTCGCAGATTTTCGAGAACGAGAACTTTTCCTGGAGCGAGTTTTCGTATGGCTTCACGCGCACGATCCCCGATGGTCTCACCGAAGAACGAGACACCAGGCATGAGTTCTCCGAGTGCTCGCGCGACCGGCTCGAGCGTTTCAGTTCCCTTCTCCCCCATATGACTGATGAGAATTATTTTTGCTCCACGCTCAGAAAGGAATTTGATGGTTGGCAATGCTCGGCGCAGGCGGTAATCGTTTATAACTTTCCCGTTTTCAATAGGCACATTCATCGCGGTGCGTACGAGAATAGGAATATTTTCGAATACTTGAATGTCGCGTACGGTGCGCATAGGTTTATATAAGTTGCTTTACAAGAAGTGAGAATGCGATCGGATCAACCGATGCATGCCCAATGAGAAATCCATCGACACCTGAGCTCCCTGCGAGCGAGCGAATGTTGCTCGGTTCGACCGAACCACCATAGAGCACAATAGAACGCCTCGAACTTTTTCCGGGCAGGAGCTGCGCAAGGACTTTTCGGATATACAGCACCATCTCTGCAAGGTCGGTAGATTGGATAGCGTCAGCAGCTGTTTTTCCGATTGCCCACAAAGGCTCATAAGCGATGATAACTCCCGTACGTTCTTTGGGTGTGAGTGATTCAATTGCGGTGGTAAGTTCTTCGCGTACATAGCTAAGGTAGCGACCTTCACCATCGCGTTCGCGTTCGCCAACACAGAGGATGGGTATGAGTCCGTGAGCAAGTGCATGCGCGATTTTCTCGGCAACAATCATATTGGTGTCGCCGAGCGCACGTCGTTCCGAATGGCCGATGATGGCATACGTCGCTCCTACAGCTACATAGGACTGCGCAGTTGCCTCGCCTGTTTTCGCACCTCCGGTCGTGTGTGAGATATCTTGCGCGGAGAAGGCAACTTTTGATTTATTATTTATTACAAGTGTCCCGAGGAATGGTGAGGGCGGTGCAAGCACAATATCGACCTCGGTTGTCCGCGCGAGCCTCTTACTCACCGCAAGAAGGTTCCTTGCTTTTTTCAAATCCTCAACGTATGCCTTCCAATTTGCAACAATAAGCATGTGAAGAGTATATCAGTCCTTGGAAGGATCCATTGCTCGTAAATAACCAGTCAAATTATAGAGGTCGGGGCCACGCACTTACCTAGTAATGACGTACTCACCCGGAACAAAACCCCAGCTAGCACCAGGGCCAGAATCAAATACAACGTTTGCAAGACCAGTATCGTATTTTACATTGGCTGAATTTTTCAAATGGATTTTATACGCAGTGACCTCTTTTAAGGAAACGGTATTCTCCAGGGGGATAAGCCCATGTGCCGCGTACGCAATCATAGCCGAAGCACTATTGGTCAACTCGATTGCATCTATCGATCCCCCATTCTCGGCGCTATTATTCTGAGAAATTAGAAAAACGAATGAGCCAGCCGTTCCTGAATTTTGGAATGATGCGGTGTTTTTTACAGATATTTTGCTGCTGTTGATTCTGTCTGAAGGGTTGTCGGCTATAATCACCACGTTCTCGGTCCCCAAGGACGGAGCCATTTTTACGATAGCAGAGTTTTGAATAATGATATTTCCCGTGATCCATATATGCCCGTTTAATGTTACGACAGCGGTGTTGCTGATGTTCAGATCACAAGGGATTTTTACCGGCCCGAGACTCACGTTGCCGGACGAAATATTGTATGAGCCGCTAGTGCAGGTAGCTGTTCCTCCCGCGGCTGCAAGGGTTTCCCACTCACCGATTTGAGCATCCGAAATCGGTAGCGATGTTGTGGCCTGGTCGGGACTGTTTGGGTACGAGGTCCCGCCCACGGTAGTGTTTACCCTAGTTGTGGCGTAATAGGCATTCTTATCAATAACAGTGCTTCTGGAAGCATTTCCGATAGTGTGGGCGTATGCCGAACTGGTTGCGTGAATGCCGTACACGAGTCCGCTTGCTCCTGTAGAGATGACATCGCCATATATGTAATTTTGGTTACTCCCGATGATGGGCCCACTGGAGTACACGTTGCCCGAAATTGATGAAGTATTATCAAGGGTAAATCCCCCATCTCCTGACTGTATCCCAAAGTGGAATGAGATGACGTCATTATTGGTGCTAATGATAGTTTGAATAGTTTTTGTTGCTACAGGGCTTGCACTGTTTGGGACATATCCTGTTGCGGTAACACGTCTGGTAACGGAGTTAATATTCGAAACAGTAACGGTAAATACACCACTACCAAGGGGGGTATTTGCTTGTCCGCCGTAGGAGGAGTCTAGATTCAATTGATAGACTGCAACATCAAGGGCACCTTCAGCGATAGCGAGGGCTTGTGCGTTCGTAACATCATACCTGGCGCTTCGGGTAAAACTCATTGATGAATTCAAGTAGGCGGCAGACGCTGTAAAAAAAATACCAAGGAAAACGAGAGCAAGGACAAGTATATATCCTTGACTGCGAATACGTGAGTGATGGGTCTGGTACATAAGAAGGTTTGTTAGAAATTACGTAATCGGAATTGTTCACGACGATGGTCAGACAGAACGTCTTCTTTCGCATATGTTTGTGTCCGCACATCGACCGTAATGGTGTGCACTTGAGTGAAATCCGTGTTGTTGTAGGTGAAGATCAGTGTGTTTATAGTTGAACTCAAAAGTTTAGTCTCAGAAACGCGGCTACTCAAGACATTTGCCTCAAGGAGGCGGTACGCTTTTGTACTTGAAGCATAGAATACTGCGTAGTCGTAGGTATTTGCGATAACATTTCCGGAATTATCGATAGAGGGTATCTCAAGAACAAGTGCAGTTGAAGTAGATGTATACGTCGCACTTGAGAACGTATGTGCTTGGAGCACGGCACTGGCGGGAAGTACGAGTGATCCTATGCTGCGCATAAGGGTGCTCGCCGAACCGGATGAGGCTATTAGTGCCTGTTGGTAGGTTGAGGTTTTGTTGAAATTAAAGATTAATATAGTAAGAATTATAAGCATACTGACGCCGAGAGCGGCCACAATCAACGTCTCGATCATGGTAAAACCGCGCAACGTAATTTTAGATATGGGCATCATGGGAGTCCGCCGGTCTCGGTAATATATGTTGAGAGTGAGACAGTGCTCGATGCCGTCGAACCTGAGTCTCGCCATATAATGCTTACAGAGACCTGCTTTGTCTTTGCGTTGTAGGTACTTACGGTGAGTGTTGTTGTGGCCGCTGCAGGGAGCGCGCTTACGAGACTGTCTGCAAACGTGCCGCTCGATGGGAGGGATGCGTAACCGCCACCACGCAAACTTTCAAGTTTATTTCGCGCGATTGAAAGTGCGATGCTCTGACTCTTTGAAATTCTGACAAGTACCCCACTATGTATTGCTGCTTGCAGCATCATCAACATGACGGCCATAATGAAAATGACAACAATGACTTCAATGAGAGAAAATCCTCGTGAATTTTTCATGCTAAATGACCGATGAAAGTGAATAAATCGGAGCAATCATAGAGACCGCGAAAATGCCGACGAACACACCAATAATGAGCATGAGGACCGGCTCAATAATGGTCGAGAGATCTTTTGTCTTTTCAGCAACATTCTGTTCATAAAACTCTGCGATTTGCTTCAGCATTTCAGCGACTTTACCGGTCTCTTCCCCTACGGCGAGCATATCGCTCATTAAAATAGGATAGAGTTTTACGTTCTCGGAGAATGACGTGGAGAGAAGCTCACCTTTTTTGACATGCTCTTCTGCTTCTTGAACCACTTTTGCAAATACTTCTGCGTGCACCACCTCTTTAGTGATGGAAAGTGCTTCAAGTACCGGTACCCCAGCAGAAAGAAGCGAAGAGAGGGTGCGAGATGCGCGCGCGGTATATGTTTCGCGTACGAGCTCACCAATAACCGGTAGATGAAGCGCGCATGCGAGCACCACCCTACTTCCAAATCTTGATCGTATAAAGAGGATACCACCCATCACAAATAGCATGAGTGCTGTAAGTACGACCAGGATATGATCCACCATAAAGTTCGACAGAGCAACGATAATGCGTGTAGCGAGAGGTATTTGTACCCCGAGTTGGGTAAAGGTGCTGGTTAATGTCGGCACGACGTAGATGAGCATCAGAATACCGACAATGACGACAGCAGTAATAACGATAATCGGATAAATCATAGCGCCTCTAATTTTGCGTATGAGTTCTTCAGAACGCTCCATTTGGAGAGCTACTACCGCAAGAGAATCGGCCAAGGAGCCAGACTCTTCTCCCGCGCGCGCCATGGCGACGAATATTTCCGGGAAAACTTTTGGATATGCAGTAAGGGATTCGTGGAACGAGGACCCTTTTTTAACTGACTCGGAGAGACCCGTAACAACAGTTTTGAGGCTTTTATTGTTTGATTGTCGTTCGATAACTGAGAGTGCGCGCGAAATAGAGAGACCGGCGCTGAGCATTGCAGAAAGATTTTTCGCCGTCCTAATAATTTGAGAACGTTTAACTCCCGTACCGAAGCTTATGTTGAGCCATGCGGGAATCCTGAGAGTGTCCTTACCTTCTTGAAGTTCAGTGACCATACCTCCCTCTTTTTGTACTTGGTCATATACCGCGAATCGCGAAGGCGCCTCAATGACGCGTGTTTGGTCTGGTGCACCCTCTTTCCGTACGGTGACTCGGTACCTCATAATTACTCGCTTACCGCTCGTAGCACCTCCTCAATACTCGTAATACCGCGGGCTGCTTTATAGAGTCCGTCCTCAAACATCGTGAGCATCCCCTCTTTTTTTGCTTGTGTCTCGATAGCGTCGCTTGTACTGGAGCGAAGAATTATATCGCGGATAGTGGGTGAGACTGCAAGTACTTCGTGTATGCCGACGCGACCCTTGTAACCATCCTCACATTCGCTCGATGCTACGGGTCGATAGAATGGTATGTCATCTATGGAGGAACCACTTTTCACCAGCTTCTCGTCCTGAATCGCTTTGAATGCAATATCAAACTCTTCTTCTTTCGCGATTTTCGTACGTGTGGCTTTGTCCAACGAATACTGCTCCTTTTTATCGCAGAATCTGCGTACGAGACGCTGACCTACGATGACGCGAATTGTCGAAACGAGTAGGAATGGCTCGATACCCATATCAATGAGGCGAGGAATGGCGCCTGCAGCACTGTTCGTGTGAATGGTTGAAAGCACGAGATGGCCGGTCAGGGCAGCATTGATTGCGAGAGACGCCGTTTCACTGTCGCGGATTTCGCCGACCATGATGATATCCGGGTCCTGGCGTACGAGCGATCGGAGTCCATTCGCAAAGGTAAATCCTATTTGCGGATTTACTTGTGTCTGGTTAACACGTTTCATCTGATATTCGATAGGGTCTTCGACCGTTGAGATGTTCACATCTGGTCGGTTCAGAATGTCGAGCATCGTATAGAGTGTCGTGGTTTTTCCAGAGCCCGTCGGTCCCGAGATGAGGATGATGCCAGTTGTTTGCTTCAGTGCGTGATGGACGCGCTCCATATTCTCGCCATGAAGTCCGAGAGCCTCGAGGGTGAATCCCTCGCCGGTTTCGCGAAGGAGACGCATGACGGTCTTTTCGCCGAAGAATGTAGGGAGAATCGAGACGCGGAAAGAAACTTTATCGGCCTCCGTTTCCATCTTAAAACGACCATCTTGCGGCAGACGTTTCTCATCGAGTTTCAAGTTGGAGAGCACTTTGATGCGCGCGACAATACCTGCGGCGGCAGATCTCGGCAACGTCATCGCGTCATGCAGGATTCCATCAATGCGATAACGGACCAATACTTCGGTCTCCATGGGCTCAATATGTATATCAGAAGCGCTTTGAACGATAGCGTGCCGCAAGAGTGTGTCGACGATGCGCACAATCGGCAAATCCTCGGCCATTTTCTTGAGCTCGTCGCCCGAGATATCTTTATTGTTCGAAACAACGTGAATTTTTCCCGCTTCAGATGAGATGATGTCCCCGAATTCATCCTTGAGTGACTTCTGATATTGAAGAAGTGCGTATTTAATACTCTCAGTATCGGTCAATCGCGACAGTATTTTGAGTCCTGTCTTTTTGCGTACCGAGTCAATTGAAGCGAGATCCTCGACGTCGAGCATTGCCACTTCGAGTGAATCGCCTTCTTTTCGAAACGCAATAATATTGTGGGTGCGTGCGATTGGTTCTGGAATGAGTACGAGAACATCGGCCGGTACGCGGTGTTCTCTTAAATTTACGAAAGGAATGCCGAGCACATATGCCTGAATGCGTCGCAAAGCATCCTCAGTCAGAGATCCTCGTGACACAAGAATTTCGCCGATTGACTGACCTTTCTTCTCCGCCTCCTCGCTCGCAGCATCAATCTCCTTCTTAACAACAAGGCCAGAATCGATAATAAATTCTTTCAGTTCCCCTTCCGAAACGTGCATATGCAGTAAAGTATAGCGCGTCTTGCCTAGGGCGGGACGCGTACTGCACACTCTTCTCTTTAAATTGATTTCCCTTGTCGAGAAACGTAGAGCGGGCCGACTTTTCGGGCCACGATGCGCTGTTTTAGCCGTAGTTGCAGACTGGCTGGAAGTCTTTCGGAAGATCAGGACGAAAACTCGTGCCTTCCCATATTCCGTTTTTATCACGTCCGTAGCCGTTGATAAGAGTCTTGAATGTATCTGGATCGGCATTAGGAACAACTGTTTGTTGAAAGAAAACATGCGTTGCATCTTTCACATAATGAGAGGACATACACCCTTCATATATCGGCTGCCACAAAACCTGAACACTCGAGGGATCTAGAGTAGGGATCGTCGTGATGCCTTCATATACTCTGCTCATGTCCTTACCGTAGTAGTACGAATACACTCCCCCATTATCGACCGGGACGAAAGTTGCAGGATCTGCGTATGGTACAGCGATTCCTTCGTAATACACGGAATTCTTATCCTTTGCATACGAGTAGATTGGCCCACTTCCTTTCAGTCCTCCAAGTTTTGGAGTGGTGAAAACGGTAAATGTCCTCAGATCCACCCCCTCTATTTTTCTGTCTTGGAAGTATGCATTATTTTTATCAGTAAAGTGCCCACTAAACTCTGAATCCTCATTTGCCAGTGGCGAGAAAAAGGTAATCGGAGGCTCAAAAGGGGTGATGGTATAGGGTAGAGATTGCCCGGTATATTTATATACGTGGAAAGAATCTTGAAAGATGTCAGGATGCTGGGGTATGACAGCGACTGTTTTTGCATCAATTATTGGATCTAGAATGCCATTTATATACACATGGGTTTTATCTTTTGCGATACGACTAAGGTGGGGGCTAAGACCAGGCATAAACGTAGAGGCATCAGCGTCGGGTATGCTCATAGGAACTGGGAGGAGGGAGGGATGAGAGGTGCGGACTATGTCCGCATATTTAAACATATACACTGTATCTCCTGCTTGGAAATAAGGGGTTCGTCCACCATCAGAGTTAGTCAATCTATGAAAATCATCGGCATATGCAATTGCAGTGAAAACACCCTTTTCATCTTTTTCATCCACACGTCGCACGATAATTCCACCAGGAACACGCTTGGCGATAAGGACACCTATGTCAATGGCAAGTATGTCGTTTGTGCCGTACGAATCGTATGCGCCTCTAGGGAGTAATGGAGGAGGGGATTGTGGCGGATTTGGAGGGGGAGGAACAGGAATGAGAGGAAGATGATTTGGCGTGTCAAAAAAATATGCAAGAAGGTAATAGTCTGGGGTGGTTTTGTGTAAAAAAAGTACGAAGCCGGATACAGCAAGGCCTATGAGAAAAACAAACAATACTATAAAGCGTCCCCTGTTCATTACTGGGACTATACGTTACGGAGCAACTTAGTCCAGACTCTAGGTAGTCGCGCATTTCACGGGGTGGAGTAAGTCTAAGAAAATACCGGGCGCGCCTCTGGCGCGCCCGGTATGAGCGAATGATTTACTTAGCGAATTTCGTTCTTGAGTGTCTCTCGAATCAGAATAAGTTTCTCTGTTGATAACAAAAGTCTCGGATACGGGGCATAATTTTTGCCCCACCGATCATCTCGAAATTCGTGTCCGGCGAAATGGACAGGTCGTCCGTAGCGAGGGATTAGGTGCATATGTCCATGGCCGTTGTGCTCAATAAATTCATTACCGAGCCATGCATAGTTCATATGTCCTGGCATCCAGAGACGATCGAGAGCTCCTTCATATGCCGGGAGAACTGAATCGAACAATTCAATCCACTCATTATGTGTAAGATCGGTTATTCGTTGCATTTTGCCAAATCGCTTGAGCCAAACGTAACAGCGTCCAAGATAATACTGTTCGGCGCTTAGATACAGTGTCCAACTGGGATATTTTTTTACCACCCATTCTTCATAGGGATCCCGATCGTCTTCTAGCATAATGCACCTCCTTTTCTGTAAGCATCCTACTCTAAATGAGAGTTGACGCAATCGCTCCTTTTTGCTATTATGTACGGTATTGAATGCCTGCAACGCAGGTTTTCTTATTAAATAAAGTGCGACATACATATTCCATATGATTGATTTAAAAACCATCAATGCAGTGCTCGGGGAGTTTGAGGATCGAGGCATCAGCCGCGCGACGATGATCGACGCTATCGAAAGTGCAATGGCAACAGCGTATAAACGCGAATACGGCAAGCGTGGGCAAGTCATTCGTGCCAAACTCGACCTCAATTCCGGCACTATCTCCTTTGAACAAATAAAGACCGTTGTTGATGATACGACGGTGCGTTTCCCTGCTCCTGATGAGGTAATTCCTGAGGAACAGCATCATGCGCACCCATTTCATGCTGAAGAAGAGCATCTTGCGGAAGGTGAATTACCTCGCTTCGATTCCGAAAAGCACATTCTTCTCGACGACGCGAAGCGCATGAAGCGTGGTGTGAGCGTGGGTGAAGACATCATTTTCCCACTCGAGCAGCAGGACGATTTCGGCCGCATTGCGGCGCAGACGGCTAAACAGGTTGTCATCCAGAAGGTGCGCGAAGCCGAGAAGCTCTCAATGATGGAAGAGTTCGGCGAAAAGAAGGGGCAAATCGTCGGCGGCATTGTGCAACGTGTGGAACGAGGTGCAATATTTGTCGATCTCGGTCGCACGACTGGCATTATCCCCTACGAGGAGCAAATCCCGGGTGAACGCTATCGCATGGGCGAGCGCATCCGCGCCTATCTCTACGCGGTAGATGAGGGTTTCCGTGGCGTATATCTTAGACTTTCTCGCGCACATCCTCAGTTTGTCGTTAAGCTCTTCGAACTCGAGGCTCCAGAACTTGCTGCGGGCTCTATCGAGGTCAAGGCGCTTGCGCGCGAACCCGGTAGCCGCACTAAAATTGCTCTCTCTTCACGCGAAGCGCACATCGATCCGGTCGGTTCTCTCGTCGGTCAGCGTGGAGTACGCGTCTCGACGGTTATGAGTGAGCTCGGTGGAGAACGCATCGATATTATTGAATGGAACGCTGACGTGAAGGAATTCGTGAAGGAGGCGCTCTCTCCTGCCACCCCGACTGAGGTGGTGCTGAACGAGGCCGATCATCGTGCGACAGTAACGGTGAGTGAGGATGAGCAATCGCTCGCTATTGGTCGCGGCGGACAAAATGTTCGATTGGCGGCGAAACTTACTGGTTGGAACATCGATATCATCTCCATGGGCGGCAAGGATATCGCAGAGTCTAACGGTGAGTCAGTTGCGGTTATCTCCCCTGTTGGTGAGGTCGATACAGCACCTGCTGAAGCTGCTGGAGTGATGCCGACTGAGAGTATCGAAATCATTACCGACGAAGCTCCGCAAGTCACGGGCCTTTCTGCCGAAGAAGAATTGACGGCTCTTCCTGCAAGCGATGAAACTGCGGCTGATGCTGAGGAAGATCGCGACAAAGCAAAAGACGAATAATTTGTTGGTAATGTATAATCGATGCATATGAATCTTTTACACGATATTGATTCGGGCACGAAGGAGGAGGTAAACGTCATTATTGAAATTCCAAAAGGGTCTCACAATAAATACGAGATCGATAAGAAGACAGGAGTCATCAAGCTCGATCGGGTCATGCATAGTGCACAGGACTACCCTTTTGACTACGGCTTCGTGCCGCAGACGCTTTGGGACGATGGCGACGCTCTCGATGTTGTTGTTCTTACCACGTATCCGCTCGCACCTGGCATTCTCGTTCCCGTGCGCATGATCGGCATCATGCATATGGTTGATGGTGGTGAAGCAGATGAAAAAGTTATTGCGGTTGCTGTAGGAGATCCTCGGTATGCTGGAGTTGCGGATATTACAGATGCGAATCAGCACGTACTCAAAGAAATAGCCCACTTCTTCGCTACCTATAAGCAAATCCAGAAAAAAGAGGTTGCGGTCGGCGATTTCGAAGGGCGTGCGGCAGCTGAGTCTGCGTATGAACGTGCACGGAAAATGTATGCTGACTCACAACCCAGTAGGTGATTCTGCTGAATCAAATAGCATGAACAGAGAATCGTCTCCCCCTATGGGCACGCCTTCGCCCAAAGCTCAGTCCTGGGGCGCTCTCATGTCAATTATCGTCATTGTGCTCATGATCATCATCGGTGCGTTCTATTCGTGGGACAAAAGAATAGCCGAGACGAAAGTTCCCGCATCAACGACGATGGCGCAATAAGCTTTGAGGACAAAGCTTGCTCCCTGCGCTCGTTCACGAAAGAGAAATCAGAATCTCTCTTTCGACTCACTCGCTTGGTAGTAAAATGCCCTGGTCAGGACTTTGTGGTATTCTGGCCCAGACTGACTAAACTAACGTGTAATATATTTATGTATATGAACAAAAATACCCAACCGCGCGCATCGATGCTTGTCCCAATGGTCATCGAGAAGAGCCAATTCGGTGAGCGCGCTTACGATATTTACTCACGACTTCTTAAGGAGCGTATTGTTTTCTTAGGCGGACCTATTGATGACGATGTTGCAAATCTCGTTATCGCGCAACTGCTCTTCCTTGAGGCGGAGGACCCAAAGAAGGATATTTCACTCTATATAAATTCCCCTGGCGGATCAGTCACGGCAACGCTCGCGATGGTTGATACTATGAACCACGTGAAGCCGGCAGTCTCGACCGTCTGTGTCGGCATGGCAGCTTCCGGCGCGGCAATTCTTCTCTCCGCAGGTGAGAAGGGAAAGCGTTTTGCGCTTCCAAATGCCGAAGTGATGATCCATCAACCGCATGGTGGTGCCGAGGGTCAGGCGACCGACATTGAGATTACGGCGAAGCAAATCGTCAAGCTCCGTGCTGTCCTTAATAAAATTCTCTCGAAGAATACCGGTCAATCGCTCGCAAAAGTGGAGAAAGATGTCGAACGCGACTTCTTCATGACTGCGGACGAAGCTAAGAAATACGGCCTCGTCGACAAGGTATATTCATAAAAATATAGAGCGCCAAACACAACATCTCGCACGACACAGTCGTGCGAGATGTATGTTACAGTCTGCTTATACTGCTGCACCGCCCAACTGATTCGATTGTCTCACCGCACTTCCCTTTTTAGAACCTTTATCCTGTTTCGCAGTATCGAACAGGTCTAACAAAACGGGCGTATGTCACTCAAAATTATATTGATTATGCTCGCCCTTTCGGGGGTGGGTGGTATTGCACTCGGCTATGTGCTGCGGGTTCTTATTGGTCTCGCTCAGCGCGGTTCAGTAGAACTCGATATTAAACAAAAATTGCTTACTGCCAAGGAACAGGCGGCAAAAATTATTGCGAGCGCTGAATTTCGTGGAGAAGTTATAGAGACTGAGCGTCTTGCGCCCATCGAGGAGCGCGAAGAGAAGATTGTCTCGAGAGAGGAGCGTCTCGCGTCGCGCGAGGAATTTCTTGACTCCCGTCAGCGCGATCTTGATGAGAAAGAGGTTAATGTACGCTCACGCGAGCAAGAAGCGGCGCGCGCTAAGGATGAAGCGGAGAAACTCGTCGCCATGCGGTCAAAGGATCTCGCGAAAGTCGCGCATCTCTCGGAAGATGCGGCGCGCAAGGAACTTTTCTCCGAAATAGAACGCACCAATGAAGAGGCAATCCTCTTACGGTTGCAGAAGCTCGCTGCAAACGGTCGCGAACGCCTTGAGGACAAAGCGCGCTCTATCCTCACCACCAGCATTCATCGCCTCGGGAATGCAGTGAATGCTGAAGTAATGTCTCTGTCGGTCACGCTCCCCTCAGAGGACGTGAAAGGAAAAATTATCGGGAAGGAGGGCCGTAACATAAAGGCTTTTGAGCGTGCGACTGGCGTCGATGTCATTATTGACGATGCTCCAGATAGGATAGTCCTTTCTTCTTTTGATCCCCTCCGTCGCGCGATAGCGAAGATTGCTCTCGAGAAACTCATCGCCGATGGTCGCATTCAGCCGGCAAAAATAGAAGAAACGGTAGAGAAAACACGTGCTGAAGTCGGGGAGATCGTGAAGCAGAAGGGCGAGGCCGCGGCGTTTGAAGTCGGAGTTATTGGACTTGATCCCAAGTTAACGTCGCTTTTAGGACGACTTCACTTCCGTACGAGCTTCGGCCAGAACGTGCTTACACATTCTATCGAGATGGCGCATATCGCTGGGATGCTGGCCGCAGAGCTCGGCGCCGACGTCGCTATCGCGCGCACGGGTGCTCTTTTGCATGATATCGGCAAAGCAGTCGACCACGAGGTGCAAGGTACGCATGTCGAGATTGGACGCAGAATTCTCGAAAAGTTCAGCGTTGATAAGCGCATCATTCTCGCGATGCAGTCGCATCACGAGGAGCATCCGTATGAAACGCCCGAGGCCATCATCGTACAGGTGGCCGACGCTATATCAGGCAGCCGGCCAGGAGCACGTCGTGACACGGTTGACCGGTATCTCGATCGTCTTGGCGATCTTGAGCGTCTTGCGGCTACGTTTGAAGGCGTCGAGAAGGTATATGCCATAGCTGCGGGGCGCGAAATACGCGTTTTCGTGAATCCTGGCAAAATATCAGATATCGCAATGCATACGCTCGCGCGCGACATCGCGGCACGCATACAGGAAGAATTGAAATATCCTGGAGAAATAAAGGTAAATGTCATCCGTGAGAATCGCGTCGTCGAGTTCGCACGCTAAGAATCCACTCTCATCCTTGTGGTATAATCCGCACATGAAAACAACGGTAGATGAAATCACAGAGAAGGCACGACCAGTATTTAAGAAATACGGGGTTACCTATGCTGCGCTCTATGGAAGTCACGCTCGCGGCGAAGCGCGACCTGACAGCGATGTCGATCTTTTGGTCGCATACGGCAGACCGCTCGGCTTCGAATACGCAGGGATGCGGCGCGAACTCAAGGAACAGTTTGGACGCGAAGTCGACATCATCACTGAAGAGAGTATGAACGAATTCCTCCGTCCCTACATCGTCCCCGACCTGACTCCGATTTATGGAGAAAAGCGATAATCCCTATATCGCGCAAATAGCCCGGAATATTGAGAAGATACGATCGTGTAAATAAGAAGAATCCTATATGATATTTTTAATCACATGAGTATAAAGAATCCTTCCAATAAGCCTTTCGAGAGAGCGAAAGAAGAACCTATCAAAGGGGATGGGTTTGTTATGATGCCTGGGGGAAACGGTCGCCCAAGTGGTAGCGATTACAGCGATACCTCCGTAGAGTTTCGTTCTGGTGAATCTAACGAGGGAAAAATAAAAGCGAAAGAAGAAGAAGCAAAAAAAGATCTTGCACATATTGAAGATATTACTAACGCTGGCAACGCCGAAGATTTGTTGAGTAGTATGTTCAAACATGCCAATCCATACTCGGAAACTCTCAAAATTACATCTGATGGGAAGTTTGATAAAATGCGCGCGGATGGCCACCCTGTTTATTTGGAACCTGCCGATACGCCTGCTCAACTGTATCAAATTGCAGCGATAATTGAGAAAAAACATCCAGAATATCAATTCAGTTTTGAAACCGACCCCGAAGGCAAGTGGATGAAATATACCGTGTTGAAATCCGAATCTGAAAAGTAACTCTCATTTTGCGCAATTCTCGGGAAGGCGTGATGCTCTGTATATGAAATACCCGGGCGAAATCAAGGTCAACATCATCCACGAGAACCGCGTCGTCGAATTCGCGCGCTGAACAGACTTCTATCGGCCAGCTGGCGCTGGTATACCAAGATCTTTGCAAATCTTGCGTGCAAGAAATGAGTTAATCTCCGCATGGCGCGGAACGGTGCTCATAAACTCATTTATCGGGTTCAAATATACGGAGTGCTTTGCACCTTCTCGTACAAGACGACATTTGTTTATGTGCAGATGACGGAGCAGATCCGCACGCTTCATGGCGTTAGGCTAGAGCAAATCGCTCACGCACGACAGAACCGCCGCGAGAGCGCTCTCGTTTCGTCAGTGCACGCCGCGCAAAAAGAAATTCTGAAAGTGCGTCGGAAAGGTTTTCCCGCACCTCTTTCTTTGAGATACCCTGCGTATTTACACCCGGGATTTCTTCAACCCAAGCGACGTAACCAGAGCGTACCTTTTTATAAATCGCTGTATACATACGGAGCAGTATAGCATGTTGTGCGTATCGCAAAGAAGATTTCAAATATCCGGGCGAAATCAAGGTCAACATCATCCGCGAGAACCGTGTGGTGGAGGTTGCACGGTAGAAAAAAGAAAAAAGCGCGACTTTGGTAAGTCGCGCTTTACTAAGATGCTTTTTGTTCATTCCTTTCTCATTTCCCGACAAGACTGTAACCACTTCTCGAAGCACTCCCGATGAATTTTCTCGACGAGTGCTAATGCTTCCTGGAGACTCTTTTTCAAGAAACTTTGTCGTACTCGTTCGGCAAGTGCTCGATTCCGTTCGACAATCATATCCAGATAGCCCCAGAGGTTGTTGTGACCATAGTAGCGAATATCATTGTAGTCAACCTCAGTGAGTCCAGCGTCGCACTGCTTCTTCAGTGTTTCCTCAATGAGACATAGTGCGGTAGTTATGCCCGAATCCTTTGCTCCATTCATAGTGCACCTCCTTACTTTTTATGTTCTGATGGTTACTTATTCTCCCAACGCTCCAACGACTCGCCAAAGGGGTCCTCGTCTAAACTCTCGTACCATGGACCCCAACTGTCTCCGCCAGAACTCCAACCACCTAGGTAGGTAATGGGCAATTTCCCTCCGCGCAATATGTACGAGAGGATTATATTTGCACATCGTCTCCCCGCGCGACCCCTTATGGGTTGATCATTATTATCGCGCACAACCACACGGAAATAATCATGGATGCAGCACTGCTCAGCACTTTTCAGGAGCAGCTGGATGTCTTCCAGTTTCGATGCCACACCATCTGCTACAGTCAAACTAAAGACGGTGCGGCCAAACTTGCCTTGAAAGTGATTTTCAGAGTAAGACATGATGACCTCCTCGGTTAAAGAACATAGCGGCACAATTACCGCTTTCTTGAAGAAATCATTCCTGACGTCCTCGAGAAAACGGCGGAGCGGGAATGTCTATATGACACCCATTGCTCCGTCATCGGCGATGCCTTCCTTAAGCGCGAAACCCCAAAGCTTTCGCCATGTCCCTGTCGTCGGCGTCCGCCTCCAGCTTGTAGTGAAGACGGTTGGCGTTCTCCTCGAAGGACACCGTGACATTGGTAAGCCGCTTCTCACGAATCTTCTCGAGAATTTTCTCAAACGGCATCAGGTCGTCGTAGTCCTGCCACTGAATCCGCATGATGTTTTCCTCCTCGGTATTGAATTGCCACGATTCCCTCGTGACGGCGGTGTTTCCAAGCGATTATATTGGTTAATGAAAGAACCTAGGATTGCTTTCACAATCCCTATGCCAAGCGGAAATGGCGGAGGGGTACGGCATTATATGCGCCGAGTTGTCCCGCTCCAGAGCCATTTCGCGCTCGGCTAGGAATCACGAACGTAACTATTCAAATGTCAGTGAACGCAGTTAGGACGTCTTCCAAACTGATGCCAACACAATACCACTAGGAGGCATTGACAGTAAAAAATACTCTTGTATTGAGAGTATTATGGACAAATAAGGCATATAAAATATGGATTTTCTTACATCTGTATATGTCTAAAAAACTTGACAGAAAAGCGGCTTTTGCTACACTTGCAGTATGAATACATCAGAAAAGCCCGCGCTGCTGGGGCTTTCAAAAAAGGAAGAAAAAGTGCTCTCGTCTCTTCAGGACGGCATCAATACTCCCCTTTTGCTCACGCGCGCGACCGGCGTATCGCGTACGGCGATATACGCGATACTTGGGAATCTTAAAAAACGCGGTTTGGTGCATACGCGTATCGTTGGCGGGAAGAAGCATTGGAGTCTTGCCCCCGAACGCGAAATCGAGGAAGTGGTATATGAGGCAAAACGCGCACTTCTTAAGATTCCGGAGGGGCGTGAGGAAGTACATGGTCTTTCCGATGCCTCTGTCATCATTCATCGTGGAACCGAAGCGGTGAGAAAAGTCCTGAATGAAATGCTTTTAGATAATAAAAACGAGCGTTTTTACGGTTTCCAGGGCGATGTTGCCGCTATCAACTGGAACAAGATATTCTCTGTTCAAGAGACCAATGCCTTCAATCGAGCTATAAAGAAAAATCACATTATTGCTGAAGCTATTCTCCCCGATGGATGGTTTGAGCGAGAAACGAAGAATCTCGGGGTCGAGTGGGCGAAGGATTTTGAAGGGCGAACGACACGCGTCAACATTATCGACGAGGAATACTTCAAGCATGGCGGGCAAATGTTTATATTTCGAGAGTCTATTTATCTCATTTCTCTCAGCGAGGAACTCATCATCGAGATTCGCAACTCTGAGATCCAGAGAATGATGCTTTCATTCTTTAAATTCATACAGGACAATTCACAAGTTATTGACGCGAACGCTCTTTTAAGAACGGCTATCGCCGAGCTTGAGGATAAAAAATGAGCTCGCGCGCGACATCGCGAAACGCATACAGGAAGAATTGAAATATCCTGGAGAAATAAAGGTAAATGTCATTCGCGAAAACCGTGTGGTTGAGTTTGCGCGATAAACAAAACTGTTCCAATCGCTCGTTCGGTAGTGATTTCGCACTATCCCCGCAGCCTTGGCAAGCCCTCTTGCGCAATATGGCTCATTTCCTATACTTTCCTCATACCCGCCCCAGTAGGATGCGGGATTAGCAATTAGTAGATACTCATGAATAAAGCAGACATTGTCGATAAGGTGCATAACGTTCTTGGTTCGACCAAATCCGACGCAGAGCGCGCTGTCGAGACGGTCATCGACTCAATCGTTTCCAGCCTTAAGTCTGGCGATGAAGTATCGATTGCAGGTCTCGGCATCTTTGCAACGAAGGCACGTCCAGCACGTCAGGGTCGCAATCCTCGCACAGGTGAGACGATTCACATCAAGGCTTCTCGTACTGCAAAGTTCCGTGCCGCAAAGGCATTGAAGGACGCAGTAAAATAAGCTTTGAGGACAAAGCTTGCTCTCAGCGCTCGTTCAGAAGAATGAAATTGGAATTTCTTCTTCACTCGCTCGCTTGGTAGTAAAGTTTTTGTGCATAAAATAAAAATGCCGACCCATGTCGGCATTATTTGTTAAATTTTTTATGAAAGAGCTTGAACCTGAATTTGGTTAAGTCTTCTGAATACATCCATGACGATTCCACAAGTAAGTCCTCTGTTTCCGGTGTCACTCTTAGTGTAAAAAGAGTCGTCGTGTAAATCCAGTTGGATTTTTATTGCGTACAAGTCTTTCTGTTCTGCTTTTCTCCTATCCGTACCTTGTCCCAGCTGGCAGGACAGCCAGCTCTCAAGAATTCCCTCAAGAGCTTCCCTTTTTGCATTGGTCCGTATCACTGTTTCCGTCGGGTTGGTTATGTCGAAAGCGATCTCAAGAACAATATCAGCACTAGCCATATCACCTCCTTATTGTTGGTTATTCAGAATTCCAATCTAGTTGGGACTATAATATGAAATCTTCCAAGTGTAAAGTATTTGTGTCGACGAACCGTTACAAACTCTATGTGTGCGGGATACCGGAATCGGACCGGTGCTATCAGTTTGGAAAACTGATGTTCTACCATTAAACTAATCCCGCTTCAGAAACGAGAATAGCAGGAAATTCGACTCACGCGAAGTCCTCTAGGCGGACTGTCTTTCAAAACGATTATGCGTTAGCGTATACGAATGAAACGTCTTGCGTCACTTCTTGGCATCGCTGCTGCGCTTTCCATTGGAATTTTTATCGCATCTCTATTTGATAGCTCAATCACTCCATCCACCACTTTGGTTGGTATCCACACTGCTGCATCGACGCCCAGTCCTTCTCAGGCTCCTCATGCAACTGTGACGAGTACCCCAACAGTAATCCCATCCTCGACACCAACCCCACAGAAAAAGACCACTGTATCGACGCCTGTGCCGACTAAAGTCTCTGTGCCAAAGTCTGCCACAGTCTCTATTCCCGTCCCCTTCCCTACCCCTGCAAGTGCTGCCGCGCTCGACGCGTCCGCAGCGATCTTGCGGGCCGCGCTCGTAAATATTATTTGCTATGCCCCTCAAGGAACTACGCTGCACTCCATTTCAGGCAGTGGTGTATTTATTGATCCGAAAGGCATTATTCTCACTAACGCCCATATCGCACAGTATTTCCTGCTCGCTAACCGTGACGTTTCCTGCATCATCCGTTCGGGGAGCCCTGCTGTGAAAAATTATAATGCTGCACTTATGTATATTTCGCCCGTATGGCTCCGAGCCAATGCAACCGTGCTTACTCAGAAAACACCGAATGGAACGGGCGAATATGACTTTGCCCTTCTTGCAGTTACAAAGAGCGCGACAACCGCTGCGCTCCCCTCCGTATTTCCCTCTTTGCCTCTTGCGCAGGTGCCACCCCTCCCAGGCACTCCGGTTATCATTGCCTCCTACGCCGCGCAGTTTCTTGATTCAAATCAGGTGCAATCATCCCTTTTCCCCACGGTTGTTTTCGGTTCGGTGAAAGATGTATTCACTTTCGTAAAGAATACGATTGATGTCCTGTCTCTAGGAGGTTCGGCCGCCGCACAGGAAGGTTCTTCTGGTGGGGGTGTTGCTGAAGCCTCTGGTATGCTCGTGGGCACGATCACGACGAGTACGATACAAGGTGATACGAGTACGCGTATTCTCTCTGCTATAACGGCGTCCTATATCCGTGCCGAGTATGCAAGCGAGACAGGAAAGGCTCTTGATCTCCTTCTTGCAGCACCGACCCTTGTCTCCGTCGCCGATTTTACGTCTCAAATACCCACACTCGAGGCTATTTTGACGGCTCATTTGCCGTAATCATCGGGCCGCCCCGATTGGTCACGAGTCGCTAACTGGATTGCTCCAAGTATTCGCAATCCACTAAGCACTCTCGACCCCGGCTCGCCGTTCTCGAAAGACTCGAACATGGCTGCGTCCTTCAATTCTCGACGTATTGCGCGAAGGCGCAATACTGCGTCCCTCACTCCGCTTTGCTGCGTTCGGGCCGCCGAGAATTGAACTCGGTCTGTCTGCTCCCAAAGCAGATGTACTACCGGCATACTCCGGCCCGTTGTTTGCATCGTAACAGATTCAAACGATTTGTGGCAAATACCGGACTTTTGCCATGCCGTCCGACCGTCGCAACCACACAAGGCACCCATCAACTTGCCACTCCCCCTCCCAACCCTTTTCAAGGACATACCACTCTCCTGTCCGTGTGACCTTTCGTATCTTCATTTCGTGCAAATTCAGTGAGGGATCATAATCATCATGTGCGGAGTTTTCATCAGGGAACTCATCCACAAGAATTGTTTTTACTTCAACGAAATACAATGTATCTTCTTTCTCTGCGATTATATCGAGCTCGCCGGTCTTCCGTGCGACATTGCGATCGCGGATAGAGAAACCGTGTCGTTTCAAGTACTCGGCTGCGACGTTTTCGCCCAGGTTGCCAATCTCCTTCCGAGATTTAGTGGGTATATCCACGGCTTTTAAAAATACGGCTCATTTGCTGAGTATACTCTAGGACCGGTTCGTCAAATGCATTAAGAACAGCTGTCCTTTATCCCCAGTGCTAACACCTTTATCAACAGTTCACCATAGAAGACATTTAGCACAAAAACGGCTCAATCGTGCCGTTTTTGTATAAAGGAAACCGTTTGGGAGTCAAATTTGTGTGGAAATGTTTGTGTAATCCCCTACTCCTCTCGAGTGCGTGTATGGAAATGCCCCTACCCGCACCTCACTCGGCCTAGGAGAACCGCGATTACGCTTTCGGTCACGCATAGTGCGTTCACTGTCACTCACTTCGTGCTGGTATGGAAATGCCCATACCCACACCTCACTCGGCGTGAAAGAAAATACAAGATTACTCGGTTTTCTTTCAGCCTCCTTCGGTGCGGGTAGGGAGAATCGAACTCCCATCATCTGATTGGCAACCAGATGTTCTACCATTGAACCATACCCGCGCACCTACATATTCGCATAATACTCTTTGCTGAGCAATTCTTTCGGCAGGAGCTTTATCCACTCCAATATCTTCTGTTTGAGGTACGTACTTGAGACAGAAACAGTGCAAATGCCCCATCTGAGACGGCGTTTCGACTGTCTGCCGACCGCTACAGAGCTTTTAGTGAATTGTTCCCAAGGGAGACCTGTTTTTTGAGACCAATACGCTCGCGATGTTTTCTCCTCGATTTCCGGGTAAGTCAGTACGTATGCTCTAATTCTTTCAATTGGGATGTGGCAGGATCCTGAAAGGAACTCAACGTAGAGTCGGAGCATTTCCGGATTACTACTGGTCAATTTGACTCCCTGTTTCGGACTCTCCACTCCCCCGCTCCAATAGAGCATAATCCCTGATATGAAAAGCGGATCGTATTTAAGAAATTCAAATTCTTTACGGGCCTCTTCGCGCGCTGATTCGTATGTCCGGGCCAGATGTTGACCCCGCACTTTGTTCAAATCTACAAGACGAATCGCATGATCTTTTTGTGCCGATGCGATGAGTCGTTTTTTGATTTCATCAGACCATTCCCTCTTGTTAAACCAGTCTGAAAGCGTACTTCGAGGTACATTGAGCGCCGATTTGATCTCTTTATAGCTCATTCCCAATTTGCGCATTTCTATAGCAGTTTCCTTATCTTTTCGCATTCTGCTATCGTATCACACGCAAGTCCGGAAATGAAAAAACACGATTTAATCCCCATTTAGAGGTTCAGATTACATTTTTAGACCCATCCTCACTTTGCTCGGTCTGTTCCCCAACCAAGACAGTGAGTACACTTATCGAAACGTGCAGTCTCAATGCCTATTTGTCTGTATGTGCCCCGACCAAGAATCGAACTTGGACCTACAGTTCCGAAGACTGTTGTGATATCCGTTTCACCATCGGGGCGTACCTGCATAGTACTACCAAGCGAGCCGAGACACGAGAGCATGTCTTCATGCGCTCGTGCGAGGCAAGTGCAGGGAGCAAGCTTAGGCTCTTGCGTGCTTACGGTACAAATTCGAAAAAACCAGGAATGCTGTGCTACGATTCGCCCATGGTATATCGAGTTCCAGAAGAGGTTTCAGTAGTCGGAAATGGTCTGCGACAAGCCGGGTTTGAATCCTATCTCGTAGGTGGTTGCGTCCGCGATCTTATTATAGGTCGAGAACCCAAGGACTGGGATATCACCACAAATGCGACGCCGGAGCAGATCCAGGCGGCATTCCCGGACTCTTTTTATGAAAACGACTATGGCACGGTCGGTATTAAGACGAATTCGGAGGACTTACGTCTTGCGATCGTCGAGGTTACCCCGTATCGCACCGAATCCATCTATTCCGACAAGCGACGGCCAGACAAAGTAGAATTTGGCACTTCCCTGCTCGAAGATCTTGCTCGACGCGACTTTACCATCAACTCCATCGCCCTAGATGACTCTATAGGACACCTGGTTGACCCGTACGACGGTCAAAAGGACATAAAGGACAAAGTGGTGCGGGCAGTAGGTAACGCCTCTCTCAGGTTCAATGAGGACGCTCTACGCATGCTTAGGGCTGTTCGGCTAGTTGCTGAGCTTGAATTTGGGATTGAAAGTAACACTGCGGCCGCTATAAGCGAAAACAGTAAGCATTTGAGCCATGTTTCACGTGAAAGGGTTCGGGATGAGTTCGTAAGGATACTTAATTCAAAGCAGCCAATGAATGCGCTTGTCCTCGCAAAGCAGCTCGGTATCCTAGAGTATATCGTCCCGGATCTGATTCGTGGCATAGGTGTGGAGCAGAATCAGGCTCACTCTTATGACGTCTTTGGACATAATCTCCGGACCATGCAGCATGCAGCTGACAAAGAATGGGGATTTGATATACGTCTCGCTGGGCTCTATCACGATATATCCAAGCCTGAGACTCGCCGCTGGATTGAGGAAAGGAAGGATTGGAGCTTCCATGGCCATGAGGTTGTTGGTTCACGTGTAACAAAAAAGGCACTTGAGGACCTTCATTTTTCACGTGAAACGATAGATAAGGTCGTTAAACTGGTTCGTTGGCATATGTTTTTCTCAGATCCTGAGCAGATTACGCTCTCTGCAGTACGTCGTATGATAAAGAATGTCGGGGAAGAGAATATAGTTGATTTACTCAACCTGCGTATTTGCGACCGTATAGGGACAGGTCGGCCGAAAGAGCAGCCATTTCGTTTCCGTAAGTATAAGGCGATGGTGGACCAAGCGCTCCGCGATCCTATATCCGTAGCTATGCTCAAGACCGATGGGGAACACATCATGGATAAGTTTCAGGTGAAACCTGGGCCTAAGATAGGATGGACTCTCAATGCACTTCTAGAGGAGATATTGGATGATTCTGCTAAAAATACTGAGGAATACCTAGATAAAAGGTCTGGAGAGCTATTTAAAATGCCTGAAGATGAGCTAAAGAAGCTTGGGGAAGCAGGGAAGCAGAGAAGGGAAGCGGCAGAAGATGAGGAAATAAAGCATATAATGGAGAAACATCACGTTTGTTAAAGTCAGAAAGTGGTTCACGTGTAACATATCGTCGGTAAGTGTATAAAAACAAGAAAACCGCCCTGGGCGGTTGGAGACAAAAAGGAGTTTGGCGTAATGGGGCCTCCAACCCGAGAATGAGGGCAGTTTTCGAACTTCGCGTGCTGGCGCTTTCACGTGGAACACCGTGCGCAGTACTTTTACGCGGATCGCCGCGACGTAGGCAGGCGCCTCGAGAAGCACACCGACGCCGACAAGATAGACGAGCAAGATTTGACAAGAACTATGTAAAGATCATCCCTTCCTTTGCCAATACTATTCTAGTAAAGGACAATGTAAAGGACACTATGTGGATAACTTGTCTTTTAGGACAGAGTAATAGAGAGAGGGCAGTGATCGGAGCCGTATATGTCGCTATGGATTTCGGCTTTTTTGATTCGTTTTATAAACTCATTTGCAATAAAAAAATAGTCTATTCTCCAGCCGACGTTTCTGTCGCGTGCGCGGGTCTTCATATCCCAGTAAGTGTACGCATCTTTGGTGTGAGGATAGAAATGGCGGAATGAGTCTATATATCCAGCGCTGACGACTTCATCTATCCACGCACGTTCATCGGGCAAGAAGCCAGTGTTATCCTCGTTTTCTTTCGGTCTCGCAAGATCGATTTCCTCGTGGGCGGTGTTCACGTCACCACAGAATATGACTGGTTTCTGCTTGCGAAGTTTCTCTACGAACGAGAGGAATGCGTCATAGAATCGCATCTTATAATCGAGGCGTTCGGGGCCTTGGCCACCATTGGGGAAGTAGGCGTTTATAAGCCAGAAGTCCTCATATTCGGCGCCGACAAGGCGCCCTTCCTGGTCGAATTCCTTTATTCCCATGCCGTAAATGACTTTAAGGGGCTCGATTTTGGAATAAATAGCGACGCCGCTATAGCCTTTGCGCACTTGGCAGGATGAGAAAAACGACCTGAATCCGGCAGGGGAGAGCATGGCTTCCGATACTTGCTCGGGGCTCGCTTTGGTCTCTTGCAGGCAGAAAATGTCTGGTTTTACGCCCTTTAAGAATGATTCCCAATAGCCGTTGTTCGCGAGCGACCGTAGGCCATTTACGTTCCACGAGACGATTCTCATGCGAGAACTATACCAGAGACTCTGACTATTTTTCACCACATTTTTGAGAAAAGTTATCCACTTTTTTGTGCACATGATGTCACCAGTATCCACACTTGCCAGGATTTCGAGGGAGAGGGAAGCTTCATTTGTGTGTCGGTCTGCGATACATACGAAGCGATACTTTAGGTCGAAAATAACAATCGCACGGCGCATCGAAAGCAATATTAATCAAATCAACCAATTTAAAATAAATTATTTATGCCACGCTTACTTCTCTCTCTCGCAATCATCGTCGCCCTTGGCGGCGGCGCTGTTGCGAGCACGGGTGCCTTCTTCAATGATACAGAAACATCGACGGGTAATACGTTCACTGCCGGTGCGATTGATTTAAAGATAGACAATACAAGTTATGTAACGAACAATGCAGGTACGCTCGTTGCAAGTCCAAATAATTCTTGGCAACTTGCGGATCTTACTAATCAACTCTTTTTCAGCTTCAATGACGTGAAGCCAGGAGATATTGGCGAGGACACCATTTCAGTTCATGCGGGTAGCAACAATGCGTGGGCATGTATGGCCGCCAAGATCACAGGAACACCAGACAATGGGATTAATAATTCAGAAGTCAAAGCAGGTGATATCACCGACGGAGCAATTGGGGGCGAGCTCCAAAACTTCCTCAACTTTGTGTTCTGGAATGATGATGGTGACAATGTTTACGAAGCGGGGGAAACTCAGGTTACACAGCTGACAGGACCAGCAAGCGGAATCTTCAACGGCACATGGTTACCGTTTGCAGATGCCTCAACGGGATCACCAATTGCGGGTAATTCAACTAAGTACATCGGCAAGGCGTGGTGCTTCGGTACGCTTGCATCAAATGGAACTCTACAGGATGGTGTAAATACTGGTACGCCACTTACTCGCGGCACAACGGGTTTCACCTGCGACGGCTCAGGAAATAACAACATTGCACAAACCGACGGTATATCGGTAGATGTGTCCTTCCAAGCAGTGCAGTCTCGTAATAATGTGCAATTCCTCTGCGCATCACTCCCACCGTTTGCAGGAAGTGCACGTCCGTTCGTTGGGGCGCTCAATTATGTAGCACCTGTCGCACCGACTTGTAACATCACTGCCAATGATGATGGTGCAGCAAGCGCAGGTTTCACCAATGGTGTTAATGCGATTAGTACCGCTATCACTCAAGCAACTATAGGTCAGACAATCTGTGTCGCACCAGGTACGTATAATGAGTTCACGGTAGACAAATCGCTTACGATTCTCGGGCTCTCTGATCCAGAAGGGGGGACTCCGGTAGTCGTAGTACCCTCGAGTTCATCAGCAACTGATTTGGCACTTATTGAAGCAAACAACGTTACTGTCACGGGGCTTAAGTTCGATGGTAATGGAATAGTCACAGCTGACCAAGCAGCAGGCGTTCGTGTATCGCCGATACTTGCTAGCTTGAGTGGTGTCAATGTTACGTACAACATAATCACGAACATTTCGGCAGCAACAGGATTTGCTTCGAAAGGTCTTCAGTGGTTTACGGATACCAATAGCGGATTCTCATTGAGTAATTCAAACTTCGCGAATAACACTATCAGTAACATATCGTCGGTTAATAAAGGTGGATATGGAGTGCAAACTGTCGGTGCTATGAGTAATGTCGCAATTCAAAACAATACCATCAGCAACACAACTGGTGCGTGGGGTGCTGGTATTGCCGTCGACACGAAGAACACGACACTCACATCTGTTTCTGGAAGCACGATTACGCGCAATCAAGTCATGACCAGCGTTAGCAATGGCACGTCTCGATTCGCAGTTCAGGTCGAAAATGGGATTGATGCAACTGGTGTCGGAGTGCATCAGAACAACATCGAGACCAGCGTGCATGGCGGCGGAAACATTGCACTTGGTACCGAGGGTATCTTGAACGCACAGAATAATTGGTGGGGCACAGCTGCACCGGTTCTTCTGACGGATGTATTCAATTCAGGAACAAATGTGACCGACTTCACTTTCCCTGAGGCTAGCATCTTCGCTCTCAATCCCTAGTTCTCTCTAGCCGTTCCGAGCCCCAAGCATTGGGACTCGGCGGGCTGTAGAGAATACAGCGCAGGTTCTTAAAATTATTACAAACTCATCTATAAGCTATATGCAAAGACTTCTTCTATCGCTTGCAGTCATCGTCGCACTTGGCGGCGGCGCGATTGCGAGCACGGGCGCGTTCTTCAACGATACCGAGACTTCGACCGGCAACACGTTTGCTGCCGGCGCGATTAATCTCACTGTCGACAGCACACAGCATTACAATAATGCAGTTTGTGTAGCGAATCCTAATTCTCCGGGCACATACTACTGGCAACTTGAACTAAACGCGGTCGCTCAGACTGATCAGTATCCTGTCATCGGTTCACCATGCGACGGTACATGGGCCGCAACGGATCTCGGTGCACAAAAGTTCTTCAACTTCGCTGACGTGAAGCCGGGCGACAAGGGCGAGAACACTGTTTCTCTCCATATCGATAACAATCCAGCATGGGCTTGCGTCAATATCAAGACGACAGCAAATGATGAGAACACATACACACAGCCTGAAATAACGGCTGGCGATGTGTCCTCAACGACCGGTGAACTGGCGCAGAACATTCATGTATTTGCATGGCTAGATAACGCTACGACATCTCAAGCTGTTCCCGGTGACAATATCTGGCAGGCTGGTGAACCAATTCTCCAAAATGTAGTTGCTCTTAGTGACGTAAATGCAACTACAACTCTTGTTCTTGCTGATGGTCTATCAGGAACACCACTCCCAGGAGGAAGTACGAGCTACATCGGCCTTGGTTGGTGTGCAGGCACCCTCGTCACGGGTCCTTCAGGAACCTGGACTTGTAACGGTGCAGCTATGGACAATAAGTCGCAGACTGACTCTGCAACGGTTGATGTCGCGTTCACGGTAGAACAGGCACGAAACAATGCTGCGTTCCGCTGCGTTAAGTCGTAGTAATAGTTCTCTCTAGCCGTTCCGAGCCCCGACCGCTGGGGCTTGGCGGGCTGGAGGGGAATCCAGCAAGGACAATTATTCAATTACATACAATTTTATGCATCGCATGTACGTTAGTTTCGCCGTAATTCTCGCCTCGATGTCGCTCATCGCGGTAGGGAGCACGGGCGCATTCTTTTCTGACTCTGAGACCTCGACTGGCAACACGTTTGCCGCTGGCGCGATTGATCTCAAAGTAGATAACGAGAGTTATTACAATCTCAATAAGTGTACTAACGTCGGTACACTTGAGGCACCTGTATGGCAGTGGCAGGGAACTGCGGCGTATCCAGTGCCTGGGACACCTTGTACTACAAGTTGGAACGTGAGCGATCTCGGAAACGGCTTACTATTTTTCAATTTCACTGACATCAAGCCCGATGACGAGGGCGAGGACACCATCTCGCTCCACGTCGATACGAACAATGCGTACGCATGTATGGATGTTTCGCTCACGAGTAACGACGACAAGTCGTCTACCGAGCCAGAGCTCGTAGTCCCAGACGTTCAAGAAGACATTAACAACACGTGGGACGGCGAACTCGCGCAGAATATTCAAATGTTCTGGTGGGCGGACGACGGAGATAACGTGTATGAAACTGGTGAAAATGGTATTTCCCAAGGTGTGCAGACTCTCTACAACCTCGCAACCACTTCACCGTTCTCAGTTGCCCTTGCTGATTCCACTCACAACGTATGGACGCCGAATACCCCAGGACCTTTGGCTGGCGGCGAGACTAAGTACATTGCAAAAACATGGTGTTTTGGCACACTGTTGGCAACTCCTGTAGCACAGGACACTTTCGGCCACCTCGGCACGAATGGTCCTCAAGCGCGCGGCACGGGATTCTCCTGCAACGGTACGGCTCTCAATAATCTTACCCAGACCGATGGAGCAACGCTCGATGTCGCATTCCGCGTCGTCCAGTCTCGCAACAATCCGAACTTCACTTGTATCGGTACTGATCCGCGCAAGGCAAAAATCACGGTCACAAAGATCGTCAACAATACTCACGGCGGGAACAATGTTGTCGCGGACTTTCAGTTGTTCGTCGATAATGGTGTAGTCACAACACCGGTGACTTCAGCTGTGACGACCTTCGTCAATTCAGGGACGTACTCAGTTTCTGAGACCGGCGTCTCAGGCTATGTCGGTACGTATGGTGGAGACTGTAATGCTTTCGGGGAAGTCGTCTTGAACAATGGTGACGACAAGCACTGTACGATTACGAATAATGATCTTCCCGGGAATATTACGTTGGTAAAAAATGTTACGGGCACTCCGCCTCTTGCAGGCGCTTCGACATTTGGGCTGACCATTGATGGCAGTCCGGTCCCTAACAACACATCAGTAGCAGTAAACTCAAACATTGCGCACGCAATCAGTGAAATCGGTCGCGTAGGGTACCAATTCGTATCAATTACAGGGAGTCCAAAATGTCCTGCGATCTTGAACGGGAGCGCAACTCTTGATGAAGGTGAAGCAATTACTTGTACGATAACGAACGC